>JACCDH011274345.1_pt1 | contig 10351 bp, 12 predicted proteins | sample 7442481 | NCBI WGS metagenome assembly JACCDH01 (sample SAMN15323433, study PRJNA562643) | freshwater metagenome | isolation source: river surface water | place: USA:Blue River Watershed | collected 2017-08-15
CTAACACTATGAAAAAGAGCAAAAACCCAGATCTGAAAACGCTTACCGAACCCTTCGATCAACTACTAGTTCAACTCATTTACGATGACTTGAGGAATATTAGATTTCAACAGTTTAAATCACATCTGATAGCAAATCGAGTAAGTAATGTACCCGTCTACAAAAGAAATTAAACTAGATAACGCTAATTTTTGCGAGAAAAAGCTTTGATTATTAACGTTTAAGGGCCTCTTTAGGGGCTCTTTTTTTTATGGGTTAAACTTTTAGATCTTTGCGGCATCTTAAAAAAGCATACCAATTGACATGATTCAACTCAATAAAAAAATAAACTGCCTGTTCATTGTGCTAATTCTGGCTGTTATGGGCAATACCAGCATAGCTGTGGCTCAGAAAAATATAAAAGACCTGGTTCAAAGCAGTAAAGCTCCTGCTTCGGTAAGTATTGATGCAAAGCTAAACGAATGGAATTTGGGCGATTTGCAACACAACAAGGCCAGCCAACTCTCTTTTTTAATTGCCAATAACGACTCTACTTTATTCCTGGTTGTGAAAAGTGATAAAGTAGCGGATACCAAACGCTTGTTGGCCGGAGGAATTAGCTTTTCTGTAAATACCAGTGGCCAAAAGAAACCGAAAGAGACTCTTATTTTCCCGCTTTTTAATCGAAACAACCGTTTGGCTTCCTCCAACAACTCCAAGAAACCTGTTGACCCGGCGCAAAGACTAAAAGAAGAACTTGCCGGACTGAATGAAATTGGAGTAAATGGATTTGACCAAATTTTAGATGGCAAAATTGCTCTAAATAACGATTACGGAATACGTGCCGCGGCCGGACTCAATGAAGATGGATTTCTTGTTTGTGAGTATGCCTTACCCATGAAATTGTTACAAATGAATGGCTTTAAAAGTGATATTTTTGCTTGCCAAATTAGTGTAAATGGATTGAACCTGATACCCGGAAATGGTACAAACACACCAATGCGAATGTCCGGTAGACCTGGATTCCCAATGATGTCAAGTACTGTAGCTGGGTTCGAACCTTCGGAGTTCTGGGTACTTGTTCGACTTTCAAACTAATTGACAATACTGAAGAAAACCCCTTATGAAAAAAATATCTCTTTTAGCTCTGTTTATCGTTTTATGTTCTAAGATCTTTGCACAAAGTAGTTACGAAGTGCAAGGTGTAGTGCGTGATACCGCTGGTCAGAGTGTTATTGCAGCCTCAGTAAAACTAATTGCTGCAAAAGACACCTTATTTACCAGAAGCAATGCCGATGGGATATTCGTGTTTAAACTCGTAAAATCTGGTCAATTCAGTATCAATATTACCAGTATCGGTTTTGAAACCGTTAACCGGAAATACCTCTACAACGAAGGCGAAGGAGTATTGAAACTCGACCCAATTACCATGAAAGCTGCAGCAAAACAGCTGAATGAAGTGGTAATTTCTGGTACACCGAGTGTTACCGTGAAACAAGATACCGTGGAATACCGAGCTGCAGATTACAAACTGAAAGAGGATGCACAGGTAGAGGATCTCTTAAAAAAACTTCCAGGTGTTGAGGTTGACCAAAACGGTAATGTGAAGGCTCAAGGCAAGCAAGTAACACGTGTACGCGTAAACGGTAAAGATTTTTTTGGGGGAGATGTAAAAACAGCAACTCAACAATTACCGGCAAACCTCATTGATAAAGTACAGATTGTGGACGATTACGGCGATCAGGCTAATTTTACCGGTATTAGAGAAGGTGAACCTGAAAAAATCCTGAATATCCAAATCAGACCGGATAAAAACAGAGGATATTTTGCAAGAGGCACTTTTGGTGAAGGAACCGAAGGTCGTTATCAAGCCAATTTAACAGCCAATAGCTTCAGCAATACTCAGCAAATATCTTTCCTGGGTAACCTGAATAATACCAATACCAACTTATTCAGTTTTAACGGCGGTGGCGGCGGTGCCCGTATACAGATTGGTGGCGGCGGCGGTGGCGGCGGAGCGCAAGTTCAAATTAATCGTGGAGGCGGAGGTGGAAATAATGGTGGTGATGGTATTACCAATGTAGGTTCTTTGGGTTTAAACTACCGCGATCAATGGGGCACAAAAATTACGTCTTATGGTAATTACAGCTATTCGAATCGCGACAATACGGTACTAAGAACCACTTTACAGCAAAACGTAAATGCAAACGGTTCCATTTTAAATGACCAAAGCAGCATAAATAACACCAACAATATCAACCATCGGTTAAACTGGAATTTAGAGTACAAGATCGACAGCTTGAACTATCTAAAAATAACCCCATATTTCAATCTTGCCCAAACAAAAGGAAACAGTGATGCAGACTTTATGTTCCTGCAGAACGGAAGTACTAAAACTTCTGAGGGCACAAACCTTGGTAATAACTCATCAGAAACGCCAAACTTTGGAGCAGAGTTTCTGTTCAATCACCGTTTTGCTAAAAAAGGACGTACTGCTTCGGCAAACTTCTCCATAAATAGAAACATCATCGACCAAAATAATGATGCGGTTAACCAGTCTACCAACTATGTAAATAGCAATCCGGTGGCCATTTATCAGCGTCAATTGGTTACTAACGACAACAGCAATACCACTACTCGATCAAGCATTTCGTACATCGAGCCTTTGGCACGTAAACAGAGCTTAGAATTGAACTGGAATTTCTCTTTAGCTGATTATAACAACAACAGAAAAACTTTAGGTACAAGTATAGATGGCGGGAATTTATTGCCTATTGCGTCGCAAAGCAACGAATTCAACTATACATTTATGACCAACCGTTTAGGTTTTAATTATCGATTAACGGACAAGAAATACAATTTTGCATTGGGATTAGCCTTGCAGCCAACCCTATTAACCGGAAATTCGGTAACCAACCAAAGCACGTCGAGAAGAACAGGTTTATACCTGATTCCGGTTGCTAGGTATTCATACAGTTTTTCGAGAACAAAAGAATTCAATGCCTCTTACAACGGACGAAATAACGAGCCTTCATTTGCTCAAATCCAGCCGGTTACAGACTTATCAAATCCACAGTTCCCAATAGTCGGTAACCCAGATTTGAAGGCGGAGTTTGTGCATACCCTAAACATGCGTTTTAATAATTTCAATTTCGAAAAAGGAGATGTATTGTTCACCAACATTTCTGTGAATATGAGTCAGGATAGGGTAGTTTCCAATACACTTTATTTAACCGGGAATAAAATTGAAACCCGCTATTTAAATGCCGACGGAAATTACAGTGTGAATGGTTTCTATACCTGGTCTAAGCCTTTGGCAGAACGCAAATACACCGTTTCATTTAATGGCTTTGCAAACTTTAGCCACAACATCAACTATGTAGATAATGCCAAAAACATTGGAAAAAACCTAATATTAAGTCAAGGTGCCAGTTTCCAGATTAACCCTAAGGAATGGATAGACTTTAGTCCAGGCTTAAATTATACGCTTAACAAAAACGATTACAGCTTGGCTAGTCAAAACAACACCAAAGTTTCTACCTGGAACTTTACATTCAATGGTAAGGTCTATATCAGAAAAACCTGGATTTTAGGTGCAGATTTCATTAAAACCATTAACCAAGGTTTCAGCAGCTCTTTAGCGGTAAATCCATTTATTTTGAACACCTACCTAGAGAAACAGTTTCTTAAAAACAAAGCGGGAGCTATTCGTTTACAGGTATTTGATGCCTACAATGAAAACACCAGTGTATCGCGATCCGTAAATGGAAATAGCATTACCGATACCAGAAGTAATCGCTTGGCACGATATGCTCTATTGACATTCAGTTTTAAACTGCAAAAATTTAATGGGCAACAAATGCCAACTAACAATATGCAAATGCCAGGAGGTGGCATGATGATACGAAGAGAATTTGGCAATTAAATCAGTACCATCTAAAATAAAGCCCTTTGATTTCAAGGGGCTTTTTTGTTGGTGCTAAAACCAAATTGCTAGGTTTTATTATGATTCGATAAAATAGATAAGTATTTTTATTGAGGATGTTAATTTGTAGCGATTTTTAACGCATAGAACACAAAAAGAAAGCATGTCAAACTCGGTAATCAAAATCGGATTTATTGATAATAACGAACTGTTATTGGCCAATTACAGAGAGTTTTTTGAAAGCGATCCTCAATTTTCTTGTGTATTTGCTGTTGGATCATTTGCCGAGTTAAATCAGCAAAGAGCAATTCATCAACCAGATGTGATTCTGCTTGAAATTAATTTGCCGATAACCAATGGAATAGCTGCATTACCTTTTTTAAAGACAAAATTTGCCGGTGCGCAACTGATCATGATGACCACTTCTGACAGTGAAGAAAATGTAATAAATTCATTTAAAAATGGTGCAAATGGCTTTTTGTCCAAAAACATGTCCTTGGGTGCAGTAAAAGAGTCTGTTTTAAGCGCTTTTGATAATGGGGCAGCCTTATCGCCAAGTGCTGCCAAGATTTTGATCAATAGTTTTTCTGAAAAACGCCAACAAATGAGTGCTGTTTTAGTTAACCTAACTCCCAGAGAACAAGAAATAGCCAAGTGTATCAAACTCGGACAGTCTTATAAAGAAATTGCCCAAACCTTATTCATCTCCTCACGAACGGTGAATCAACACCTCAAACACATCTACCAAAAAACAGGAGTTAAATCCAGATCACAGCTTGCTGCCAAAATGGGAGAATAGCCAAGTTTTGGCAAGATTAAACTCATTTACTTTTTTCGTAACTCTTATCGTACCGAATTGGTGATAAAAAGTGCAGAAGCACAACTCGTGCATAACGAAAATTAAAGGGCATCAAAACCAATATAGGTGAGAGCACAATACCGATTAACCACCAAATTTCATTTTCGCCCAAAAATTGTGCTGCAATTATGCCTGTAGTTACCAATTCAGCAACGTTAAACGCATAACTCACATACATGGCTGCCCAAAAAAATCCGGGTTCAATCTCGAAGCGCAGTTTGCATTTTGGACAAAACTCATGCATTTCGTCGTACTTAAAGCTGAACAAACTGTGTTTATACATATTACCTTTACGGCAACGAGGGCATTTGCATTGAACAAGGGCTTGTAATTGAGTCATAAAGTTAACCTGAATTTGGTGTGTAGTGTTAATGAGGCAATTTATCTTTTAAAATTCCGTATACATATGTACCAATTAGGGCACCGAATATAATAAGCAGAAAGGCCCAATAACCTTGACCAAGATTGACAAACATAGGACCGGGGCAAGCACCTGTTAATGCCCAACCCATTCCGAAAATCGTTCCGCCAAAAATGCCTTTTTTCCACCCTTTCTCCTTTACAGGAATGACGATCACATTGCCATCCACATCTTTAACTTGATATTTTTTGATGAGGTAAATACCTACAATACCGATGGCTACTGCCGTGCTGATAATTCCGTACATGTGAAAAGACTGGAAGCGGAACATCTCTTGAATTCGATACCACGAAATTGCCTCAGATTTGCTCATTACGATGCCAAAAAACAGGCCAGAGAATATAAATTTTAGACCTTTCACGGATTAAAAAATTAAAGGGAAAATGAGGTGAGTCATGGTTAAACCACCAATAAAAAATCCAATTACGGCAACCAATGAGGGCCACTGAAGGCTAGACAAACCGGTAATTGCATGCCCTGAAGTGCACCCTCCGGCATAACGTGATCCAAAACCTACGAGTAAGCCTCCTCCAAGTAAGGTCAAAAATCCTGCTGGTTGACCTAGTGTATCCAAACCAAAGAGCTGCATCGGATTCATTTTACCATCAAACTGAATACCTAAAGCTTTTAAGTCAGTAACCGTAATTTCTGCAAGTCGCAATGCTTGTCCATCACTTAGAAAATTGGCTGAGATATATCCACCCAAAACAGACCCTGCTAAAAACAAGAGGTTCCATTGTTGTGATTTCCAGTCGAAATCGAAGAATTTGGTTTTCTTGCCAGCACCGCAAGCGGCGCAGATGGTTCTGAAGTTCGAAGAAAATCCGAAAGTTTTTCCAAAATAAAATAAGGAGAGCATGATGAGTGCAATCATGAGCCCGGAAAAATACCAGGGCCATGGTGCCAAAATAAAGTCGATCATATAGTTTTTGGGATTATGACATGGTACTTGGGCAAACGTAATCGCTCAGATTAAACTTACCCGATTCTTTAATCGCTTTAAATCCACCTTTCACGTCAATCAGCTTGTCGAAACCACGAGCTTTGAGTATGGAGATGAACACCATAGAGCGGTAGCCGCCGGCACAGTGTACATAATAGGTTTTATCCTTATCAATAGCCGACATTTGATCATTGATATAATCTAAAGGCAGGTTTTCAGATCCATTAATGTGTTCTGAATAATTTTCGGAAACTTTACGAACATCCAAAATATGAATTGAAGGATCTTGAGCCTGACGTTTAGCCAATTCATCCGCATCGATTGATTCAATCGAGTCGACTTCAAAACCAGCTTTTTTCCAAGCCTCTACCCCACCTTTCAAGTAACCAATGGCATGATCGTAACCTACACGAGCCAAACGGGTAACTACTTCTTCCTCTCTTCCTTCTTCATCAATAATTAATATTTCTTGATTGATATCGGGAATTAAAGCGCCTACCCAAGGGGCAAAACTTCCGTTTAAACCAATGTTGATGGAATTTGGAATAAATCCCTTGGCAAAAGTTTGTGCATCGCGGGTATCGAGTAAAATTGCTCCTGTTTCATTTGCTGCCGCTTCAAACTCTGCGGGGCTTAAGGCACGAGTACCTTTTGCCAACACCTGATCAATGCTTTCGTAACCCATTTTATTCAAGCGTACGTTTTCAGGAAAATAAGCAGGAGGAGGCAATAAGCCGTCGGTCACCTCCTTTACAAACTCTTCGCGTGTCATGTTGGCACGCAACGCGTAGTTGAATTTTTTCTGGTTACCCAAAGTATCGCTAGTTTCTTTGCTCATGTTTTTACCGCAAGCAGAACCGGCACCGTGAGCCGGATACACAATTACCTCATCGGGTAAAGTCATGATCTTTTGGCGTAAAGAACCGAATAAAGTAGCTGCCAACTCTTCTTGGGTAAGGTGTGCTGCTTTCTGTGCCAAATCTGGTCTACCTACATCACCAATAAACAAGGTATCACCAGAAAACAAAGCCGTTTCTTTACCGTTTTCATCCATCAACAAATAACAGGTAGATTCCATGGTATGCCCCGGGGTATGCAACACTTTAATTTTTACTTCACCCAGGGTAAAGATTTCTTCATCTTTGGCTATATAGGCATCAAAACCGGGCTGAGCGGTTGGACCATAAATAATTTTAGCACCAGTGGCTTTGGCTAAATCCAAGTGGCCTGAAACGAAATCGGCATGAAAATGCGTCTCAAATACATATTTAATTTGAGCACCATTGGCTTCAGCTTTCTCAATGTAGGGTTTTACTTCGCGAAGCGGATCAATAATGGCCACTTCAGTTCCTGATTGGATGTAATAAGCGCCTTGGGCCAGGCATCCGGTATAAATTTGCTCTATTTTCATGAAGCTGTTGTTATCTGTTTTAAATTTCTGAACAAATATCAGAAAAGCAGTTATAAAGAATGGTAACTAAAGTCACAAATGCATGTACTAAATTTAGCCTTCAAAAAAGGTCGGCATTAATTTGATTTCGTTTCTGTAAAGCAAAATTTTACCCTCATTTTCCAATTGTTTAAGCAATCGAGAAATTACAACTCTGGAAGTAGCTAATTCATCGGCTATGGCATAATGAGAAACCTTGACCACGTTAGACCCGCTCAATCTTTTCTTTTCTTTCAAATAAGCCACCAATCGTTCGTCTAGTTTATGAAACGCAATACTTTCAATAGATTTTAGCAGCTCGATAAACCGTTCGTTGAAACTCCGCATGATGTAGTTTTTCCAACTGGGGTATTTGCACAACCATTCATCTAGTTTATCGTGTGGAATTGCGATCAACTCTACCTGATCTTCGGCCACTGCCTTTACTTCACTTTTTTTAGCTTCCATACAGCAATTGTAAGCCATAGAGCAACTCTCGCTGCTAGAAAGGTAGTAAAGTAGAATCTCCTTTCCCTGATCGTCGTGACGATACACTTTCAGGGTTCCGGATACTACGATCGGCATCATGCGTACATACTTTCCATAATCCATAATGACATCGCCCTCATCAAAACGTTGAGACTGACCAAATTCCTCGATTTCTCGAATGAGGGCTGGCTCAAATAGTTGGCTGAGTATACCTAAGTTCATGGATTTGGATATGGAGTTTATAAAAAAACTGCAGATACGAATTTAATCATATTCTGCAGCTTGTTCAATCTTACAAGTGAAAACTAAGGGTCGAGGTAGTTAAGGTTTATACAAAAAGACTTACCCGCTCCCAAGTACCGCCATTAACTACATTTCTGAAACCGTTTTGCTCTAAGATATTTTTGGCCATACCGCTACGGTTACCACTACGGCAAAAAACGATGATGTGTTTTTTATCTTTAAACTTACTGATTTGTGTTTGAAGGTTATCTAAAGGGATATTCACCGAACCTTTAACATGACCACCGGCAAATTCGCCAGGGGTTCTCACATCAACTAAAAAAGCACCTTCTTCAATTAACTGCTTTAAATCGGCGGTATCGCCGCCACCAAATAAAAAATTTAAGAAACTCATACTGTGTTTTATTTTTTGTCTTTTATAAATAATCCCAATAACAAGGCTCCCATCACGGCACCGTATAACGTACTGTTCAAAGGTTTGGATGTAATGGAACAGCTTCCGCTGGAACAACCAATTTCACGCCAGTATATAAACCCGGCAATAGCACCTAGTGCTGCGCCAATCAAGTAGAGGTAATTCTGTTTAAACCAATTGCCCATTCTGTTTGGTCTTAATCTGTGATTCTACCCACCGCACAACTCACCATGGATTTGGCCTTACTCATCAAGCTGTTGTTGCCTTTTTCGGGATAACCCAAAGCAGCTAATTTGTTGATCACCGTTTCGCGATTTAGCTGTTCTCCGCTTACACTTACTCGATCTGTTTCTTTGTTAATTTGAACATCGCGAACACCTTCCAGCTTCAGTAAGGTAGTTCTGATACTATTCATGCAACCACAGCATTTGATGTTCTCTACAAAAATTTCAATGCTTTCCATCTTCTTGATGTTTACAACACAAATTTAGCGACGAGAAAGGTCTGGAATCGGTAACAAAGGTTACACTAAGAAACAGAGCGCTAAAAATTCGACTAAAGGAATAATTCTTTGAAAATGATGTAGATACCCATCACCAAAACAAACCAGCCGAAAGCTTTTTTCAAGGATGATGCATCCATTTTTTGGGCGAGAAATCCGCCAACAAAAATCCCACCAACAGCTATACTTGTTATACTCAGCAGCAAAAACCAGTCAATAGGGTAATTCCCAATATCGCCGGTAAACCCAATTAATGAGTTTAGTGCTATAATTAGGAGCGAAGTGCCTACTGCCTGTTTCATGGGTAATTGCAAGAGCAATACCAGCACCGGAATAATTAAGAAACCTCCACCCGCTCCTAAAAAACCTGTAACCAAACCAATGAAAATGCCGTAAGCAAACAGTTTGGGGTAATTAATTTGGTTAGACTGTTCCTGATTTTCCTCTTTTTTAGTTCGGATCATGGCAGTAGAGGCCATCAACATGAGTACGGCAAATAATACCATAGTTGCCATTGCTCTGCTAAGCACAAAACTACCCAGGCTAAATAGTTGGTCAGGAATCTGCGGCACTAAGAATTTTCGGGTTAGAAACACGGTGGCAATTGAACTAAGTCCAAAAAGCAAGGCCGTTTGAATACTTACCAACCCTTTGCGGTAATTGGTATAAGCCCCCACCAAAGCTGTTGTACCCACCACAAAAAGAGAATAAGAAGTGGCCAGTGTTGCATCGAGACCTAATACATAAACCAAGATAGGCACCATGAGGATAGAGCCGCCTCCGCCAATTAAGCCCAGTGAAATACCGACCAATGCGGCCAAAAAATAGCCTAAAATTTCCATTCTGAACAAATGTACTGTATTGGTTGGCTATTAAAGGTAACTAATGTTACAATATTCGACCAATAAAAAGATCTACTATTCAGCAGGTCTACTAAATCAATTCATTACCCCCTGGGCAACGGTATCTTCGTAAAAATCTACTAAACCGGTCTCCACGTTATACATTGCTCCACAAATACCAACATCACCACTTTCAATCATTTCGCCAAGAATCGGACTGCGGCCAATAATCTCTTTTACTGCAAGGTGAACATTAATATCAGCCACATTCTCTACAAATTCTGAGTTTGAAGAGTTACGATTA
>JACCDH010452711.1_pt1 | contig 10350 bp, 9 predicted proteins | sample 7442481 | NCBI WGS metagenome assembly JACCDH01 (sample SAMN15323433, study PRJNA562643) | freshwater metagenome | isolation source: river surface water | place: USA:Blue River Watershed | collected 2017-08-15
AGGAAATCGCCGAAGGCGAGCGAGGCGGCCGGGAAGTCACCCTTGCGCATCACGCCCAGGGCGGCATCGAATTCCTTCTGCTCGGCGGGGTCGGCCATGAACTCGCGACCGTCGACGGTGACCTTCACCGGCTCGAAGCGGCGCAGGCGCTCCTCGATGCCCTGGGCGACGTCCTTCTGGCGCCGCTGCAACTCGGACAGCTCGCGGGCGATCTGCTCGTCCTGCCCGCGCAGGCGGGCGATCTCGGCGCGCAGGGCCTCGATCTGCTGCTGCAGTTCAAGCAGGCTGCGCCGCAGTTGCGCGTTTTCCTCGTTGCTGCGAGCCAGCTCGGTGATCTGGCCGGCCTGCTGCTCGATCTGCACGCGCTGGGCATCCACCCGCTGGCGAAGCTCCAGGATGGCGCGGCGCGCCTCGTCGTCGGAGAAGATGGCGGCGGCCGGCAGCGCCAGCGACGCCAGGCCGGCCGCGAGGGCCGCCTTCCACGCGCGGGTCATCGCAGGCCTCACCGGTAGACGATCTCGGCGCGCCGGTTCGCGGCGAAGGCGGCCTCGGTGCTGGCGGTGTCGGCCGGCTTTTCCTTGCCGAAGCTCACCGCCTCCATCTGGCTGTCGGTCACGCCCAGCAGGCCCAGCGCGCGGCGCACGGCCTCGGCGCGCTTCTGACCCAGCGCCAGGTTGTATTCACGGCCGCCACGCTCGTCGGTGTGGCCCTCGATGGCGATCTTCCGACCGGCGTTGGCCTTGAGGAAGCGGGCATGGGCCTCGATGACGGCCTGGAACTCCGGCTTGATCACGAAGCTGTCGTAGTCGAAGTAGACCAGGCGGCCGGTGCCGGCCGGGCCGGTGGCGGAGCCGGCCGACGGGTCGGCGGCCACCGGGGCCACGCGGCTCTGGGCGGTGGCGGACGACGTCGCGCCGTCGCCCGTGCCCGAACCCACCGGGGTGGCGGTGCGGTCGACGACCTGCGCCCCCTCGTCCAGCTTCACCCCCGAGGCGCAGCCTGCGAGCAGCGCCGCGCTGGCGGCCAGGGCGACAAGCATTCGTTGGACACGGGTCATTCGTCTCTCCTTCGTGGTGTCGGTCGTCGGCCGGTGGGCCGGGTCATGGAATCATCGCCGAATTCGCGGTTAGCGGCCTCAGCGCGGGAAAGGGCCCCAATCGGGCTCGCGGATGTCGCCGCCCTGCCCCGCCAGGCGGGCCTTGATGCGGCCGTCCAGCGTGGTGGTCATGAGGGCTTCCTGGCCGCCCTGGCGGGTGGCGTAGACGATCAGCTTGCCATTGGGCGCGAAGCTGGGCGACTCGTCGGCGGAGGTGTCGGTGATCGCGGTCACGGCGCCGCCCTGCAGGTCCATCACGTGCAGCTTGAAGGCGCCGCCCACGCGCGAGACGTAGGCCAGGGTGCGGCCGTCCGGGCTGATGGCCGGGGAGATGTTGTAGCTGCCGGCGAAGGTGACGCGCTCGGGCGCACCGCCTGTGGCGGCCACGCGGTAGATCTGCGGCGCGCCGCCGCGGTCGCTCACGAAATACAGGGTGCGGCCGTCGGGCGCGTAGACCGGCTCGGTGTCGATGCCGCCGGACTCGATCAGGCGCCGCGGCTCGCCGCCGGCCGCATCGAGCGTGAACAGCTGCGAGCCTCCGTCGCGGCTGAGGGTGACGGCCAGGGTGCGGCCGTCGGGCGACCAGGCCGGCGCGCTGTTGGAGCCGCGGAAGTTCGCCAGCAGCCGGCGGCGGCCGGTGGCCACCTCGTGCACGTACACCACCGGCTTGCGCGACTCGAAGGACACGTAGGCCAGTTGCGCGCCGCTGGCCGACCAGGCCGGCGAGATGATCGGCTCTGGGCTGGCCAGAGCCGACTGGGCGTTCTCGCCGTCGGCATCGGCCACCCACAGGTTGTAGCGGCCGCCGTTGCGGGTGACGTAGGCGATGCGGGTGGAGAACACGCCGCGCTCGCCGGTGAGCTTCTCGTAGATGAAGTCGGCGATGCGGTGGGCCGCCAGGCGCAGGTCGGCGGCCGGCACCGCGTAGCTCTGGCCGCCCAGGTCCTGGCCGCGCACCACGTCCCAGAGGCGGAAGCGCACGTCCCAGCGGCCGTCGGCCAGCCGGGTGACGCTGCCGGCGGACAGCGCGTCGGCGCCACGCTGGCGCAGGGCCGCGAGGTCGGGGCGGGCAAGTTCGTCCAGGGCCAGGCCCGCGGCGTCCAGCGCGCGCAGGCGGCCGCTGCGCTCGAGGTCGGCGCGGACGATGGCGGAGATCTTCTGGGGCGCGCCCTCCTCCCCGCGCATCGGCGGGATGAGGACGGGCACCTGCGTCATGCCGACGCCGGCCACCTCGACGCGGAACTGCGCCAGCGCGGGCGCGGCCAGAGCGGCGCCGAGCAGGCCGATGGCCTGGCGGCGCGCGACGGGCGCGGCGGGTGGGGACGGCAGGCGGGAATTCATGGTCATGTTGCTCCTTGGTGGGACGCCAGCGCGGTCACCTGCACCGGGGGCACCAGCGCCGCGGCCGACAGGCCGGCGTCGGCGCGCACCGTGCCGTCCAGGCTGCGGGCCTCGACCCGCCGGCGGTTGACCGCCTCGCGGTCGCGCGCATGCTCGCGGTGCCAGAGGTGGAACACCTCGGTGGCCAGGTGGCCGTTCTTGCGAACCCGCCCGTGATTGTGCAGCCGCAGGACGAGGTCCGCGTCCTCATGCCCCCAGCCACTGAAGGTCTCGTCGAAGCCGTCCACGGCCTCCAGGTCGGACACCCAGGCGCCGAAATTGCAGCTGCGGATACCGCTCCAGCGGAAAGCCCGCTGGCGGCGGCCCGGCAGACCGGGCCAGTGCAGCAGGTGCCCCAGCTTGTTCAGGTCGCCGGACAGCCGCAGGCGCAGCGAGGCGGAGAGCGCCAGGCGGGCGGGATCGACCTCCCCCCGAAGCACCCGCTCGGTGAGCGCCGGGCTCATGAGCACGCGGCTGCCGTTGACGAAGCAGCCCGGCTCGGCCAGCGCGCGGTGGGCGCGGGCGAAGCCGGGGCCCGGCACGCAGTCGCCGTCGAGGAAAACGATGTAGTCCGCGCCCAGCTCGCGCGCCGCGCGGATGCCCAGGTTGCGGGCCCGGGCGGCCGTGAAGCCCACGTCCGGGTGCCAGACATGTCGCACGGGCGCCGCGCAGCGCGGGGCCGCGTCGTGCAGGGCCTGCACCTGCTCGGGACGGGAGCCGTCGTCGGCGACGACGAGCACATCGCCCGCCTCGCACTGGGGTGCCAGGGACCGCAGCACCGCCCGCAGCGCGTCGCTGCGGTTGTAGGTGAGGACGACGAACCCGATGCGCATCAGCCCCGGGGCCTCCCCTCGGAGTCTGCGGCGCGCTGCCGCAGCCACAGCTTCACGTAGCGGTAGTAGGTGCCTTCGGCGTTGGACACGGCCAGCAGGAAGCCCATGCGCCCATCGAGGAAGGCGCGGCGCAGCACGTAGGTGCGGAAGAAGGCCCACAACGCGTGGCCTACCGCCTGGCGGATCGAGCCGCGCCGGCCGGCGGCGTCCAGGTCCTGCGCGCTCCAGGTGGAGTAGCGGTTCACCTTCTCCAGCACCGACTCCATCGTCGGGAAGCTGTAGTGGACGATGGACTCGCGCAGCCGGTCGGACCGGCCGTCGACCTTCATCACCGAATGCACCTGGGTCTCGGTCCAGCGGGCCTTGCCGCGGCGGGCCAGGCGCCAGTTGTAGTCCGGCCGCCAGCCGCCGTGGTGCATGAACTGGCCGCAGTAGGCCGACAGGCGCGGCACCTGGAAGGCATCGACATCGGTGCGCTCGATGGCCGCGCGCACCTCGCGGGCCAGCGCCTCGGGGATGCGTTCGTCGGCGTCCAGGGAGAAGAACCAGTCGCCGGTGGAGCGGTCGATCGCGCGGTTCTTCTGGGCGCCGTCGCCGGGCCAGTCGGTGACGAAGACCTGCGCGCCCTCGGCCCGGGCCAGCGCCACCGTGTCGTCGGTGCTGCCGCAGTCGACCACGACCACCTCGTCCGCAAAACGCGCCGAACGCACGCAATCGACGATGTTGTGCGCCTCGTTCTTCGTGATGATGGTGACGGACAGTCGTTGCATGGATGGCGGCGAGGCGCCACGCGGGCTCTCGCCGGGGCCTGTCGCGGCATAATCGCCCCGAACCTGACCGCGACGATTATTGCATCCCCATCCATGGACAACCGGACAAGCGTCATCGTGGCCGGCGGCGCCGGCTACATCGGCTCGCACATGGTCCGCCTGCTGCAGGAGGAAGGCTTGCGTCCGGTGGTGGTCGACAACCTGGCCACCGGCCATGCCGACGCGGTCTCCGGCGCTGAGTTGCGGGTGGGCGACATCGGCGACCGCGCTTTCATGGACGCGGTGCTGGCCGAGTGCCGGCCGGCCTGCGTGATGCACTTCGCCGCCAGCAGCCTGGTGGGTGAGTCGATGGTCCAGCCCGGCAAGTACTGGCGCAACAACCTGGTGCAGACGCTGTCCCTGCTCGACGCCATGGTGGCGGCCGGCACTGGCTGCTTCATCTTCTCCTCCACCGCCGCGGTTTATGGCAACCCGGTGCGCACCCCGATCGACGAGGCGCACCCGACGCAGCCCATCAACCCCTACGGCCACAGCAAGCTGGCGGTCGAGCACCTGCTGCAGGACTACGAGGCGGCGCACGGCCTGCGCTCGGTGTCGCTGCGCTACTTCAATGCGGCGGGGGCGCACCCCGACGGCTCCCTGGGCGAGCGGCACGAGCCCGAGACGCACCTGATTCCCCTGGTGCTGCAGGTGGCCTCGGGCCGCCGCGCCTCCATCGCCCGCTTCGGCTCGCAGCACGGCACGCCGGACGGCTCCTGCATCCGCGACTACGTCCACGTGCAGGACCTGTGTGCCGCCCACCTGCTGGCGCTGCGCCGGCTGCAGGCGGGCGGGCCTTCGGGCGTGTTCAACCTGGGCAACGGGGCCGGGCACTCGGTCAATGAGGTGATCGATGCCGCGCGGCGGGTCACCGGCCACCCGATCCCTCTGGTGGACGCGCCGGCCCGCGCCGGCGACCCGCCGGTGCTGGTGGCCGACGCCACCTGCGCGCGCCGCGAGCTGGGCTGGACGCCTCGCATCGACGACCTCGGCACCCTCATCGCCCACGCCTGGCAGTGGGAACAGCGGCAGGCCGTCGCCGCGCCCAAGGCGGCCGCCGCGTGATCCGCATCGACCTGCGCGCCGTCCGCTGGCTGCGGCCCTACTTCCGCGGCACCGGACGCTTCTGGGTCGTGGCCGTGCTGGCCACCCTGGTCACCTCGGCCACCGAACCGCTGCTGCCCGCCCTGCTCAAGCCTCTCCTGGACAAGGGCTTCAGCCAGGGCGGCATTCCGCTGTGGATGGTGCCGGCCGCCCTGCTGCTGCTGTTCGCGGTGCGCGGCACCGCGGGCTTCCTGGCCGACCTCGCCCTGGCCCGCATCGCGCAGGACGGCCTGCTCGCCCTGCGCCGCGGCATGTTCGCCCGCATCCTGGACGCGCGGCTGGCGCTATTCGGCCGGGAGAGCGCCACCTCGCTGTCCAACACCGTGGTGTTCGAAGTGCAGAACGGCGCGCAGCTGCTCGTGAACTCGGTCATCGGGCTGGTGAAGGATTCGCTGGCGCTGCTGGCCCTGCTGGTGTACCTGATCTACCTGAACTGGCAGCTCACGCTGGTGGTGTTCCTGGTGGTGCCGGGGGTGGGCTGGATCATGCGCACCCTCTCGCGCCGGCTGTACCGCCTCGCCCGCGACACGCAGACCGCCACCAACGACCTGGCCTACGTGGTCGAAGAGAACGTGCTGGCGGTGCGTGAGGTGCGGCTGCACGGGGCGCAGCCCGGCCAGGCCCGGCGCTTCGAGGGCCTCAGCGGCGTGCTGCGCCGACTGGCGCTCAAGTCCGCGGCGGCCTCGGCCGCCATCACCCCGCTGACCCACATGCTGGCGGCGATGGCGCTGTCTGTCGTCATCTGCATCGCGCTGTGGCAGTCGAAGGACGGCATCACGGTGGGTACCTTCGCCTCCTTCATCACCGCGGTGCTGATGCTGATCGCGCCCATCAAGCGCCTGTCCGAGGCCGCCAGCCCGATCTCGCGGGGCCTGGCGGCGGTGCAGCGCGGCATCGACCTGATCGAGCAGACGCCGGCCGAGGCCGGCGGCAGCCATGCCCCGGGGCGCGCGGCCGGGCAGATCCACCTGCGGGGCGTCACCGTGCAATACCGCGATGACGCCGCCCCTGCGCTGGATGGTCTCGACCTGGACATCGCGCCGGGCCAGGTGGTCGCGCTGGTGGGCCCCTCCGGCTCGGGCAAGACCACGCTGGCCAACCTCCTGCCGCGTTTCGTGACGCCCCAGGCGGGCGTGGTGGAGCTCGACGGGGTCGACGTGGCCGCTTGGCAGCTCGCAGCGCTGCGCTCCCAGTTCGCCCTGGTGAGCCAGGATGTCGTGATGTTCAACGACACCCTGGCGCGCAACGTCTCCCTGGCGGACGAACCCGACATGGACCGGGTGCTGCGCTGCCTGCAGGCGGCCAACCTGGGCGATCTGGTCGGGTCGCTGCCGCAGGGCCTGGACACCGTCACCGGGCACAACGCCACCGAGCTGTCGGGTGGACAGCGGCAGCGGCTGGCGATCGCGCGGGCGCTGTACAAGGACGCCCCCATCCTCATCCTGGATGAGGCCACCTCCGCGCTGGATGCCGCCTCCGAGCGGCTGGTCCAGGAGGCGATGGCCCGGCTGATGGCCGGCCGCACCACGCTGATCGTGGCGCACCGCCTGTCGACGATCGAGCATGCCGACCTGGTGGTCGTGCTGGACCAGGGCCAGGTGGTCGAGAGCGGTACGCACGAAGTGCTGCTGGCCCGCGGCGGGCTGTATGCCCGGCTGCATGCGCTGCAGGCTGGCTCGACGCAGCCGGCTGCAGCGGGCGTCGCGCTGGCGCCATGAAGCGCATCCTGGTCGTCGTCACGCGGCAGATCGGGGACGTGCTGCTCACGACGCCGCTCATCCGCGCGGCACGGCAACGCTGGCCGGAGGCCCGCATCGAGGTGGCGGCCTTTGCGGGCACCCTGCCGGTGCTGGAGGGGAATCCGGACATCGATGCCTGCATTCCGATGGCGCCCCGCCTGGGGTTCGCGGGCACCCTGAAGCTGGCGGCCCGCCTGCGGCGTGGCTACGACCTGGCCCTGGTGGCCGACCCCGGTGACCGCGCGCATGCGATCGGCTGGCTGGCGGCCCGGGAACGGGCGGGGCTGGTGCCGACCGAAGGGCGGGGCCAGGGCTGGAAGGCGGGACGCCTTCGGCATGCGGTCCCGCTGGACGGCGACCGTGGCACGGCGCATGTGGTGACCGAGCGGCTGCGACTGCTGGACCCGTGGTTACAGGGCCTGGCGCCGCTTGAGGAACCCAGGGTGGTCCCACCGGCGGCACGACCCCTCCCCACCGGCCTGGCAGCCCAGCTCCGCCCGGGCCATGTGGTGGTGCATGCGCCGTCGATGTGGCGCTACAAGCAGTGGTCGGTGGCCTCGTTCGAGACGCTGGTGCGGGGCCTGCTGGCGGCGGGCCGGCAGGTGGTGCTCACCGGCGCGGGCGGGGAGCGGGACCAGTCCTGCATTGCTCCGCTGCGTGCCGCCGGCACCGCGCCGCACCTGCTGGACACCAGCGGCCAGCTGGGTTTCGGCCAGCTGGCCGCCCTGCTCGGAGGCTGCGCGCTATACATCGGCCCGGACACCTCGGTGACCCACCTCGCGGCGGCCTGCGGTGCTCCCACCCTGGCCCTGTTCGGTCCGACCAACCCCCAGCGCTGGGGGCCGTGGCCGGCGAGAGGCGAGGCACCGGTTCGCTTTATCCGGCATGCGGCGCGGCAGGAGATCGGGCAGGTCACCCTGCTGCAGGGCGCCCAGGACTGTGTGCCCTGCGGGCGGGCGGGCTGTGAGGACCATCATCACAGTCGCAGCGACTGCCTCTCCTCCATTGCCCCGGAGGCGGTACTCCGTATGGCCTTGGACCGCCTCGGCAACCAGGCTGCCGCCCTGGCCGTCCCTGCAGAGAGCTGACGGACTAGCGGACGGGTTGCAAGCACGGCCCAGTACACTGTGCAGCGCAATCAATCAGCAGAAGGAATACCTTGGAGTCGGCAGTCGAGCCGGGCCGCAGCGCGGTCCATTCGGTGGTGGATGCGGTGTACGTGATGTCGGTGAAGTCCTTCACCGACCGCATCGCCCACATGCAGGCCGAGCTCGGACGCCATGGGATCGCCTTCGAGTTCATGCTCGAGCATGACGCCGCGGACATGGACCCGGCACTGGTCGAGCGCACGTTTGCGAATGCCGGGCTGTCCCGGGGCGCGCAGTCCTTGGTGCTCAAGTCCATCGCCACCTGGCGGCTGGCCCTGTCGCGGGGTCAGCGCCGTATCCTGATCCTGGAAGACGACGCCCTGCTCGATGCGCAGTTCGCGCAGCGGCTGTGCGAGGCCATGGCGGCGGCTGACCGGCTGGAACCGGGCTGGCTGGTGTTCCTGGGGGGGCATGACACCAAAGTGCCGGACCGCTATTTCCTGGCGCCGGGGCCACTGGTCGAATTGCCGATCGCCACGGCGGAAGGCTATGTCTGCGATGCGGAGGCCCTGCGCCGGCGGCTCACGTGGCTGGAGGGCCATCGCGTCGACCTCGCGCTGGACCTGTTCATGCGCCGGCTCGACCCCCAACTGGGTATCCGGCAGTTCTGGCTGACGCGACCCATCGTGGAACAGGGCAGCGTGGTCGGACTGTTCGACAGCGCACTGGACGGCAATCGCCTCAAGCACAGCCGGACGTACAACATCCTCAGGAACAAATGGAACAAGTTCCAGCGACACACGCTGCGGGGCAGCCTGGTGCGAGCGAAGGCACTTTTCGGCAGGAGGCCGGCGTGATCCGCAATTTCGATCCCTTGCGGACCGCCCGCATCCTGACCCTGGTGATCCTGGTGGTGCTGATGCGCTCGCCCGCGCTGACCAACCTGCTGATCATCATCTGGCTGGCGCTGGTGTTCGGTTCGTCCACCCTGCGCGCGCGCCTTCGGACCACCTGGCAGCAGCCCATGGTCCGGGGTGCGACACTGTTCTTCGGCGTCGTCGCAGTGGGTGTGCTGTACAGCGCGGGCGGCTGGCGGGAGGGCCTGCTCCAGCTGTGGGGATGGAGACGCCTGCTGTACCTGGCAATTGCCTGCGCGCTGTTCAACGACCCGCGGTGGAAGAAGATCTTCCTGCGCGTCTTCGCCGTCGCAACTGCACTGGTCGCCGCCGCAACCCTCCTGATATCGATCCAACAAACTCTGGCGCAGGGAGGATCGTCGCTTGTGGCTGTGACGCTGGTACGCAACTACGTTGTCCAGGGGATGACCTTCACGGTCGGGCTGGTCGCTTGCGGCCTGCTGGTGCAGGTTGATCACAAAAGGTGGCGCATGGCTTGGCTCGCGTGCGCTGGCGTACTCCTGCTCGCCACTGCACTGGTCACCGAAGGTCGTAGTGGCTACCTCATCCTGGTGGTGGTGGGGCTGACATTTGCCCTCGGAACCTTGGTCCAACGCGGCTTGGCATGGCCGCGTGCGCTTCTAGGGGCGACAGGTATCGCCGCCATCATCCTTTCGCTGGTAGCGGCATCGCCAGTAGCTCGGCAACGTATCGAACTTGGCATCACGGAGGCGCAGACCTACAAGGCTCGCCCTGCTGAAATGACGTCGATCGGCCTTCGTATGATCTTTTGGCACGACGCAGTCACTCTGATCGGACAGCGCCCTGTTTTCGGATGGGGTACTGGCAGCTACTCGATCGCGCAAGCAACACTCCTAGACGGAAGGCAAGGCGCCGCCGCAACGCCGACCATCGACCCCCACAACCAATACCTGAAGATCGCCGCCGAGAACGGCTTGGTCGGGCTCGGCGCGTTCCTGCTGTTCCTGGCGACCTTCATCCGCCAGCGGCCCTCACCGGCCTTCCGGGTGGCCGGACTCTCGGTGCTGGCCGGCTGGTGTGCCACCAGCCTCGCCAATGCGCACTTCTCGACCTTCCAGGAAGGCCACCTGCTTTTCTTCTGGCTGGGAATCATGCTGGCACCCGAGGCGGTGCCCGCTGAAGCAACGACCGCCTAGTCCCGCCGCCTACAGCAGCACGATGTCGTACTGCTCCGGCCCAAGCGCCCCTTCGGCCTGCAGCGAGATCGGCTTGCCGATGAAATCTGACAAACCCGCCAGGTGCTGGCTTTCCTCGTCCAGCAGCAGCTCGATCACGCGCGGTGCAGCCACTACCCGGTACTCCTTCGGGTTGAACTGCCTCGCCTCGCGCGGGATCGCCCGCAGGGTGTCGTAGCACACCGACC
>JACCDH010785362.1_pt1 | contig 10350 bp, 12 predicted proteins | sample 7442481 | NCBI WGS metagenome assembly JACCDH01 (sample SAMN15323433, study PRJNA562643) | freshwater metagenome | isolation source: river surface water | place: USA:Blue River Watershed | collected 2017-08-15
AAAATACCGGGCCTTTCGCCGGAGCCCTTATGCTGGAACGCCTTGTTTACCGCTCAAAAGCCACCCACAAGCTGGGCAGCTTGCACTTGTTCAATCTGCTGCTGCAGTGCCGCAAGCGCAACCGCGAGCTGGGTATCACCGGGCATTTGCTCTACACCGAAGAGGTTTTTGTCCAGTGCGTAGAAGGGCCACCTGAGTCCATCGAAGCCTTGTGGCAAAGCCTGCAACGGGATGAACGACACCATGACCTGGAACTGCTCTCGCGTCACCCTGAGAGCACTCGGCGCTTTCCCGACTGGTCGATGGCCTTTTCCTCTTATGCCCACTTCAACAAGTACGACATCCCTGGCTTTTTCCCGGTCGATCACGAAGGCATGACGCAAGCCGCCGAGCGCTGCGCCAACTCGACATTGGCGCTGACATGACCAGGGCTTTGCAGCCAATGACATAATTCAGTCCCATGTCCCCCCTGCAATCCCTGCGCAATGCCCACCGCCTCACCCGCCTCGTGCTGGTGTGGCTGGCCTTGTTCATCGGGGTGGCGGTGGCCTCGCCACTGGTCAATCCCGAGGGCGTGCAACTGGTGTGCACCGAGGCGGGCAGCGTCAAGCTGGTTCAGCTCGATGCCGATGGACAAGAAGCCCAAGGCAGCCAGCACGGCTTGCACTGCCCCTTGTGTCTGCCCGTAGCGGCGCCTCCTCTGGCGCTGTCTCCAGCACAGGTCCATGTCGGGCTTTCTTATGCGCTTTCCCCCATCGAGCAGGCCCGACTGGCCTCGCTCATCGGTCTGCCCTGGCAGGCCCGCGCGCCCCCTTCTTTTTCCTGATCTCGGCGGCTGTTTGACGGCTGGGTGCGGTGTGTCCGCATGCCCCGTTTCATTTGTCCGCGTGCCTTTGGCGCTGAGCTCCAGCGTCGCCACGTCATTTTCCCCTTCGTCATTTTTTATTTGGAGTTCGCCATGAAACGCGTTGTTGTCTCAAGTGCCGTCCTGTTGTCGGCTTTGTTCGCCCCAGTCCTGGCCCAAGCGCAAGTGACCGTGAAAGACGCCTGGGTCAGAGCGACCGTTGCCCAGCAAAAAGCCACCGGTGCCTTCATGCAGTTGCAATCGGCGCAGGACGCCAAACTGGTCTCGGCGCAATCGCCCGTGGCCGGCGTGGTCGAGGTGCATGAGATGGCCATGGAAGGCGGCGTGATGCGCATGCGTGCTGTGCCCAGCCTGGCCCTGCCCGCAGGCAAAGCGGTAGACCTCAAGCCCGGTGGCTACCACGTCATGCTGATGGACCTCAAAGGCCAGGTCAAAGATGGTGACACCGTGCCCGTGACCCTGGTGGTCGAAGGCAAGGACGGCAAGCGCCAATCGGTGGAGCTGAAAGTGCCCGCACGCGCCGCTGCTGCGCCGGCCATGAACCACGGCGATGGCCACAAGCACAAGCACTGATCGCGCGGGACTTCTTACTCCCTGATTCACCCACTGGACATGACCTGGACACTTGTTCGGCTGCGCAGGTTTGCCCTGCTCATGCTGGCCGTGATGCTGCTGGGGGCCTTGGCCCCCACGCTCTCGCGTGCCCAGGCTTGGGCACAAGACCGCAGCGCGTCCTGGGTGGAGGTCTGCACCACCGAGGGCATGCAATCGGTCAGGGTCAGCTTGACGCTCACCGAAGCGACAACGGATGCACCCCTTGAAGGGCGCACTTCGGACCCGCTCACGCTGGACCATTGCGGCTGGTGCATTCTGTCGGGTGAGCGCCTGGTGCCGCCCACCCAGCACGCCCCATGGCAGGTCGTGCCCCCAGCGTCACTGCAACGGGCATTGGCCCCCACTGCACAGCCGCCAACCGCATCGCCCTGGACAGTTCAGTCCCGCGGCCCGCCTTCTCCCGTCTGATTTCAAACCGTGCAGGCCGGGCCCCAGCCCGCCTGCTGTTGCCGGTCGACTGTTCCATCGCGCACGGTCACTGGCGGAATCTGTCAGGAGAGCAATGTGAATTTACCGACCCCAATACCCATGGACAGCGCCATTCGCGTGGCCCGCGGTCAGGTGCTCTTGAGCGCTGGTTGCAGTGGCCCCTTGTGGCGCGTCACGCAAGGTGTTTTCAAACTCGAGCGGCATGGACATGATGGCAACACCCTGGTTCAACTGGCCCAAGCGGGCGATTTGATCGGTGTGGAAACCTTGTGCGCCCAACCCTACGCCTTCACGGCCGTCGCACTGGTGGCGGCCCAGGCCCAGGCTGCAGGCACGCCCCACACACGAGACCCCTTGACCATCCTGTCGCAAGGCTTGATGCAGCAACAGCGCCAAAACTGCGACATGCTGCGCCTGCGCACGGGTCCGATCGGGCAACGCCTGGCCCATCTGCTGCAAATACTGGGCAGACAAGCCGATGGCCGGATGTTGCCCCTGCAACGCAAGGCGCTGCCCACCCTCAAGGAAATGGCCAGCGTGGTGGATGCCAGGCTTGAAACCGTCTGCCGGGAACTGAACTCCTTGCTGCCGGAACACGCCGCACGCGCGAGCAAGCCGTCCACAGCTTGGATCGGCCATCTACCTTTTACTTTGGCGGCCTGAATGTCTTTCATCTTGCAAAAGTTGACCGCCCAACACGGCCAAGGCAGGCGCGCCACCCAGCTGCGGACTTTGGTGGGTGCCCTGTTGATGTTGACCCTGAGCGTGGGGCCAGCCTTCGGACACGATTTTCGGCAGGGCAACTTGCTGATTGAGCACCCCTACGCCACGCCGAGTCTCGCGGGAACGCACTTGGGCAGCGTTTATTTCAAGTCGATTCGCAACAAAGGCTCTGTGCCAGACCGTTTGGTTTTTGCCAGCACGCCCTTGGCTGGACGGGTTGAGATTCACCGCATGCACATGGACGGCAACGTCATGCGCATGCGCCAAGTGCCTGCACTCGACCTGCCTGCACAGAGCGAAGTTTCATTGCGCCATGGTGGCGCAGGGACTCACCACCTCATGCTGGTGGGCCTGAAGAAACCTTTGAACGACGGCGACCGGTTTGACATCGAACTGGTCTTTGAAAACGCAGGCAAACGCAAAGTGAGCGTATGGGTTCAAAGCCCACGCAACACTGGAAATCTACACAAACACTGACTTGCACTGGAGAACCCCATGAAAAAATTCCTGAGCCTGGCCGCACTGGCCATGACCGTCACAGCCTGCGGCTCTTTGCCTGGGCGGCCAAGCAACCAAACGGTGGACCTCAAGTTCGCAGCCCAAATCAACGGCCAGCACTTTGCCTGCGGCCAGCGTTACGAGGGCGTGGGCACTACCCGTTCGACCATCACGCCCAGCGACTTTCGGATGTATGTCAGCGACGTCAAATTGGTACGCAAAGATGGCAGCACCGTCCCGGTGCAGCTGACGCAAGACGGCATCTGGCAACAGCAATCGGTGGCCCTGCTGGACTTTGAAAACGGCACAGGCCCTTGCCGCAACGGCACAGAAGCCACCAACACCAGCGTGCGCGGCCAAGTGCCTGCGGGCGAGTACACCGGGGTCGAACTCACCGTGGGCGTGCCCTTTGCACAAAACCACCAGGACCCCACCGTCGCCCCTGCGCCACTCAACTCCACAGCCATGTTCTGGAACTGGCAGGGCGGCTACAAGTTCATCAAGTTCGACACCGCCAGCAGCGGTATCCACGCCGACAAACCTGCCGGAACCACTGCGGCCGGGCCTGTGACGCGCTACTCCGTCCACCTGGGCAGCACGGTCTGCGCCAGCGAAAGCCGGACACAAGCGCCCAGTGCGTGTCAAAACCCCAACCGTGTCACGGTTCGTCTGGATGGGTTCGATCTGCGCACCCACACGGTGGTGGCCGATATGGGGGCCGTTTTGTCACAAGCCAATGTGGACACCAATGCGCAGGGCACTTCGCCTGGTTGCATGAGCTTCCCCAAAGACGGCGACTGCCCACCCGTGATGCATGCCTTGGGCCTGAGCTATGACGGGGTTGCGCCCAAAGGTCCACAGCGCTTTTTGTCCAAGCGCTGATGCCTTTGCAAGCGAGGAACCACGTCATGAAGCGCCTCTACAAAGCACTCGGCACATGCCTGATGGCCGTGGCTGCCTGGGCTTTGTTGTCGGGCCACTCGAATGAGGTTTACCGTTGGGATTTGCCCGCGTGGGTGCCACGCCCTGTCGTGCCTGCAGACAACCCGATGAGCGCCGCCAAAGTCGAGCTGGGTCGGCATTTGTTCTATGACAAGCGCTTGTCAGCCGACCAGAGCATGTCCTGCGCCACCTGCCACCACCAGGACAAGGCTTTCAGCGATGGCAAGGCTTTGTCCTTGGGTGTGACGGGTGAGGCCAGCCATCGCAATGCGATGGCCCTGGTCAATTTGGCCTACTTACCCACCTTGACATGGGCGAACCCCCATCTGACAGCCCTCGAGGTCCAAGCCTTGCTGCCGCTGTTTGGAGAGCATCCCGTCGAAATGGGCATGGCAGGGCAAGAAAAAATGTTGTTCGAGCGCCTGCAAGCCGACGCCCGTTACCGCAACATGTTTGCCAAAGCCTTTCCCGCCGAAGCGGCAAAAGGCCATGAGGCCTTGTATTCGCTGGGCACACTGACCAAAGCTCTGGGCAGTTTTCAGCGCAGCTTGCTCTCGTTTGACAGCCCGTATGACCGCTACAAATACGGCGGCCAGCCCAAAGCCATCTCACCAGCGGCCAAGCGCGGAGAAAGCCTGTTCTTTGGCGAAAAGATGGAGTGCTACCACTGCCACGGCAGCTTCAATTTCACAGACAACATTCGGCACACCAAACTGCCACTGTCCGAGCGCGGGTTTCACAACACCGGGCTGTACAACCGTGATGGGCGCGGCGCCTATCCGAAAGACAACCCGGGCATCAGCGAGTTCACGGGTGACGCCGATGACATGGGTAAGTTCCGTACACCCACACTGCGCAATGTGGCCCTGACTGCACCCTACATGCACGATGGCTCGATCGCCACACTCGACCAAGTCATCCGCGCCCACTACGCCCTAGCGGGTCGCGCAGGCGGTTCGAGCAACGGACCCAGTCCCCTGCGAAGCTCCTTGATTGCGGGCTTCGAGGTCAACGAGCAAGAGGTCAGTGACCTTGTTGCTTTTTTGAACGCGCTGACCGACCACACCTTTGTTCAAAACCCTCGCCACGCCAATCCGTGGCCTGCAAACCGTTGAGGCATGGACATGCCCCGATCGCACCCTTTCTTTCAGCAACTGAGCCGCATCGTGCTGGTTTGGTATGTGTTGTTTGTAGGTGTCTCGGTTCTGGCGGCCACGTTGCAACCCAAAACCATGGAGGTAGTTTGCACCAGTATGGGCATCGTGAAAGTGGTGGCGCAGGGCGAGGGGGAAGGCCCAATGGTGAGCAGCGGCATGGACTGCCCGCTGTGCGCTCACGCCACCCCTGCACTGCTGCCGCCCACGATGGCAGCTTTGTCCCATGTGCCAGATGCACGGGCTTACATCGTGCAGCGATTGCCCGAGGCGCTGCTGCTGGCCCGCACTGCACCGCCACTGCCCTCGCGCGGGCCACCTGTCTTGATCTGAACGCCGCAAGGCCAATAGTTACTGCCCGAAACGCTTTTGGGTGATGTCCTTTTGCGCGCAGTTTTATAGCTTGCGCGTGCAGATCTTTTCAGAACATGAATAAACAATTTCCAATTTCTTGCGTGGCCGTGGCCACATGGGCTTGCTGCACCACTTTGGCCCAAGCCCAAATTCAAACCATTGAAATCACGGGCGATAAAGACCGTTACACCCCAATCAGGACACAAACAGCCACCCGCTCTGCGGTCCCTGTCGATCAAGTGCCTCAATCCGTCGTCAGTGTTCCCCGGTCAATCATCGAAGACCAGGGAAGCAAAACGGTTTCGGACGCTTTGCGCAATGTGAGCAACGTGAACGAAATCGATCCACGCGACAGCAACAACGTGGGCTTCAAGATTCGCGGCTTCAACGCGGCCATGGTGGTCGATGGGGTTTCTATGCCCGGCTGGTTCCAGAATCAGGAAAGTCTGGTGGGCATCCAACAAATCGATGTGATCAAAGGCACTGCAGGCGGTTTGTTCGGCAGCGGACAAGCGATTGGCAACTACTCCACAGTGGGTGGCACGATTGCCGTGACGACCAGAGATCCTGCGGCCAAAGCTTCGCGTGAAGTGGGCGTCAGGCTGGGCAACTTTGGACGCCGCAACGCGCACTTTGACCTGAACCAGCCGATCAACGAGGCGTGGGCGTTTCGGGTCAATGGTGAGCATGACCGCTCGGACAGTGAAACCCAGGGCGTGTTCTTTCGCAAATCGGCTTTGAATCCGAGCTTGTCTTGGTCGCCAGATGCCAAAACCAAAGTGGTCATCAAGGCCCGCATGCTGGACAACACCACGGTGGATTATTCGGGCTTGCCACGCGCCAGCGCCTCGGCCAATGAACCTGCTGCAGGCGTAGGCCGCAGCACCTTCGTCACCGCCACCGGCTTGCCAGACACCACGCAAAAGTCGCGTGGCGTGAATGTGCAGTGGACACAAGTCTTGAACGACGACTGGACCTTCAAGGCACTGGCAGCCCACAACACGGCTGAAGTGGATCAGCGGGGGGTATTTCCATTTCCCTATGGTCGGACCGGTGGATTTGGTACGAGCGTCATGCTCAGCGGAGCCCGTCTCTGGGAAAGGCTGACATCGAACACCCTTCAACTGAGTATGGCCACTGCCGTCAAATCCGGCAGTGCTTTGCATCGCATCAGTGTCGGCGTCGACAGGGATGAAACCCGTGACGACGGTTTCATGGCTTTTGCCAATTTGCCATTTGTGATGACCGATTTGACCAGCAATGTGCGGCCCGCATGGGGCGAGCCTGCTCTACCTGCTGCTGCCAATCAACAGGGAAACCGCAGCACTTCAACCGTGGTCTATCTGCAAGACCAAATCCAAGTGGGTTCCTGGCACCTTCATGGCAGCTTGCGTCACACTCGAACAGAAGCCAAAGATCAGTACCTTGATTGGGGCATCAACAACCAAAGCACCAACAACAAAGTTACGCCGCGTTTCGGCGCCGTTTTTGACGCCAGTGATGTCGTCTCGTTCTTTGGTGGCTACAGCCAGATGTCCCGTGTGCCTTTCGGCTCCTTGTTCAGTGTGGCACCCAAAATGGAAGAGGCCGAGCAAAAAGAACTGGGTCTGCGCATCAAGGGCTGGCATGGTCTGACCGCTACTGCGGCCTTGTTTGACATTCAACGCAAGAACGCAGCTGTGTCAGATCCTGCCAATCCGGGATTTTCTGTCCAGACGGGCGTGCAACAAGCCAAAGGTCTGGATATGGACTTGCGCTGGCAAGCCACGCCATCTTTGACCTGGATAGCAGCCTATACAAACCAAACCGCAGAAATCACTCAAGACACCAATGCAGCTTGGATGGGTAAGCGATTATTCAACGTACCTGAAAAAACCATGCGCTTGGCCGCTCGGTATGACGTTCGACAGGGTGAGTGGCGTGGTCTGGGCTTGGGCGTGGGCGCCGCCTATCGGTCCAATCTGGCAGGCGACACCAGCAACACTTTCATGATGCCCGCTGTGACCTTATGGGACGCACAAGCCAGCCTCAAGCGTGGCGACATCCGGTACAGCGCCAGTGTGACCAACCTGCTCAACAAGCAGTACTACGCACCCATGGCCTATTTTGGCGGTGGCCAAGTGGTGCCTGGCTTGCCGCGCAGCTTGGTGCTGGGCATCAGCACGCAGTTCTGATTCATCCATCACTACGCAGGCGGGGCATCCGCAAGGGTGCTCCTTGAAACCCAATGAACCGTCGTTATTTTTCTCGCTTGTTGTCCTGGCCTTCCGTGCTGCTGGGCTACTCGGCCTTGCAAACTTCGCAAGCCATGGCCAAACCCGCTGCCGTACAAGCACCTTCCAAGCAAGCCGCAGACGAGCACCACCTGGCCACCATGGACCGTTACGCGCCGCTGATCGGTGGACCGAAAATCACCATTGGCATGTTGGTTTATCCGGGCATGTTTTTACAAGATCTCGTCGGACCCTTGACCGTGTTTGAAGCCTTGATGAACAAGGAAATTCACCTGCTTTGGAAAGACCTGGAGCCGGTGGGCAACGAGAGCCCCGGGCCAGCAGCGCTGATTCCGGTGAAACCCACAACAACATTCGCACAATGCCCGGATAAGCTGGATGTGCTGTTTGTACCGGGCGGTGTGCCGGGCACTTTCACCATGATGGAAGACCCCGAAGTGCTGGCCTTCCTCAAGGCCAAGGGTCAAACCGCCCGCTATGTGACCAGCGTTTGCACAGGCTCCTTGATTCTGGGAGCGGCGGGTTTGCTCAAAGGCTACAAAGCGACCTCGTATTGGGACACCCGCGATGTACTCAAAGAGCTGGGCGCGATCCCCACTAGGGGCCGCATTGTGGTGGACCGCAACCGCATCACGGGCGGCGGTGTGACCGCCGGGATCGACTTTGGCTTGAAGCTGGTGGCATTGCTGAAAAGCCGGGTCTATGCCGAGGCGGTGCAGTTGTACCTGGAGTACGACCCGCAGCCCCCCTTCAATGCCGGTTCGCCCGAAAAAGCGCAGCCATTGGCCAGACAATTCTTGAAAGACATGTTTGCCGGGATGCGGGCCAATGCGTTAGCGACGGCCAAGCGGGCGATGCAAAGACTTTGAGTGGTGAGTGCCCAGTTTGGCTGTTCTTGTCTTTTCTGCGTTTATCGTTTTTTTGCATGAGTAAATAGAAAAACTGTCGTTTGTGTTTTGACGGAGCACTTCCAGAATTCACTACATCAGCTTTTTGATGTGTATTTTTTTGGAATGATCCCGTGAAAACCAAACGCCCTTTTCTGAAATTCGCCGCGCTGCTGGCCTTGACCTGGTCCGGTCTGACCGTGCAAGCCCAGACCTCCATCAGCCTGCTCAACGTGTCGTACGACCCCACCCGCGAGTTGTACGTTGAGTTCAACCAGGCTTTTGCAAAGCACTGGAAAGCCCGTACCGGTCAGGACGTGACCTTCAAGCAGTCACACGGCGGCTCGGGCAAGCAGGCCCGCTCCATCATCGATGGACTGGACGCCGATGTGGCCACGCTGGCCCTGGCCGGAGACACCGATGCGTTGCACAGCAACGGTGGCTGGATTCCCAAAGACTGGCAAAAACGCCTGCCGCACAACAGCACGCCTTACACCTCGACCATCGTGCTGGTGGTGCGGCAAGGCAACCCCAAAAACATCAAGGACTGGGACGATCTGGTGCGCCCGGATGTGAAGGTCATCACGCCCAACCCCAAAACCTCGGGCGGCGCACGATGGAACTATCTGGCCGCGTGGGAGTTTGCCAAGCGCAAATACGGTGGTGATGACAAGGCCCAAGAGTTTGTGAAAAAGCTCTACCAAAACGTGCCGGTGCTGGACACAGGTGCCAGGGGCTCGTCGGTGACCTTTGCCCAACGCAACCAGGGCGATGTGTTCCTGAGCTGGGAAAACGAAGCGTATTTGCTGGAAAAGGAATTTGGCAACAAGGTGGATTTTGTCTACCCCTCGATCTCCATCCTGGCCGAACCCGCTGTGGCCTTGATCGACAAAAACGTGGACAAAAAAGGGACCCGGGCGGTGGCCCAGGCCTACCTGGAATACCTCTACACCGAAGAAGCGCAGGACCTGATTGGCAAGCACTTCTACCGTCCCCGATCGGCCAAAGCCCAGGCCAAGTACGCCAAACAACTGCCCAAGCTGAACCTGTTCACCATCGATGAGGCCTTTGGCGGCTGGGACAAAGCCAGCCAGGTGCACTTTGTCGATGGCGGCAAGTTCGACCAGATCTACACCCGCAAGTAAAAAGCCCCTTAGCTGCTTATCCGCATAAGCAAACAACAAATGATTCGTTTGAGATTTGACGATCCGATTTCACAATCGCGCTCTTGACGGGATGCTGGTCGGTCCAGGTGACCGACCCCAGAGCCGCAGAACTTCCATTTCTCAAACCGAATCACCATGAAAAAAATCACGCACATCGCTCTGGCCGCCACGTTGGCCTTGTCGGGCCTGTCGGCCAGCGCGCAAACCTTGCTCAACGCCTCGTACGACGTGGCCCGCGAGTTCTACAAGGACTACAACGCCGCTTTTGTCGCGCACTACAAAAAGACCACCGGCAAGGACATCAAGATCGACCAGGCCCACGGCGGCTCCAGTGCCCAAGCGCGTGCCGTCAACGACGGGTTGGATGCCGATGTGGTGACGATGAACACCACCACCGACGTGGACTTTCTGGCCAGCACCGGCATCGTGGCCAAAGACTGGAACAAGCGCTTTGCGCACAACGCCTCGCCCACCACCTCGACC
>JACCDH011628184.1_pt1 | contig 10349 bp, 9 predicted proteins | sample 7442481 | NCBI WGS metagenome assembly JACCDH01 (sample SAMN15323433, study PRJNA562643) | freshwater metagenome | isolation source: river surface water | place: USA:Blue River Watershed | collected 2017-08-15
AGAATATGCAATCCTCTCGAGATTCTCGTAGTAGCGTTTGGAACTTAAATCAAAAGCCGGCACTACGATCGCCAGGTTGAAATGACTAGCTAGCGTATGCATCAAACTAGTTCCCGCTGATTTTCTTTGATGAATTAGCAGCATTGAATTACTACTTCCGCATATAAAATATTTTAGGCTTCTTTGGAACGAAAAAAGGATCAAATCGGCTAGCGAGGGCAAAGATCCAATAGCCCTTGGTAACAATTTTCTCTTTCAAGATAAGAAAGTCCAGACTCAAAGCCAGGCGCGATATCTGAAATATTACTTGGAAATTTGTAACCCCAATTTGTCAGCAACATCGTCACAATCTTGAACGCAGGTTGCTCGGCCAAATTCGGCACAAATGGATAGACAAATAGTGGTTCGACACCATAGTCCAAAAGATTCAGGAGAGCAGCGGAGAAATAGGATGCTACGACCGAAGGTCTGTATACATCTACCAGCTCCTCTATTGCCCTTCTCTCAGATATTTCTTGAATCATTGGGTATTTGCTAAGGACTATCTTGCAGATTCTCTGAATCTGAGTATCGGTTTCGCGCGGATGAAATTTAAAATAGACTTTGTCGAAACGCTCGCAAAGCTCGTGAAGAATTAAATCCAAGTAATGCAAATAGCTCTCTTCACTTTGATATAGCCCATAAATTTTCTCATTAAGGAAGAGTATTGTTCCGCTTGCCTTTGCAATTTTTTTACAGCTGGGCCTTCTAACTAGAACAGAATTTATTTTCCTGTGAAGATTAGCCTTTCTATAAAGACAGACTCCATCCAAGAATTGCTCGTTCATTTGGGGAAAAAGAACACCATTTGTCTTTAAGAACCTGGAACGCCGCAATTCGGGCAACGCTCTCATTGTTATCTCTTTCAGTTTCTCCTTCAAACTAAGTCTTTCGCATATATCAGAGCAAAGCGGGACATAGGATGCAAAGCCGCCATCCTCGACCAAGTACACCTTTGCACCTTTCATCTTGAAAAGAATGGCTACTAGCTGATTAAACGGATCGTGTTCCGTATACAGAAAGAGTACGTCGTTCTCGGTAGGGACTATGTCGCGCTGTACCAGCTTCCTTATTGAACGTGACAAAAGCAATGACTTGATGGGATTCTTGTAACTAAAGCGCGGAAATTCGATTACATTCTCAAAGCTTGAGTAGTCAGGGTCCGAAATCGAATGCCTTATTAAAATTATACTCGCTCTCTTGCACTTGCTCTGAGCTAAGGATACGTGCAACTTTGCATCATAAAGTTGATAAGAGTTGTTAATGAGGAAGAAAATCATGCGTTCTGGTACTGTATACACTCAAACGGAGTTAGATCTATCCTAGCCACCTAGTAGCCAGCAATCTCGTAGTACCTATCGATAATAATTGCATGTTCCGAAATCGAGCAAAGCTTGGCATTATCTCCTGACAGAAAGCTTTCAACTTGCAAATACAATCCAGGCTTATACGACTTATCAAGCTCGGAAAGGCAATCAATATTTTCGATTGCAGTGCTACCTTTTTTCTGGACTTTGAGAGTCTCAAGTGGGTGAAAAAGTAGACGTCTGGATCTCGTGGAGATCTCCAGCCGCCAAGTGCCCGCACTCTCCCAATTTGCGTGATAGCTGAATAGAGCCCCCTTCTCACTAACCCCAGCCCCACAAAATCTTGAAGCCGCCGGGTGCCAAGACAGCCCCCCCGAGGTTAGCGGGCTCAGAACCTTCGGCCTCCCTCCAAGATAGAATGCCAAATCGATTACATGACTGGAATTGGCAAGAACCCACTTCTCCTTTACACCAGGTGCTTTTTTTATCGTCTCAATTACATGTGACCACTCTGTGAACTCGAAACTAAACGAAATCACGCCTCCGTCCGCCTCAATAATTTCCTGAGCACTGATTACTGAGGAGTAAAAGCGTCTGTTATAGGCAACAAATACCTTTGCATTTCTCTCGGCTGACAGTAGATTTACTCCTGCAATCTCAGCTTTCGTTAGGCCGGCAGGCTTTTCTACTAATATGTACTTCACACCCCACTTGAGCAGTTGCGTCGTCACATCACATAAACTTTCTACACCTACGGCTACAATGGCATAGCCCGGTGGCTGAGATTCCCGATCAATGTATTTGCGAATGCCCCCTTCAACAACTTCGCAGGAAGTAGCTCTTGTAAATGCTTCGGCAGATGCAGAACCACGACCAACAACTTGAAAATCGATACCAATCGACTTCAGTACCTTTGCGTAGTCAATGGCCATCTGGCCCGTTCCTACTACTAGAACATTCTTATTGATTTCAATTCACCTTATGTTATTGGGCAACCAATGTGATAAGTAGAGTCAAAGCTGTTTATATGACTTCGCAATGCCCTGATGTACGGAAGGTGAAGCTTTGCAGATTCTACGAATGAGGGGAGTTCACAAGACCCACTCTTTAATATTTCTTCAGCTAAAGTGCCGGTTAATTCACTTTGGTAGTAAATTATTTTCCCTTCAATCGAAGGGGCGTTCTTTATATTTTCAGTATGTATAGTTCCAGCTAACTCATCTATAAATACATGGGTGTCTCCCACATCAATTCGAATTTCAAGCCTGCCGCCTGAATCATTGCAATGTAGGGAGAAACTGCTATTTCCGATGGTGCCAGTCAAATAGCCATTCACCTCAAGAAAGCCGCTTCTCTTGCTCTTTATGATGCGATTGTCTAAACCTGACGTCGAAAGCACCAACTCATCACTTCCGCTGAGAAACGCCAGGAGATCCAGGAAATGCAGACCGTTACAGGCTAGCCCCCAAGAACTACCACGAACTTCATATGTCATAGGACCTTGTTCGGATAACAGAATCTTGAGCTCTTTGTAGCGCGGAAATAATCGACGAGGATGGTTCACCCACGCATTCACTCCTGATTTGAACAGAAGCGCTCCTATTTCCTCATATTCTCTTTCAGTCTGAAATAGAACTTTCTCAAGTACCAAGTTCTTTACAGAAAACTCCTCAATAAGATGGCGGGTAACTGCAGCTCTGATGTCTGAATTTGTAGAAACGATAGCGAGATCTGGCGATCGCGACAAACAGTCTACCGAGTTGAGATATTCAACGTTTCGAATATTGCTGTTGAATTTCATCTCTTGGAATCTGATTCGAGACTTTTCAAGTGCCTCTGGGAATGGATCGACAACAGATATTCTAGTGGGAATGCCTATCTGCGACAGCCCTTGAAGATGTCTGCTTCCCAACTCGCCAGCGCCTACAATAACTACGTGCCTTAACTGTTCGTACACTTTCGCCTCACCAACAATTCAGTTCGTTGCCTAAAGCATTCTGAGTCATGTGGTGTGTCCATGCCATTTTTCTAAACATCTTCAATCCAAATCAATAATGTAGCGATGAGCATACAGCATAAAAGGTCAATTATTTCACTGAATACCTGTGGAGACTCTTGAGGACTACCTCAGCATATTGCCAGTCCAACTCTGTATCAATGTCAATACTAGCCTCAGGTTCAGCAATGACCAATGGGACCATTTCGTCACCAAAGAAACTTCGCTCCTTCTTCAAGAAGGCCGGGGAAACCAAGTAAAAGGAACCATTCACCACATATGCTTCAGGCAGATCCTGAGAGCGATCATTCAGCCCTCGCCCTTCAACAATCGGCTTCAGGACATTTCGCTCAACCTGAAAGCACCACATCGGATGAGATTTTGCCCTTGAGACTCCAATTACCGGGCGAAATCCATTATCAATAAAAAGCCGGATCCCTTCCAAGATTTCCTCTCGCCTCCGCAATGGAGAGGTTGGCTGCAACAGCAGTACTCCATCTACTTTCCCGATCTCCTTTTCATACCATTCGAGTGCATGAAGCACTACATCAACTGATGTAGCTGTATCTGAAGCTAAATGTGTTGGACGAAGCCATGGAACCAAAGCGCCTGCTGCTTCGGAAATTGACGCCAATTTTGAATCGTCTGTAGACACCAATACGTTGCAAATTTCGGGAATGCCTTCGATACATTCAATAGACCAGACAAGTAGTGGCTTACCCCCGAAATAACGTCCATTTTTGTTTGGCAGCCTTTTTGATCCACCACGAGCAGGCACAATCGCTAGTATCTTCAAACCTTCTTACCTATCTGTTCTGATCTTGCTATTTCCAAGTCTATTGGTCTACCCACATCAAGCCATGGTTCATGCATAGGATAAGCAACTATTCGCTGCTTTTTTGACTGCAATCTTTCGAATAGGGCAGGCATGTCACAGTGGGCATTTACTTCAAGCAACTCCAGTACAGATGGTTCCAAACAGTAAACGCCAGCATTTATGTGACTGCGTGAGACTGGCTTCTCTTGAAAACCAATAATTTCAACGCCTTTAGTTTCAACCACTCCAAAAGGATTCTGCCATTCGTGCACACGCACAGCCATGGTGGCTGACGCTTTTAGACGCGTATGAAAGTCGAGCAATTCGCCATACTTTATGTCCGTAATAACATCACCGTTTGTAACCACGAATGGTTCTTCTGGAGGCGTGTCAATCAGACCAAGGGCTCCTGCTGTACCCAATGGTGATTTCTCCCGCAGGTACTCTATGTGAACCCCCAGCTTTTCTCCGTCACCAAAATAATCCTCGATCATATAACCAAGGTAGTTAATGGAAATGACGAATTCGCTAAACCCCTCAGACTTTGCACTACAAATAATGTGTTCCAATATGGGCTTTCCTGCCACCAACAACAATGGTTTTGGACAGGTTTCCGTATAGGGCTTAAGTCGTGAACCAACCCCTCCAGCCATTATGATCATTAAATTTCTGCGCGTCGGAGTAACAACCAATTCATCCCAAAGATGTAAACCAACAACCTGGTTATTTTCATTGACTGCAGGAATTTGAAATACCTTGTTTGCAATCATTAACTGCATGACCAAGTCACTGCTCATATCTGGGGGCACGACCAATGGTGTTCTATGAATAATTTCGGTCAAAGGACTCGTCAACAACATACCTCTTAGCAAACCACGTCGAATATCACCATCGGATACAGTTCCAACCAATTCACCATCGCTGTTGGCTACAATTACAATCTTGATTGCGACTTTATCAAGATTAGTTATAGCTTCTTGAATGGTTGCATCGCTGCTTAATATAGCGTGGCGCCATTTTCCTTCTATTTTTTCGCTATTCTGTATAATCGACATTCTCGTTAGCGTGCTCGTAAAGTCATCAAACTATGGTAGTTGCAAAATTGTAAAATTCTTTCTTGACTATATTGTCAAGCCTGACCGACTTGATTATTCCAAGAATTTTCTCACTTGCACCACCTTCCCCATATGGATTCTCAATATTCTTCAGTCCGTCCAGAAATTCGCGGTCGTAAATTCTTCTTATTGCTCGACCTATATCAAGCCGGTTGGTTCCGCAATTTATAACGCTCTTAGCCTGAATCCTGCCTCGTTGCCTTTCACCGATATTGATTGTTGGTTTCCTGAAGCTGGGAACTTCAAGCAAGCCGCTGGAGGAATTCCCTATAACACCATCAACATGGGCAATACAGGACAGATACCTTAGCTGTCCAAGAGAGGTAAACACGTGCGCGTTCGAATGTACTTTGGAAAAGTCTCGAATCAACTCGCTAATGATTCTGCCGCCAGCATCCGCGTTGGGCAGAGTGAAGAGCAACTGTGTATCGTTCAGCCCAGACAGTGCCTCCAGTAGTTCGGTCATTTGGCTTTCAGCACTATCTGATTCCAGCGTAACTGGGTGATAGGTAACTAGCAGACTTTTCTTACCCAAGCGCACGTTAATCGATTCTTCAAACTCCTCTCTATTTAGAAGCTTGAGCCGCTTAATACTATCAATACCTAGCCCACCCACCAGATGCACGCGATCAGGCCTTTCGCCCAGTTGAATAACCCTGTCTCGATATCCTTCAGCAGCAACAAAATGTATTTGAGACATTTTGGTAATGGAGTGACGCATCGCCTCATCTACAGCACCTTCCGTGGCCTCACCACCATGAATGTGAGCCACTGGAATTCGCGCGACCAAGGCTGCGGATACAGCCGCAAAAATCTCAAAGCGATCGCCCAATACCAGGATCAGATCTGGTGACAGGTCATTCAATGCGTCGGCAAATCCGATCATTCCCAAGCCCATTGACTTTGCGATGCCTACGGGAGTATCAGAACTGGTTAACATCTCGACATTCCGATCGATATGAAAACCATCATTGCTGATTTCTCTGTACGTCAATCCAAACTCAGGCGAGAGATGCATTCCAGTCACGATCAACTGCAAGGTTAACTCCGGATCGTCTGCTATCCCCTGCATTACCCATCGCAAAAGCCCATACTCAGCGCGGGTTCCTGTGATCACACAAATTTTGCGGCTCATAGGTGAATCAGCTCGTCTTCCTTGAAGTTGCGACAAGCAGACTTTCCAATTACTTCATCCCAACGCATTGGAGAAATTCCGGTTCCCGGTCTCTTGCATACGAGATTTTCAGGGGTAAACAATTCCCCTTCTAGAATCGGCCGCTTAGCTACTAAGGACTTCCTGGCGATCTGTCGGTTCTTACTCTCGGTTGAACTCGGTTTCTTGATACAACTTCCCAATGCTGACTCTATATTTCTAATGGCCAACACCATCGATTTCAGCTCACCCGGTTCAAGGCTAGCCTTTTGATCTGGCCCAGGTAGATTGCGATCAAGTGTAAAATGTTTCTCGATTACGCTTGCTCCGAGTGCCACCGCTGCAATTGCGACTTCAATACCCTGGGTGTGGTCGGAATAGCCAACATTGACATTGAACCTGGATTGAATGCTCTGCATAGCACGCAAATGTACCTCGGGCATAGGTGTCGGATAATTGGTTGAGCAATGCAACACCGTAACATCATCTCGTTTAGTACCTGCCTTTTCTAGCACGAGAATCGCCGCCTCAATTTCCTCCATGTCTGCCATACCGGTAGACAACAGAACGAATTTCCCCAAGCCGCCGACATGACGCAGATATGGTAAATTCGTGATCTCACCGGAAGGTACTTTTATTCGAGTCAATCCAAGACCAAGCAAGAAATCTACACTTTGAATATCAAACCCAGTCGAGAAGAATTCGATCCCTCTAATGTGACAATGCTCTATAAGCCTGTGGTGCATTTCAGTAGTAAGTTCAAGTCGCTTTAGCATTTCATATTGCGTCTCACCACTATCAGTAGCCAACTTTTGGTAGTCAGCTTTCTGGGCAGATGTAGTAACAAGCCTCTCTGTTTTATATGTTTGAAACTTCACCAAGTCTGCGCCCGCATCCGCGGCGACATCAATCAATTGCTTTGCCAGATCCAAGTCGCCATTATGGTTCACTCCAGCTTCCGCAATAACAAGTACTTTGCTAGTTCTCATACATGCCTTCGAAATGTAGTACCAGGTGCCAAATCCTTATCGACAACAGAGCCTGCAGCAACGATGCAGCCAGATCCAATGTTGATGCCTTCTCGCACCACCGACCCACTTCCAATAAAGCAGCCCTCATCAATCTTAGTCCCACCGTTAATTCTTGCACCAGTTGACACGTGACAATGTGAACCTATAACGACATCATGCTCAACCAGCGCGTGGGAATTGATAATGCAATTTTCGCCAACGGTGGCACCAATGTTGATGATTGCGCCATGCATCACAATAGTGCCCGCGCAAACAACTGAGTGAGGAGACACATATGAATGAGGAGAATGGATACTGGGCAACTCTGCTCCCAACCTCTTGAGGGCTGCATACAATTCTTGGCGAGCATAGGAGCTCTTAATCTGACCAACTGCTACCAAAGCGGACGGATACTTTTCCAATAGCACAGGCAACTCTGAGTCATTTCCCAACAATGGATAACCTAGAACTTCGGAATACTGAACCCCGTTTCGCTCAACTATTCCCGCAACTTTGTACTGTTTGTTTGCTTCTATGACGTCAATGCAGGATCTGCAATGACCTCCTCCGCCAACGAGAAGAATCGGTTTCATAAACCTTCACGCCCCAACAGAAGTTTTTCCAAGATGCTCGGTTATCTGAAAGAATATGAATGCGATGCGACAATCAATGGAAAAATGTGAATCTCGCACTTTGCTCATTAAGCATCGCGATGCCTATGATTTTCAGGTGTTCTAAGCGCATTGCGCACAAAGACGAATAACAAAGCTAATACCGCACCCGTTAGAGATCCAATCACAAGTATCAATGGGCGTCGTGGCGCTACTTTCTGATCAGGAATTACAGCTGGGTCTATCACCTTAAACACGTACTCATCGCGCACATCTGCAAGCATCGTTATTCTGGTCTGAGATTCAATCAACTGGTAGAAAACGCGCTGCATCTCCACCAACTGTGTTGTTTCGAGTTGCTGCTGAAGATAGCGGATTGCATTGTTGGCCTCGTCAATGTCGGCCTCTTTAATTTCGCGGTTAATATCCCTCACAAGTTGGTTTACCCATTCGGAAGCTTTCACAGGGTCATGCCACTTTATGGCCACACGCACCAAGCCTGTCGTATTCTCCTGCGTAATTTCCAGTATCCCCGAGAAAAGTCGAAAGGTTTGGAGATCACTGGGTGGGCTACTTCTATCGACCCAGCTATTAGTGTTCTGATCATAAATCGAGCTATCTATTCCAGATTCGCCAGTATTACTGTCCCATATACCCGCAAATAAAGGTACCACCACATTATGCTCTGCGACGAATCGACGAATAAACTCTCGGGATCGCCTTATCGCCATCGCTGTACCTATTCGACCGTCACTTTGCGAACCAATATTGATTCCAACAAGTGCAGCTGCTCCTCCCAACTGGTTTGCAAGCGGGCTGGCAGATTGAACGGCCTCAGCAGGTGCCAGGACTGCCTCAGCTCGATATATGTCTGTCTGCAGCAAGGCATAGACGATGGAAATTAATGCGAACATCGCCGTCACCAACAAGATGAGACTTCTTTCGGACCATATAATGTTCCAAATTTCACGCAAATCGATTTCATCATTGGAATGATGAACAGAGGAATTTTCGCTCATGTCCCTAGTTCCCCACGCTGTCAATCGCCAACAACGTCGTACTGACATTGAACAGCAGCTGCGAAATATTCCTCAGCGACACCAGCACACTCGGTCGCGACACTTTGAACGGCACCACGATGCTGTCACCCGCTTCCAATCTATTGCGCTGCTCGAAGAACCAGCGTGCATCATTGAATGAAAGTACTTCGCCATTGGCCTTGATGATGTACACATTGCTCTGGTCGGACTGCGGCGTGTAACCCCCGCTACGCTCAATGTAGTCGGCTACGCTCTGGCTGGGCGTCCACAAGTGCGAAGTCGGCCTGTTCACTTCACCGATCACGGTGACTTCCTGCTGCGTTCTGGGCACGATCAAGCGGTCGCCGGAGCGAAGAATGACGTCGTACTCCCCGCCCCTGTCCAGGGCAGCCGGCACATCAATGACCAGGCGGCCAGTGGCATTGATCTGGCTGATGCTGGCCAGCAATTCGGTGAGCAGGCTGTTGTCCTGCTGCGACTGCGCACCATCTTCGGTAATTGTCGGCTGCAGGCGCTGCGTGATGATTTCCCGCTCCAGTCTCTCGCGGTATTCATTCAAGAGGTTCTGTTCGTTTTGACGCAGTTCTTCGCGCAGGAAAATGGATGCGCGCGCATCAGCGAATCGCGTCAATCCACCTGCTCTTCTTACCAATGAGGAAAGCGTTTCGTCTTTTGTGATCGCGTATGTTCCCGGCGCATTCACTTCACCACCGATGTACACATTTTCGCGCTCTGTCCAATTCGGCATTTGTCGAACGACCAGCTGATCGAACGGCTCCAGACGCATTGCCAGTCCGCCAGCACCGGTGGTGTCGGTCAGATCTATCACCACGTGGCCTATCTCACGACCGATGGCGGGCTCTTCGTCGTAACGCGTGACTTCTGCTGTCTCGGTCTCCGCACTCTCCGTCAACCCCCCCGCAATCTGGATCAGGTCCGCCACATCCAGATCGCGATGCAGCGGATAACTGCCGGGGAAGCGCACATTGCCCAGCACGCTGACGATGCGAGTGGGCGTGTTCGTGTCGGCCTGGGCGCGCAGGCGCGCCAGCGTCTGCTCCAGCAGGGCGTCGCGTGAGGCGTTGGCGCTGAATACCAGCAAACGATCACGACCCTGCAGCGGGAACGGGCTCAGGGGCTGCAGCGTGGCGGGGTCGAGGTCCACCTTGAGCACTTCGATATCGCCCAGCTCGTTGATCTCGCGCTCCAGCAGCACGTACTCCAGATCGGTCTCTTCGCTCAGGCCACCGCTGGCCTGCAG
>JACCDH010004116.1_pt1 | contig 10347 bp, 9 predicted proteins | sample 7442481 | NCBI WGS metagenome assembly JACCDH01 (sample SAMN15323433, study PRJNA562643) | freshwater metagenome | isolation source: river surface water | place: USA:Blue River Watershed | collected 2017-08-15
AGTTTGAAAGTGATTTCCGATACTGCCCAAGCGCCAGGAGCTCTTTACAGAGAAAAATATGCGGGTACGATTGCGCACGTTGGTGGATACAGTCTGAATTACCACAAGCACATCCATACAGGCGAGGGTGGAATACTTGTAACTGATGATGATGAAATCGCAGAACGCCTACAGCTTATTCGCAACCATGCCGAGGCGGTTGTTGGCGGCAAGGGTGTGACCAATCTAGTCAATATGATTGGGTACAACTTTCGGCTGGGTGAAATTGAATGTGCCATCGGTATTGAGCAGCTTAAGAAACTCGCCGGGTTAGTCACTTCTCGTCAGCATTTGGCGGATCGTTTGAGTGCAGGATTACAGAAATTACCCGGCTTGCGTCCGCCGGTTGTCAAGCCTGGCTGTACCCATGTCTATTACAGCTACCCCATTCTGCTTGACGCTGCCGCTTTAGGTGTCAGCAGCCAGAAACTACATGAAGCACTGAAGGCAGAGGGTGTGCCGATCGGCAGGGAATATCAAAACCTGCATTTGCTACCCATGTACCAGCATAAGATTGCTTATGGTTCGCGTGGTTTTCCATGGACATCAGACGTCTGTCGTCGTCAGGTTGATTATGGCAAAGGTATATGTCCAATCGCAGAGGGATTTAATGATGCTGATTTCCTGATTCTGGGAATGTGCACTTATGACTATAATGATAATGATATAGATTTACTGGTAAAAGCATTCAATAAAGTCTGGGCTGGGTTCGGAATTATTTGATTGTGCTTAAAGATTTCGAACAATTTAAGCTTTTGTTTCCCCACTATGGACGAAATGCCGAGTTGCACCTCTTCACCGATAGACATATCTGTGAGCAGTACATTGGCTGGCTGAACGATCCGAAAGTTGTTTGTTATAGTAATCAGCGTTTCAAGAAACACGATGAGGCGTCGAGCAGATCTTATCTGCAATCATTTAATGCAAGTAGCAATCTTTTTCTGGCAATACATCTGCCCCAAAGCGGTAAATTTGTCGGGACAATGACGGCATATTTTTCTGTTCACCATGAGTCAGCGGACTTGGGAATATTGATCGGTGACAAAACTTGCTGGGGACAGGGAGTGGGCAAGGATGCGTGGTCTAGTCTGTTGTCATTGCTGTTAGACAGTGGCAAGGTCAGAAAAGTAACTGGTGGGACATTGCGCTGCAATGTTGGTATGGTCAACGTGATGTTAAAAACTGGCATGTCACCCGACGGTGTTCGCATTGGCCAAGAGTTGGTTGATGGCGTACCCCATGACATTTTGTATTTCTCACGTTTTCGGGATGAATAGTTTGGGGCATCCGGGGCGGGTTGCGATAGTTGCACACGATGCGGGGGGCGCCGAAATTCTGGCTAGTCTGGCAGAAAAGAATAAGATTCTAGATGCTCGATTTGTACTTGCTGGTCCTGCGGAAAGAATATTCAACCAGCGATTGGGTGAAGTCCCAAGGGCATCTTTATCTGAGGCATTGCAGGTCTGTGACTGGGTGCTGACTGGGACCGGTTGGCAAACCGATTTCGAGTGGCAGGCAATAAAGGAGGGGCGAGCTGCCGGGAGGTTAGTCGTTTCCTTTCTCGATCATTGGGTTAACTATAAAGAACGTTTTTTTAGAAATGGAATTACGTGCTACCCAGATGAGATATGGGTAGGCGATGAGTATGCCAGGGAGCTAGCCAAAAGGGTGCTGCCAGAACTACATGTTTGTCAGGTTGAAAACCCTTATTTTAGTCAATTTGCAAACGATGTTGCATTTCTAGAAAGTTCTTTGGCCACAGTGGAATCCAAGAAAAAGCGAATACTTTTTGTGTGCGAAAATATTAACCGCGACGGTTTCCATCAAAATGATGCAATCCGTTATTTCATGCAGAACGTGGGCACCCTGCGAATCGACATTGCGGAAATTCTGATCCGCCCTCACCCTTCCGAAACTGCCGATAAGTATGAGTGGGTGGCTAGGGAGTTCAGGAGTGATGTCAGATTGAGCAGTGGCGCGATGCTCGCCGAGGAAGTGGCTGCAAGCGACATAGTGGTAGGCTGTTCCTCAATGGCTATGGCGCTAGCAGTTATGGTCGGTCGTCAGGTAATCTCATGTATTCCTGAGGAGAAGATTCCATTGACACTTCCGTTTGAAAAAATCGAACGACTATCGGCAATTATTAAGATTGATTCAGATGTAACAGCCGAACTAGATTTTGAGTGATTAGGAATAGCCATACATTAAGCGTCGGCATAACGATTTACAGCCGTCTGAAATTTCTTCGTTAGGCGGTTGAGCCAGTATTGTGTCAGTTTTTTCAGGACTTTGAATTGATAATCTCAAACGACCACTTTGCCGTTCCGGCAACGTTTAGTAGATTGGGTATCAAAAACGACTCGCGAGTTAGAAGCGATAACCGGTCGGTTGCCCTCGGTGAGGTTACGAACATGAACTTTCTTCTAAAGGTCGCGCGGGGAGAATGGTTTGTCTGACAAGCAGGCGATGATTTGTTGCTCCCTAAATTTCTTTTGCTTGCAAGCCAAGCTATTCTGGATCACCACGAAGACAATCTGGGCGGCTACTTTTCCAGCTTTGTCCTAGCAGCGAATCCATCGGGTGTATTCCTAATTAAACCGAAGCGCGTCGAAAATGAATCTTATGATGTTCTCGATTCTTGTGGGATTGTTCGTCGCGCAAAATGACTCTGTGCGGCATCACTTGCAACGCTCGTCGCTAAAATATGAATTGGGCCATATTTCTTATCCGCTCTTGTTAGTCTGCAAGAAAATTTTACTGAAGCTTCGGTTGCGGTTAAGCGCGGCCATCAAACCGACATAACAAATATCCCGTACACGAAGGCATTTACACATGAACGCACCTCTTTGTAGAATTTCAGGTCAGGCGATTAACAGAGCCATCGACTTTGGCATACAACCGTTGGGAAATGGCTTCCTGCTTCCGGAGTTTTTCTCCAGTGAGTATTTCTATCCAATGGAAATGGGATTTTGCGAAACCAGCATGATGTTCCAGCTCATCGAGCAGCCGGCCCCAGAGCAGATGTTCCACGAGCACTACGCGTTCTATTCGAGCACTTCACGATATATGGAGTGGCATTTTGCGGAATTTGCTAATCAGGTAAAGCAGTCGGGTTACCTAGCTAAGGTCGATCCGTTCGTCGTGGAGCTTGGCTGCAACGACGGCATCATGTTGAAGAATTTCGCGAGTGCCGGGATGCGTCATCTCGGTATCGAGCCGTCGCGCAACGTGGCGGCGGTTGCTAATGGCAATGGCGTGAGGACCTTGTCCGAATTTTTCTCGGAAGCGGTTGCCGAAAAGATCGTGCGCGAAGAGGGTCAGGCCGATGCATTTCTGGCTGCTAACGTGATGTGCCACATTCCCGACATGCTTGGCGTGGTCAAGGGCATCCGCGCGCTGCTCAAGCCGACAGGCGTGGTCATGTTCGAGGATCCCTATCTGGGTGATGTGATCGAGAAGACCTCGTACGACCAGATCTATGATGAACACGTATTTTTGTTCTCGGCACATTCGGTACAGTATATGTTCCAGTTGCACGGCATGGAGTTGATTGATGTCCTGCCGCAGAAAACGCATGGGGGTTCCATGCGCTATGTGCTAGCACATGCCGGTGCTTACCCAGTAAGCCAGGCGGTTACCCAGTTGTTTGTAAAAGAACAGGAACTTGGTCTGCATAAGCAGTCTACTTTCGAAACTTTTCGTCGCAGTATTGAGCAGTCGCGAGTCGACTTGGTTAACTTGCTTCGCGAACTGAAATCGCAAGGTAAGCGCATCGCGGGCTACGGGGCAACTTCGAAGAGTACGACCGTTCTAAATTATTGCGGAATCGGCCCTGACCTAATTGAGTTCATTTCGGATACCACGCCGATCAAGCAGGGTAAATTCACTCCCGGCATGCATATCCCCGTCAAGCCATATGAAGTTTTCCAAGCTAGTCCGCCGGATTATGCGGTGCTATTCGCATGGAACCATGCGGAGGAAATTATGGCCAAGGAGAAAGCCTTCGTGGAGGCGGGCGGGCGCTGGATTGTGCACATTCCGAAAGTGCAGGTGCTTGGATGATTGTTTGCGCTAATCCGCACGCTCAGTTCCAGAGTCACCAAGCGGAAATAGAAGACGCTGTCCTGCGGGTGCTGCGCAGCAACCGATATGTTCTTGGTCCTGAAGTCGAAGCGCTGGAGCAGGAGTTCGCGGATTATATTGGTAGCCCTTATGCAATTGGCGTCGCCAACGGCACCGATGCTCTTGAACTGGGGTTGCGTGCCCTAGGTTTGCAGCGCGGTGATGAGGTCATAACCGTCTCCCATACGGCAGTGGCAACAGTAGCCGCCATCGAGGCGGCTGGCGCAACGCCGGTTCTGGTGGATGTGGAGCCTGATTGCTATACCCTCGATCCGAAGCAGCTTGCCGAGGTACTGACACCGAAAACGCGGGCTGTGATTGCTGTCCATCTATACGGACTGGCGGCGGATCTGGAGGTTATCGGGGCATTCTGCGAGGCGCATCGCCTCACATTAATTGAAGATGTTTCTCAGGCGCACGGCGCGAAATGGAAGGGGAGGCGTCTTGGCAGCATCGGTCATATTGGTTGCTTCAGTTGTTACCCGACCAAAAATCTAGGTGCGATAGGAGACGGTGGTCTGATAACGGTAAACGACGAGCAGCTTGCGAACAAAATACGCATGCTTCGAGAGTATGGCTGGCAGGCGCGCTATGTTAGCGACCTCCCCGGGCGTAATTCTCGCCTTGATGAAATACAGGCTGCCGTCCTGCGAATCAAGTTGCAATATCTGGATCAGGACAATGCAAAGCGGTACGAGCTTGCAATGCAATATACTAGGATGCTGGGTGATGTGGTGCGAACACCGTCCATTCGTGAAGGGGCGGAACCTGTGTTTCACCTTTACGTAGTCAGAACGCCGCGCCGCGATCGCCTAATGGATGATCTAAAAGCGCAGGACATCTACCCGGGGATTCACTATCCAATGCCGATTCACATGCAACCTGCATATCAGGGGCGCGTTCGTACGGCGCGCTCCATGGCAGTTACCGAAGCGTTGGCAGTCGAGGTGCTGTCTTTGCCGATGTATCCTGAGCTTACGCTGGATGCAGGGCGCCGAGTTGCATCCGCAGTGCTGGGTAGCCAGCTTCGGGATCGGGCGTGAAGATTGTTGTACAGCCTTTTGATGGGGTAATGGTGCTGAAGCCACAGCAATTTTCCGATGAGCGCGGGTTTTTTATGGAATGCTTCCAGCATGACAGATACCGCGATCTCGGGATCATCGAGGATTTCGTGCAGGACAATCATTCGCGTTCAGTCAAGGGAGTGCTTCGGGGCATGCACTTTACCCGAAGACAACCGCAGGCGCAGTTATTGACGGTCATTCGTGGCAGAATATTCGATGTCGTGGTTGATGTGAGAAAAGATTCGCCGACCTTCGGGAAATGGTTCGGTACCGAACTTGGTGACGAGGGGCCGCGCCAAGTTTATATGGCACATGGATTTGCGCATGGATTTTGCGCGTTGTCCGACGTTGTCGATTTGCACTACAAAGTCAGCCAGAAATATGACCCTGCCGATGATGGCGGGTTGCGCTGGGATGATCCAGATGTGGCGATTGATTGGCCAAGTGATGTTTTTTTTATTTCAAATCGAGATCAGACTCATCCTTATTTAAAGGATATTTAATGAATAGATCTTCATTAGAAAAAGGCAAGAGAGGAAGTATGACTTTCGATAAGCTGAATATCGGTTGTGGCGGGCGCCCTCTGGCGGAGTACATCAATATTGATCAGGATTCTCTCGAGGATATGCGCCAAAGATATCCTGGGGTAAGCTTTGACAGTTCGCTGATTATTGAAAACCACGACATATTTAACCTGCCTTATCCCGGGGAATCAATGAGAGAGGTGAATGCGGATGGGCTCCTGGAGCACCTCACGTTCAAAGAAGAGCCGAAGTTCCTGTTTGAAGTTAAGCGCGTGCTAAAAAAGGGAGGAATATTTACATTTAGCGTTCCCGACTTTGAAAAGGCATGCCAAATTTGGCTAGAAGCAGAGGATGATTGGCAAGACTTTTTCTCGGATGATCTTGAGGACATAAAGCGAAACCATTGGTTTGGTACATATACATATGATTACTCAAATCGATGGGGCTACATTGCGGCAACGTTTTATGGAAGCCAAAATGGGGCGGGTCAATTCCATAAAAATTGCTATTCCGAGGGGAAAATCAGAAAAATGATGGGCAAGCTCGGGTTTGAACAAATCGCCATTGAGAAATTTTTGTGGAAGGGCGATAGAGATCCGATGTTGAGATGCGAGGCCGTCAAGAAGTAATAGCCGGTAATTGTCCATATCCGGCCAGTCAAAGTGGCTATGAATATATTAATAACTGGTGCCCGTGGACTTATTGGCTCGGCGTTGATCGAGCGATTGCGTGGCAGCGATAACCTTATAATCTGCCAGAGTCGCGAATCGCATTCTGATCGCCCCGGATTGAAATGGCTCAAGCATGATCTGCTAACCGACTCGTGGGAATGCCTTGAGCCGTACGAGATCGATGTTGTTTATCACTTGGCCGGGCAGACCAGCACCTACAGTGCTAGAGCAAATCCGATTGCAGACCTGACTGCAAACGTTATCAGCCTACTCAATTTGCTTGAGTATTTCAGGCGGAGTGAACGTCGTCCGTTCATGGTCGTAGCCGGTACCGCGACGGAGGTGGGGCTAAGCGAGTGGTTGCCAATCAATGAAGGCTTACCGGAAAATCCGATAACTTTCTATGATTTGAGCAAGCTTACAGCCGAGATGTATTTGAAGCAGTATGTCAGAGATGGCTTGGCAAACGGCTGCGCTCTCAGGCTGTCCAATGTTTTCGGGAGGAGCCGTCCTGAACAGCAAAGGGATCGCGGGATTCTGGATAAAATATTCAGCATGGCTGCAGCCGGCAAAGTGATTACCATATATGGTGATGGAAACTACTTCAGAGACTATATTTTTATCGATGATGTGGTTGCAGCTTTCGTTGCAGCTGCGGAGTACAGCCAGCAGACCAATGGCAGAGGGTTCTATATTGGTAGCGGACAAGGGGTTCTTTTAAAGGACGCTTTCCTGAAGGTCGCTGCGCTAGCCGTAAAAATCAATGGTACCGAGATGAGGCACGAATATGTCGATCCACCACCCGATCTGTCCGAGATTGAGTATAGAAATTCCGTCATCGACGCTTCTGCATTCAGAAAAGCTACCGGCTGGATGCCGCAATATGATTTTGATGCGGGAATCGATGCTGCCTTTCAAGGGTATTGGCGTGATTCCCAGCCCCATACACCGCAAGGTAAATCTTGAGGTGCACTGTGCTTCCATGCAAGGTTAGATCACTATGAATGCCGTGAGATTAATTCGGTTTCCGACTTTCGAGGACAGTAACGGTACGCTTGGCGTATATGAAAGCGGAAAGCACGTGCCGTTTGCCATTAAGCGAGTTTTCACTGTCACAGCCAAAGCGCATGATGTACGGGGGCAGCATGCACATAAGAAATGTATGCAGTTGCTAGTTTGTGTCGGGGGGGAAATTCGTGTTGATTGCGATGACGGATTGCAGCTTACCCAATATATGCTGACAGGGATGTCTCCAGGATTGCTGATTCCGCCCGGGGTGTGGGCTCGAGAGGAATATCTGACTGATAACTCTATACTGATGGTGCTGTGTGATCACGAATATGAGCCGGATGACTACATCCGAGACTATGGCGAATTTAAGAAAAAATTTTATTGAGAAGTAAACAGTGGCACACCAGTAAGAAGTATCGCAGCAGGGAAAACGATCTGGACTCAGGAGGAATTCCTCGCCCTCAATGATAGTGCCGCGGCTGAAATCAACCAAGCCAAGGGCCTCCAGGAAAACGAACTTGATGTCCTAGTTCAGGCCGACCGGCGTCAATGGAAATACCAGGAATCATGGTTCGGCGACCCAGTATTTAACATCCTGCAAGATATGTTAACTATTTAAGAAGTTACCTAGCGCGCCACGCTGGAATTCGTAATCGAGGCTGGGGTTGCTTGTGGAATTTGCATTCTGTTCGGATACATGCTGCTCGAAGTTCTGGGCGTATAAAATTAAAACCGGAGTTGCAGTTTTATCTCAGACGACTTGCGGCTGCGACTGGCTGATCATGAAAGACTGTCGAAGTGTTTTGTTCCGATTGAGTTTGACAGTAAGTCCGAAGATACCTAATCGGAAATCAAGGAAATCATCGGCTGTTGCACGAAGTTGCTGGTCATCCTCGACTCGAACTACGTCCATTACATGTGCTGAAGAAACTTCTTGCCTATGCGCCATTGGTCGGCAAGGGCGAGTGTCTGATTTATGGAGGCGCCATCGTGGAATACATGCTGCCGCAATTGCATGTCTCTCGGCCTTGGAGACCAGAGAACAATCCGGCGACTGTAACCAAAAAGATCCTTGCTGAAACGGATTGGCTTATAGAGGACAAAAAATCGATTACTGCCTGCTTTTTTCATGTGATCTTGGCGGGTATCTGCAGCCGCTAGAATAACGCTCTCTCAGTCGAAGATAATTGGCCACTAGGTTTTTTGAGGTGTTCTATTACACTAAGCAAAAATATTATAGAGATGTCCGTAAAACAGATTATTAAAAGTTTAATTCCGCCCCTCGCATGGAACTTAGTGCGTGGGATATTTGGAAAAAATGTGGCCGAAAGCCAAACCTTTGCGGGGAGGTATTCGTCTTTCAAAGAGGTATTCGAAAATTACCCGGATGCCACCAACTATCATTCAAACCAATCATTGCAGGAGCTTGTGGATTTGGCAGCTCAATCGGTTTCAAGTTTCAGACGGCTAGCGAGCCCAGATATTGGATGGGATATATTTAGATTGAATATCCTTCCAACAACCCTCTCGGTTATGGGGGGCTATAAAGTAATCAAGGTTCTCGATGTTGGCGGAGGATTGGGAGCCTGTTACTTGAATTTCAAGAGAGCATGTCCTCAAACTGGGATCCACTATACGATCGTCGATCTTCCTGAAACCGTGGAACAAGGAAAAGATCTATTCAGCGCTTACTCCGACATCGAGTTCATCAAAGAATTCCCACCGGAGCATTCGGATTTCGATGTAGTACTTTTTGGTAGTTCGCTACAGTATTTTCAAAATTACCAAGACATCGTGAAGTTGGTATGCAGCTATGGCCCTGAGGTTATCATTTTGGCTGACCATCCAATGGGAATTGCGGACACATTTGTTTGCGCGCAGATCAATATGGCCGATAGAGTGATTCCATTTAATGTTTTTAACATTGACGAGTTACGTAACCTTTTTGAAGCCCAAGCGTACGCGCCTGTTTTAAAAACGCTAAGCCATTATCCATTTCATGACTTTTCGAATTACAACGATGAAGTGTCGAAGACGAGGTTTTACAACTTCATTTTCTCAAGAAAAATTACATCGCTTTAGCATCCGCGCCCTTTGGTATTGGGAGGTGCTCTACGCTTTCCCGGTCGCTTGGCGACAAAACACCTAACTCTAGGATGCATGATCTGGACGCCACTCTACCCTCCCCTCCCTGGCAGTTGGCATAACAAAAGACCTAGGTCTCCTTAATGTGTAACTAGGCGTACGCATGGATGATGTCATTGACGATCGGCGGCGTGTCAGCCACGTTTTGGCCCTGTCCGGGATGCAATCCCGGTCCCCTAGGGTCTTGACATCGCTGGAGTGATGGTCAGCGAGCGCTGCCATGGGTTGATATTTTTTCCAGCGCAGGCTGAGGATTCGGTTGCAAAGGCGACTGCTGCTTTAAGACTGTTAACTACTGTAACGTTAGGTTGATCGATCTTGAAATTATCGATGGTGTTCCGCAAGTCGCCAAAAGTGGCGGTACAAGCAGCGGAAGCGGTGGATAGCGCTTGTTACTTGGTGACAGACCAATGAAAATTGTTGCATTGGGTGCATTCGGTAATATTGGTTCACGCCACATTTGGCATTTTTTCCGAAGCATTTCCGAAAAAAGAAATCATCATGGTCGCTAACAAGATCACGGAACTCCGTTGCTCAAATTTAACCTGCTGGAAGGGTGGAATTAACGCCTTGTCGAAGCCAACATCGAGCAAGTCGATTTCATGGATAACAAAATTCGGACTGGAGACCACCCGTTACCATCGCATACTGCTGCGGCAATACCAGATCATCCGTCATGGTCGCCTATCCGCTCTTCAGAAATGAGTGCCATTTCTATAAAAGAAAAAATTATTGGGCTGTTCCGGCGTGCGCGGGACCTCTTTTTCTTGG
>JACCDH010505709.1_pt1 | contig 10344 bp, 10 predicted proteins | sample 7442481 | NCBI WGS metagenome assembly JACCDH01 (sample SAMN15323433, study PRJNA562643) | freshwater metagenome | isolation source: river surface water | place: USA:Blue River Watershed | collected 2017-08-15
GATGAATTGACGCCATGAACCGCCTTGTCCTGTTGTTGGCCCTCGCCCTGACCAGCCTGCTCACCGGCTGCGGCAGCATGCGCATGATCGACAGCCAGGTGCTGGCCGTGGCCAATGCGCCTGCGGGAACAAGCCTGCAAGGCGCCCGCTACCGTTTTGAGCGCCTGCCCTCGCAGGTCAACAACCCCGAAGCCGGGCTGGCCGAACAGCAGGCCGAGCAGGCCCTGGCGGCCGTGGGGCTGCTGCGGGACGACGCCAACGCCCAACTGAGCGTGCTGGTGGGCTTTCAGGGCACGCAGTACCTGATCGACCCCTGGGGCTACCGCAGCCCCCGTCCTTACTACGGCAGTATTGCCATTGGCCAGGGGGCGCCCTGGGGATCGGGTGTGGGTTTCGGCATGGGCATGCGCTTTCCACCCACCCCCCAATACCGGCGTGAGGTCAGTCTGATCCTGCGTGACCTGAAATCGGGCCAGGTGGTCTATGAAACCCGGGCCAGCCACGACGGGCCCTGGAGCGACAGCACCCCGATTTTTGCCACCCTGTTCAAGGCGGCACTGGCGAACTTCCCGAACCCGCCCGCCGGGCCCCAGCGGGTGAACATCGAGATCCCGCGCTGAACATGCACGCCACCCGCCTGCTCGCCATCCGGCATGGCGAGACCGCCTGGAACGTGGACACCCGCATCCAGGGGCATCTGGACATTCCGCTCAACGAGACCGGTTTGCAGCAGGCCCGCTGGCTGGCCCAGGCGCTGGCCGAGCGCGACGCGGTCCAGGCGATCTATGCCAGCGACCTGGCGCGGGCCCAGGTGACGGCGCAAACCATCGCCCAGGCGATGGGCCTGACGGTCAGCCTGCATCCGGGCTTGCGCGAGCGGGCTTTTGGCGATTTTCAGGGCCGCACCTTTGCAGAGATCGAGGCCGAACTGCCGCAAGAGGCGCTGCACTGGCGCCAACGCAGCCCGGAATGGACACCGCCAGGCGCAGGCGAATCCTTGCTGGCGCTGCGTGAGCGGGTGCTGGCCACAGTAGAGGCCCTGGCCTCACGCCATGTGGGTGAGCAGATCGTGCTGGTCGCCCACGGCGGCGTCATGGACGTGCTCTACCGCGCCGCCACCCGACTGGATCTGCAAGCCCCGCGCACCTGGTCCCTGCCCAACACCGCGGTCAATCGCCTGCTGTGGACGCCCGAAGGCCTGTCATTGGTGGGCTGGGCCGACACAAGCCACCTGGACGACCGGTCCCGAGACGAGACGACGGCCTAGGCACGGCGAGCCGCAGCGCCCGCCCGGTCTCACTCGCTGAACAACCCCCGCGCCGTTTTGGGTGGGCTGACCCCCAGATGGCGGAAAGCCGCCAGCGTGGCCATGCGGCCGCGCGGCGTGCGTTGCAGATAGCCCTGCTGGATCAGGTAGGGCTCGATCACATCCTCGATGGTGTCGCGCTCCTCGCCGATGCTGGCGGCGATGTTGTCCAGCCCGACCGGACCCCCGTCAAAACGGTGGATCACGGCTTCCAGCAGCTTGCGGTCCATCAGGTCAAAGCCTTCGGGGTCGACGTCCAGCATCGACAGGGCGGCCTGGGCCATGGCCTGGGTGATGCGGCCATCGCCCTTGACGTCGGCATAGTCGCGCACCCGGCGCAACAGGCGGTTGGCGATGCGGGGGGTGCCACGCGAGCGGCGGGCGATTTCAAACGAACCTTCGGGCTCGATCGGCGCCTTGAGCAAACCACTGCTGCGGGTGACGATGCGCGTGAGTTCTTCGGGCGTGTAGAACTCCAGGCGCGAGACGATGCCAAAGCGGTCACGCAGCGGGTTGGTCAGCATGCCGGCCCGGGTGGTGGCCCCGACCAGGGTGAAGGGTTGCAGGTCCAGCTTGATGCTGCGCGCGGCCGGCCCCTCGCCGATCATGATGTCGATTTGGTAGTCCTCTAGGGCGGGGTAGAGGATTTCCTCGACCACGGTAGACAGGCGATGGATTTCGTCAATGAAGAGCACATCGTTGCGCTCCAGATTGGTCAGCAAGGCCGCCAGGTCTTTGGGCTTTTCGAGCACCGGGCCGCTGGTCTGACGCAGGTTCACCCCCAGCTCGGCGGCAATGATGTGGCTGAGCGTGGTCTTGCCCAGACCGGGCGGGCCAAACAGCATCACATGGTCCAGCGGCTCTTCGCGCTTTTTGGCCGCGCCAATGAAGATTTCCAGCTGCTCGCGCACCTTGGCCTGGCCCACATACTCGCCCAGCTGCTTGGGGCGCAGGGCGCGCTCGATGGCTTCTTCGCTGTTGGACACCGGCGCAGCCGACACCACCCGCGAAGGTTCGCGGGGGACAGGCGGCAGGCCAAAATCGTCGGTCTTGATGCTCATGCTTGCCTCACTTGGCCAACGCCTTGAGCGCGAGCTTGATGCCCTCGCTCACGCCCACGTCCTGGGGCAGGCCTTTGAGGGCCGCGGCGGCCTCCTTGTCGCTGTAGCCCAAAGCGACCAAGGCCTGCTGGATGTCGCCCTGCGCATCCCCCACCGCGGCCAGCGGCGCGCCGAGGTCGGCGCCCAGCTTGCCCTTGAGTTCGAGCAGCAGGCGCTCGGCCGTCTTCTTGCCAATGCCGGGCACCTTGACCAGGCGACCGGCCTCCTGGCTGGTCACGGCCTGCGACAGCTCCGTCACGCTCATGCCCGAGAGCACCGACAGCGCGGTACGCGGCCCGACGCCCGAAATCTTGATGAGCTGGCGAAAGGCCTCGCGTTCGGTGGCTGTGCCAAAGCCGTAAAGGATCTGCGCGTCCTCGCGCACCACAAAGTGGGTCAGCAGACTGACCTGCTCACCGGTGGCGGGCAGGTTGTAGAAGGTGCTCATGGGCACATTCACCTCGTAGCCCACGCCGTGGCAATCCACGATGACTTCAGGCGGATTCTTATCGCTGAGGGTACCGGTGAGTTTGCCAATCATGGAGGGTTGCCCTGGATTACGCGGTCTGGAGGAAAATCGGGGTTCGGTGCTGGGCCACGAACCGGCCGCGCCACCCCTCAGCAGGATTATCCCTTGATCGTTCGCCACACCTTCACCCCGCACAACAACACCCGCCTGTCCCACCTGTGCGGTCCGATGGACGCGCACCTGCGCAGCATCGAGGCCGGGCTGCAGGTCAGCATCGCGCACCGGCATGAGCAGTTCAAGGTCGACGGACCCAAGGCCCAGGCCCAGCGGGCAATGGAACTGCTGCAGGCGATGTACGAACGCGCCGACCGCCCGATCGCTGCCGACATGGTGCAGCTGATGCTGGCCGGCGATGCGGCGCTCGACGAGGACGAGGCGGGCGCCCAGAAACTGCACACCCGGCGCGCCGACCTCAAGGCCCGCACCCCTGGCCAGTCGGTGTATCTGGACCACATCGCCGGCAACGACATCACCTTCGGCATCGGCCCGGCGGGCACCGGCAAGACCTACCTGGCGGTGGCCTGCGCGGTGGACGCCCTGGAGCGCTCGGCGGTGCAGCGCATCGTGCTGACCCGCCCGGCCGTGGAGGCGGGCGAGCGCCTGGGCTTTCTGCCCGGCGACCTGTCGCAGAAGGTGGACCCCTACCTGCGGCCCCTGTACGACGCGCTGTACGACCTGATGGGTTTCGAACGGGTGCAAAAGGCCTTCGAGCGCAATGCACTGGAAATTGCCCCGCTGGCCTTCATGCGCGGGCGCACGCTCAACAACGCGTTTGTGATCCTGGACGAGGCGCAGAACACCACCCCCGAACAGATGAAGATGTTCCTGACACGCATCGGCTTTGGCGCCAAGGCGGTGATCACCGGCGACGTCAGCCAGATCGATTTGCCCAAAGGCCAGATGAGCGGCCTGATCGACGCCGAGCGGGTCTTGAAGCGCGTCAAGGGCATCGCCTTCACCCGCTTCACCAGCGCCGACGTGGTGCGCCACCCGCTGGTGGCCCGCATCGTCGATGCCTACGACGCCCAAGGCAGCGCAGCGCGCCGCCGCAACACCGGCGAGGCCTGAGCATGGCCCTCCAACAGCTCCAGCTCTCGCTGCAATTTGGCGACATCCCGCACGCCGCGCGCCACCGCGCCGCCCTGCCCCGCCACTTCGTGGCGCGCTGCATCCGCCACGCCCTGGCCCTGGACGCCGAAATCACGGTGCGCATCGTGGACGAAGAAGAAGGCCGCGAACTCAACAAGAGCTACCGCCAGAAAGACTACGCCACCAACGTGCTGACCTTCGACTACGCGCAAGAGCCGGTGGTGGTGGCCGATCTGGTGCTGTGCGCGCCGGTCGTGGCGCGTGAGGCCAAGGAACAAGGCAAGACGCTGGCCGCACATTACGCGCATCTGCTGGTGCATGGGGCCTTGCACGCCCAGGGCTGGGACCACGAGACTTCGGTGGCCGATGCCGAGGCGATGGAGGCTTACGAGGTGGAGATCCTTGCCGGACTCGGCATCAAGAACCCGTACCGCTGATTCGTTGCGTGTGAGGTCTCTGTCCGGGTGGGGGCCGGGTTCCTCATGACGGGGTACCGTAAATCGTCACCCAGCCCCCACCCGGACAGAGACCGTGGTTCATCCACCGGTGCAACCAGCGCGCTCCGATCACTACCGAGGTGAGATGGGGGATGCGGCAGGTGACGATTTACGGTACCCCGTCATGAGGAGCCTGCCGCATCCCCCATCTCACCGGCGCTCGAAAAAAAGCACAGGTCAGAGCAAGCGAACCTTCACCGACTTGCCCTTGATCTTGCCTTTGGACAACTGAACGCAGACGCTCTGCGCCAATTCGGCCAGCACCGCCACATAGGTCGAAAACTCGTTCACATTGATCTTGCCGACCTGCTCACGCGTCAAACCGCACTCCCCGGCCAGCGCCCCCATCACATCGCCCGGCCGGATTTTTTCCTTGCGGCCTCCCACGATCTGCAGCGTGCGCATGGGCGGCAACAAGGCCCCGCCAGCGGCGGGCTTGAAAGCCTCCAGCGCCTGCCATGCCGACTCGCGCCCCTGCAACTGCTCGATGCGCCCGACCCGGCCCATCTCGTCCAGGCTGGCCAGCGTGATCGCCAGGCCCTCGGCATCGCCTCGGCCCGTGCGGCCGATGCGGTGGATGTGCACCTCCGGATCGGGCGTCACATCCACATTGATCACCGCCTCCAGCCCCTGCACATCCAGGCCGCGCGCGGCCACATCGGTGGCCACCAGCACCGAGCAGCTGCGGTTGGCAAACTGCACCAGCACCTGGTCGCGCTCGCGCTGCTCGAGCTCGCCATACAGCGCCAGCGCCACATACCCCTGCGCCTGCAGCACCTCGACCAGGTCGCGGCATTGCTGCTTGGTGTTGCAAAACGCCAGCGTGCGCTCGGGCCGGAAATGGGCCAGCACTGCAGACACGGCATGCAGGCGCTGGGTCTCGCTGACCTCCACAAAAATCTGGCGAATCTTGTGCGCGCTGTGCAGCGCCTCCACCTTGAGCGTCTGCGGCGAACGCATGAACTGCGCCGCCAGCTTGGCGATGCCCTCGGGGTAGGTGGCCGAAAACAGCAGGGTCTGGCGGTCCCGGGGGCACTGGCGCAGCACCTTGGCGATGTCGTCCAAAAAGCCCATGTCCAGCATGCGGTCGGCTTCGTCCAGCACCAGCGTCTGCACCGCCGCCAAGTTCAGCGAATCCCGCTCGAGGTGATCCAGGATGCGGCCGGGCGTGCCCACCACGATGTCGGCCCCGTGTTCCAGGCTCTGCACCTGGCCGCGCAGGGCCACCCCACCACACAGGGTCACCACCTTCACGTTCGGGCGCGCACGCGCCAGGCGACGGATTTCCTGCGTGACCTGATCGGCCAGCTCGCGTGTGGGGCAGAGCACCAGCGCCTGCACAGCGGCACCGGGCACTCCTGCGCTGGGCAGCCGCTCCACCAGCAGCAGTGCAAAAGCGGCCGTCTTGCCGCTGCCGGTGCTGGCCTGGGCGATCACGTCCTGCCCGGCCAGCGTGAGGGGCAGGCTCAGCGCCTGGATGGGCGTCATGCGGCTGTAGCCCAGTTGTTCCAGGTTGTGCAGGCCAGCCGGAGACAAAGGCAGCGCGTCAAAACCGCCAGAAGACGCAGAGGAAGAAGTCATGCCCCGATTATCGGCGGGGGCGCCTGCGCCGACCGCCGATCAGGGCGCCATGCGGATCGGGATGGTGATGGGGCCATCGTTGACGAGGGCCACCGCCATGTCGGCGGCGAACTGGCCGGTCTGCACCAGGGGATGGGCCACGCGCGCCTGCGTCACAAAATACTCGTACAGGCGGCGCCCCTCGTCCGGCTTGGCCGCCGAGGTGAAGCTCGGCCGGTTGCCCCCTGACACATCCGCGGCCAGCGTGAACTGGCTCACCACCAGCAGGCCGCCGCCCACGTCCTGCACGCTGCGGTTCATCTTGCCCGCTTCGTCGGCAAAGATGCGCAGCTTGAGCACCTTGGCCAGCAGTTTGTCGGCCACCGCCTCGGTGTCGCCGGCCTCGGCGCACAGCAGCACCAGCAGGCCCGGCCCGATCTGGCCGATGAGTTGCCCGTCCACCCGTACGCTGGCTTGGCTCACCCGCTGCAGCACCGTGATCATTTGAGGTCCCTCGGGTCATCAAAGTGCGCCTCCACATCGCTGGGCAAGAGCTGGATGGTGGCGCGCAGGCCGGGCACCGCGCTCATCAGGGCCTGCTCCACGCTGCCGCGCAGCGCCGCCGCCCGGCCCAGGGTCCAACCGGCGGGCATGTGCATGTGGACATCCACAAAGCGGCGCTGGCCAGCCTTGCGGGTATTGAGGTGGTCGAAGCGGACGATGGCGGTTTCGCCACGCTGGTGGGCGAACCCATCGAGCACCTGCTGGATCTCGGCCAGCACCTCGGGCTCGACCGAAGCATCCATGAGGCCTTGCGAAGATCGCCAGACCAGATGGGCGCCTTCCCTCAAGATGTTGAGCGCCACGGCCATGGCCACCACCGCATCGAGCCAGAGCCAGCCCGTGGCGCTGACCAGCGCAATGCCCGCCACCACCCCGACCGAGGTCCAGACATCAGTCACCAGGTGCCGGGCATCGGCCTCCAGCGCCAGCGAGCGGTGCTCGCGCGCCGCCCGGAACATCACCCAGGCCAGCAGCCCATTGAGGGCCGAGCTGGCCACCGACAGGGCCAGCCCCAGACCGACCTGTTCGATGGGCTGCGGATCGAGCACGCGGTGGCCCGCCGTCCACAGGATGCCCAGGCTGGCCACGATGATCAGGATGCCTTCAAAGCCCGAGGAAAAGTATTCGGCCTTGTGGTGGCCATAGGGATGGTCCGCATCGGCCGGCCGCTCTGCCACCGTGACCATCATCAGGCCGAACATCGCACTGGCCAGATTCACCAGCGACTCCATCGCGTCCGAGAGCAGGCCGACCGAATCGGTCAGCCACCAGGCCAGGGTCTTGAGGCCGATGGTGACCGCCGCCACCGCGACCGAGGCCATCAGCAGGCGCTTGGGGGTCAACCAGGGGGAAGCCATGTTCATGCCGACAGCCTACACCCAAGGGCCCGTTTGCCGGGTGAGGCGGATCAAGCCAGGGTGACCTTGGCGAACTTGCGTTTGCCGACCTGGACCACGCAGGTGCCGGCCTCGACCTTGAGGCCCTTGTCGCTGATGACCGCGCCGTCGATGCGCACGCCGCCCCCCTCGATCAGGCGGTTGGCCTCGCTCGAAGAAGGCGCCAGGCCCGCGGCCTTGAGCAAGGCCGCGATGCCCAAGGGCGCGCCCGACAGGCTGACCTCGGGAATGTCCTGCGGAATGCCGCCCTTGCTGCGGTTGATGAAATCCTGCTCGGCCGCATCGGCGGCCGCCGCGCTGTGGAAACGCGCGGTGATTTCCTTGGCCAGCATGACCTTGGCGTCCTTGGGGTTGCGCCCGCCTTCGACTTCTTTTTTCAGGGCCTCGATCTCGGCCATGCTTTTGAACGAGAGCAGGGTGTACCAACGCCACATCAGCGTGTCCGAAATGCTCAGCACCTTGGCGAACATGGTGTTGGCGTCCTCGGTGATGCCGATGTAGTTGTTCTTGGACTTGGACATCTTGTCCACACCGTCCAGGCCCTCCAGCAAGGGCATGGTCAGGATGCACTGGGGCTCCTGCCCGTACTCGGCCTGCAGGTGGCGGCCCATCAGCAGGTTGAATTTCTGGTCGGTGCCGCCCAGTTCCAGGTCGCTCTTGAGCGCGACCGAGTCGTAGCCCTGCATCAGGGGGTAAAGGAATTCGTGGACCGAAATCGGGGTGCCCGCCTTGAAGCGGTCATGGAAGTCGTTGCGCTCCATCATGCGGGCCACGGTGTACTTGGCCGCCAGCTGGATCATGCCCATGGAGCCCAGTGGTAGCGACCACTCACTGTTGTAGCGAATCTCGGTTCTGGCGGGATTGAGCACCAGACTGGCTTGCTTGTAGTAAGTCTCCGCATTGGCCTTGATCTGCTCAGAGGTGAGCGGCGGGCGGGTGCTGTTGCGGCCGGACGGGTCACCGATCAGGCTGGTGAAGTCCCCGATCAAAAAGATCACCTGGTGCCCCAAATCCTGCAGCTGGCGCATTTTGTTGAGCACCACGGTGTGGCCAATGTGGATGTCGGGCGCGGTCGGGTCCAACCCGAGCTTGATGCGCAGCGGCACCCCGGTGGCCTCTGATCGGGCCAGTTTTTGCAGCCAGTCTTCCTTGGGGATCAGCTCCTCGCAGCCCCTCAAGGTGACGTCCAAAGCGTTCAGAGTCTTGTCCGTGACCGGAAAATTTGTAACAAGCGCTTGATTCATAAGGGTTTTTTCTGAAGTCGATTGGACATAGACCGGTACAATAGATCCTCTAGTCCAAGTCGCCCATTCTAGGATGGCTTGACCTCTGCGTATCGTGCCCCTTGCAGGCTTTGCCTTCCAAGAGGTCGAGATCCAACGAATTGATGCCTTTTTTGAACGCCCTCCAGTCCCGACTGGCCTCCCTGTTGATTGCCCTGTTGTACCTGTGCACGGCTGTGCTCGGGGCGGTGCTCGTGGGTGTGCAACGCATGCTGGCCTGGCTCGACGGTCAACACCCTGTCCTCGCGGCCAGAACCAAGGCCCTGAGCCGTTGGTTGGCACGCCACCCCAAAGCCATCAGCGGCACCCTTGCCTCCTTGTTGCTGGCGGGTGGTGGTGGTGCATTCGCCATTGCCAATCTCGGGCCCGACATCGCCGACCAACCCGTGGTCACCATCACGGTCCCCGTGGCCATTGCCCAACTCGAAGATCAGGTCAAAACGCTGGATCTGGTCAACATCCATCTCACACGCAGCGATACCACCCGAGCCGCCGACACGCCAGAAAGTCTGTTGCGCCGTTTGGGCATGGTCGATGCTGAAGCCGCGATTTTCCTGCGCAACAACCCATTGGCCAAACAAGCGCTGCGACAAGCTGGTCGCGCCGTCACCGCCGAGGCTGACAGCCAACAGCGCTTGATCGCTCTGCATGTGCGCTGGCTGAACAAGGAAACGGATACGTTTTTCCAGCGGCTTTCCATCCGCAAAGGTGAAAAAGGCCTCCAGGCAGCGCTTGAAACCTCGCCCATGAACACCAGCATTCGCATGACGGGCGGCACGGTCAGCCGGTCCCTCTACGATGCTGCGGATGAGGCCCGACTGCCGGACGTGGTCATCAACCAGCTCACCCAGATTTTCTCCAACCAGATCGATTTCCACCGGACATTGCGCAAGGGCGCACGTTTTTCCGTGGTGTACGAGGTCCTGGAAGCCGATGGTGAACCTGTTCGCACAGGCCGGGTGCTCACGGCCGAATTTGACAATGGCAACAACGCCTACCAGGCGGTCTGGTTCCAGGAGCCCGGCCAAAAGGGCAACTATTACAGCCTCGAAGGCAAAAGCCTCAGCCGCGCCTACCTGGCATCGCCCGTCCCCTTTTCCCGTCAAACCAGTGGTTTCACCATGCGTTTGCACCCCATCTTCAAAACCCAGCAAGCCCACAGGGGTCTGGACTACGCCGCCCCCACCGGCACACCCGCCCAATCGGTGGGTGATGGCGTGGTGACTTTTGCTGGCGTTCAGGGCGGGTACGGCAACGTCGTCGAAGTTCGCCATGGCAATGGTCACTCCACCTTGTACGCCCACCTGAGCAAGATCCATGTGCGCAAGGGCCAAAGTGTTCAAAAAGGTCAGACCATCGGTGCGGTCGGCTCCACAGGCTGGTCCACGGGCCCTCACCTGCATTTTGAATTCCGCGTCAATGGTGTTCACGTGGACCCACAAAAAGTCATTCAGCAAGCCCAGGCCCTGCCCATACCGCCGGCTGCCATGTCTCGCTTCAACGCCCAGGTGGCACAAGCC
>JACCDH010913533.1_pt1 | contig 10341 bp, 7 predicted proteins | sample 7442481 | NCBI WGS metagenome assembly JACCDH01 (sample SAMN15323433, study PRJNA562643) | freshwater metagenome | isolation source: river surface water | place: USA:Blue River Watershed | collected 2017-08-15
ATGTAGAAAGTATATTATCCAGATTATTACAAGCTGCAGATTATGATGTAGATGCTGCCCAACGTGGAATTGTTTTTATTGATGAAATTGATAAAATTGCTCGTAAAGGTGATAATGCAAGTATAACGCGTGATGTTAGTGGCGAAGGTGTACAACAAGCTTTATTAAAATTACTAGAAGGTAATGTAGTAGGAGTGCCGCCGCAAGGAGGCAGAAAACATCCAGAGCAAAAATTGGTGCAAATTGATACCAAAAACATTTTATTTATTTGTGGTGGTGCTTTTGATGGTATCAAACGTATTATCGAAAAACGTATTAAAACAAAATCTTTGGGCTTTAAAGCAAGTAAAGATTTAGTGGATTTTGATGCAAATTTAATTTTACAAAGTATTTCGCCAGAGGATATTAAAAACTTTGGATTGATTCCGGAATTAATAGGTAGATTACCCGTTTTATCTTTTTTACTTCCGTTGGATAAAAAAGCATTATCTCGTATTTTAACCGAACCAAAAAATGCTATTATTAAACAGTATGTTAAATTGTTTGGTTTGGATGGTGTAGAATTGAGTTTTGAGAAAGATGCTTTGGATTTGATTGTGGATAAAGCAGATGAATTTAAATTGGGCGCAAGAGGTTTACGATCGATTTGTGAAGCCATTATGTTAGATGCTATGTTTGATATACCTAGCAATGCAAAAAGTGGTGAAAAATTAAAAATTACAAAAGCTTACGCCGAGGAAAAAATAAACAACTCTAATATTAAAAATTTAAAAGTTGCTTAATTTGGCATTGTTTTTAATGTTTACCAAAGTTTTAAAATAAGTAAAATGCTTGCTAAATGTTATTTTGTATTGGTTTTATCCTTGTTGGTGCTAAATGTAAATGCACAAAACAACAATGGTGCTGTAATAATTGATACCGATTTAAATTTAAATAAATTAACCGATTTATATAAACGAATTAATTTAGATAAATGTCCGAAATTAATTAATGGTTATCGAGTACAAATTTTTTCTTGTTCGGGTGTTGGTTGTACGGATAAAGCACAAGATCAAATGACTAAATTTTCATCTATTTTTCCATATATTACTGTTCATCAAGTTTGGGATCCACCTAGTCATAAAATAAGAGTAGGCGATTGTAGAAATCATTTTGATGCCCAAAAAATTAAAGCATCCATCCAAAATGTTTTCCCAGCATCCTTTATCGTTCCAGATTTTATTGAGCCCAATTATTTCGATTTGTGTGAAGATAAATAAACTAGCTTATATACTATCAATCAAAAAAATAAGTTAAACGATTTTCAAAAATCACTTTAAATAATTTGTTTTTATTGATTTTGTTTACATTTGTAATTCATCAAAATCAAATAAAATGAGTTTATCCGAAAAAATCAACAACGATATTAAAGAAGCAATGAAAGCTAAAGATAAAGTTGCTTTAGCTGCAATTAGATCCATAAAATCCGCAATTTTATTAGAGGAAACTAAAGGAGGCGATGCGCAAGTGGACGATACAAAAGTGGTTCAAATTATTCAGAAGTTGTTAAAACAACGCAAAGATTCGGCAGCTTTGTATCAAGAACAAGGCAGAGAAGATTTAGTAAATGAAGAAATGGAACAAGCTGCCATCATCGAAAAATATTTACCGCAACAATTATCAGCAAACGAAATAAAAGAAGTGGTTTTACAAGCTATACAATCCACCGGTGCAACAAGTGCAAAGGATATGGGTAAAGTAATGGGTGTTGTAAGTAAAGCTTTGGCAGGTAAAGCGGATAACAAATTGGTTGCCGATGTGGTTAAAGATACTTTAGCGCAATTATAATTTTAAATTTTTCAAACTAAATCTACCTATTTTGAAACCTATTTTTACCAATCGTATAGTATCAATTATATTATTGCTATTAACATGTGTTTTTGGTGCAAACGCTCAATTTATTAGAGGCGAGGACTACAGTAAAAACATTAATTATACCCGAAACTACATTCCAGTTGAATCGGATGCTTTAGTTAAAGGCGATATGAATGCCAAAAAACTGGAGCATGCGGCAAAAATGAAAAAGTTTAATGAAATAAACGATAAAGCTTTTCAGAGTTTTTTAGATTCAAATTTCACAAAATCAGCTGATTTATTTACTCAATTGTTAGCTTTTGATGAAAATAATTATGATGCATATTATTTTAGAGCTTTATCCAAGTTTAATTTAAAAGATTATAAAGCTTCGTTAAGCGATTATAATCAGTGTATTCGTTTAAGTTATATCTATATGGAAAACTTTTTCTCCTTGAATTTACAGTTGGACGAAGAATTAAATTTTAATCAAATCTACGCTCAAATTAAAAGAGTAAACCGAATTAATCCAAATTTTTCCCAAATGTATTTAAGCAGAGGAATGGCAAAATTGGAATTAGAAGATAAAATTGGTGCAAAAATGGATTGGTTAAAAGCTAAAAAATTAAAAAACAAACAAGCTAAAAAGCACATCAAAAAATACGTAAAAAAGGTAAAAGTTAAATAACAATTATCTTGTATCTTTTTATAATTGAAACATTTACTTAAGAGTAAGGTATATACAAATTGTTAACCTTTAACTTTTTGTATCATGGATGATTCGGCTAAAATTTACCTCGGTATTGCTTTAATGATTGTAATGATAGGCATGGGTTTATCATTAACAACAAAAGATTTTAAACGTATAGTTTTGTATCCCAAAGCAATTATTTTAGGAATGATTAATCAATTGGTTTTTCTGCCTTTAGTTGCCTACGTATTAATTTCGTTTTTTGATGTTAGGCCTGAATTAGCGATAGGTTTAATCATTTTAGCGGCTTGTCCAGGCGGACCAACCTCTAATTTAATTACGCATTTATGTAAAGGTGATACGGCATTATCGGTAAGTTTAACCGCAGTAAGTAGTATTTTAACCCTATTTACTATTCCGTTGATTTTAGAGTGGAGTGTACAATATTACTCGGCACAGGATACCGTTATAGAAATAAACCGATTGGATATTTTTAAGGATTTGTTATTGGTAAGTTTAGTTCCCATTGCTTTGGGGATGTTGATTAAACATTACAAATCGGATTTTGCTGTAAAAATGGAAAAACCTGTAAAAATTGCTTCGGCGCTAATTTTATTGGTTTTAATTGTAGGTTTAACGATTAAGGAACGAGCTAATATTATTCCTTATTTTTCGGAAGTTGGTTTATCCGCATTATCCTTAAACATAGTTTCTTTGGCATTAGGTTTTACCACAGCACGTTTAATGGGGCTTAATAAACAGCAAAGTATATCCATATCTATTGAATCAGGGATTCAAAATGGAACCTTAGCCATAGGAATTGCTATTGGTATTTTGCACAATAGCGATTATGCAATACCGGCTGCTGTTTATAGTTTAATTATGTTTTTATCGGCTTTTGTATTAATTGGATTAACTAATTGGAAGAAATCCAAAATATAAAAGCGTATATTTTTGAAATTTTGAGAAAAATAGATTTACTTTGTAGTCTGTTTTTTTAAAAAAATTAAAAATAATAAGTTATGACAATCATATTAACCGTTTTAATCTTTATCGTTTCATTACTTTTAACTGTAATTGTATTAATTCAAAATAGTAAAGGTGGAGGTTTGGATTCATCTTTAGCATCCAAAAATCAAGTTTTAGGAGCAGGAAAAACTACAGAAGTTGTAGAAAAAATAACATGGTGGTTAGCAGGAATTTTAATATTGTTAGCAGTAATTAGCACCAAAATGGTTTCTACACAAATAGAAGATGAAGATTTAGGAGAAGGAATAGAAAATGTAGAATCTAGCGAAACTGAAGGCGAAGAACAAGAACAAGAACAAAATTAAATTGTAAAAAAATTAAATAAAAAAATCCTCTTAACAATAGTTGGGAGGATTTTTCGTTATGTACAACATGCAAAATTGGATTAAATTTATAGTAGTTTCAGCCTTAATTTTTCACAATGTTTTACTTGCGCAAAAACAAGTAAATATTAATTGGAAAGGCATAACTAGCGAGATAAATTTAGATCATGAAGAGGAGCAAAAAATTTATTTCAACAACGCATTTTATCTAGATACCTTCCCTCAAATACCTATTTATACAAGTTATTTACCAATTTCCACCAACACAACTTTAGTGGAAATCGAGTTGATAAACTACAGTACCACAAAAATTAGTTCGGAAGAAAGTTCCTTGTTACAAAAACAAAAGGTTTATCCTACCAATATCGATTTAAAAGTAGAAATTAAACAATCAGGTAATCAAAAATTTATTCAAATTTATGCCTATCCACTATTTAAAAACAATGGTGTATGGGAAAAAGTAAATCAGTTTGCCTATAAAATTAACGAAATTTCTTCGCCAAAATCCTCAGTAAGAGTAGTTCAAAAATCCTCTCAAACTTCTCCATTAGCCAATGGTTATTGGTATAAATTTGCTGTTGTAAATGATGGTATGTACAGTATAAATTTTACCGATTTACAACGATTTGGTTTTAATCCAAATAGTATAGATCCCCGTAATATTCAGATTTATGGAAATGGATTAGGTGAATTACCCGAATTGTTAAGTGCTACTTATGCTACTTCTTTAACTCAATGTGCTATTGAGGTTGTTGGCGAAAATGATGGTGTTTTTAACGCAAACGATCGTGTAATTTTTTACGCAAAAGGACCAGATGATTTAAAATTAGATGCAACGGAAATGTTTGTTGATTACAAAAAAAACCGATACGCGGATAGTGCTTATTATTTTATTACGGTAGGTAATATCCCAGGAAAAAGAGTACAAAATTACAATCAAAATCCTGTAGCAAACCAAACGGTAAGCACCTATTGGGATGTTATTCATCGGGAATCCAATACCACTAATTTAATTAAATCGGGTAAGGAATGGTTTGGGGATATTTTTGATGTTACTACCACCCGAAATTATACGTTTACATTGCCATCCAATTTAATTGCAAACACCAATGGTAAACTTAAAGTAGAGGGTGCCTTGCGTTCATTTTCGGGGTTTAATAATGTGTTTTCGGTTTTTTTAAATGGTAATAATGTTGGTGTTAGTAATGTAGCTACAGCAGTAAGTGTAAATTACACTTCTATTTACGCCCGAAAATCTACTTTTGTAAGTAGTTTAAATTTTATCGCAGGAAACAATACGGTACAAATTAATTACACAAAACCTTTAGCCAATTCCTTAGCTTGGTTGGATTTTATTACTATAAATGCTTTCCGTAACCTTTCTTTTTCGGGCAGTCCGTTTGTGCTATTTAATCCCGAAAACATAGGGGTAAATAATGTAAATGAATATATTGTAAATACTACACAAAACCTTAGTGTTTGGCATGTTACAGATGCGTTAAATCCTGTAAAATTAAGTGTACAAAACAACGGGAATTCGCAATCATTTGTTTATCCGAACGAAAAATTGGAGTTTTTTGCAGTTCATAATGGCACAACATACAATAGCGTATTACCAGTGGGCGCTGTTCCTAATCAAAATTTATTGGGATTGGTTGATGTAGATTATATTATTATTTGTCCGAAATCCTTTAACAACGACGCCAATCGTTTGGCCAAGTTTCATCAAACACAAAATAATTTAAGTGTAGCGGTAGTTAATTTACCCGAAATTTACAACGAATTTTCATCGGGAAAACAAGATGTAACTGCTATCCGAAATTTTATGAAGTATTTGTATGAAAATGCAAGCTCTACCAACACACGATTAAAATATGTATTGTTATTGGGTGATGCTTCTTACGATTATAAAAATGTACTTACAGGTAACACCAATATTGTTCCTATTTACCAAAGCGAGGAATCCTTATCGCCTTTAGCATCTTTTGCCAGCGATGATTATTATGGTATTTTTAAACCTGGCACATCGGTTTATACAGAATCTGGCGATGTAGAAATTGGTATTGGGCGATTTCCTGCTAAAAACGTTACAGAAGCTAAGGTTTTTGTAGATAAAACTATTGCATATCAACAAAAAAATCAGTTTAGAAAAGAAGGAGAAATGAATATCCCTATACAGTTTGGGAATTGGAAAAACGAAATAATGTTTGTTTCTGATGATGGAAGTGGTATAGATAATTTCACCAATGAACATTTTTTACAAACGGAATTTTTAATGGATAATATTATCGCATTGGATAGTAATTACAATGCCCGAAAAATTCACATGGATTTTTATCCAAAAATTCCTGGCGCTGGAGGAGGTAAATATCCTGATGTAAATAGAGATATCAATACCTATATCGATCAAGGTACCTCTGTGGTTAGCTACATTGGGCATGGTGGTGGATTGGGCTGGGCAGATGAGCGGGTTTTAGAGTTTAGAGATATCCAAAATTGGAGTAATATTAACTCTTTACCTTTATTTGTTACGGCAACTTGTGAGTTTTCAAGATTTGATGACCCATCATTTTTAAGCGCTGGTGAACGTTTGGTTTTAAATCCAACGGGAGGAAGTATAGCCATGTTAACCACTGTTAGATTAGTTTTTGGTGGGTTTGGCAACAATATTGGTTTTAGTAAAAACTTTTTTGATCAGGCTTTGGATAACAGTACTAAAAATCCTTATAGCTTAGGAGATGCCATGCGAATTACCAAAGTGGTAAGCCCTATGGGCTCCAGTTTTAATAGCAGGAAATTTTCATTAATTGGCGATCCTGCAACACGCTTAACTTTACCCAAACTCAAAGTAAAAACCAATCAAATTTTAGTAGAAAAGGAAGTAAACGATACCATTAAAGCCTTAAGTAAAGTTCGTATTAAAGGTGAAATAGTGGATGCAAATAATGTGGTACAAACCGGTTTTAATGGCATTTTATATCCAACGGTATTAGATAAAAAACAAATAAATTTTACTCGCGATAACAATAATCGCAATTTAGTGGATTCCTTTTATACACAAAATAGTATTTTATTTAAGGGAAAGGCAAGTGTAGTAAATGGTTTGTTTGATTTCGAATTTATTGTTCCCAAAGATATCAATTACCAATTTGGAAAAGGTAAAATTAGTTATTATGTAGCAGGTGAGGAAATTGATGGTAATGGGTATAACCAAAGTTTTATTGTGGGAGGATCAAATCCTAATGCGGTTAACGATGCGCAACCACCTATAATTCAATTATCTTTAAACGACAGTAGTTTTGTAAGTGGTTCATTATCCGATCAAAATCCTTTGGTAATTGCAAAAATATCCGATAATTACGGTATAAATATTTCGGGGAATGGAATTGGGCGAAACATGACGATTACCATAGATGGTGATGTTGCTAATTCGATTGTGGTTAACAATTTTTTTAGGAGCGATATCAACAGTTACCAAAGCGGAAGGTTGGAATACAGATTAAGTGATTTAAGCGAGGGAGAACATACTTTAACTGTTAAAGCTTGGGATATCCACAACAATTCCTCGGAGGAAACCATAACATTTATGGTAAGTAACTCTAAAAATTTCCAGTTAAAAAATGTAATCAATTATCCCAATCCATTTACTACACATACCGATTTTATGTTCGAGCACAATCAAAAAAACAGTGACTTAGATGTACAAATAACCATTTTTACCATAACCGGAAAAGTAATTAAAACCATTCGTACCCAATTGGATGGCAATATAGGTTTTGCACAAACAAAAATCCCTTGGGACGGTCTCGATGATTTTGGTTCGCAAATAGGCAGAGGCGTTTACATTTACAATTTAAAAGTAAAATCCAGCAACGGACTAGAAGCCGAAAAAAACGAAAAATTGGTAATTTTAAGATAATACTTTTTAAAAATTCAATATGATTTTCACGCAAAGATCTCAAAGGTCTTCGCAAAGATTCGCAAAGATTTTTTCATTTTGTTTGCTTTTTGAACTTGGTAGATAAACAATATGCCCAATTCTAACATTAAAATTTTAATGTTAGTTAGCTTAATAACGTGTGTTCGATAAAAATTATGCGCTCAGAATTCAAATAGCGTTTCATATGCTTCTTTTATTTTTTTAAGGTCATATGTTGTTCGCCTATCGGATCGGTTCAGCTACAATCTTGAATTTATGAGGGTTAGCGAGCTATCGGGAATAAATTTAAGCCAGTAATTGGAAGGCTCTTTTGAATAGATATGAGCAATTCGACAGAAAACATCCATCTTTTGGCTATAAAAAATTCAAATTAGGTAGCTATTTTTTTATTTTTCATATTTGAATCTTAGTATTTTCAGTCGTTTTGTGTACGTAATCTTAACTGAATTCACGTTAATAAATAAAATAATAAAAAATTGATTAATTTTTCGGCAAAGGATTTCCTTGCACCAAATACCAATCCACCCAGGCTTCCATTTGTTTTACCGAGTTAGGACGTAGTATGATTTTTCGCGAATCGTCCAATAAATACATTGTAGGAGTGCCAAAAACATAATAATTTTGTGCTATGGGGCTATTCCATTTTTGATAATCACATAAACTAATAAAAGGAAAACTAGAAGCAAAGTTGATGAAATCTTTCTCGTTTTCATCTAAAGATACAAACACTACCTCCAATCCATTCTTTTTCCAATTGGTATAATTTTTAGCAACTTCGGGTATTTCATTTGTACATTTAGGACACCAGCTTGCACCAAAAACCACTAAAGTATATTTACTTTTTATATCACTTAATTTAGTATATGAAATAGCATTAGATGGATTTAAAGTAGATTTTGGAAAAACAATTTCCGGTGCAATATTTCCTTTTTTCATTGCTCTATAGGTTTCCAATTGTTTTGCTAAATCGGAATTTATAGTACAACTCACTTCGTTTAAAACTTTTAATGCTAAATATTCTGATGCTTTAAACAAACTGTGGCGCTCCAATAAATCAAACAAATAATCAGCAACTTCATTTAATTTTTGTTCATCTTTTACCAAGCCTATAATCATAGCATCAATAGACAATTGCATTTCTATAAAAACCGAATCCAAGGATCTTCCACTGTTTTCCAATAACCAAAAATGACTTTCTATAGCATCTTTAAACAAACCACTTTTGTATAATCTTTTATCTGTATAATCTAAATCTCTAAAAGCTGCTATGGTTACAGGAATTTCATCTGTACGATATTGAGCAACAACTGATACTGAACTTACTAATTTACGTGTTGGTAAAAACCATTTTACATAACTTTTTTCTGGTAATTGTTCGATAAAATTAGTATCCTCCGATTTAATGCGTTTTTTTTCAATTTCAATAGCCTCTATAGGTTTTTTTTGCACTTTAAATAGTATATCAGTAGAGTACATTTTTTCTAAATATATCCATGCACTTAAAGCTTGTTCCCTTTTTGGGTGTTCTTTGGCATATTGTTCAAACCATTTATTTTCTTGTCCTTTTGTAATTTTTACAGTTTCAACGTAACTTAAAGCCTCACCAGTAACTTCAATGTTTTCGCCCGATAATATTACATACAAAGGTTTATTATCACTAGCCATCAAATAACCTACTCCATAATCATCAGCACTATATTTAAGGGTAAAATTACCCTCATTATCAATTTTTGTTTCCGAAATTGGATAGCTTTTTAAGCCATTAAACCCTTCTAATCTTATAGAAGTATTTTTTAGTAAGTTAAAGTTACCCTTAATAGTTTGGGCGCTAATCGTTGTTATAAATAATAATAACAATAAAAGTATTATATATAAATTATTTACAATTTTTTTCATGTTAAATACATTAATAATTTGTTGCAAATATAAGATAATTGATGTCAAAATTTGAATTAATAAATTTAAAACATTCTCATTTTTTAATAAAACCTAAAAATGAATTTTGATTTTTTTTAATTTAGCTAATTAAAATTAACATCAATTAATTTTAGAAATAAGCCTTGAATTTAATAATTTAGCTTAGTTTATAAAACTTATTTAACCAAAGTAAAAGTTCCAGTCATTTTTTTTCTGAAACTTCCCCCAAACTCGGAGTTATACGAATAATCAATATGATAAACATATACATCAACCTGACATATTTTTCCGTTAATTGTTCCATCCCAACCCTCATTTACATCATTAGTTTTAAATATAATTTCACCCCAACGGTTATAAACTTTTAATTCATAATCATTTATTCTGTTATTAACTATCGGTTTAAAAACATCGTTTATATTATCTTTTTTACCCGGAGAAAATGCGTTTGGAATAAATAGTATACCTGTACAATATTCTACAATTTCTTTCTCAAATCTGGATGAGCAATGCTCATTTGATACAGTAACTCTATATGTACCTGGCTTTGTTATTTCTACCAATTCACTTCTACCGAAATCATCCCAATTAAATATCAAATCATTTTC
>JACCDH010881603.1_pt1 | contig 10339 bp, 5 predicted proteins | sample 7442481 | NCBI WGS metagenome assembly JACCDH01 (sample SAMN15323433, study PRJNA562643) | freshwater metagenome | isolation source: river surface water | place: USA:Blue River Watershed | collected 2017-08-15
AGCTGTTCCAAATGTTTGCGTAGCCGGCTAATACGCACGTCGATAGCGCGGTCTAAACCGTCATATTCGCGGCCGACTAAATGTTGGAAGAGGGTTTCGCGGCTGATGATTTGGCCTGCGCGCAGGGCAAAAAAACTCAAAATATCAAACTCAAGCGCAGTTAAGCCCAAACAGCGGCCGGCCAAAGTGGCGCGGTTGATGCTGCGGTCGATAATCAAATCGTGCAACACAATCGGCTGGCTATTATCACGGCGATGAGCGCGCAAGCAGCTGCGGATTTTCGCCAGCAATAGCGCAGGGTCAATCGGTTTGCATAAATAGTCAGTGACGCCGGCTTCTAAGCCGCGAATTTGATCATCGGCATTACTCAGCGCGGTTAAAAATAGCACTGGGCAGGCATGTCGGCTTTGTAATCGCGGCAAAAGGGCGAAGCCATCACCATCAGGCAACATAATATCGCAAAGAATTAAGTCAAAAGGCCCGGTTGCCAAAAGCGCCGCTGATGCCGTCGCGGCATGTTGAATATTGATTAACTGTGATTGCAGGTATTCGATAATGCCGCTGGCCAGTGCGTAATCATCTTCAATCAGTAACAGCTGAGCTTGTTGATGCATTACAACAGACTCCAAACATAACCGCGTTTATGTCGTTTGCTCGGGCTTTGATAACGCACCAACTGCAGCTGGGTGCGTTTTAACACCTCGCCTGCGCGGTTAGTTAGGGTAATAGGCAAATCGACAGCTGTTTCGACATTAATTAAAAACTCACTGGTCGTTTTGACTAAATGCTGTTGGCACAACGGCGGCTTTTCCGGCATGTTCAGACAAATTTGTTGGCCAGTGCCGCCAGTAATGCTGAGCCTCAGTTTGATAGTGCAGATAGGTTGTTGCTCAGTGGTGACGCAAGTGGTGGGCACTAATTCCAAGTGAAACGGCTCTGCAGCTTGCGAAGGCAAGCTGAGCGTCCAACTGAAAAAGGCGATACACCAGTACTTCATCAGAAGATATATCTCACACCAACGAATTTACTTTGATAATCAGCCCGCAAGATTATTGGGTTACGTTGGATATCTTTGTCCATTTGGTGATGTTGCCAATGCGCCATTAACGACCAATGTTGATCAAATTGATAATTCACCGAGCCGCCGTACGAAAAATTCCAGAGATCCGGCAAGCTAAACCAGCTCGGTGAGTTGTTCAGTTCATTTGGTCTGAAATTGTAATAGTAATTAATCAGTTGCTGATCTTTGTGTTCAGCGAGCGCGGTGAGTTGCAGCGTTAATTTAGGGAATGGCGCAAAGTCTCGGCGGACGCTAAAGCGCTGGGTTTCGCCTTGATGCACCCCGCTGACGTCACGTAAAAAGGTAGCGCGAAAAGTAGTATCAGCCAGTACCAAATTGCCACTAATGCCAGCCATGTAAGACAAATTACGTTCAATGTCTTCATAGTAATTTTCAGGATGTCCAGGGCTTTCGCCGCCATCAGTACGACCAATGCCAATCGCATCCCACCAGCCAAATTTATTAACGCCATCTAATTCGAAAAACATGCCGTCATCATTGAGCTCGCCGACCAGGTCAATATAGCCGTAGTCGTTTTCTACTAACGAGTAACCTAAGTGCGTATTTTCTAGATAAAAACGTTCGCCGTAATAACTAACTCCCGGGATGAAATTGCCAGAAATTGGCCGGCGACCAGATAACACCGTCGAGATTTTGCCATGGCCGGCAGCAAGAGAAAATTGCCAGCCGTCAACGGCCTCGGCTTGCGCTGGGGATATAAAAAAGGTCAGCCAGATACTAAAAATGGCGCAACGGTAACGCTTAACACTTAACACGGTTTTGCTTCTCAACCTTGTACAACAGTGTTCACTTTACCAACAGTTGCCGCGAAAATCTGCACAATTTCGGCAATGATACAATCTGATACATAAGGATGTTTGCAGTAGAAACGCCGGTAAAAATGCCAGTAAAAGCAAGTCGCGGATTTATATAGAAAAGTACAAAAAATAAACCCTGCACTATGGCAGGGTTTATCGAGAAAGACTTACTTAGTCTTTAACTTTGCTCGGCATTACTTACCAGTCCGACGACGGTAAGCCAAACCTAACAGACTCATCAACATAAACAGTGAGCCGAAACCCATAGAACCGCCTGAAGATTCAGGTGTGACTTCGGTAACGACTTGTTTGTCTTCAACTTTTAAGCTTACTTCAGCTTTACTGGTTAAAGTACCGTCAGACACTGTCACCATGAAGCTATAGTTGCCGCTGGCGACATTGCTCAGCGTTAACTTGCTGCCTGTGGCAGTAGACGACAGCGTAGCTCCCGACTTCTGCTCCCAAGTGAAGCTCAATTGATCGCCGTCGACGTCGATACTATTAGATGCGTCCAAAGTAATGTTGTTGCCGGCAGTGCCAACCACGCTGCTACTAACCACTTTCGCAGTCGGTGCATCATTACTTGGCGTGACAGTTAATACAAAGCTGGTGCTCACTTTATCTGTTGGTTGCTCAACGTCAGCCACTGTGACAGTGACGGTCGTAGTGCCAGTAAAGTTTGCTGCCGGTTTAACGTTAATTGTGCCGCCTGACTTGTGATCTGTGACAGTACCACTGATATGATCACCGGAGATGCTAATGATATTCGCACTGTTATTCTCATCTGCGTATAACACACGCACACCAGTAAGTTCTGAGTCTTCAGCGATGGTCGCATTGGCAATCACGCCCAATGTGATGTCACTTGGCACGGCAATGCTGTGACTCATCGAGATGTTTTCCATACCTGCGACTTCACTAGTGGCATCAATAGTCATGGTGCTACCAATCGCATCTTGTGCCACAGTACCATTGACGGTGACGCGGAATTGCGATGATTCAGGACCTACATAGTTGTAGCAAAGCACTTTACCCACACTCAACTTAGTATCTAAGTCTTCGTATGCGTATTGTGAACCATGGTAGCCTTCTAATGGACCCCAAATTGAGGTTTGGCCACGATAACCTTGTAGACCGACTGAACCGCGAACATCTCCTGCATATTCAAGCTTGTTATAAGCCATATACAGCTCATACTCGCCATCAGCAAACCGTGTTTGGTTATTGAAGATTAATTCGAATTCAAAACGGTCATCGCCATTGCCGAAAATGCCTTGCCAGTTTTCATCGGTTCCCAAGTACGGCATGGTGCGCATGCCATCCCATTCAACAATAGCCCAGCCACTTTGCGTGCTAGCGATGGTCATACCGCTATCCCAGCTTATTGGTGTTGCTGCAGTTTCAAAGAGGAATGGAATACCACCCCAACCACGCCATAAGGTGCCGATCGCTTGATGCGGGAAGCTGTTATATGGGAATGGATAGTGCGCAGGGAAGAAGTACGGGTCGCCGCCGAAGGTGACGTTACCGTTACCACGAACCGCCATCACTGGCATTTTGGCATGTTCGTTATTGTATAAACCGAAGCCAATGCCATCGTTAAATAACCAGTTGTATGGAATTTCCGTACCTTGGCGCAGTGTATTCGGATCGTCACCAAAGCTTGGACCGAAGCCAAAGCCGCTTAAGTTGACATAACGATCGTTATTCTGACCGAAATCAGGAACGCGACACATCAAGTCTTCATCGCTGGTGGTGATTTTATACTCAGGAGTCACATCGGCAGTGTTTGGTTGTGAACCTTTCACCGTCAGTACACCATTGCTCAGTGTGGTTTCGGTGACAATGCTCGAGTCACTGACCTGTACACTTTGTGCAGATACTTCTAATCCTTCCGGAATTTTTGCAGTTAATGTGAACGCACGATCTGCACCAGACAGGTTTGGCAAGGTTGCTAAAGTGAAGCTAACCGGTTGGCCTGCACGAGCTGCAGATTTCGAGGCAGTTAAGGTCACATCGTTGTCGCCACGGCTGAGTTTGACTGGCACAAAACCAATGTTACCGGCGTTAGCTGGCGATGAGCCGATATCAAAACCGGTGTAATACAAATCGCCGGTAACCATTTCTGGTTTATTCCAATTGATTTGCACATTCACTGGAGTTTTGCCGTCAGTTTGTGAAGGCAAAGTGACATTCAGATCAGTTGCTTTGTCGCCTTTGACCACCGCGTAGGTGTATTCAAAAGTATCATTGCCTGGCGTCATCCAATCGTTGGCGTTGTACATGATCGCGAAGTACTTGCCTGGCTCTGGGTCATTGATATTACAGAAGTTGTTGTAGCTGATGTGCCAAGATACACAAAGCATTTCGGTATCAAGATCCATTTCGCCGTTGTTGTTAAAGTCTTTACCGACATAAACAATGACGTTACCAAAGTTCCAGGCTTCTTTGTTGCTAGAGGCTGTTCTTTGCAGGTTTTCGACGATGAGTCGTTTACTACCTTCTGGCACATCAATCCAGAAACTATGTGCAGCTTCGTCGATGCGATTTTCAGCCACGTCGCCATCTTGCAGCGGCCATGGGAAGGTGAATTCATCATCTTTTGGCAAGGTCACAGTATGACGTTCAGCTTTTACCGCTTGGTAAGCTTGCGCTACTGGCTGTTTCATTGCAGGCAACGCCATATCTTTCACGGTGTAGCTGCTGTTGTTACGATGTGCTGTGACTGCTAAACGCTCTGGCAATTCACCGTTGTCGTATTTGAACACCACAGGTAAGCGCATTTCTGGCGCGTTGTTATTGTCTTCTTTCAACATCAGATGTGAATGCAGTTCAACTTCCGAATTCCCGGCAACATCTTGAGAATTCATGATTGAGGCTTTCACCATCACGGTTTGGCTTTCACCGGCTTTTAGGGTGAATTTGTTCGGGACTATTTCGATTTTTGCGCCTTGTTGCACAAAGCGTTCTGAATCAGTCGGTGACCAGTTAGTGATTTCATCTGCTGATAAGGTCCAGCTACCGTCTTTAGTCGCGGTGAAAGTCCGGATCCAGTTACAAGTCGGCTTACAACTGAAATTAACCATCTCTGGTAAATTCAATTTGTGCACAATGCCGCCGTTTGCAGGGTTGGCTGCCAACATGTTGTCGTAGCTTTCATCCAATAATAAGCCTGCATCAATCGCTGACGCGACATTAATCCGACCGGTGCCCGCGCGATACACTTCGGCTTTCGGGTTTTTCTCCCAAGGCTGGCCTTTGGCAATTGCGTAAGTGACTACTGGCTCTGCGGTTAATTGCAGCGCCGCTTGTTTTTCGGCAACTGTCCAGTTTGGTCTTGCTTGGCTTAACAACGCCAGTGCGCCAGCAACATGTGGAGCTGCCATTGACGTGCCGCTGTAGATGCCATAATCGCCAGTGACTGGCGTTTGTTCTAAACGTTCAGCAAAAGGGCTTTCATCATTGATTGCAGCGTAGATATCGACGCCAGGTGCAGTGATTGAAGGCACTAAGTGTTCTGGGTTTGCAACACCAGGACCACGTGAGGAGAAGTCGGCCAGTTTATCGGCTTCAGCTTCATCGACTTTGCGTTCAATTGTCGTTGCAGAGATCGTCAGGCGATGGCCTGTAGTACTTTCAGAACTTAGCCAATTGCTAAAAGATTCCCACCACTGTGCGTTAGAAATGTGGATCCCCGGTACCGCATAGGTATCGGTTTGCACGATATTGCCTTCATCGCCGTAATCGGTGGTGTTATATAAGATAAAACCTTCAGCGCCGCCTGCTGCGACGTTCGCCGATTTTTCCACACGAGCGTTGGTGCCGCGTTGACAGACCACAATGACATTGGCTGGATTGCCGTCCACATCTAAATATGGTTGACCATCGGTATTGGTTAAATTGTCAAAAGTCCCGGCAGCAAATGGTTCAGTACATTGCGCATTACCAAAGTTTTCCGCTTGTACCACTACACCGCTGACGGCTGTTGCGTTGATACCACCACCGCGAAGTTCAGCTGTTGGCACATTGCTGCCCCCGGCGAAGTCTTGAGCTTTGGTATCGACATCAATGGTTCTACCGGTGGTTGATGCGGCAACGTTCAGTAACCAAGGTGATACGTGGTCGATATAAGTGCCCAGTTCTTGGCTGCCGTTGCTGCCAGCGTTACCTGCTGAGGCCGCTACGGCGATACCCGCTTGGTGCGCACCTAAAAACGCCAGTTCGATACTGTCATCCCAAGGTGACGTGGTATTCATCACATTACCGATGGAGAAGTTGATGGCATCAACACCATCGACCACTGCATCTTCGATGGCCGCGATTAGCGCTTCACCAGGACAGCCTTCCAGTGGGTAACAAACTTGGTAGGAAATGATGTTGGCGTGCGGAGCAACACCAGACAATTGCGGGAATAACTTCTCTTTAAGCACACGACCATCACTGGCAGGGCTCGCGATCGCGGTGACGAAGTCGACGTCTTTTAACACGTTACCGGCCGCAGTTGAAGCCGTGTGTGAGCCGTGCCCAGAAACGTCTTCACCAACTTTTGGATAGATATCGCCGTAAGTGTCGGTGATCACTGAGTAGCTGCGCACACCAATCAGTTTATCGTTACAACGAGATTTAAATTCATCAATGGCACAATCGCCGACATAATTGCCTGCGCCATTTGGGTTGGTATGGTCGTAACCATCGCCGCCGATATCGGCAAACGCTGGGTGGTCGGTGTTCACGCCAGTATCAATGATACCAACGATAGTGCCTTCGCCTTTAAATGGCAGATTGGTGCTGGTGTTACCAACCCAAACTTTGTCAGCGCCAATACGTTTTGGACCTTCATCGGTGTGCAGTTGGTACATTTTTGAGCGTTGTACGCTAACCACATTGGCCAATGAAGCCACTTTTTCTGCTTCGTCTTGGGTCAGCGTTAAGCTAAAACCGTTGATTGCATTCACAAATTGCTGGCGGGCTTTGCGCTGGCCAACCAATTGCGTAATTTCGCTCAGCACTGTTGATTGCTGTGCAAGCAGGTATTCTTGATAATCTGAAACGGCATCGCTCGCTGGTTCACCTTTGGCAAACAAACGCTGGTCGGCACTGGCTTTTTCTAATTTTGTCGCCGCTAAGCCGCTGATCCCGCCGGTATATTGGCTGACTGGCGATTGTCTCAGACGCACGATATACACTTGGTCGCCACTAATGCCTTCTTCGCGGACGAAATTCACTTTTTTCGGTTGTAACGTGACGTTCAGACCATCATTTTCGAATCGATTATTTTTAATGGTGCGGCTGTTTTGCCGTCTATTAATTTTGTCGGTGTCAACAACGACTGGTTTTAGGGTGTTTAGGTTAGTTGGTTGCCCCGACGCATTGGGTAAATGCGTTGTCGCCGCATGAGCTATGGCAATACCACCAAAAGCGGCTGCAATTGCATAGGTTAATTTTTTAAGTTTCACTGGACTCTCCATTTTTGATTATCGTCGCGACTGGTTATTTTTCCGTCGCTATTTTCATCTAAGCATTCAGTCCAGTCGGATCGCGAAGCATTTCATGTATCAGTTTGTATCATCAGCAAGAAAGACTTCAGTTAAAACAATATGTTGCAAAAGGGTGTTTAATCTGTTTTTGAGTTGTGTTTTCGCTGTTGCTACAGTCTTTGACAGATGAAAATAATTGAACTATCGAGAGTTGCTGGCAATCCATGCTCATCGCAAGTCAGTAGCCGAGCTCCTTGCTTAGATTTGATCATCCGGCAAAAGCTGTTTAAGTTGGTTGCAGCAAATTAATCTTGGTAAAGATTAGTGCTGGTAAAGTCGCGCTCGCTTCCATAGAATGAAGACATCCAGATGTCTATAAAGGTGATGTATGAAAGTTGCAACTCAAATTGTCCATGCCGGACGGGGTAAACGTTGGGCTGGTTATAGTGTTAACGTTCCTGTTGTGCGGGCATCGACCATAGTGTTTGACACCATGGCTGAAATGAAACACGCAACTCGTCATCGCGGTGAGCATGTACCATTTTACGGTCGGCGCGGTACCCAAACCCATTTTGCTTTTAGCGAGGCTATCTGCGAGCTCGAAGGTGGCGCTGGTTGTGCGCTGTATCCTTGTGGCGCAGCGGCCATCAGCGGTGCCTTGTTAGCTTTTTTACGCCAAGGCGACCATTTGTTGATGGTGGATGGCGCTTATGAACCGACGCGTGCTTTATGCGACAAAGTGCTAGCGGCGCTTGGTATCGAAACCACGTACTACGACCCGATGATCGGCGCTGAGATTGCAAGTTTAATTCGGCCAAATACCCGAGTGATTTATTTAGAATCGCCATGCTCGCTCAGCATGGAAGTGCAAGATGTGCCGGCAATCACGGCGATTGCGCGTGCTCGCGACATCATTACCATTTTGGATAATACCTGGGCTTCACCGATTTTATGCAAACCCTTTGAGCTTGGTGTTGATGTGTCAATTCAAGCGGCAACTAAGTACATTTGTGGCCATTCTGATGTGATGCTCGGGACAGCTAGTGCCAACGCAAAACATTGGCCGCAACTGCGTGAGCATAGTTATTTGCTTGGGTATTGTGCGTCAGCCGATGATGTTTATTTGGCGGCTCGTGGTTTAAGAACCTTGGGCGTGCGTTTGGCACAGCATCAACGCAACGTTGAACCTATTGTGCAGTGGCTGCTGCAACAACCTGAAGTCGAAGCAGTTTTGCATCCGGCTTTGCCAAATCATCCAGGCCATGTGGCTTTTAAACGCGATTTCAGCGGTGGTAATGGCTTGTTTTCCTTCGTGTTAAAAACGGGCGATGCCAACACAGTGCAAGCCTTTGTTGAAGGCATGCACCATTTCAAAATGGGCTTTTCTTGGGGCGGTTATGAATCACTGGTGATTGCCAATACTGATATGCAAGCGCTGCGCAGTGCCACCACTTGGCCTTATGCTGGGCCGCTGCTCCGCTTGCACATTGGTCTTGAAGATCCGGAAGATTTAATCAAAGATTTAGCGGCAGCATTTAACCGCATTCGTGAACTGAAATAAGCCGAACATGACAGCAGCGACTATGTTTTGTCGCAGCTGTTTTCATGCTAAGTAGCGCTTTTTTGATCTATATTGAATGCATTCGCTAACTTCCGAGCGCTGTCATGAAAGGGTCATTTAAGGGCTGGCTATTGCTTTTTGGCGCCGGAGCATTGGCTGCCGAAGCGCAAACTAGTCAGCCGATAACCGCACTTTCCCATGCCAATGGCGATTGCCCCGCCGAGTTATCGGTAGCGTACAATGCCAATTGGCTGCCGTATGTGTCGGTACCTGCATCTGCACAACCTAAAGCTGACAAAAGCTTAATGCCAAATTCAAGCGCGCAGCCAGCTGCAACCCCGCCTGTAGCGACTCCAGCATATACCGAAAACCAAGCCGATATTGGTGGCACTGATATTGAACTTATGCGGCAAATTGTTGGTGCCGTGGGTTCGCGTTTAGTCTTGCAATATGTGCCAGAAACTCGCGCTTTGCATCAGTTGAAAAACGGCCAAGTGGATTTGTTATTCGCAGCATCACATACGCCTGCGCGCGCAGAATACGCATGGTTTACCCGGCCTTATCGCCATGAAGTGAATGTGCTAGTCGTTCATCAAGATTTGTTGCAACTCTATCCGGAACTCACTAAGCGCCCGGCATTTTTTCAGCTCGCCATCCGTAAATTGGTCGGGACTTATAACCCAACCGGGTTTTACGGTGATGAATTTGAAGCAATTAAACAAAATGCGCAGGTGAAAAAACGCAGCTTATTTGTGTTTGAAGCAGAGCGGCGTATGGAACTGGTGTTGGGGAAAAGGGCGGATTACACCTTAGTTGACCAAGTGGCGACCGAGTATCAGTGGCGACAAAGCCAGCAACCACCACCTTTGGTACTGCTACCCTTTGCCGTCAATCGCGCGGCCATTCATGTGATGGCGAGTAAACAGCGAGTCAGCGCCACTTGTGTGGCGCGACTTAATGCGGCGATCAGCAAGTTAGTTGGCTCACTCGTGGAAAAATGATTCCAACGATTCGCCAGTTAATTTCGGAATTTGGCTGAAGATATACCAAACAGCGGCCATCATAATGCCGGTACAAGGCAGAGCAATCACCGGATAACTCAGCGCCGTCATTCGCGCCAGCTCCGCGTTATATTGTTCAGTGCCTGGTTGGCTAACTAAAATCCAAGTGGCCAAGCCATAGTTGAGCGCCGCAGAAAAAATAAACGAGCCACCGATAATCCGGTTGGCGTTACTGAGCGTCGCTTCAAAGGCTTGTTCAGCTTGGCGCTCCTGCAGTTTTTGCTGCAATTTAGGTAAGTCGAGCAACTGCATATTTTGCAAAATGGTTTTCACTAGCGGAAAACGAGTATGGCCGCTGACTAAAATCAGCACGGCAATAATGCCCGGCACTGCCGCTTCTTTAATCGCGATATATTTAGGAT
>JACCDH010887378.1_pt1 | contig 10338 bp, 10 predicted proteins | sample 7442481 | NCBI WGS metagenome assembly JACCDH01 (sample SAMN15323433, study PRJNA562643) | freshwater metagenome | isolation source: river surface water | place: USA:Blue River Watershed | collected 2017-08-15
AACTACACAGGTGAATTTGATGTAGTGAGTAACCCTGAATTCTTAAGAGAGGGTGTAGCAGTAGATGATTTCATGAAGCCGGATAGAGTAGTCATCGGTACGAACTCCGAAAGAGCTAGAAAACTGATGGGCGAATTATATGCACCGTTTGTGCGCCAAGGCAACCCCATCATCTTCATGGATGAAAAATCTGCTGAGTTAACCAAGTATGCAGCCAACTCCTTCCTCGCCACCAAGATTTCCTTCATGAACGAGATCGCACAGTTGTGCGAAAAATTGGGTGCTGATGTTGACATGGTGCGCAGAGGTATCGGTAGCGATGAACGCATCGGTAAAAGATTCTTATTCCCCGGTATCGGGTATGGCGGTAGCTGCTTCCCTAAAGATGTACAAGCTTTAATCAAATCTGCTGATGAGGTGAACTATGACTTCAAGATTTTGAAAGCAGTAGAAGTGGTGAACGAGAAGCAGAAACTGCATTTGATGCCGAAGATTGAAGCTTATTTCAAGAACGATTTGAAAGGTAAACATTTTGCTTTGTGGGGATTGGCTTTCAAACCTAACACAGACGATATCCGCGAAGCGCCGGCTTTGTACTTGATTGAAGCCTTAACCAAAGCAGGTGCCACAGTAACAGCATTTGATCCGGAAGCGATGCCGAATGTACAGGCGCAGATTGGTGATAAAGTGGTGTATGCTCAAGACCAATACAGTGCATTGGAAGGTGCAGACGCATTGATCATCGCAACAGAGTGGAGCGAGTTCAGAACACCTGAGTTTGAGCAACTGGCTGCTAAACTGAAACACAAAGTGATCTTCGACGGTCGCAATGTGTTTGATACAGATAAGATTCGTTCACTAGGTTACCATTACGAAAGTATCGGTAGACCCTAACCAAATAATTATGTCAAGAAAGCGCGTATTGATCACCGGTGCTGCCGGCTTCCTCGGTTCACATTTGTGTGATCGTTTCATCAAAGAAGGTTACCATGTGATTGCGATGGATAACCTCGTTACTGGTGATCTGAAAAATATTGAACACTTGTTCAAGTTGGAGCAGTTTGAATATTATCACCATGATGTAACCAAGTTTATCCATATTCCGGGTGAACTGCATTATATCCTGCATTTTGCTTCTCCTGCAAGTCCTATCGATTATTTGAAAATTCCCATTCAAACATTGAAAGTGGGTGCCCATGGTACGCACAATTGTTTGGGGTTGGCAAAAGAAAAGAAAGCAAGAATCTTAGTAGCGTCTACCAGTGAAATCTATGGTGATCCATTGGTACATCCACAAACAGAAGAGTACTGGGGTAATGTAAATCCCGTTGGTCCACGTGGGGTATACGATGAAGCCAAGCGTTTCATGGAATCCATCACAATGGCATATCACACTTTCCATGGCGTTGAAACAAGAATCGTCCGCATCTTTAATACCTATGGTCCGCGCATGCGCCTCAATGATGGTCGCGCATTGCCTGCATTCATCGGTCAAGCATTACGTGGTGAGGACTTAACTGTATTTGGCGATGGCAGTCAGACCCGTTCTTTCTGTTATGTAGACGATTTGGTGGATGGTATCTATCGCTTATTGTTGAGCGATTATGCCATGCCGGTGAATATTGGTAACCCAAATGAAATCTCACTCAAAGACTTCGCAGAAGAGGTGTTAAAGCTCACAGGTTCTTCAGTGAAGATTAGCTATAAGCCTTTGCCAGTAGATGATCCAAAACAACGTAAGCCGGATATTACCAAGGCGAAAGAAATCTTAGGCTGGTCGCCCAAAGTAGATCGTGCAGAAGGTTTGAAGAAGACTTACGACTACTTCAAATCTCTGCCATCAGAAGAATGGTTCAAGCAGCCCAAAGAGTTTCAAAGCAGAAAATAAGTCTATGCTTCCATTGATATTGGTAACCGGTAAGAACGGGCAGTTGGGTTGGGAGCTGACTCGTATTGCTGCAGACTATCAAGAACAATTTCGTTTTCATTTTACTACCAGAGAAGAGCTGGATCTAACGCAGCCTGATCAAGTTCAAACTGCTTTGGATAAAATTCATCCTGATTATATCCTCAACTGTGCAGCATATACGGCTGTAGATAAAGCAGAGCAGGAGCAAGAAGTAGCTTTAAAGACCAATGCGCATAGTGTTGGTGAAATGGCTATGTGGTGCGAACATAATGGCAAGCAGCTCATCACGATTTCTACAGATTATGTATTTGATGGAAAAGGAATGGCGCCATACAAAGTGCAGCATCCTACTGATCCATTGAATTATTATGGCTATAGCAAATGGTTGGGTGAGCAATTCGTGAAAGAGAATCATCCTAACGGGATTGTGATACGCACTTCCTGGGTATATAGTACGCATGGCAATAATTTCGTACGTACCATGTTACGCTTGATGAAAGAGCGTAACGAATTGAATGTAGTGGCAGATCAGATTGGTTCACCAACATATGCAGCGGATTTGGCTGAGGCTTTATTGCAAATGGTCATAGGGCTGCAAGCTAGAAAAACACATCAAGCTATTTATCACTATAGCAATAGTGGCGTAATCAGCTGGTTTGATTTTGCAACAGCAATCAGAGATATGGCTGGTTTGACTTGTCAGGTCAACCCGATTCCTTCTTCAGCTTATCCCACGCCTGCCAAGCGTCCGGGTTATTCAGTGATGGATTGTTCAGATTTGGTTAAAGACTTCGGCATTCAGCTGAAACCATGGCAGGAGCGTCTACAAACCTGTATACAACAATTACAAGCACATGTGTAAATAAAAAATCCCGCCAAAAGGCGGGATTTTTCTTGGTAGTTGACCCATAAGGATTCGAACCTTAACAGACAGAACCAAAATCTGTAGTGCTACCGTTACACCATGGGTCAATCCGTAATAGGGGTGCAAAAATAGGGGTGGGCCTAAAATGTTCCAAATTTTTTCTCTCTTCCTTCAACAGTTTTTATGAGTATACCTTACACACAGTTCTGTGAATCCGTAACTTGTGGCAAATAACCCACCACATGAAGCAATTGCTTGGCCTTTGTTTATTGGCATTCGCGCTAATGTCATTTCAGCCCCCAAAGAAGAAAAAGATCATTTTTTTCGGTGATTCCATCACGGAAATGGCAGTGAAGTATGAAGGTTATCTGGTTAAACTGGATTCCATGATTCAAGCACAGGGCTTGAAAGATCAATATGAACTAATTGGTGCCGGCATCAGTGGCAATAAGGTCTACGATTTATACCTGCGCTTAGAATCAGATGTGTTGGAGAAAAAGCCAGATGTAGTGGTTATCTATATTGGCGTGAATGATATCTGGCACAAGAAGCTGAATGGTACTGGTACTGATTTTTGGAAGTTTACCAAGTTCTATGAAGCATTGATTGCAAAACTGCAGGCCGCGAATATTCAAGTGGTATTATGCACACCTGCGGTGATAGGCGAGCGCACAGATTATTCAAACGAGATGGATGGTGATATGAACTATTACAGCAATTGGATTCGATATCATTCCGCACAGAAAAATCTTCCTCTGGCCGATATCCGCAGAGCATTTTTGGAATACAATCTTGCCAATAACAAGCAAAACCTTGATCAAGGAATCCTAACTACAGATAAAGTGCACTTGAACCAAGAAGGTGCTAGGGTAGTGGCTGCCACCATGTGGACAGCCATACGCCAGCTGAAATAATTTATACGGCTTTTACGAAGTAGTAATTCTTCTTGCCTTTTTGCACCAGCATGTATTTGTTCTGTAACAAATCGGCAGTGGTGACCTGTGTTTTCTCGGCACTGATCTTTGTTTTATTCAAGCTGATGCCACCGCCTTGCCACATTTTTCTGGCTTCTCCTTTGCTAGGGAAAATGCCATTGTCGGCTAAGAAGCTTAATAACTCATAACCTGCTTCCAGTTGTGCCATAGAAATTTCAACAGAAGGTACGCCGTCCATTACTTGCAGTAATTGCTGCTCTGATAAGCTTTGCAATACTTCTGTTGTGGCATTGCCAAACAAGATTTCAGAAGCTTTGATGGCAAATTCCAAATCAGCTTTGCTGTGTACGAATGTGGTCAGTTCTTCTGCCAATGTTTTCTGCAGGGTACGCAAATGCGGCGCTGCATCATGTTCTGCAATGAGTGTATCAATAGTCTCTTTTGGTAAGAGTGTAAAAATCTTGATCCATTTGCGTGCATCGTCATCGCTGGCATTCAACCAAAACTGATAGAATTGATATGGAGAAGTCTTATTCGCATCTAACCAAACATTCCCTTTTTCGGTTTTACCAAACTTGCCACCATCTGCTTTGGTAATGAGCGGACACGTAAACGCAAATGCTTCACCGCCTGCTTTTCTGCGCACCAATTCTGTACCGGTAGTGATATTGCCCCACTGATCGCTGCCACCCATTTGCAGTTTACAATTCTTGTTTGCATATAGCCAGTAGAAGTCGTACCCCTGCATCAATTGATAGGCAAACTCGGTATAGCTGATGCCTGATTCACCTTCAATACGCTTGCGTACGGAATCTTTGGCCATCATGTAGTTCACAGTAATGTGTTTACCGGTATCGCGCAGGAAATCAATAAAGCTGATATGCTTGAACCAATCATAGTTATTGGCCATCTCTGCTGCATTTGGCTTAGCAGGGTCGAAGTCCAGAAACTTTTCTAACTGTGCTTTTACGCCGGCAATATTGCGTTGCAGGGTATTTTCATCCAGCAGGTTGCGTTCTTCGCTTTTACCACTGGGGTCACCCACCATACCGGTAGCGCCACCAACGAGGGCAATAGGTTTGTGTCCTGCACGCTGTAAATGAACCAATAGGAGAATGGGGACTAGACTACCGATATGCAGGCTTTCTGCAGTTGGGTCAAAGCCAATATAGGCAGTGGTCATTTCTTTTTGCAACTGCTCTTCTGTACCCGGCATAATGTCTTGAATCATGCCACGCCATCTTAGTTCTTCTATGAGGTTCATGTATCCTGAATTTGCCGCAAAAGTAATCATTGCGTCGATTCCGCCTGTGCAGCTTATTTTTGCGCCATGAAAACAACTGGTATCGGAACACGTGTGCTGAATTTCCTGATAGACACTTTGCTGGTCTTTCTGCTGTCTATGCTCTTTTTCCGTATCTGGAACTGGAATGTGTTTTATTGGGGTTTTACCCCTTTGAACTTTGGCTGGTTTTTCTTTGGCACCTTATTTTTTTACTACTTTATTGCGGAAGGGTTCTTTCGTAAAACAGTGGGTAAGCGTATCAGTTATTCAAGTGTGGTGAGTAAAGACGGCCGCAAAGCGGGATGGGGTAAGATATTTATTCGTAGTCTGGTACGCCTGACGATTATTGACATGTTTTTCATTCCTTTTTTGGATAAAACCCTGCACGATTACCTCAGTGGTACTGAGCTGGTGCAGGATTGATTGTTTATATTCCCAAAATCACAAGCCTAGCCGCGGGGCATTGCTTTATTTTCGCGGCTCAAAACGCAACCTATGGCCAAGATTGGTATCAATATCGCAACAGGTAGTCTGCAGCAGGAAGAGATGATTGTGGGTATTGATTTGGGTACCACCAATAGTTTGGTAGCCATCATTCACCCGGAGAGTAAAAAACCGGTTGCTTTAAAAGAGCATGATACTAGTAGCTTGGTGCCAAGTGTCATTCACTTTGATGCTTTTGGTAATACAGAAGTAGGGGCGAGTGCGAAAACTTATCTGGAAACAGATCCACAGAATACAATCTTTTCTGCGAAGCGTTTGATGGGTAAGAGTTATCAGGATTTGAAACAGCATGCAGATTTCTTTACATACAAAGTGATTGATGATGATACAGAGAGCCTGGTAAAAGTGCAGGTAGGTGATCGTTTCTTTTCACCTGTTGAACTATCGTCATTGATCTTAAAAGAACTGAAGCAAAGAGCAGAGCATATTCTTAAAACACCTGTGACCAAAGCTGTGATTACAGTGCCTGCTTATTTCAACGATGCACAACGTCAGGCGACAAGAGATGCGGGCAAACTGGCAGGCTTGGATGTTTTGCGAATTGTGAACGAACCAACAGCGGCTAGCTTGGCTTATGGCTTGGGTTTGAATCCTGAAGAAGAGAAAACCATCGCGGTATATGATTTGGGTGGTGGTACTTTTGATATTTCCATTCTGCGCATCACCAATGGTGTGTTCGATGTATTAAGTACGAATGGTGATACTTATCTCGGTGGTGATGATTTTGACCATGCCATTGTGCAGCATTGGGTAAAGCAGTTTGGTATTACACAAGAGGAGTTGCGCGCGAATAAACAATTAGCGCAGGGACTTCGTCTGCGTGCAGAGGAAGCAAAGAAAACACTGAGCAATGCTGATAGTTATTCTGCTGAATGGAATGGTGATACATTAAGCATTACTAAGGCTGAGTTTGAATCGCTCATTCAACCATTGATTGATAAGACCATTGCTTCTTGTTCAGCTGCTTTGAAAGATGCACAGTTAACAGCTAGTGCAATTGATACTGTGGTGATGGTGGGTGGTAGCACACGCGTACCGCTAGTGAAACAAGCTGTATCAGCATTCTTTGGTAAGCCTGTACACGATGAAGTAAATCCGGATGAAGTAGTGGCCTTAGGTGCTGCGGTGCAGGCGGATATTCTTGCAGGCAATAACAAAGACTTTTTGTTATTAGACATTACGCCATTAAGCCTAGGCATTGAAACCATGGGTGGTTTGATGGATGTATTGATTCCGCGCAATTCTAAGATTCCAACTAAAGCAGGTAGACAGTATACTACACAGCAAGATGGACAAAGCGGTATGCGTATTTCCGTGTATCAAGGAGAGCGTGATTTGGTGAAAGACAACCGCAAACTGGCTGAGTTTAATTTAACCGGTATTCCAGGTATGCCTGCAGGTTTGCCTAAAGTAGAAGTGAGCTTCTTGATCAATGCTGATGGTATTCTAGTAGTAAAAGCAAAAGAGTTGCGCAGTGGTGTTGAGCAAAGCATTGAAGTAAAACCTCAGTATGGTTTAACGGATGAAGAAGTAGAGCGCATGTTGTTGGAAAGTATCACGCATGCGAAAGATGATATTCAAACGCGTGCATTGGTAGAAGCCAGAACAGAAGGCGAACAGATTCTGGGTACAACGGAAAAATTTATCGCAAAGAATAGCAGCTTGTTAACCAAACAAGAAATGATTGATACTGCCAATGCCATGCAAGCTTTGCAATTGGCCTTAACGATGGATAACAAAGACTTGATTCATCAAAAGATTGAAGCGTTGAATGAGGTGAGCAGGCCTTATGCGGAGCGTGCCATGGATCAGGCGGTTGCAGGCGCATTGAAAGGCAAGACTGTATAATGCTTTGGTAAAACGCTTGCCCTTCTTATCGGCGTAATCCGCGTAATCTGAGCAATTCGTGTTATCTGAGTTCCATCCACCGTTGCACGTATTTACCCAGTATATCAAATTCCAGATTCACTGTGTCTCCGGCTTGTAATCGGTGGAAATTGGTGTGTTCGTAGGTATAAGGGATGATCGCAACCGAAAAGCAATCCTTGCCTACATTAAAGCAAGTAAGGCTGGTGCCATTGATGGCAATAGAGCCTTTTTCAATGATGAGGTGACCAAAGTTTCCGGTAAAAGAGAAATCAAACAACCAGCTGCCATCCATTTCCGTCACCTTGGTGCAAGTGGCAGTTGTATCCACATGTCCTTGTACAATATGTCCGTCTAAGCGTCCATGCATGGTCATACATCTCTCCAAATTCACCAAAGTGCCTATTTCTAGGCTTCCAAGATTTGATTTCTCTAGGGTTTCTGCAATGGCGGTCACTTGGTGGGTATTGCCCTTGATGGCTTCTATGGTTAAGCAAACCCCATTGTGGCTAACACTTTGATCTACAGCTAACTCGGCAGAAATAGGTGAGTGGATATAGAAGGTTTTATTGGTGCCTTGCGTGGTAATGGCTTTGATAGTGCCTAGTGTTTCAATGATTCCGGTAAACATGCCGCAAATTACGTTGCAAATAGAAAAACCCATAGAATTTGGAATTTTCATGCAGGACAGTATCTTTGCAGCCCATTTATTCACCCAAATTACCTGAGGAGGTATATTAGTTATGCTGATTATTGACTCTAAAGACTGCGAGAATATCGACAAGGCGCTCAAGAAGTACAAGAAAAAGTATGAGAAGAGCAAAACGTTGTTGCAGCTGAGATCACGTCAGGCTTTCGTGAAGCCTTCTGTGAAGCGTAGAGGCGAAGTTTTGAAAGCTATCTACAAGCAGCAGATCGCCAGCGGAAAGATCGAGGCATAATTTCTGCCTTTATCACAATAAAATTCAGCAGTCTGAGGTTTTACCTTAGACTGCTTTTTTTATGTCCGAATACCAGCAAAGTCAGATACAGCCCTTTTTGGATTATCTGCGTTTTGAACGCCGGTATTCACGTCATACCATTATCTCCTACGAAAACGACCTCACCCAGTTTTTTGATTATCTCATTACAGATTTTGGTGGGGTAGAACCGACCAGAATCAATGCGGCAATGATTCGTAGTTGGCTGGCATCCTTAAAGGGTGATGCAATGAGTGCTAAAACCATCAATAGAAAGATATCTGCACTCAAATCTTTTTTCAAGTTTCAGTTGCGTGAGGGTAAGATTCAGCAATCGCCCATGACTACAATCGTGTCGCCCAAAGTGAGCAAACGTTTACCCATGTATGTGGAGGCAAAGGATATGGATACCCTGCTACAGCATGTTACTTTTCCGGATGATTGGTCGGGCAAAACAGATCGCTTAATTATCCAATTGTTTTATGCAACAGGTATGCGTTTGAGTGAGTTGGTTGGATTGAAGTTGGATTATGTAGATGCGGCGCAACAGCAGATCAAAGTATTGGGTAAGGGTAATAAAGAGCGGCTACTGCCTATAGCAGCAAATTTGCTTGCTGAGATACAATCCTATATCCAAAGCAGACCGGAATCAGCAGCGGATCAGCCCTTTGTGTTTGTGAATGAAAAAGGCAAACAACTCAATAGCCGCACGGTTTATGCAAGTATCCGGAAGTATCTTTCTTTGGTGACGACCATCGAGAAAAAAAGTCCGCACGTATTGCGACATAGCTTTGCAACGCACTTGATGAACAATGGGGCAGATCTTAATGCAGTGAAGTCCTTACTGGGGCATAGCAGTCTCGCTGCTACACAAGTGTATACCCATAATTCCGTGGAAAAGCTCAAAGAAATCTTTCGTAAAGCACATCCCAAAGCCTGATTGTCTGCTACTTGTAAAAATCTGTCAAAATAATTCGGCATTTCTTCCAAATGCACACAAATTGTGGTAACTTAATCGTCCGGAGCAAATTAAGCTGAACTAAGTTCTTTCACATATTTTCATCACTTCCTAAAACGTGAGTTGCTATGAACGTAAACATTCAATCTGTGCGCTTTGATGCCGATGTTAAATTGGTTGAGTATGTTACCCGTAAACTTCAAAAACTGGATACTTTTCATGACAAAATTTTGAAAGTGGATGTCTATCTGAAGTTGGATAACGTGGTACATAACATCAAGGATAAGATCGTAGAAATCAGGGTGCATGTACCGAGGCATGATTTCTTTGTGAAAGCATCCTCTAAATCCTTTGAAGAATCTTTCGATAGCGCATTTGATTCACTCGTAAACCAGATAAAAAGAAAAAAAGAAAAGCTTGCCGCATAAGCGATGTAAACCCTGCCTCAACTAAACCGTTGGGGCAGGGTTTTTTTATGCAGTTTTGTGTTGGCTGAAATGCTTTGATAGCATGGATTTGCGCAAGTTGCCGACAGGTGTGAAAAACTAGCAGAAAATTTTCTTTTCAAAATTTTGCTGATTGACATTTTCCATTACCTTTGCCATCCCAAATTTTTGGGGAGAGTTCTTTTTTGCATACTGAAAATCAAAGGCGTGCAAAATACAGACAGGCCACTTTAGCTCAGCTGGTAGAGCAGCTGATTTGTAATCAGCAGGTCGTTGGTTCGAGTCCGACAAGTGGCTCTGAGGGCAGTTTCCAGAGCGGCCAAATGGGGCGGACTGTAAATCCGCTGTCTTTCGACTTCGGTGGTTCGAATCCACCACTGCCCACAGTTCTTTGTTTGAAAATCAGGGTAACCTGATTTTTCGCGGGAGTAGCTCATTTGGTAGAGCGATAGCCTTCCAAGCTATAGGTGGCGAGTTCGAGCCTCGTCTCCCGCTCTATAAGTTCTTGGAAAAGGAGTTGTGGCGAGTCCTGACGCTTCGGTCAGGATGCTGACAGGAAAGCCTCGTCAGCATTCGAGCCTCGTCTCCCGCTCTATAAGTTCTTGGAAAAG
>JACCDH010870425.1_pt1 | contig 10337 bp, 10 predicted proteins | sample 7442481 | NCBI WGS metagenome assembly JACCDH01 (sample SAMN15323433, study PRJNA562643) | freshwater metagenome | isolation source: river surface water | place: USA:Blue River Watershed | collected 2017-08-15
CGCAGGCCCATGCGCTCGGGGCGCAGATCGCCCCCAAAGCGGGCAAACCAGTCGGGCCACTGCACCACGTTCACGCTGGACTGGATCAGCGGCACGCGCAGCAGGTCGGCGGGGGTGTGCAGGGCGTGGTTGCGGATGAATTCCGGGCTGGCCAGGGGCTGGATGCGTTCGGTGAAGACGGCTTCCACCTCCAGGTTGGGCCAGTTGGGCAGGCCGTAGCGGATGTCGATGTCCATTTGCCCGAGCTGAAAGTCCGAATGCACATGCGAGGCCGACAGCACCAGCGAGATGTTGGGGTGCCGTTCGGTGAAGCTGGCAATGCGCGGCATGAGCCACAGGCTGGCAAAGCTGGGGCTGCTGTGTACATACAGCGTGTCTTGCACGCCGTGGCGCAGGTCTTCGGTGGCGGCGTTGATGGCGCCCAGGGCGCTGGCCACGCGCTGCAAATACTGTTGACCGGCGGGCGTCATTTCCACCCCGCGTGCCGAGCGTTCAAACAGGCGCACGCCCAGCAGGCCTTCGAGCTTGGCCACCTGGTGGCTCACCGCCGAGGGGGTGAGGTGCAGCTCTTCGGCAGCCAGCGCAAAACTTTTGCGGCGGGCGATGGTTTCAAAGGCTTGCAGGGCGGCGAGTGGGGGGATCATTCAGTTGATAAAAATTTCACTATTAATGTACGACATGAATGAATTTAACTTTTTGGTGGCTCCCTGTAACGGTTGGACGGCTATCCTCTGTGGCTTGAAATTCTTCTAAGGGTTCAGACATGACATTACCTTTGCGGGCGATCGCGGTGTTTGATGTGGTGGCACGCTGCTGTAGCTTGACCAAGGCGGCGGCGGAGTTGTTTGTGACGCCCTCGGCGGTCAGCCAGCAAATCCATGCGCTGGAGTTGCACCTGGGCACCACGTTGCTTAAAAAAGCCGGTCGCGGTGTGGCACTGACGGAGGCGGGGGAGCGTTATCACGAAATGATTGCGTCGGATGTGCAGCGCATCCACGAAGCCACCCAACGCATACGGGGGGTCCGCTCCCGCGCCACGCTCACTGTCCGAACGACGCCGACTTTGGGCAACAAATGGCTGTTGCCCCGATTGCACCGGTTCCTTGATGCGAACCCGGATGTGGAGCTCAGGCTCAACGCCACCACCGAACCCACCGACTTTTCCAGGGAGGCGGTGGATGTGGAAATCCGTCACGGGGAGGGGCAATGGTCGGGCTTGTTTGTCGAGGGCTTGGCGCAGGAACGTTTCATCCCGGTGTGCGCACCTGCTTACGCTCCGGCTGGCAGCCTGAAGGCCGAGGAGCTGGTGCAACATCGTCTGATCCACTCGGTCAAGGCGCAGCTGCAATGGCCGCAGTGGATGTTAGCCTGCCATTTGCCGGTCAGTGGTGATTGGAGCCGTCTGTTGTTTGACCGCAGTCACATGGCGATTGATGCGGCCGTTGATGGTCTGGGCATCGCGCTTGAGAGCCATTTGATGATGTGGCGTGAATTGCGTGACGGACGCTTGGTGTGTCCGGTGCGCGCGGCGCCAGCGTTTGAACTCACCACCCAGTGGATCGTTTGCCCATTCGATTACTTGCGCAAAGCCAAGGTCCAGCTTTTTCTCGATTGGCTTCGGCAAGAGCGGTTGCAATGGCAGCAAGAATCGGCCGGATCAGAGGGCTAATTTTAGTTTTACTTAATTTATAGGCAAATAAAGTCGATAGACAGGGGGTATTCAGGTGAATACGATTAGAAAAATTAAATTTTCTAACCGCATCACTTTCAAAAGGAAATCACCCCCATGAACTTGGCTACCCTGCTGCAAAAGCGTGTCTCCGAAAAAGGCCCTGTGCGTGTTGGCATCATTGGTGCTGGCAAATTTGGCTCGATGATGTTGGCGCAGGCCAAGCACATTGCGGGCTATCACGTGGTCGGCGTGGCCGACCTGAATGTGGCCAAAGCCCGTGAATCCCTGAACCGGGTGGGTTGGGAAGAGGCTCAATACAGCGCCAAAACACTGGGCGAAGCCTACAAATCGGGGCAGACATGCATTGTTGATAATGCAGCGGCACTGGCCGAGTTCGAGGGCATCGAGTGCATCATTGAGGCCACCGGGCACCCGATTGCAGGGGTACGGCATGCCCTCAAGGCCATTGAGCATGGCAAGCATGTCGTGATGGTCAACGTGGAAGCCGATGTGATGTGCGGCCCCTTGTTGGCGGCCAAAGCCAAAGAGAAGGGCGTGGTCTATTCCATGGCCTATGGCGACCAACCAGCCTTCATTTGTGAGTTGATCGACTGGGTTCGCTCCTGCGGCTTTGAACTCATTGCAGCAGGCAAGGGCATGAACTTCGAGCCCCGCTACCGCTACTCGACGCCCGATACCGTCTGGGGTTACTTTGGCTGGACAGAAGAAGAAGTCAAAGCCGGTGATTTCAATGCACAGATGTACAACTCGTTCACCGACGGCACCAAAGCGGCCATCGAGATGGCTGCGGTGGCCAACGGGACGGGTCTAGATTGCCCTGACAACGGCCTGGCTTTCTTGCCTTCGGGCCTGCACGATCTGGCCAATGTGTTCAAGCCTGCAGCCGACGGGGGGCGCCTGGCACGCAGCGGCCTGATCGACATTGCCGCCAGTCAGGAGCCCGATGGGCGAGAGGTTTTCAACAACATTCGCTTTGGCATGTTCGTGACTTTCAAGGCCCCTGATGAATACACCCGTGCCTGTTTCAAGCAATACGGCCTGTTGACCGACAAGTCGGGTTGGTACGCCTCCATGTGGCGACCTTTCCACTTGATTGGACTGGAAACCAGCGTGAGTGTGTTGTCTGCCGTGTTGCGGGGTGAAGCCACGGGCTCTTCGCGCGAGTTCCGCGCCGACGCGGTCGCTACCGCCAAAACGGATTTGAAAGCAGGTCAAATGCTGGACGGAGAAGGTGGCTTTGCCGTCTGGGCCAACGCCATTCCTGCCACCAAGAGTCTGGCCCTGGACGCCTTGCCCATCGGCTTGGCCCACAAGGTGAAACTGATCAAGCCCGTCGCCAAAGATATGCCGGTGCGTTTCTCGGATGTGGAGTTGGTGGACAACCTGGATGTGGTCAATTTCCGAAAGGAATACACGCGCACCATGGGCCACAAAACCATTTGATGCTGTGGTGAACAACATGCCGGATCCCAACGCATTGGCTCTGCCCGGGGCATTTGTGGTCATTGCAGAATTTGTCATCCATGCCGGGCGCCTTGATGACTTTCTCAAGCACGCATTCGACGACGCCAGCCATTCCCTGTCTGACGAACCCGGGTGCTTGCAATTTGACGTTCTGCAAGTACCCACCGTGCCCAATGGCGTCGCGTTCTACGAGGTTTACCGTTCCAGGCAGGACTTTGATGCCCACTTGGCCACGCCTCATGTGGCGCGTTTCAGGCGCATTCTTTCCGAATGCGTACAAACCGAGTTGCCTGTGAGGATGCTCGAGCGCTTGGCCCCTCCAAAAACCTAAGGTGCACAGCGTGACAAGGTCGTTGAAAACCGTGGGATTGATTGGGACAGGGATCATGGGTTTGCCCATGGCACCTCACGCACGGGTTGATCACGGGCAAGGCGAACTGGACAACAGCGCCTTGACCCTTGAGCTTCGACGCCGTAACGGGCTGGAAGCGGTAGCCTGACGGTCGACTCCAAGTGTTGCAACGCCTGTTGTATTGCGCTGCAGCATGAATGAAATTGAATCATTCCTGAGTTTATGTCGTTTGTCTTCATGCCAGAAGCTCTTCAAAATCCGGCGATCAACAACCTTCTAGCAAGATTTCAAGGAGATAAAAATGCTGTTGAAAGACAAGGTCGTCGTCATCACGGGCGGTGCAGGCCTCAATGGCCTCGGGTTCGCCACGGCCACCATGATGGCCGAACAAGGTGCCAAAGTCGTCATCCTCGATCTGGACGGTGCCAATCCCCAGGCTGCAGCGCAGCGTTTGGGGCCTGACCATCTGGGTCTCGTGGCCAATGTCACCGACAAGGCTTCTTGTGAAGCGGCGGTGGCGCAGATCAAGGCCCGCTATGGTCGAGTCGATGTGTTGGTCAACAACGCGGGCATCACACAGCCGGTGAAATTTCTAGACATCACGGGCGCGGACTATGACCGCATCATGGATGTGAGCTTGCGCGGCACGCTGTACGCATCGCAGGCCGTTTTGCCTTTGATGGTGTCTCAAAACAGTGGCTCCATCGTCTGTATCTCTTCCGTCTCTGCTCAGCGCGGTGGTGGTATTTTGGGTGGACCCCATTACTCGGCTGCCAAAGCCGGTGTGCTCGGTCTGGCACGCGCGATGGCCAGGGAATACGGGGCCAACAATATTCGGGTCAACTGCGTGACGCCTGGCCTGATTGCCACCGATATCAACAAGGGAAAAATCCCCGAAGACAAGCGTCAGGTCATTCTGGATGGCATTCCACTGGGCCGCATTGGCGAGCCCAAAGATGTGGCCGGCTGTGTCGTGTTCTTGGCAAGTGACCTTTCCAAGTACTGCACAGGCATCACGCTCGACATCAATGGTGGCATGCTGATCCACTGATTCCGGTTCCCCCCACACCACGGCTTGACCGTGGCTTTATTTCAACAAAGGAGACATCATGAACAAGTTCAAAACCCTGCGCCGCAGCATTCTGGTTGCGTCAGTGCTGGCGGCCACATCGCTGGCTCACGCCCAGGCTGTCAAACTCACCTTGGGGCATGGCACGGCCATCGACAACCCTCGCCATTTTGCTTCATTGAAGTTTGCAGAAGTGGCCAAAGCCAAGAGCAATGGCCGCATCGAAGTCACAGTGGCGCCAGCTTCGCAATTGGGCGACGATGCCGCTATGGTCACGGCACTGCGCACCGGTGCGCTGGACATGTCTGCCAATTCGCAAGGTGCGGTGGCCAATGCTGTACCCGAATATGCTGCATTCGGCATGCCGTTCCTGTTTTCCAGCCAGGCGCAGGCCTGGAAGGTGATGGACGGTCCGGCGGGTAAGGCCTTGGCTGATAAGTCTGCCGAGAAGGGTTTGATTGTTTTGGGCTACTGGGATAACGGCATCCGTCACATGAGTAACAACAAGCGAGCGTTGCTCAAGCCTGAAGATCTGAAAGGGCTGAAAATGCGCACCCCGCCTGATTCGGTGACGGTGGACATCATGCAAAGCGTGGGTGCTGAGGCCCAGCAGATCAAGTGGTCTGAGCTGTATGTGGCGTTGCAGCAGGGCGTGGTGGATGGTCAGGAAAACCCGCTGGTCAATGTGCAGGCGGGCAAGCTTTATGAAGTGCAGAAATACGTCTCTTTGACGGGTCATAAATACGAAATGACCCCGTTCCTGATCGGCAAGCGTGCTTGGGACCGCCTCTCTGATGCTGATCGCAAGATCGTCCAGGAAGCGGCCGCAGAAGCAACGGCATTGCAGCGCAAACTGGCTCAGGAAGCCGACGAAAAAATGTTTGTCGAGCTCAAAGCCAAAGGGATGCAGATCGACAAAGTGGATCAGGCCCCATTCATGAAAGCGACCGCTCCCGTGATTGCCAAGTGGGAGGCGAGCCCCATTGGTTCGTTTGTCAAGCAGGTTGTGGCCGCAGCCAGAGCCAAATGATGGCCTGTTGCTGGTCCTAGGTGCCCCCTACCCCGCTCGGTCGATAGGTCCGGGCGGGGTGATCAGGAGAAATTCCAATGAAAGCTATTTGGGTCCAGCGCAATGTGCTGGAACGTTTGATCGTTGCTGTTTGCAATGTGGTTTTGTGGATCACTACAGTGGTGATCTTTCTGATTCTCACGGCCAACACTTTCCTGCGCTATTTCAGCGGCAGCAGCCTGCAGTGGGCCAATGAGGTGCCGGAACTGCTTTTCCCATGGCTGGTCATGTCGGGCGTGGTGCTGGCGGCTGAAAAGGGAAGCCACATTGCCACCGTTTTTCTGGTGGAGTGGGTGCAACCCGAAATCAAGAGAATCATTTCCATCGTGGCTTGGCTGGCGGTGGCCGTGCTGTATGCGATTTTGGTGCGTGCGACCTGGACCATGCTGGAGATCGTTCACGATGAACGTACGCCCATTTTGCAGATCCCTTCGTCCGTCACTTATGCGTGCGTGCTGGGGGGCATGCTGATGCTGTCTTTGCTGGCGCTGCTCTCCGCCTGGCGAGCATGGCGCAGAGTTCAGGTCAGGCACGAAGACGATGAACCAGGCGCACAGGCTGCACAGGGGTAATGGACATGACTTTTCTCATTCTTATTGTTTTTCTGGGTGCGGCCGCATTGGCCATTCCTATTGCGCATGCGATTTTGCTGGCAGCGTTAGCGGCTGCCATTAGCAGTGACCGTGTCCCGTTTGACTTGCTTGTGCAGCAAATGGTGGCGCAGGTTCAAAGTTTCCCGTTGATTGCCATTCCGTTTTTCATGCTGACGGGTTCGCTGATGATGGGCGGCAAACTCGGACAGGCGATTGTGGGAACACTCACCGCTTTGGTGGGTCGTTGGCATGGCGGACCGGCGCAGGTCAGTGTACTTTCTTCCACCTTGTTTGGTGGGGTGTCGGGTTCAGCCGTGGCAGATGCCTCTGCCATCGGCTCCCTGGTCATGCCATGGCATCGGCGCTTGGGCTACCCCATGCCATTTTCAGCGGCCTCCTTGGCATCGGCCGCCACCATCGACATCATCATTCCGCCGTCGATACCGATGATTCTGTACGCCATGAGCGCCAATGAGTCCATCGGGGCCTTGTTCTATGCGGGCATATTGCCTGGGTTGCTGTTGTGTGGCGGCTTCATGGCCGCTTGCTGGTGGGTGGGCAAACGGCAAAACCTTCCCCGCGAGAGTGCCCCGACGGACAAGGCCGTTTTCCGGCGCAACCTGTTGTACTCGCTGCCCGCGATTGCATTGCCCGTTTTGATCATTGTGTTTCTGCGTTTCGGCATTGCGACCCCGACCGAAGTGGCCGTTCTGTCCACCCTCTTTGCAGGTACTGTTTCGTGGCTGGTCTACCGTGACCTGAGCCTCAAGCGCCTTCACCATGCCATGCTCGAAGCGGGCCTCGCCACTGGGGTAGTGCTGATGGTCATCATGGCTTCAGCCGCTATTGGCTGGCTGCTGACCTTTGACCAGATGCCTCAGCACATCGCGCAATGGGTTCAACAAAACGTTTCCGAAAAATGGGCCGTGATTTTGTTGATGAACGCCATGATGCTGTTTCTCGGCATGTTCATTGATCTGCCAGCTGCAGTTTTGTTGTTGACACCTGTATTTTTGCCTTTGGCTCAATCCATTGGCATGGACACAGTGCAATTGGGGATCATGATGGTCGTCAATCTGGCCATAGGTCTTTACACCCCTCCGGTGGGCACCACACTTTTCATTACCAGTTCTCTGGCCAAGGTCAAAGTTGGACAGACCGTTCGCGCCATGGTGCCTTTTTATGTGGTGGCATTGGGTGTGCTGATGCTGGTTTCCTATGTGCCGGCAGTCATTCTCAAGTGACCTGCCAGTCTTTTGATTCAGGAGTTTGAATATGTCGGTTAGCCACAGCCAGATGGTCGATCTTGCACGTTGCGCTTGGCGCATCCGCCGTTACGCCCTGCGCATGGGCGAAGTGCAGGGCCAGGGCTATGTGGGTCAGGCCTTGGGCTATGCCGACGTGCTGGCCGTGGCTTATGGCCACGCGATGAGCTTTCGCGCAGATGACCCCGATTGGGCCGAGCGCGACCGCTTCCTGCTTTCGCACGGGCATTACGCCATTGCGCATTACGCCGCCATGATCGAGGCCGGCATCATCCCCGAGTCCGAGCTGGAGACCTACGGCAGCGACGACAGCCGCCTGCCCATGTCGGGCATGGCGACCTACACACCCGGCATGGAAATCTCGGGCGGTTCGCTCGGCCAGGGCTTGCCGATTGCCGTGGGCATCGCGCTGGGCCTGCGCCATCAGAACAACCCGGCGTTTGTCTACACCTCGATGTCCGATGGTGAACTGGATGAGGGGGCGACTTGGGAAGCGGCGATGGGTGCTGCGCATCATCGGCTGGACAATCTGATTTGTCTGGTCGATATCAATAATCAGCAAGCCGATGGTCCCTCGAGCAAGGTGATGGGCTTTGAGCCGCTGGTGGACAAGTGGGCGGCTTTTGGTTGGCATGTTCAGCGTGTGAATGGCAATGAGCTCGGTGCAGTGGTCGCTGCATTTGACGCAGCGCGTAGCTGTACAGACGCCAAGCCGCGCGTGATTTTGTTTGACACGCTGATGGGCAAGGGCATTCCTTTTCTTGAGCAGCGCGAGAAGAATCATTTCATCCGTGTCGATCCACCCGAGTGGCAGCAGGCGCTGGCCGTGCTCGATCAGTCTCAATCTTGAGGAGTCTTCGCATGAACGCCCCTGTTGCTGATAAAAAGCCCCGCTTGACTACCTCGGCGATGATCGCTTCCATCGCTTCCGAAGGGCAGCGTGTGACCGCTGCGCCATTTGGGAAAGCATTGGTGGCGTATGCGGCCGATCATCCCGAGGTGGTGGGTTTGACGGCGGATCTCGCGAAGTACACCGATCTGCATCTGTTTGCCCAAGCATTCCCCGAACGCTTTTACCAAATGGGTATGGCCGAGCAGTTGCTGATGGCAGCTGCCGGTGGCATGGCTAAAGAAGGCTTGACGCCATTTGCAACGACTTATGCCGCGTTTGCGACTCGGCGAGCACATGACTTTATTCACCAGGTGATCGCTGAAGAAAATCTGAATGTGAAAATCTGCTGCGCATTGCCGGGGCTGACCACAGGCTATGGACCGAGTCATGCAGCCACTGAAGACATCGCGATGATGCGTGGCATTCCCGGACTGACGATTGTGGATCCCTGCGATGCACTGGATCTGGAGCAGGCCGTGCCGCAGATCGCACAGCACAAGGGGCCGGTTTACATGCGACTTCTACGCGGTAACGTAGCTTTGGTGCTGGATGAGATGGAGGGCTATCAGTTCGAGCTCGGCAAGGCCAAGCTGCTGCGCGATGGTGCTGATGTGTTGATTATTTCATCCGGTTTGATGACGATGCGCGCGATTGAGGTGGCCAAGGTGCTGGCTTCTGACAAAGTGGATGTCGCGGTGCTGCATTGCCCGACCATCAAGCCTCTGGATGAAAGGACGATTGTTGATGCGGTGCGCAGCAAATCACGCTTGGTTGTGGTCGCTGAAAATCATTCTGTCATTGGCGGACTTGGCGAGGCAGTCGCAAGCGCGCTGCTGCGTCATGGGGTGCAGCCTGGGGGTTTTCAGTTGGCGGGTTTGCCGGATGTGTTTCTTGACGCGGGTGCGCTACCGACGCTGCACGATCGCTACGGCATCAGTTGCGATGCACTGTCAGTACGCATCAAGGAGTGGCTGAAATGACGACGACCACGAAGGCGCAAGAAACCCCCATGAATATCACCTTCATCGGTGTGGGCGCGATTGGTTTGCCGATGGCACTGCATATTCAGCGTGCAGGCTATCAGGTCACTGGCGTTGATGTATCGGAGGCGGTTGCGACCAATGCGACAGCAAACGGCGTTGTTACGGTGCGCAGCTTGTCTGAAGCGCCAGCCGCCGCCATGGTGGTGGTGATGGTGGCGACGCCGGCGCAGTTGGCGACTTTGGTTGGGGGTATTGCCGAACTTCCGTCGGGTCAGGTGTGGGTGATCATGTCCACGGTTGGGCCGCAGTCGGTGCGTGAGCAGGGCGATATCTTGCGGCGACTGGGCGCGCGTGTTGTTGATGCGCCTGTGACTGGCGGCGTCGCGCGGGCGAAGACGGCCGAGCTCGTTATCTTTGCTGCCGGAGCCGTAGAAGATGTGGAGGCAGCAAGGCCTGTGCTCGATACGATGGGCAAGGTGCATATCACGGGTTCGCAGCCAGGTGACGGACAAAGCATCAAGGTGGTGAATCAGCATCTGTGTTCGGTGCATCTTGCCGCTGCCGCAGAAGCATTGAGTCTCGCGCGCTCGCTGGGGCTTGATCCGGCGGCGGTGTTGTCGATGGTGGAGAAGGGTGCTGCGGGTTCCTGGATGTTGTCGGATCGCGGGCCGCGCATGATCGCGGGCACGGATGTGCAGGTGACGAGTGCGATCAATATTTTTGTGAAGGACAGTGGACTAGTGGCAGAAGCCGGTGCGTCTTGTGGTGCGCAGTTGCCTTTACTGGATATCGCGCATGCGCGTTTCTGTCAGGCGGCGGACATGGGTCTGGGTGTACGTGACGATAGCCGCGTGATCGAAACCTGGGGTTAAGTCGCGATATTCGACATATCGGCCATATCCGCTTGGCTCTTTGCCCGACGTTGTAGTGGCAGACTGTGGCGTGACTTTGGGGGCC
>JACCDH011118405.1_pt1 | contig 10337 bp, 12 predicted proteins | sample 7442481 | NCBI WGS metagenome assembly JACCDH01 (sample SAMN15323433, study PRJNA562643) | freshwater metagenome | isolation source: river surface water | place: USA:Blue River Watershed | collected 2017-08-15
AACACTAAGTAAGTTTGAACATTTATGGCAAAACAAGTAATTTATGGTGAAGAGGTAAAGAAGAAGCTCCAGAAAGGGGTTGATACGGTTGCGAATGCCGTGAAGGTAACGCTTGGTCCACGCGGACGCAATGTAATCTTGGATCGTGGCTTTGGCGGTCCAACCGTCACCAATGACGGTGTCTCAATCGCGAAAGAAATCACTCTCAAAGATAAATTTGAGAACATGGGCGCAGAAATCATCAAAGAAGTTGCCAACAAGACTAATGAGCTGGCTGGTGACGGTACTACAACCGCTACTGTGCTCATGCAAGCCTTGGTGAGTGAAGGGTTGCGCCAGACGACGATGGGTCTCAATAGTATGGCGGTGCGTCGTGGTATGGAACTTGCCTCGGTTGATGTGGTCGAAGCCCTACAAGGAATGGCAATCAAGATTTCTTCACTCGAAGAAATCAAGCAGGTAGCGACCATTTCTGCTGAAAGTGTTGAACTCGGTGAAAAGATTGCCGAAACGATTGATAAGGTTGGGAAGGATGGGGTGGTGACAGTCGAAGAGTCGCAGTCTTTTGGGATTGAGACAGAGCTGACTGAAGGTATGCAGTTTGATAAGGGGTATGTCTCACCGTATATGGTGACGAATCCTGAACGTATGGAAAGTATTCACAAGAATGCCCATATCCTTATTACAGACAAAAAGATTTCCTCAGTCCAAGAAATTCTTCCACTGCTTGAAAAAATCGCCCAGACCGGTAAAAAGGAATTGGTGATTATCGCTGATGACGTGGATGGTGAAGCACTGGCTACTTTTGTGGTTAATAAGCTCAAGGGTGGCTTTAATGTGTTGGCTGTGAAGGCACCAGGCTACGGGGATCGCAAGAAAGAACTCCTTGCCGATATTGCGGTTACTACGGGTGGTCAGGTGATTACCGAAGAGGTTGGTCTCAAACTCGAAACAACCGAAATCGCGATGCTCGGCCGAGCTGATCGAGTGGTAGCTACCAAAGACCATACCGTGATTGTAGGTGGTGCGGGTGAAAAGCAATCGATTGCCGATCGCGTGTTGGCCCTCAAAGCGCAACTCGACCAGACAACGTCTAAGTTTGATAAAGAAAAGCTCGAGGAACGAATCGCCAAGCTCTCAGGTGGAGTGGCGGTGATTCGGGTAGGGGCAGCGACAGAGACTGAAATGAAGTACCTGAAGCTCAAAATCGAGGATGCGGTTAATGCGACTAAGGCAGCGATTGATGAAGGAATTGTACCTGGTGGAGGTACCTCGCTCGCTCGTGCGGCAGCAATTGTAGAAAAGAAGCTCGGTGAAAAGAAAGGACTGAGTACCGAAGAGTTGGTCGGATACCATATTGTACTAAAAGCACTCGAGATGCCATTGCGTCAGATTGCTGATAACACTGGCATGATTGATGGTGCGGTGGTGGTCGATAAGGTGAAGTCGGCTGGTGGTAATGCGGGCTATGATGCAGCGAAGGGAATTATGGTAGACGACATGATCAAGGCGGGTATTATCGACCCAGTCAAGGTAGAGCGGGCTGGAGTACAGCACGCGGTTTCAGCAGCCGGCATACTCCTTACGAGTGAATGTGCGATTGCAGACGAGCCAGAAGATGATAAGCCAGCCATGCCAGACATGAGTGGTATGGGGGGAGGGATGTACTAGTAGTTAACACACCCAAAACAAATACAGCCTGTCTTTTGACCGGCTGTATTTGTTTTGAGTATGAAAAGGACGTCGCTGGCAGGCGACGTCCTTTCTTCGGTCGGTGGCTAGACCTCGTTTGTCAGTGGCGATGAGCTCGATTTTGATGGCTTGTCGATCTGATCACGTAGCCTTGGCCTTGTACAATTGCAATTGGATCATCAAATGCAGATAGCATTCGACGCATGATCCGCATCAATTGACCGACTTGCTTTCGATTCATACCAAGCGCATGTTCAAGCATCTGGTAGGTCGTAACTTCCTTCTGCCCATTTTGGATGAGCAGAGTCACAGCTTTCACCATTAATTGATCGTGCGTCACTGCCTGGCCTTTGTAGTAGACGGCTTGTTCGTTTTGGACTGAAAACTGTTCGTACTCATACGTCGGCAACACTAGACTTGGTTGAATCGTCTGGACGAGTGCCTCGGTACAAAACGGAAATTGCACCACGTGTGTTGCGCCTGCTGCAGTGAGTCGTCTCTGGTCACGGAAATGTATACCTTGTGCAAAAACCAGAATAGTAGCGGGCGTATTAATACTGAGCGTGTTTACGTAGTGTAAATAGTTACGTATACACATGACTGTGTCGCTGTAACCAAGGTTACAAATGAACACATAGGCATGTTGGAACATGGCAACACACTGTACTGCGTCAGTGTTGTATAGTTGTGTTGTCAGACCCTGCTGTTGCAGAATTTTTGCCACTGTTGAATCAAGACCGTTTGCGGAAATTATTGCAATATCTGGTATTTGCATTTTTCTTTTCCCTGTTAATGTACTTTTACTTTATATACCATAACACTTAACAGTTTTGTCAAGCTAAAATAAAGATAAAATTTTTATGAAGGAAGCAAAACTGACAATCGTAAAAGGGTGACACGGTTGGAGCCGTGTCACCCATTTTTTTGTCGTTCATACCGGATGTTCTGTGTCTTGTATGAACAGTGTCACATCTATCTTACGATGTTTACACATTTTTATGTAAGCAGAAAGGACTGATTTCCATATGTTGTACCCACAGAGTGTACAAGAAATCTTGACACGACTGACTTTTTGTAGAATTTCAGTAGGCAACTGAGTTGATCCATGTGCGAAGGGCACCAAGATTATTTCTGCGAAGATCAATGCGTTACCATCTGTTCGTACATCTAGTGTCGAGTTGTCTGCGTATGGAAAAAACAGCTTCTCGTCTTGATCGTCCGGACCTGTCATAAAATCTTTCATGGGCTTCCTCAGGTTTGCGTGGTAACACTGTAACTTTTGATAAAGTAACACATCCTCATATTGTCAAGTCAAAGAAAAGATAAAGTTTTTATGAAGATCATAAGCCTTATTTTGAGCCATATTATATACTTTTTCAGCTATTTTAATGTGTCATTATGGCTAATTTTAGCATCGTGATATACTTATTAAGTAATAAATATATTTATGTTGACATTAATTTTGGGGGGTGTTGCTGTCGCGTTTGTACTATATCTAATCTTTACCTACAACAACTTTGTCAAATTAACACAGCGTACCAAAGAAGCGTGGGCTGATATTGATGTGCAATTGAAGCGTCGCTACGATCTTATTCCTAATCTAATCGAAACTGTTAAAGGATACGCCGCTCACGAACGAGCAGCGCTCGATGCTGTAACTGAAGCGCGCGCCAAGGCCACCTCTACACATATCGATGCTGGTGGTATTACGCCAGCCACCATGGAAGCAATGGCTGGAGCCGAAGCGATGCTTGGTGGTGCACTTGGCAAGCTTATCGCTGTTGCCGAAGCCTACCCAGACCTCAAGGCCAATCAGAACTTCATGCAATTACAAACAGAACTAGCAGATACCGAAAACAAGATCCAGGCCGCTCGTCGCTTTTACAACGGTAACGTCCGTGACCTGAAGATCGGGTTGCAGTCATTTCCTGGTAATGTCATTGGAAACATGTTTTCGTTCAAAGAAGAACCATTCTTTGAACTGCCAGAAAATAGTGTGGAACGCGAGGTGGTAAAAGTGGCCTTCTAACATATGCGTCATCCGGTAGTCATACAAGGCGCCTCAATCAGTCGATGGCGTGCTAGTTGGCTGCTCTTGACTGAATCATGGCGCTTCTTGCGGGCAGATGCCGAATTGGTGCTGATTCCCGTTGTATCGATCGTATTACTGGCTAGCTTGCTTACGATAGAAGTTGTCCTGCTGTTAGTGAGTGGACTACTGGTGGTTGATAGTGTCGATGTTGTCGTAACGACTCGATCGGCGGCTGTCATGTTCTTGTTTTATGGTACTACCGTGTTGGTTGGTGTACTTGCGAGTGCTGCGGTGACACATACGGTCGCGGTGCGGGCTACGGGTGGCAATGCTACTTTGGCAGAAAGCTTCAAGGTTGCTTGTTCGCGTCTGTGGCCGTTACTGGGCTGGTCGCTCCTTGCGAGTACGGTTGGTATAGTGCTCAAATCTGTATCGGAACGTTCGGCCTTTGTGGGAAGAATTTTGGCAGCACTGTTCGGTGCGGCGTGGGGCGTGTTGACCATATTTGTGATTCCAGCCATCGTACTACAAAAGCATGCGCCAGTATCGGCGATCAAACACTCAGCCCAAGTTTTTACTCGGCATTGGGGCGAAACAGTGGTAACTAATGTGTCTCTGGGGATAGTGTTTTTGGTACTGCATATCAGTGCAATTGGACTATTTTTATTGAGCTTGTTTGTGGCGAGTAGTGTGGGGCAACCTCTCATATTTGCACTTGGTGCTGTACTGTGGCTCCTTTGGATATTGGTGGCCATAGTGCTTCAACAAGTACTCGCGACCATTATTACAACGTTGTTATATATCTATGCCACCGCTGCGGTACCTCCGGCCAACTTCAACCAAGAATTGCTGGCGCAGATTATGCAACGGACCAGATCGTCCAATACCTCTGATGCATCGAGCGTTATTCAGTAATTTTACACTACTATGTCTCGCGTCTATTACAATAAGCTCGTGCGTGATGGTATACCTGCCAAAATCGCACGTAATGGTGAATTATACGAAGTACGCACCATAACAGACCTTGCCGAATTTGAACAAGAATTGCGGAAGAAAATTCGGGAAGAAGCCGACGGTCTCGCAATGACTACGACACGAGCAGAATTCTTGCAGGAATACGCCGACCTCATGGTTGTACTTGATGCGCTCACACAACACTACGAAATCGCTGAAGCCGAACTGAAGATCGCTATGACCGAAAATGTCACCAAAAAAGGTCTGTATAAAGAAAAACATTTTTTGCACTGGTCTGCCGCCGGTGACTACAAAAGTAATGAAACTCCACAAGGAGTGTCTCCTCAGTAATTATGCGCTTTGTACTAGTATTGGTAGCCTTGTTTTCTAGTGGCTTGATTGCGCAGGCAGAGGAAATTGCGCTATTTGAGGCAGAATATACTATCGAGTCAGATGGGGTTGTGCAGGTCGAAGAGACTGTATTATATGATTTTGCTGAGACACCAAAACACGGTTTGTATCGCACGCTCAAGACTTCTCATCCACAATCAGCAACCGTGTGGTACAAAAACCGCTTTGTAGAAATTACTGATATTGCAGTATTACGCAATGGTGTCGCTGAACCTTTTGTGGTTGATAAGTATGATACTGATGTCCGCATTAAAATTGGAGATGCAGAACACGTGATACAAGGTGAACATACATACACCATTGCCTATGTCTTACGTGGAGCGTTGTCGTATGGTTCTCTAGGGTCTGAGTTGTACTGGAATGCGACCGGTAACGAATGGGAAGTGCCCATACAAACAGCAAAAGTCAGTATTATTGGCGCTGCCCAGACTGGTACCGTGGCTTGTTATGAAGGTTACCTAGGTAGTACTGATGCGTGTACAGAGAGTGTCTACAATAATGCAACAGCTGTGTATGTCAGTGGCCGTCTCGATCCGGGGGCTGGTTTGACCGTGGCGACTGCACTCAATCAGGATCAAGTGGCGGTGTTGGTGCGAGAAAAAATTACCTTTGTCATACCACTTGGTATGGTGATGGTGTGGTGGGTGGGGCTCGGGTGGTACTTATGGCGCTGGCGACATCAAAATGATGTGTCCAAACCAGTGATCGCTCAGTATGAACCCTATCGCAACTATCTGCCGACCCAAACCGGTGTACTCCTCAATAATTCACTCGATGCGCCTGATCTTGCTGCTGGGATTGTGTATTTGGCAGAGCAGGGCTTTATTACGATCAAACAAATTGAGAAAAAGCAGTGGTGGATCTTTTCTAATACTGACTATGAGTTTACGCTAGTGCGCCCAATTTCGGACTGTGCAGTACCGTTGTTACAAATACTGTTGCGCGAACTGCTGTTTTTTGCCACACATGAAGTAGGGTCTGTGAGTCACTTGTCTGGAATCGCAGTACGTCAGGTAGAAAACGCTGCCCTGATACAAAAGTTGCAGACCGAAGCAGTGGCTACCTTGCGGACAGATGGCTATCTAGAAACAGCTTTCTCAGTATCAAGTGTACTGTTCGGGATAATGGCGGTGCAGTTGATAATATTGTGGGTAGTTTCTGGCTCGCTGGTGTGGCCAGTGGTATGTGGACTGGTGTCACTGCTGTTTGTTTTTGCTGCCAATAGCAGACGGCGTACGGCAGAGGGGTATATCGCACTCAATCATATTCTTGGATTCAAATTGTTTCTTTCGGTCACCGATGCTGAACGATTCAAATTTCACAATGCTCCAGACAAAAACCCGGCATTATTTATGAAGTACCTTCCGTATGCGGTAGCGTTGGGGGTAGAAAAAGAGTGGGCGCTGGTTTTTGCCGATATCACGCTACCGGCACCGAGCTGGTTTGCTGGTACTGATGCCTTTACTGCTACTGCCTTTGCAAATGAGTTGTCATCCTTTGCCACCAGTTTATCAAGTAGTTCTGGGACACAAGGTTCTTCCGGAGGTGGTAGCAGTGGTGGAGGCGGTGGCGGGGGAGGTGGAGGGAGTTGGTAGACCGTGTGTCTATCTTGAAAAGTTATTGTATACTAGGATATATGGCAACATTATATACACAGCAAGGTAAAAATATTCGCAAAACGTGGTACCTCATGGGAGGTTTCTTTGTCATGGTAATTGCACTGTCTTATGCCATTGCGTTCTACCTCAATGATCCAGCGATTTTGTATATTGGGGTTGCGCTGGCACTCGGTATGAATGTGGGGAGCTACTGGTTTTCGGACAAATTAGTATTGTCTATGACCGGTGCGCGCCCGGTGAGTAAAGCAGAGGCACCCGAGTTATATACGATCGTCGAAAATTTGGCCATAACCGCTGGTTTGCCTATGCCCAAGGTGTACATCATCGATGATATGGCACCAAACGCCTTTGCGACTGGACGTAATCCTGATCATGCGGTGGTAGCAGCAACAACTGGTCTGCTACAGATGCTTGATAAAAATGAGGTCGAGGGAGTGATGGCACACGAGATGGCTCATATTGGCAATCGGGACATGCTTGTCATGACTGTGGCAGTGGTATTGGCTGGTTTTGTGGCGATTATTGCTGACTTCTTCTCACGTGCGATGTTTTTTGGTGGTGACCGTGATCGTCATCCGGCGTTTTTGATATTTGGGATTATTGGTATTATTTTGGCTCCTATCGCAGCCCAAATGATCCAGATGGCTATCTCACGGAAGCGTGAGTATCTAGCCGATGCGTCGGCAGCACTCCTGACCCGGTATCCTGAAGGTCTCGCCAGTGCACTCGAAAAGATTAGTGGTGCTGGTATTCCGATGCAGAAGACTAGTCATGCCACAGCCCATCTCTTCATCAATGATCCTTACGCCGGATCCAGTCCATCGGTAATGCAAAAAATCGGCAACTTATTTGCCACACATCCGCCGGCTGCCGAACGTATCCGTCTCTTGCGCGAAATGGACAAATAGACCTTGTTATATCGTATATAGGCACCAGTACCGTATGGGTGTATGATAGAAGTACTATGAAACACTATATTCTTGTAGGCGTTGGTCTGTGTTGTGTGGGTATTATTGTGGCATTACTATTTCGTCTCGAAACAGCCGAAGCACCGATTGGTATGATGCCTGAAGATGAGATGATTGCTACTACCACAGCGTCAGATGGGGTGTCTAGTACATCAACTGCCACTACCACTGAAGTAGCAGTTACTCCGGTGAAGCCAGCGTCATTGCCACCGGCGCGCACATTCAGTGGGCGTCTCACGAGTGTAGATACCAGTTGTTTTGCTGATGGAGTATGTTCAGTCGTGATTGATGGCGTGACTGTAATAATCACTGTCGGGCGCCGGCAAGAAGTACAAGGATCACTGGTAGGAGTGCCAAGTATTGGTGATCTCGAGTCATATATCGGTGAATTGGCTACCGTGTACGCCAAAGCCTTGCCAGACGGCACCTATACACTCTATGGCGATGCCAATTACTACGTGGCAGTCTCACCAAAGGTCCAGACCGGCTGTGTGGTTGGTGGGTGTAGCTCGCAGTTGTGTGTCGAAGCGGGGCAGGATGTGGTGTCTACGTGTGAGTGGACTGCCAAGTACAGTTGCTATCAGCAGGCTACCTGCGAACGGCAGGCGTCTGGACACTGTGGTTGGACAGATACTCCTACACTACGCCAATGCATCGTAGAGGCAGATGCGCAGTCTGCACTACAAGAATAATGTTATACTAACGACATACTATTTTATATGAATAACAAACTTTGGTTGGTGGCGGGCGGAACTTTGATGTTGGGATTATTGGTCGGGGTGAGTATCGCTAGTATCGCCGGTCACAGCCGATATGACAGCCACAAGATGGGTATGATGCATGATGGTAATGATATGAAGCATATGTCCGATAAGGCACCTGTGCCAGCACACGATATGGCGGCTATGATGCACGACATGAATGCGGCCTTAGAAGGCAAAACCGGTGCAGAATTCGATGCTATATTTTTACGTGAGATGATTATTCATCACGAAGGAGCGGTCGATATGGCCAAAGCAGCACTCGACCAAGCGGGTGACGAGCGTATCAAAGCACTCGCACGCGAGATCATCGCTGCCCAAGAAAAAGAAATCTCTGAGATGAAGAGTTGGCAGAATAATTAGTCTACTGTCCGGAAGATAGTTAGATACAAATGTTTATTTTGTCCATAAACATTAGTTTATGGACTGTGTAGTTTCTTACTTTAAAATACAGTCAACTAACTCTTGAAATTCGTCGCTACCCATATCTTGAGTTATGTAATGTCCATAACTAGGTAGATTTATAACTTTGCAATCAAGCTCTGTAGCCAAGAGCTGTGCACTCTTGATATTTTCTAAATCATCGTTCTCAGAAGTGAACACAATACGTTCGTTTACTCGATGTTGTATACCTATATCAATATCAAAAGAATAAAAGTTTTTGATAGTAGAATGTATACTTTGAGTTTTTAGGTTGGGAGCAATCAAAATAAGTTTTGCAACACTTCGTTTAGTTTCACTAAGCCATCTTACTAAGAAAGCGGCTCCTCTGCTGTGACCGACGAGAATGGTTGATTCATTAAGTGAATACAATTCAAATTCTAATTTCCATTGTTTATATTCAGGGAACCAGGGTTTTGGCATCGCTGGTACACTACATGGAATACCTCGCATTTCCAATTCTTTTTTAACCCATGGTTGCCAATGAAGCTGATGTAAGGTGTGGATTTTTTCTTCAGTATCAGATAGTGGTCCGCCGTGAATAATGATACAGCTCTTCATTTATCAATTATAACAAAATTGGTATGAAATGATATGAATTAGTTCAAGATAAAGTAGTTCGTACCCATCAATTCTGGTAAACTCTCTATATGTTAGATGTTCCAACAGAATACTGTGAACAATTGCTATATGTATCAATTGAGCCAGTCAATGTGATCACAAATATAGCTTTTGCGTTTTTTGCCCTCCTAGCTTTCTATAAATTACGTAAGGAACCGGGGAGTTTAAAGTATGTTTTACCCATTTTACTCGCTTTTGTTGGTGTAGGTAGTGTATGGTGGCACCTCGGTCATACCGCAAGTGGCGATGCTGCAGATACATTATTTATAATAATATTCTCTTCTATCGTTAGTATATTACTTTTGTACAAGCTACTAGAATCAAAAGTTAAAGTGATAGCGACATTTATCCCTTTGCTTATAATAACTCTTATTGTTGAGCAATTACCGTACCTTAACGGTTCATTACCGTATCTCGTGTTATTGATCGGTCTGTTTATTGTGGGTGTTTTGTATGTTAAGAAATATCCCGCGTCTAAAACTCTTGTTCTCGTATCGATTGCTACTTTTGCCTTAGCAATTTTTTCAGAAGTATAGATATGATGATTTACGATCAAATCACTATCGGTACACATTTTCTTTGGCATGTATTTGTAGCGTTATTAGGTTATGAACTAATACTGCTGACAGTGCATAAGTACCCGGTGGCATCCAGAGTGTAATGTCTTGTGCTGGCTTTACTTGGCGGGTATCTCGGGTTCAGTACCAGAGTGGCGGAATACTATGCGAGTATTCTAAGGATTACTTTCTAGCATTGTCGAAGTACTGGGTCTATAGGAAAATCTAGTTGTTCTTCAGGAATACCAAGTGTCCTTCCATGCTCAAGTGTATCTTTCCAG
>JACCDH011538149.1_pt1 | contig 10335 bp, 9 predicted proteins | sample 7442481 | NCBI WGS metagenome assembly JACCDH01 (sample SAMN15323433, study PRJNA562643) | freshwater metagenome | isolation source: river surface water | place: USA:Blue River Watershed | collected 2017-08-15
CGGTGTCCGACAGCTGCTTCCAGGCCGGCATCGCACCAGCGGCCGCGCCGTTGAGCATGATGGCGATTTGCTTGGATTTGTCGGCATCCAGAACGATGGAAGAGCCATCGACGGCCTTGATCGAACCCGCACCTTTACCGTTGGCCTGGTGGCAAGCAGCGCAATTGGCCGCATAGACTTTTTCACCGCGCTTGGACAAATCATCCAAGGCCCAGACTTTGCTCGGATCATCCGCTTTGGCCAGCTGCTTTTTCTTTTCAGCTGCGACCCAAGCGGTGTAATCCTCGGCAGACAGCACCTTCACATGGATGGGCATGTAAGCGTGCTCTTTGCCGCACAACTCCTGACATTGGCCATAAAAGTCACCCGTTTTTTCAGCACGGAACCAGGTGTCACGCACAAAACCGGGGATGGCATCTTGCTTGATACCAAACGCTGGCACCGCAAAGGCATGGATCACGTCGTTGGCTGTGGTGATCACGCGGACCTTCTGTCCGACCGGCACCACCAAAGGATTGTCCACCTTGAGCAGGTAGTCGTCACCAGCAGGCTTGCCAGCATCCGACATGACACGGTGGGATGAGTCCAGTGTGGAGATATAGCTCAAACCTTCGCCAGGGCCGTTGATGTAGTCATAACCCCATTTCCACTGGTAGCCCGTGACCTTGACCGTCAGATCGGCATTGGTGGTGTCTTTTTGCGCCACCAGTACTTTGGTAGCCGGCAAGGCCATCAAGATCACGATCAGGAATGGCACTGCAGTCCAAACCACCTCGACGGTAATCGATTCCGTGAAGGTTGCAGGCTTGTGACCCACCGATTTACGGTGCTTCCAAATGGAGTAGAACATCACCGCAAAAACGGCAATGAAAATCACGGTGCAAAGGATCAACATGAACCAGTGAAGCCAATGCTGCTCTTCAGCAATCTTGGTCGCGGGAGGTGCAAAGTTGAGCTGGTTGACTGCCGGGCCACCTGGCAAATCATTGACTGCATGAGCAGCAGTGGTCAACCACGCGCCAGCAAAAATGCCTGCACGGGACAGCAGCGAAGCCAATTGGCTGGAAATATTCTTCATGGTTCTCACTAACTTCCAAGACTCTGTTGAACTCACACTTTTGGCAAAGCGAGTTGACCCACCATTGCCACCGGGCATCACGCAGAACGCAATGCCTTCCTGATTTCGTGCGCCAGCACCCGCCGGAGCTCAGGACGAACATAACGCCCCACCTCAATCGAGCGACCCTGACCCGACAACTCAATCAGACTCAGATCTCCGGATTTGGGTTCGACCCTCACCCACTGACGCTCAAACTCTGCCCGCTCAAGGCGCCCAGCCGTTTCAAGCTCCACCACCAAATTGCCCCCATTCAAGGAAATCAATTCGGCATCTGCAGCATGACGCGCATAGGCCAAAAAAGCCAGCCCCACCACGGCAACTTCCAATCCGGCAAAAGCCAAGACAAAAGTTGCGCCCTGCAGCCAGAAAAACACCCCAATTCCCAATGAGACAGCACACAAGGACAAATACAACCAACCCAATTGAATGGGTGTGACCGAACAATTGCGCTTGAGTCGCCAATGAATGGTGTGCCCTGAGACTTGAGCAAACTGATAAGTCTGATTTGACATCCGTCAACTTTCAATAACCTAACACGTGATCAAGCAGTCACTGCGAACAAATTCGGCCGGATTTTACCCGAGAACAACACCGCTTTTGACAAATCTCAATCTTTGTCCGAGATACCCCCATTCGAACGCAGCATATGCCGCATTTGGGCCAGTCCGATTTCCGTTTTCGGTGCCAATTTGACCCTGGGCTGCGGCTTGAGTGCATGACCGTAGACGATTTCAAAGCTGACCGACAGTCGCCCATCCGCTTGTGGGCTGGCCAGCGACATCAAGGCTTGTGTCCATGCGTTTTTCCAGGCACGACCTCGCAGGCCCGGAAAACGTCTGACGTGCAAATTGCGGCCCAACTCCCTCAACTCCGCCAACAGGCTCTCTGGTGTCGCATAGGTCAAAGTAATGCGCTCCATGTCCATGACAGGTTCAGCAAAACCAGCTTGCACCAACATGTCACCCCAATCGTGTATATCGGTGAATTCATGCGCTGGCGGCGGCCAACCTGCACGGGCATGCACCTGACGCAACTCCTGCAGCGTATCGGGGCCCAGGCAGGAAAACATCAGAAAACCATCCACAGCCAGCATCTGATGCCAGGATTGCAATAAAGCTTGTGGTTCAGGACAGGCGTGCAAATGCATGTTCGCCCACAACATGTCTGCACTGTGCTCGGGCGGCAAACCCACATGCTGCTTGTGGCCCCGCCCGGACAAGCGCTGCCACCAGTGACGGTCCGTCAGTTGCCGCGCTGCCTGGACGCTGGCAGGGTGTTCACAGGCCAGCCACGCCTGGGCCTGTGGGTAACGCAGCAATAGAGCCCTGTGCGCAGCGACGCCGCCACGCAGGGGCTCCCAATGCACCCATTGCCTTGGCTGCAACTTGATGAAATCCAAACGCTCCTGCATCCGGGCAGCCACCTCTTCATGCAACCAGGGGGACGTTTGCACAGACTGAGGTCTGGCCAACCATCGGGCAGCGGCAACAGGATCCAGCGATGGCGGACGAGAGGCTTGAGACATTGAAGAATACAAATGAATGAGGTGCCTGCTCGGCGAGCTGCGAACTTTTCCGCTTCTTTCAGCCTTGATGAGGGGGCATGCGCTGAGTATATTGGCAGCATGTGGCCTCCCTTTTTCAAGTCAACGTCATTGGCGACGGCAACCCACGCGACAGAGGGCATGTGGCGTTGGCTGCCCAGCCGCTGTGCCATTTGCCAGGACTGGCCAAATGGCCCCTTGTGCGAGGCCTGCATCAGTCGTTTCGCTCAACCCCATCACCGCTGCAGCGGATGCGCACTGCCGCTGAACACGAACGCCCGGCGATGTCCAAACTGCATCGCCTGTCCTCCACCATTGGATGTTTGTCTGGCAGCAGTCCCCTATGTTTGGCCATGGGTGGACCTGATTGCCCGCTTCAAATTTCAGCAGCAGGCCGGATGGTCCGGCGCTTTGGCCACCTTGATGTTGAGCACCCCTTGGGCTGAAGACACCATGGAAAGGGCTGACCTGGTTCTGCCCATCCCCCTCTCCCCCCAGCGACTGGCGCAACGGGGCTACAACCAATCTTGGCAGCTGGCCAAGCGACTGAGTCCCGACAAGGCCGATGCTGATTTGTTGCTGCGCACCCGCGACACCCCATCACAGCGGCATTTGCCTCGCACTGAGCGGCTGACAAACCTGTTGGGCGCATTCGCAGTGGAGCCCATGCGGGCTGCGACCTTGAGAGGAAAACGGGTGGTGCTGGTGGACGATGTGATGACCAGTGGCGCATCCTTGTATACGGCAGCCAGAACATTGCGCCAAGCTGGGGCAACTCACATCAGTGGCCTGGTTCTGGCCAGAACCGAATGAGGTGGCCGCATGGCGGTCGTGCCATCACGTACATGGCACGCAGGCACAATAAGCGCCATGTTTCACATTGTCCTCGTCGAACCCGAAATCCCGCCGAACACCGGCAATGTCATCCGCCTGGCGGCCAACACCGGCTGCACCTTGCACCTGGTCGAGCCCTTGGGCTTCTCGATGGATGACAAACACATGCGGCGAGCCGGGCTCGATTACCACGAATATGCCGACTTGCGGCGGCATGCAAACTGGGAAGCCTTTTTGGCGCAAGAGCAGCCCGCCGCAGATCGCATGTTTGCGCTGACCACCAAGGGCAGCACGGCCGCCTTTGGCGTGCGCTTCAAACCCGGCGACTGGTTTGTTTTTGGCTCGGAAACCAGGGGCCTGTCGCCCGAATTGCGCGAACGGTTCGCCCCGGCGCAGCGCATCAAGCTGCCCATGCGTGAAGGCCAACGCAGCCTGAACCTCTCCAATTCAGTGGCCGTCACCGTGTTCGAGGCCTGGCGACAAAACGACTTTGCCGGGGCCAGTCCGGCGCCAGGCTTGCCTCCTCAGGCGTAAATGCGCACCAGCGACTCGGCTGCACACACCGGTTTTTCGCTGCCCTCGCGCTCCACCGTCACATTCCACTGCAGCTGCAGGCCGTTGCCCTCGATGGGCGTGGCCGAATGCAAATGCAGGTGCGCTCGCAAACGGCTGCCCACTGGCACAGGCGCCATGAAACGCACCTTGTTGAGGCCGTAATTAACGCCCATGCTTTTGGCGCTGACCTGAATGGTTTTGTCAAAGAACTGCGACAACAAGGACAGGGTCAAAAAACCATGCGCGATGGGCGCTCCAAAGGGCCCTTGCTTGGCCCTCTCCACGTCAACGTGGATCCACTGGTGATCGCCCGTGGCCTCGGCAAACTGGTTGACCTGTTGTTGGGTGATGGTCACCCATTCGGTCGCGGCCACATCTTGGCCGACACACGCGGCCAATTCGGCCAAATTTGCAAATGTTTTCATGAGGTGGACTTTATTCACCTGCGCGCCTTCAGGGTGTCGATGACGTGACACAGGCCGGCGGAACGCATCGGCTTCACGAAGGCGGCGCCGCCGCGTCAGGACTCATCTGCCGGAGCTCTTCACGCAAACGGGCCAATTCGGCGCGGTAATGTTCAGCATCCCCGAAATCGGCAAAGCCGTGGTAATGGGCATGTGCCTGCATTCTGCGGCGGGCATGCTTGATCGGGCACCAGTATTGTTCGGTCAGGGCCACCACCTCGCGGCCGTAAGCCATCAGGCCATTGCCATACGAGCAGTACGCGCAGTTGATTTTTTCCAGCCAGTTCAAATAGGCCAAGTGTGTGCGGTCGTACACAAAATAGGCAGAGCGCCTGACCCGGGGGATGCCACACAAGGGAAAACACACCCACTGGTAAAGCGTGATGAAGGCATCGAGCAGCAGCATAGGCACCAGCACCGGATAAATGAACGGCACACACAGCACGTGCCGCCATTCGGCGGTGAGCACATAACCGAGCAAACCCTCCTTGAAGCGCTTTTGCTGGGCCAACACCTCTTTTTCAAAGCGCACCTTGTGCTCTTCAAAATCGGCCTGCCACTGCTGGCGTCGGTTTTTGGCCTCTTGCTCTATGGACGCCTCCAGCTGCTGGATACGGTCCAGAAATGCCTGAATTTGGGCGTTCATGGGGTCTCCTGGTGCGGGTGCGGTCAAACAAAGAGACATCCTCCATGTCCATTGACACCCGTCAAAACCGGTCGTGATCAGCGCTCGCAAACTGGGCCATGACCATGCCTCCTGATCACCTTAACACCTTCACAGGCCTGACCACAGCCCAGGCCCGTACACGGCTGACAGAAGAGGGTCCCAACGAGGTGGCGCAAGGTACACGACGCTCCGTGTGGCGACGCCTGGCTGACATGCTGCGCCAACCCATGCTGGCCTTGCTGGTCTCGGCGGCGTTGCTGTACGTGCTGCTGGGCGACATGACCGAAGGACTGACGCTGTCGGTGTTCGTGTTGGCCGTTTTGGTGCTGAGCTTCTATCAGGAAGGCCAATCCGAGGCCGCCATTGAGGCCCTGCGCCTGCTCACACAAGCCCAGGCCCGTGTGCTGCGGAGTGGCCAAATGCAACAGATACCGGCACGCGAAGTCGTCGTCGGAGACTGCTTGCTTCTGTCAGAAGGCGACCGGGTGGCCGCAGACGGTCAGTTAATGCAGGCCAACAACCTGCAAATAGACGAATCCCTGTTGACCGGAGAATCGGTGGCCGTGGACAAAACGCCACCTCTGTCGGCGCTGGAAAGCGATCTGCCCCAACCGGCGGCCGACTCATTCGTGCATGGCGGCACATTTGTGGTGCGTGGCAGTGGGCGGGTACAAGTCACGGCCACCGGCCAGCGCAGCCAGATCGGACAGATGGGTCTGTCCTTGGCCCAAGTGCAAGAAATCAAGACCCCATTACAACAACAGACCGCCCGTCTGGTCGGGGTGCTGGCGAGTCTGGTGGGCGTGCTTTGCGTGCTCATGGTCCTGACCTTGGTCTGGCGCACTGGCCAATGGGTGCCCGCTTTGCTGTCCGGCATCGCGCTGGCCATGGCCATCCTGCCCGAGGAATACGCCGTGGTCCTCACTCTGTTTCCGGCTATGGGTGCGCGTCGCCTGACGCGTGAAGGCGTACTCACCCGGCACATCAACGCCATCGAGACCTTGGGCGCGATCAGCGTGCTGTGTACCGACAAAACCGGCACCTTGACCCAAAACCGAATGACCGTGACGGCGCTGGCTGTCTCGCGGACGGTCGGTAGCGCAGCACCCGGCGACATCCTGCAATGGCGCGCACCCACCCCAAGCCAAGTTGCAACAACATCCAATCCAGAAACGACCTTGTCTGAGGCCTTCCACCCCCTGATCGAACATGCTGTTTTGGCCAGTGCCCCCACGCCCTTTGATCCCATGGAAACCGCTTTCCACGCGATGGGGCAACACCATCTGGACGGAGACCATCGCATTTTCGGCGAGGGCCAGTTGGTGCAAACCTACGCCCTCAGCCCCAGCCTCAAAGCCATGTCGCACGTCTGGCAGTTCGGGCAGGACGACCCGCATGTGGTCTCGGCCAAAGGGGCACCCGAAGCCATCATGGACCTGTGTCACCTGAACCCGGACGCTCGTCAACACTGGCTGGCCTGCGTGGCCGACATGGCGGCACAGGGCTTGCGTGTGCTGGCGGTGGCGCACAGCCGGTTCGAGGGTCAAACCTTCCCCGACACCCCGCACGACTTTGACTTTGCGTGGCTGGGCCTGATCGGACTGACCGATCCCTTGCGCCCCGAAATTCCCCAGGCTGTGGCCGACTGCCAATCAGCCAGCATTCAGGTCATCGTGATCACAGGCGACTTCCCGACCACCGCTCAAGAGATCGCACGCCAAGCCGGCCTGCCTGAAGGTGAAACCCTGACCGGTGAGGCCCTGGATGGCCTGGATGATGCGGCTCTGAGCGAGCGGCTACGCCAAGTCACGGTCTGCGCACGCATCTCGCCCCAGCAAAAGCTGCGCATCGTGCAGGCCCTGCAAGCCCAGGGCCACGTGGTGGCCATGACGGGCGATGGCGTCAACGATGCACCGGCCCTGAAAGCCGCACATGTGGGCATCGCCATGGGCGCCCGCGGCACCGACGTCGCACGGGAAGCCGCCGACCTGGTGCTGGTGGACGACAACTTTGCCTCGATCGTTCAGGGTATCCGATCGGGCCGCCGCATCTTCGGCAACCTGCGCAAGTCCATGCAGTACATCTTTGCGATCCACATCCCGATTGCCGGGATGACCCTCATCCCTTTGGCCATGGGGTGGCCTCCACTGATGCTGCCACTGCACATCGCTTTGCTGGAGTTGGTGATTGACCCGATGTGTGCTTTGGCCTTCGAAAACGAACCGGCCGACAAACAGGTGATGCACCGTCCACCCCGCGCCATCAACACGCCGTTGCTCAACCGTGACGCATTGCTGCTTGCAACCGGTCAAGGCCTTGGCATTTTGGCCACCATCGGCATCACCTACGCCCTGGCGTCAACCTCCTGGGCGTGGGGCGGACACCTTGAAGCGCGCTCTCTGGAGTACATCCGATCCATGGTGTTTGCCACCCTTTTGGCCTCCAACGCAGTGCTGGTTTTGCTGTACCGAAAACCCTTTTGGCGGCAGCAGGCCACAACGGAGCAGCCCACACGCGACTGGCCCAACTGGCCAACGGCCAACCCTTTGGCAGACCTCTTGCTGGTGCTGGCTTTGGCAGTTTTTGCCATCACCATCCATGTCGCCTGGCTGTCCTTGACGTTGAAGTTCGCACCGCTTGACCCTTTATCTTGGGCGGTGGCTTTGGCCATTGGTGCCATGAACTGGCCTGCCGCCAAAGGACTGGCCTGGCTGACCACCCTGGTCAAACCCCAGGTTTTGGAACAGAGCGCCACTTGAGGCAAGGAATGGCGTTGGCGCATTCAATGCGCATTGCCCATGTCGAATCACAAACGACCGAGAAAGCGGGTCGAATTGGTTTTAATCCATTAAAAAACCCCGTCGTGACGGGGTTTTCAAGGTGCAAATAGAAAATAGCAGATTCTGATAAAACCCGCCATCCAACAGATCAGGCAATGAGAAATGGCGTGCGATCGCGCCCTTCGATCCATTTTGGTGCTTTACCACGGCCTGTCCAGGTTTGGCCAGTTGCAGGATCACGGTACTTGGCAGCCACTTTGCTCACGGATTTGGCATTGCCGCCCTTGCTGGCACGACCTGGGAAAATATCTTGCACAGTCAGACCAAACTCTGCCACCAACTCACGGACTTTGGTCACTGCCGCAGAAATTTCATTTTGCCGCGCTTGAGCAATGGCCAATTCGAGGGCTTCGCGCTGTTGCAAGAGTTCTTTATAGGACTGAGTCATGGTGATTCCCCAAGGTGAATAAAACCCGAATATACCGCAAAATCAATATCATTTAACCAAGTATTGTGATCGGTTTAACCAAATCTGCATTGAATTACTGCAGACTTTCACTTCCCTCATAATCGCATCATTCATTTTCCATTCAGAATGATCAGCACATATGTCATGTTATTGGGTCGGTGATATTCAAGGCTGCGATGAGCCTTTGGGGCGATTGCTTGAAATGATCGACTTTTCACCCAGTCGGGATCGGTTGGTGGTCTTGGGTGACCTGATCAACCGAGGGCCATCCTCTTTGGCGGTCTTGCGACGACTCATGGCTTTGGGCGGCAGCGTCCAATGCGTTTTGGGCAACCATGACCTGCATGGCTTGGCTGTTGCCAGCGGTATCAGGCGCAGCGGTTCCACGGACACCTTGGACGAGGTACTCCAAGCCAGTGACCGTGCAGCATGTCTTGCATGGCTTCGGCAGCAAGCTCTGGCATTGTGGTCCGATGAGGTGCTGTCGGTGCATGCTGGCGTCTTGCCATCTTGGTCAGTCACGCAGACATTGGCCCTGGCCCATGAAGTGGAAATGGTCCTGCAAGGCCCCGATTGGCTTGATTTTCTAGGTCAGATGTATGGCAACACCCCTGCAGCCTGGCATGACGACCTCCAGGGCGTAGAACGCCTGCGCGTGGTGGTCAACGCATTGACCCGGCTGCGTTTTTGCAGCCCCAGCGGAGAGATGGAGTTCAACACCAAAGAAGGCGCTGCAAGCGCCCCCACTGGCTTCATGCCATGGTTTGAGGTGCCAGGTCGTCGCACAGCGGGCATCACCGTCGCTTTCGGCCATTGGTCCACCTTGAAGCAACCCGCACGCAGCGATGTCTGGGCACTCGACTCGGGCTGTGTGTGGGGTGGCTGCCTCAGTGCCATGCGGCTCAGCCCTGACGGCCTCCATGAAAGATTGCAAGTACCCTGCCCCCAAGCGCAAGCACCCGGCTGAGCGACTGATGCGACTTGTGCAGTAATCCCCGGGGCTTACTTGCCTCGCAAATCCACCACCCGCTTGGCCTTGCCCTGGCTGCGCTCGATACCACCTTCGGCCTTGAGTTCAATGGCCACGCTGGAACCAATGTAAACCTTGATTTCGTGCTGCAGCTGCTTGGCGGCAGCGCGAGCCTCGATGCTCTCGGGGGACACGCCGGGCTTGGTTTCGATCAGCACTTTCAGATCATCCATCGGGCCTTCCCGGGTCAGGACACACTGGTAATGCGGAGCCAACTCGCTGCGCTTCAAGATCAGCTCCTCGATCTGGCTGGGAAACACGTTCACGCCACGGATGATCATCATGTCATCGCTGCGGCCAGTGATTTTTTCCATGCGGCGCATGCTCGGGCGTGCGGAGCCCGGCAACAAGCGCGTGAGGTCGCGAGTGCGGTAACGGATGATGGGCAGTGCTTCCTTGGTCAGGCTGGTGAACACCAGCTCGCCCATCTCGCCATCGGCCACAGGCTCGCCCGTGTCGGGGTTGATGATCTCGGGATAGAAATGATCTTCCCAAATGGTCGGACCGTCTTTCGTTTCAATGCATTCGCTGGCCACACCCGGGCCCATCACTTCGGACAGGCCATAAATGTCCACCGCGTCAATGTTCATGCGCTTTTCGATGGCGCGGCGCATGTCGTTGGTCCAGGGCTCGGCCCCGAAAATGCCAATCCGCAGTGAGCTGCTCTTGGGGTCGATCCCCTGACGCTCAAACTCATCGGCAATCGCCAGCATGTAGCTGGGCGTGACCATGATGATCTGGGGCTTGAAATCCTGAATCAGCTGCACCTGACGCTCGGTCTGGCCGCCGCCAAAAGGCACCACCGTGAGACCCAGCTTTTCGGCTCCATAGTGCGCGCCCATGCCGCCGGTGAACAGGCCATAGCCATAGCTC
>JACCDH011584480.1_pt1 | contig 10335 bp, 6 predicted proteins | sample 7442481 | NCBI WGS metagenome assembly JACCDH01 (sample SAMN15323433, study PRJNA562643) | freshwater metagenome | isolation source: river surface water | place: USA:Blue River Watershed | collected 2017-08-15
CGGCGAATAGGCGTCGCCGTCAGGCCCAGTACATACTTGGCCTTGGTCCGCTTCAGGATGGCATCGAACGACACGGCGCCAACGTGGTGGCATTCGTCCACGATCACCTGACCGTAGTTTTCTACCAGCGGGTTCACCTCGCCTTGCCGGGAGACGGACTGCATCACGGCAATGTCGATCTTGCCCGTAGGTTTGGCTTTGCCACCGCCGATGGTGCCGACCACGCCCTTGCCAACACCCAGGAAAGCTTGCAGCCGTTCCTGCCATTGCTTGAGCAGCTCCGTTCGATGTACCAGCACCAGTGTGTTTACACCCCGACGCGCGATCATTCCGGCGGCAGTGACCGTTTTGCCAAACGCCGTCGGAGCGCACAGCACGCCTGTGTCGTGATGGAGCATTGCGGCAACTGCGGCCTCCTGATCCAGACGCAAAGTGCCGACGAAGGAGACATCAATGGGCTGCCCTCCGAAACGCTCATCGCACAGGTCACAGGCGATACCGTTGTCCCGCAGCAGATCCAGCGCGGCATCGAGGCAACCGCGAGGTAAGGCGATGTGCTGCGGGTAGTTCTCCGCATTGCCGATGACACGGGGCTTGTCCCATACCGACATGCGCATGGCCTGAGCCTTGTAGAACTCAGGATTCTGGAATGCAGCCAGACGAATCAATCGGTTGGCCAGTGCCTGTGGCAGTTGCGCCTTCTCAAAATAGATCAGGTTGGCCAGTGTCACGGTCAGCGACTTGGGCATCTGCCCGGCCAGCTTCTTGGACGACGTGCTCTGCCGCTTCCAGGGTGTGGTCAGGTCTTCATCGTCGATGAAGGTGACGTCCAGCGGATGGACGCCACCCGTGGCACGCAGGATGGTCGGCTCAATATCGTGTGCCGGCATGGGCTGGATAGACGCCAGGAGTCCCCACTGATCTGGATAAGGTCGCAGTTCAGCGTCGACAAACACGCTGCAACCACTTTCGCGAGGCGACTTTTGCAGCGGCAAGGCGATCAGGTTGCCGAAGCCGCCTTTGGGCATCGTGTCCTGGTTCGGGAACAGGCGGTCGTAGGACTCCAGCTTCAGTTGCCGAGTGCGTGAGCACGTATGGCTGATGATCGCCGTGCCCAAGCGCCGGGCATCACGGGCCGAAACTCGGCTGGCGAAAAACACCCACGAGTGCGCACCCTTGCCGGATCTTGAAATCTCCAGCGCAGCCGGTACACCCAGTTCCTCACAGGACTGCATAAAGGCACGGGCATCGTCGCGCCAGTCGGCCTCGTCAAAATCGACCGCCAGGAAATAGCTGGTGTCATCTTCCAGCAGCGGATAAACGCCGACCGTGTGCGCGCCAGCCAGATGGTCGTAGATCACTGCGTCGGACAGTGGGATCAGCAGGCGGTTGCTGCAATCGCCGCATTTGACTCGGGGCTTTTCGCAGACACCGGCACGCCATTCGTTGGCGCAGGCCGGTGCGTAGCCCGACTTACCCGTGGTTTTGCTTTCCCAGCGGACTGGATAAACATCCGTGCGCCCGCGAAACAGGCGTCGGAACAGAGCTACCTTCTCGGCGGTGGACAGCCGGGAGGTTTCTTGTTCTCGGGCCGCAAGGGCAATTGGCTTTCGCTGCTGCCAATCGATTCCATGGGCTTCGAGCAATGCAATCAGGCGTGCGTTTTCTTGCTGGAGCTGCTCAAGCGTTTGAGCACAGCCTGCCAACCGTTGAATACCTTCATTCATCGCCACCAGGCCCCGCAGCTTCAAGCCGCTTGCAGGTGAGTTGGCAACGCCGTTCGATGAGACCTACGATCTCGCCGAGTATGTCGTGATCCCAATTCCGTGTGGCAAACAAGGAACGCAGGGAGGTCGCTTCTGAGGGCAACTGGCGCGCCAGAGTCAGAATCCTTTTTTTGACCTGTGCGGATGACAGCCCAGCAGCCTGTGCAAACTGTTCCCAATGCCGCGCTTGAACCTCGGTGAATTTGTATTTGCTGCCGATTTTCATCGCCATCTTGTCGGTGAGGTTGGCGTAGACCGCTGTTGATAGCGCATCGTATAGCGGTGCCAAGACCGTACCGCGCTCGGTGTAGATCAGGGAGAAGTTCTTGGCGTGCGCATCGTGGTTGCCAATCAGGGCGTTGAAGATCACGTAGTCCAGCAACCGCAAAATGTGCGGAGCGCTTGGGCGTGTGGCTTTGCGTATCAGCGCGAAGCATTGGGCCAGGTCTGGGCCGCCCTCGTTTTGGTACTTGTACTCTGGTGCAATACCCAATGCTTGGCAGAAGTCCTCCTGGTGAAGCCGCTGCAAAGCACCGTCGGGTTGGCGCACACGGTCATATCGATCCACCAGCAAATACACGCGATCAGCTACTCGGTGAATGGCTGCACTGGCGACAGTCAGTTTCATCTGTCCTGCGAGTGCCAAGCAGAAGCCCTCATTGAACACGCTGCCTTCTACAGCCTGAATGGCCGGCTTGAGAATGTGGGAACTTGGTGTGTTCTGCAGAGGTAGGCCGACGCGTCCCTCGGAAAAGACGACGGGCAGTTTGTCCTGCGCTCCTGCCAGTGACAGGCGCAGCCCTTCCTCTCCGGCCAGCATCGGGCGGCGGGGCAGTTCGTTCAGGATAGCGATCAGCTCTGCTTCGTCCAGCCAACGTACGGCCTGCGCTGATGGGATGAGATCGGGCCGTTGTCCAGGCTCTAGCAGACTGACCGCTCCAGCGCATTCGCCGCCGATGCCATCAAGCAGGGCAAAGTCATTCTGGCGGGAGACGTGCAGGGTCTGGGCAATCAGCCTGCGCTTGTCACCTTCAGGCAGAAGGCCGGCAAAGAAGGGGCGGGTGGCCTTGTCATCAAAAGCCTCTGCCTGCAAGGGCAGGTGATGCGACAGTGGGCGTGCGTTGACGGATTGCAGCCATTGCGTTGAGTAGCAAAAATTCAGCCGACCATCGACTTGTGCAAGCTGCCCGACGTGCTGCCCCAGCAGCCAGACTTCCAGGACGCGGCTCATTTCGGGTCAGCCTGTGTCTGGCTGTCTTCTGAACTCGACACGTTGAGCGTTGCCCCCAGCGCCTGAAGAACCCGCAAGACGTTCTCCAGGCGGACGGTTGGCTTGCCAGCTTCCAGATCAACAATAAACCGCACCCCAACGCCGGCTGCAAGCGCCAGTTGGGGCTGCGTCAGGCTGAGTGCTTTTCGGGTGTGGCGCACCACGTCGCCCAAGTGTTCCGGCGTTTCGATCAGTGTAGGCATGTGAATTTCCTGTTCGGGAAATTATGCTGTCTGAAGAAGGTACTGTCAAACAAATTAACCGATCGGGAAATTATGGATTTGTTTGCATTGGGATGCTGACAAGTTTCCTGTTCGGGAAATCTCACGCAGTGGCCACCGCCGTCCGACCCACCCTGGCCCCGGCGACCACATTCCCCACCACGTTGACCGCCTCGAGCATCGCCTGCGGCGACAGGTGCGCGTAGCGCATCGTCACCTTCGGATCGTGATGACCAAGGAGCTTCTGCACTTCGTAGAGCGACCGCCCGGCATTGACCAGGAAACTCGCGTAGCTGTGGCGCAGGTCGTGCAACCGCACCTCGCCCAAGCCCACCTTCTTCCTGATCGAGTCCCAGGCGTAGAAGATCGACACCGGCGGCTTCTTGGTCTTCGGGTTGAAAAACACCCAGGGGATGTCGTCCTGCCGGGGTAGTGACTGCAACAACTCGATGGCCGCATCCGACAGCGGGATGTAATGCACCTTCTTGGACTTCGAGCGCGCCGCCGGAATCATCAGCAAACGCCGATTCCAGTCGATCTCATCCCAGCGCGCATCCAGGATCTCGCGCTTGCGAGCGCCGGTGTAGAGCAGCAATCGGATCACCTGGCCCACCTGCACGTTCCTGTTGGTGTCCAGCTCATCAAACAGCCGGCCCACTTCCTCCTGTGACAGGTAACGCTCCCGGGCACCGTGGTCCTCAAAGGGCTCCACGCCATCGCAGGGGTTGCCCTTGGGCGGCAGGATGTCCCAGCGGATCGCGCAGTTGTAGATGAACTTCATCAGCACGATCATCCGGTTGCAGGTCCCGGCCGCGTAACCCTTCTCGAACACCGCGTGGTGGAAGGCCACCACATCCGAGCGGGTGATCCGGTTCATCCGGAACTCGGCAAACACCGGCAGCAGGTGATTGCGCAGCATCGTCTCATCCGTCTCCCAGCTGCGCTTGCGGGTCTTGGCGTAGGGCAGATAGCGCTCGGCCACGAAAGCACCAAAGGTCGGCACATCCTTGAAGCGATGGCTCTCCACCTTCGGGTCGCCGCCCTCGGTGACCATCTGTTTCATCTTGTGCGCCTTGGCCCGGGCGTCTGACACCGATATCTCATCGGCCCGGCCAATCCGGTTCAGGCGCACCTTGCCGGCCGCATCGCGGTAGCGGAAGTAGAAGGTCGCTCCGCCGCTGGCGCGATGCTCCAGCAAGAAGCCCTTGATCTCCGTATCGAAGTAACTCACAGCCCCGGAGGCAGGCTCGCGACCTGGCAAGGTGGCCAGGAATTCGGTCGTCAACGCTTGTGCCGGCATCGTCGTGCTCCTCTATCTATTGAGGGTCATGCTACGATAAAATGCGCCGGAAAGGACGCAAAAAGCATCTAATCAAGCAGAAATATTCACCTACCAAGACCGAGCAAAAAGGAAGAGGAGTCGACCATGATCGACGGAAGACAGATCCGCGCCGCACGCGCGATGCTGGGCTGGAGCCGAGAGGACCTGCTCAAGGCCTCGGGCATCTCGATGTCGGCGCTGCTGCGCATGGAAGGGGCGCTGGCCGACAGCCGAGGCTCCACGCTCAACAAGGTGGCCAAGGCCCTGACCCTGGCCGGCATCGAATTCGTCACTCGGGACGACGGAGCAATTGGTGTCATTCTCAAGGCACAAAACCCGCCTCAATCGCCACAATGAGCACAGCATTGCGAGCCACCCAAAAGGCACAAAGGCCACCTGATGAGACACATTGGGTGGCCTTTGCACTAGATGGCTTCGGTTGGTAGGTAGTTGGTACGTCGGATCGGCTGCAAATTGCGTCTATATAGATAGGTGACGCGGCTAAGTCTTTGAAAAGACAAAGGAAATATCCGATCAGACTGAAAATATGCCTTTTGCGGTAGGAAAGTGGTCAGAAGTGGGCGCTTGGGAGGCTTCAAAACGCGCGTAAGTCTTTGACTTACAAAGAGATTGCAGAGTAGCTGGCTATTACGCTCACTGTTGGTGCGGACACCTTCGCTGGTACCAGCGGCAACGACACCATCAAGGCCCTGACCGTCGGTGCTGACGGCACTGCTGCCACCACGCTGAGCGCTTTCGACGCCATCGACGGCGGTGCTGGCACCGACACCCTGAATATTTACAGCGACGGCACTGACAACACGGAACTGCCGACCAGCGCAACCGTCAAGAATGTTGAGACCATCAACATCTACAACGACACCGCCGCTTTTGACACCGAAGCTGTTGGCACTAACCTCGATGCTTCCCGCTTCGAAGGCGCCACCAACATCAACCAAGTTGGCCTGGCTTCCGCCACGATGACCAAGCTCGCTGCCACGACCACCGCAACGTTCACCGATCTGGCTGGCGCTACGATCGACGTGGAAGCGGCCTCGGCTGCTACCTCCATCACCGTTGCTCTGGCTGATGTGGACGATGCTTCTTCTGTTGCTCTGCGTTCCACCGCTACTGGTCTGACCAATGCCTTCACGATCTCCGGCACTGTGGTTGACTCCGCAGCTGACGGCGTTGATTCGATCGCCGTGAGCATCGAAGGTGGTAAGGATGTCCAGACACTGGCGCTGAACACGGCTGTTGCTTCCACTCTGACTGTTGTCAACAACGGTACCAAGAACGTAACCACCGTCAACGCAGCTGCCAGCACCGGCGATATCACCTACGTTGCAGCCGCTACCGTTGCCAACGTGACCACCGGCTCCGGTGATGATGTTGCAACTCTCGCTACCGCTTACACGGCCACCCTGAAAGCCGCCACGCTGACCACCGGTGAAGGTGACGACGATCTGTCGGTTGACGTGACCAACGCTGTTGCTGATGCAGCTGGTGTCACCGTTACCGTTGACGCTGGTGCTGGTGATGACGTGATCGATGTTAACGCTACCAACGGCGCTACCAACGCTGTCGCTTTGGATGTCACCGCTGGTGCTGGTAATGACGAAGTGACCCTTGCCAACGGTCTGGGTTCTGTTGCGACGACCGACGTGGTCGACGGCGGCGAAGGCACCGACAAGGTTGTGCTGGACGTTGGCGGCACGGGCACTCTGGTTGCTGAAGATTACATCATCCTGCGTGATGTGATCACCGGCTTCGAAGCCATCGAGTTCAACACTACCAATGTCACCGTTGACGCTTCCCGTATGTCTGCCTACAAGGACATCACGCTGGATCAGGTCGATGGCACCTTCACCAAGGTTGCGAACGATCAGATCATCACGACCTACAACAGCACTAACGCAACGCTGACGGCTGCTGGTTACGACGCAAGTGGTGCAACCACGGTCTACGCTGGCGATCTGAGCGTCAATGTCACTGGTGACGACAACACCGTTAACCTCACGGTTAATGCTGAGTCGGTGAATATTACCGTTACGAACGTCACCGACAATGACTCTGCTGACAGCCCGCAAGGCGCGACTCTGCTGGGCGATGTCGTTTCTGCGACCGTTACGCTCGAAGTTGATACCGACAATTACGGCACCGCGACGGATGCGACGGATGACCAGTTTGATACTTCGTTGATCAACGTAACGACTGTTGATGGTGGCGATCTTGATGCTCTGGCAAGCCTGACCATCTCCGGTAACGGTACCGCAACGGTCATCAACGTCGATGGCACCGCTCTGGCAACTGTCAATGCCTCCGCTCTGAACAGTGTTGACATCGCTGGTGATGCAGTAACTGGTCTGGTTTACACCACTACCAATACATCCAAGGCTGAAACCATCACCCTCGGCGGCGGATTGGATACCGTCAAATTTGGCGTGGCGCTGAACACGGACGAAGGTTCCACCTTCGCAAAGATGGACACCGTGACCGGCCTGAACCTGGTTGAGGACACCGCCACCGCTAACACCGTTGACACCGCTCTGTCGGATGACATCGCTGTGTTCTTCGGTGGCGTTGCTGTGACGACCTTCGCCAAGGCGACCACCACTGCAACCACCTTGGATCTGGCCTTGGTCGATCTGGCTGCCAGCACGACCGCTGACAACGTGGTCTTCGCCTTCGGCGGCAACACCTACATCTACGTTGATGACGGTGTTGATGATCTGGTTACCGATAGCGACGTTCTGGTCAAGCTGACCGGCACCGTTGACCTCGACCTGCTGGTTGACGCGCTCAACAACTAATCTCCCCCGGAGACAAGCCCGTTCCCCACGGGCTTGAGGTGAAAGCCATTGAAACCCCTGTAACTTCGGTTGCAGGGGTTTTTTAGTTTCTGCAGCACGAAAAAAACCGCCCCGAGGTTTCCCAAGGGGCGGTTTCTGTTTCGGCTAAGCCGCTACCTTGCGGTAGGGGCTTTCTCCTGGGGGAGATTACAGATCGGCGTACAGAATCGCGCCGGCGGAAGCGGTGGTAGCGCCGGAGACTTCGACCAGCGAGGAACCAGCCACACCAACCAACTGAACCAGCACGTCAGCGGTACCGTTCTGAGCGAACACATAGGTGTCAGTACCGAACTGGAAGCCCAGTACGTCGCCAGCCGTAGCAGCAACGGCAGCAGCTTCGACCAGCCACTCACCCAGGGTGTCAACACCAGCAGCACCTGCACCAGACAGCGCCAGGATACCGTTGGTCACAGTGTAGGTGACGCCAGCGGCTTGACCTGCACCCGTGCCGTTAGCTTCAACTGCCAGAGCCTGGTTGCTACCAGCACCAACACCAGCGTCGTCAGCAGTAACGTCCAAGTTCAGCAAGCTGAGATTGGCACCAGCAGCCGTGTAGGCTTGGAACTTGGCATTGCTAGACAGGTCGGCTGCCGTCGTAATCGCCGTACCAACCAAACCGAAACCAGTGATGGTGTCAGCGGTAGCAGTACCAGAGCCAATGATGTCACCAGCGCTGTTGTCGTCGTTGTTGGTGATTTGGACGATATCGCGGCCATTGCCGACAGTGATCGCATCCAAACCAGTGCCACCGTTCAGCAGGTCGTTGCCGGCGCCACCATTGATGGTGTCCTTAGCAGCGTTACCAGACAGCACATCATCGCCGGCACCGCCCGTGATGGTCACGGTTGCAGTCGTCGTGGTGTTGGCGGACGCGAAAGTCACCGCCAAGTTGGCGGCCGTGTCGTCGGTACCGTTAGCAACCACGCCCGAGGCATTGAAGCTAGTGATTGCCGTGTTGCCAGTGTTGGTGATATTCAAACCGTTGTTGCCGGAAACAACCACGCTGGTTGCGGAAGTAGCTTCCAGAACGATCGTATCCACGGTTGCAGCGGTGCTGGTAGTTGTACCGGTATCAACAGTGGAAATATTCACGGTTTCAATACCGGCCAACTGGATGTCACCTGCATCAACCACGCCTGCGGTGCTGTTCTTGATGACAACGTTGAAGGTGTCTCCAGCAGACAAAACGGCGTTGGTCACGTTAGCGGCAACAACGCTAGTCGCAGCGTTGGCAGCGTCAGTGTCGAGCGTCAGCGTACCACCAGTTGCGAAGCCGTTCAGGGTCAAGGTGTTGCCAGCGCCAATACCACGAGTAACAACTTGGTTGACACCGTTGATACCGGCCAGGTTGACTGTAACGTTAGCGGTCGTGGCGGTGATGTCAGCAACTTCAAAGCCCGTGAACTTGGTGTTGAAGGTGGCGTTGCCATCAACTGCGTCAGCGTCAGCAGCCGACAGAGCGATGGTGTCGGTGCCGTCGCCTGCAGCAACAGAACCACCCGTGCCAGCCAGCACGCCATCGGCGTCGGTGTCAACGATTGAAACCTTGTCGTTACCAGCGCCCATCGTGATGGCCTTGGTGAACTCGTCGGTCAGGGTCACGGTGTCAGCACCAGCACCGCCGGTGAAGGTCACACCAGCAGCCAGCGCGGTACCGAAAGAGGCACCGGCGGTGTTGGTGACGTTAATGGCAGTAGCAGCCGTCAGGGTCTGGCCGGTCAGGGTCAGAGCAGCATCACCAGCAACGTTCACGGTAGTCGCGCCAGCGGCAACCAGCGAGTTGATCGTGGAAGCAGCGGTGGAAGACGTGATGTTCAGGGTGGTGATATCGGTGTCAAGGGTGACAGCACCGGTGGTGGTCAAGCCATTGACGTTCAGAGCCTGCGTGGTCACGGTCGGGGTGGTCAGCGCGCCGTTGGTCACGGTCAGCGCGGTACCCTTGCCGGACAGGTTCAGGGTGGTCAGAGCACCGGAGTTGATGGTGGAAGTTTCACCTGCATCAGCAGTGTCAGCATCAGCGTTGTAATCGACAGTGCCAAAGCCCTGCAGGGTCACGGTGGTGATCGTGCCGGCAGCGGTTGTGGAGGCGGCGTTCTTGTCAGCGATGACAACAGCAGCGTTGGTCTTACCAACGACAGTAGCGGCAGCGGTAGCAGCGGTGTCTTGCCTGACCGTCACAGCGGTGGTGTTTGCATCGCCAGTCACGGTGATAGCGCCGCCAACAACGGTGGTGTTCACTGCGTTGCTGGAGCTGGTGGTGATGCTAACTTCTTTACCGCCGGTAACGGTGATAGCGCCGGTGGTGCCAGCAGCAGTAGCGGAGGAAGTGATGGTCACGTTGCCGGCAGCAGCGGTCGTGCCACCAACAGTGGTCGTACCGGTGGTCACGCCGCTAGCGGTGACGCTAACGTTGGAACCGCCGTTGACTGCGATAGCGCCTGCAGCTTGAGCGGAGTTCGTCACGTTCACAGCGGTGGTGGCAGCAGCGGTAGCGCTGACAGCAGCGGGAGCAGTCAGGTTCAGCGTTTCGAGGCCGGTCCAGCCGGTCGTGGTGATGCTGGAACCAGTCGTGCCGCTGATAACGTTGGCAGTTTCAATGTTCTTGACGGTGGTGCTCAGCTTGTCAGCAAAAGCAGCAGTCTGGGTAATATTCAGGGTATCAGTGCCTGCGCCGCCATCGACGGAGTCACCAACGGACCAAGTAGCGGTCGGGCCAGCAACTTCAACAGCATTGAAAGTGTCGTTGCCAGAAGTGCCGGTGAAGCCATCCGCACCAGAAGTGAGCGTAATAGCCAGCTACTCTGCAATCCCTTTGTAAGTCAAAGACTTACGCGCGTTTTGAAGCCCTCGAAGCACCCACTTCCGACCACTTACCTACCGCAAAAGGCATATTTTCAGTCTGATC
>JACCDH010297130.1_pt1 | contig 10332 bp, 8 predicted proteins | sample 7442481 | NCBI WGS metagenome assembly JACCDH01 (sample SAMN15323433, study PRJNA562643) | freshwater metagenome | isolation source: river surface water | place: USA:Blue River Watershed | collected 2017-08-15
GATCATCAAGCTTGGCAAGCTGAGTTATCTCTGCATGCCGAACTATTTAAGAAGTTAGAACATAACTTGCCGCCTGAATTGGAAAGCACGCGTGTCATGCTTGCAAATAAACTTGCTGCATAACTCCTCTCTATCTCATGCACATAAGATTCTTAAAAAATTTTTGTGCATGAGAGCATTTTAGTATGCTCAATGTAGTATTCGTCGCTTTGTACTGAAACGTATGTCATGTCTTCTCGACCGAGCTCACAACTACTTGCTAGTCTTCCACCGCGCGATGGCGTATCTCCAAGTTATGTTTGGCTACCAAATGGATCTTGGACGTCTTTAGGCGATTTTTTTTCTTTCCGTTTTCCGCATGTAACTAGAACCAGTTGGGAAAATCGCATGTCGCGTGGAGAGGTGCGCGATGAAAATTCTCAAGCTTTAACGCTTGCTAGTCCTTATCGTATTGGTGCCTGCGTTTTTTATTACCGCGAACCTGAACAAGAAACGCCCATTCCATTTAATGCAGAAATTATTTATCAAGATGATGAGATACTCATTGCTGACAAACCGCACTTTTTGCCAGTCACTCCCGGTGGTCGTTTTTTACGCGAGACTTTATTAGTACGATTGAAAAATCAAACGGGTATTGCTCATCTAGTACCTCTACATCGCTTAGATCGAGAAACAGCTGGATTAGTTATGTTTTCCGTTAATCCCAAAACACGTCATCAGTGGTTAAGCTTATTTAGAAATCGCTTAGTAAAAAAAATTTATGAGGCCCATGCAGGCTTTAATGAAGCGCTTACTTTCCCTTTAGTTCATCGCTCTCGTCTTGTTAAAGATGCAGCGTTTTATAAAATGAAAGAAGTAAGTGGTGAGCCTAATAGCGAAACTATTATTCGTTTAGATAAACGCGAGCTAACTCATACTCGTTATTTGCTTGAAGCTGTTACTGGAAAAATGCATCAATTGCGTGTGCACATGATGTCGTTAGGTTTACCATTGCTTAACGATGCTTTGTACCCAATAGCTCACGCCGCTAATAGCGATGATTTTTCAGCGCCTTTAAGATTATTAGCGCGCTCACTCTCCTTCTCTAATCCTTTGACTGGCACAACGCATTCTTTTGAAAGTCAGCGTTCTCTGTATGACTAATCATTCCCAAGTCGCTTCATCACAAGAAGAACAAATACCTTCTTCTGCTATCTTGGCCTTATCGGTCGCCTCATTTGGTAGTGGCATGTCTATGCGAGTAACCGACTCCATGTTGATTAAACTTGCTGATACCTTTGCAATTAATCTCGCCATGGCGTCTTTAGTGATTACTGTTTTTGGTGTGTCGTATGGTTTTACACAATTTGTTTTTGGACCATTAGGCGATCGTTACGGAAAATACCTCGTCATTGGGCGCGCATGCTTAGCCTGTGCGTGTACGGCTTTCTTTTGTGCTCTAGCGCCAGACTTTTATAGTTTGTTAGGTACTCGTATGCTTGCTGGCGCTACTGCTGCTGCCATCATTCCTTTGTCTATGGCGTGGATAGGTGATGTTGTACCTTATGAACAGCGCCAACCTGTATTAGCACGCTTTTTAATAGGTCAAATTCTTGGTTTATCTAGCGGTGCTTTTTTAGGTGGTTTTTGTGCTGATTATCTGAGTTGGCGTGTGCCCTTTGTATTGATTGCTACTTCATTCGCAGTAATTGGTTTTGTTTTATTACACATTAATAAAAAGCTTCCTACATCTGCAAAAGTTTTACATATAGCCGAAGGAAATTTATTTCCTAGATTGTTTCGCGAATTTAGTTTGGTGTTGAATATCCCTTGGGCACGCGTGGTGCTCGTCACAGTCATGTTGGAAGGCGCGGCAGTGTTTGGTGGTATGTCTTTTATCGCATCCCATTTGCATACTCACCATGGCGTTTCACTTAGTGCAGCCGGTGCAATCGTGACGCTTTTTGGATTAGGTGGTTTGTTATTTGCGTTACGGTCGCGTACCGCCGTAACTTATTTCGGTGAATCTGGATTGATACGTTATGGTGGTTTATTGATGACACTGTCGCTATGGTCAATTGCTTATGCATCTGTTTGGTGGTGGTCGTTGCCCTCTAGCTTTTGTTTTGGTTTGGGCTTTTATATGTTGCACAACACCTTACAGATCAATGCTACCCAAATGGCGCCTGAGCGTAGAGGCACTGCTGTTGCAGCTTTTGCCTCTAGTTTCTTTCTAGGCCAATCTGTTGGTGTTGCGGTTGGTGGAATCGTGTTCGTACTAATAGGTAGCGATCATCTATTAGGGCTGGCTGGTTTAAGCGTCTTTATAGTTAGTTCGGTTTTTTTAGTACTGCACCGTCAACATAACGCGCTTAGCCGCGATCAAGCTAAGGCTTAAATTTATTATTTAGCGTGAAGCGAAGCTACGCAATTCAGCAGCAAGATTAGGCTGTGAGGTTTCAACTTCTCTAGCCATACGTTGCAATGAGATCGCTTGCTTTAACTTCTGGCTTTTTGCTTTTCCGTTAAATTCGTTCTGACTATTTGTACGAGCAAATAAACCAGTCCATGAATTCTGCGTTTGATTAGCAATAAAAAAACTTTGAAAGTTAGGGATGAATTTCAGCATAGTCTTACCTTAGTGATGTAATGTTGCTATGCAGTATAAGTTTCTCCTTGATATAAGTATAATTTCGATTTGTAATAATAATTATTTTATTTTGATATATCATTTATCAAATCGACCAAGGCAGGATTAAAAAATGAGCTTTTTAACCCTAGATTTAAACTTGTTACGCGTTTTTGATGCCGTCATGACCGAGCAAAACCTAACTCGGGCAGCTAGTCGATTGGCCATGACGCAACCGGCTGTTTCTAATGCGGTTAAGCGTTTGCGCGATGCTTTAAATGACGAATTACTAATACGTACCGCTCATGGCGTTAAACCAACAGCAAGAGCAGAATCTCTTTGGCCAGCAGTTAGACGTGCTCTCGCTGACCTTGAAGAAGCTGTTGCCCCACAAAGCTTTGAGCTTGCAAAAGCGCATGCGACCTTTAGGATGGCAATGGCAGATGCGACTGCCGCATTGTTGTTGCCACGCCTAGTTCGTTTAATTGAAGAAGAAGCGCCGGGAATTGATATCCGTATGGTGCCGCTTACTACTCGTGAACCTAGACCGATGTTATTGCGTGGTGATATAGATCTCGCGATTGGGTTTTTTCCTGGTGTTGTAGCCCAACTTCAGGGTGGAACTGAAACGCCCATACGCCATGAACGTTTATATAGCGGCCAATATGTATGTGTGATGAGAAATGATCACCCACTGGCAAAACAAACATTAACCCTTGATGCATATTGTGCTGCAAATCATTTGCTAGTTAGTTTTTCAGGTCGTGCGCGTGGCTTAGTTGATGATGCTTTAACTAGCATAGGGCGTGATCGTAGAATTCTATTAACTGTGAATCAATTTTTTACTGCGGGTAAAGTTGTCGCTGCATCAAATTTACTAATGGTATTACCTCGTCATTTGATTGCTGCCACAGGCATGAGTGAAATGTTGATTGCAAAAGAACTACCTTTTCCTATGCCTGAAGTTCATATCGATATGTTATGGCATGAAAGAGATGCTCGCAGCCCTGGTCACAAGTGGTTACGTGATCAGTTAGTCCGTGCTGACTCATTAGGTGCCTCTTTAAAAAGCTAAAACATTAAACGTTAATGTTTTACTTGTTTTAGTTTGACACAAAATTTCTGAGGAAAATTTTTATATTTTTTTATTGCAGCTGCAGAGTTTTATTTTTTATTCTTTATTTAGTTCTTTATATATTTAAAGATAGTAATAATAGATAAGGAAGACAAATTTTGTGGATAACTAGATTTTTTTCCGTCAGATCAAGTGTTTAAGAAAATGATAAGGTTTGAAAAAAGTGCGTATTGAGTTCTTATAGTTTCTGGATAAGATTTTATGCAGTTCGTTTAATCAAGGTTATTCACTTTTCTTCCCATAGTTATCCTTAGACTTATCCACAGAAACAAAATAAATAAATTCTGAGTTTCAATTAATATCTCATTATTCTGCATTGATCTTTCTTTTAAATAGATTATGCGAGTGTTTTTACTAAAAGGATTGTTATGACTAAGCCGGCTATTAATCAAATAACTCACTTCATAAATGGCAAACGAACTGCAATTGCGAATGCTAAAGCTCAGCCGGTTTTTAATCCTGCCACTGGTGAAGTATGTGCTGAGGTTGTTTTAGCTGATCAATCTGAAGTTAATGCAGCTGTTGCTGCTGCTAGTTCTGCTGCACCAGCGTGGGCAGAAACAGCGCCCTTAAGAAGAGCTCGCATACTTTCAAAATTCAAAGAGCTAATTGAGAAAAACCATGATGCTTTAGCAGCTGCTATTACTCGTGAACATGGCAAAGTCTTTTCGGATTCCAAGGGTGAAGTGGTGCGTGGTTTAGAAATTGTGGAATTCGCTTGCGGCATACCTCAATTATTAAAAACGCAGTTCACCGATAACATAGGTGGTGGCATAGATAACTGGCAGTTGCGCCAGCCTTTAGGAGTCACTGCTGGGATTACGCCATTTAATTTTCCTGTCATGGTTCCACTGTGGATGGCGCCTATGGCTATCGCATGCGGGAATACTTTTATTTTAAAACCTTCTGAACGCGACCCAACACCTTCATTAATGATGGCTGATTTATTACAACAAGCTGGTTTACCAGATGGCGTTTTCAATGTTGTTCAAGGTGACAAACTTGCTGTTGATACTTTGTTACAGCACCCAGATGTAAAAGCAATTTCCTTTGTAGGCTCAACGCCCATTGCTGAATACATTTACACCGAAGGTGCAAAACGCAAAGGCGCTTATCCATTAAGAGTGCAAGCCTTAGGTGGTGCTAAGAATCATTTGGTTGTAATGCCTGATGCAGATCTTGATCAAGCGGTAGATGCCTTAATTGGTGCCGCTTATGGCTCCGCAGGTGAGCGTTGCATGGCGATCTCAGTTGCAGTTGCAGTTGGTTCTGTCGCTGATAAATTAGTCGATGCTTTAATTCCTCGCGTTCATGCATTAAAAGTAAAAAACGGTATGGAGTCAGATGCAGAGATGGGGCCAGTTGTTACGTCTGCGCATAAAGAAAAAATTATTTCTTACATCAACCAAGGTGTACAAGCAGGCGCTAATTTATTAGTAGATGGTCGTAACAAAGTTGTTGAAGGTCATGAGCAAGGATTTTTCTTAGGCGGGACTTTGTTTGATCATGTCACTCCTGAGATGACGATTTATCAAGACGAGATTTTTGGACCCGTGTTGTGCGTAGTGCGTGTACCAGATATGGCGGCTGCAATTAATTTAATTAACGCGCACGAATACGGCAATGGTGTTGCTTTGTTCACTTCTGATGGCAATACTGCTCGCGAGTTTTCTCGCCGTATAGAAGTTGGTATGGTGGGTGTGAACGTTCCTATTCCTGTCCCTATGGCTTGGCATTCCTTCGGCGGTTGGAAGCGTTCACTGTTTGGTGATACGCATATTTATGGCGAAGAGGGCGTGCGTTTCTACACTCGCTATAAATCGATTATGCAACGCTGGCCTGAGTCAATTAGTAAAGGTGCAGAGTTCACTATGCCGGTTGCTAAATAAAATTATCGTCAGGAATGCATATGCAATCAGCGGGTAAATATGATTACATTGTGATTGGTGCTGGAACGGCAGGTTGCGTACTTGCGAATCGCTTAAGCCAAGATCAAGGCGCGTCCGTATTGTTATTGGAGGCAGGCGGTAAAGATGACTATATGTGGATACATATACCAGTTGGCTATCTTTATTGCATTAACAATCCACGTACTGATTGGTTATATCGTACCGAAGCTGAAGCAGGTCTGAATGGTCGCAGTTTGATTTATCCGCGCGGTAAAGTATTGGGGGGTTCTTCATCTATCAACGGCATGATTTATATGCGTGGCCAAGCTCGTGATTATGATGAGTGGGCTCAATTAACTGGCGATGAAAGTTGGAGTTGGAAAAACGTTCTTCCTCTGTTTAAACAAACTGAGGACCATCATGCAGGCACTAGTGCTTTCCATGGTTCTGGTGGTGAGTGGCGTGTTGAAAAGCAAAGATTGCGCTGGGAAATATTAGACGCATTTCGTCGTGCTGCTGAACAAACCGGCATACCTATGACGGATGATTTTAATCAGGGTGACAACGAGGGTTGTGGTTACTTCGAGGTGAATCAGAAAAAAGGCATACGTTGGAATACAGCGAAGGCATTTCTCCGTTCTGCTAGCAACCGCCGTGGTAGTTTAGAAATCATGACCGGTTGTCGCGTGCAGCGATTAGATATTGTTAAGACAGATAAGGGATTACATTGCCGTGGTGTGGAGTTTACTGGCGGCGGACAAAAATGGTTTGCTGAGTCTGCGAATGAAACTATATTAACTGCAGGCGCTATAGGTTCTCCACAAATTCTTCAACTATCTGGAATTGGGCCCGCTGAGCTACTAAAACAAAACGGCGTTTCGGTAGTCATGGATGCTGGCGGCGTTGGCGAAAACTTGCAAGATCATTTGCAATTGCGTATGGGTTTTAAAGTACATGGCGCCAAGACGTTAAATACCATGGCCAACAGCTTAATTGGCAAAATGCGCATTGCTTTGGAATATGCGGTGAACCGCAGTGGGCCTATGTCTATGGCGCCGTCACAATTAGGCGCGTTTACGCGTTCTGACCCTAGTCAGCCAACCGCGAATTTGCAGTACCACGTACAACCGCTTTCATTAAATAAGTTTGGCGAACCTTTGCATGACTTTCCTGCTTTTACTGCGAGCGTATGTAATTTGCGCCCGACTTCGCGGGGTCATGTACGTATTGCATCTGGCGACCCTTTGGCCGCACCAAAAATTAGCCCAAATTATTTAAGCACAGCGGAAGACAGAAAAGTGGCTGCCGATTCTTTAGAGCTCACCCGTCGTATAGTGACAGCCCCCGCTTTACAAGCTTACTTGCCCGAAGAGTTCATGCCGGGCAAAAATTTTCAAACGGAAAACGAGCGCATAGTTGCAGCAGGGGAGATAGGCACTACGATTTTCCATCCGGTTGGCACTTGTAAAATGGGCAAGTTCGACGATGCAACAGCCGTAGTTGACCATCAATTGCGGGTCAAGGGTGTTCAAGGTTTACGCGTTGTTGACGCTTCTGTTATGCCAACTATAACGTCTGGCAATCCAAATTCCCCAATTATTATGATGGCTGAAAAGGCAGCTTTATGGATTAAGGCCGCAAAGCAAGTGTGAGGTCAGCACTTTCATTGAAATTCAAGCCAATAATAAAAATACATTTGGCGACAGTGTTTACTCACTTTCAGAAATTGTTTTAAAAATAGCAAGCACACGACGGTCTTTATGGATGGCTTACCTATCGATTTGCTTGCCCTTTGCTTAGCCGCTTTTTTGGCTGGGTTGATGGACGCTGTAGTCGGAGGGGGAGGCCTAATTCAGGTGCCAGCTTTATTCCTTAGCCTCCCTCAAGTTGTGCCCGCAAGTCTGTTTGGCACAAATAAATTCTCTGCGATTTTCGGGACTGGCGTCGCCGCATTCACTTATGCCAAAAAAATTCGCTTACCTTGGCGCGTCATCTTACCTGCCGTTTTAGGCGCCTTAATTTTTTCTTTTTTAGGGGCGAGGTTCGTGAGCAGCCTTCCCGTCGATGCCGTTAGGAAAAGTCTCCCTCTTATACTTTTAACGATTTTGGTTTATGTCAGTAAACAGCAAGAGTTTGGATTCATTAGTAATCGGCGCTTTCAGGGCAGACAAGAAATACTATTTGCAGGCATAACTGGTGCAACGATTGGTTTTTATGATGGCTTAATAGGGCCGGGTACCGGAAGTTTTCTCGTTTTTATCTTCATACGCGCATTTGGTTTTGATTTTCTAAGCGCTTCGGCATCCGCCAAGGTAGTGAATGTGGCTTGTAACTTGTCGGCGCTTGCCTGGTTTGGTTATGCTGGCCACATTATGTGGAAGCTAGGCTTGATGATGGCGCTATGTAATATAGTAGGAGCCAGAGTGGGAGCAAAGCTGGCGCTAAAACACGGAAGCCAATTCGTTCGCCGCATCTTTCTTCTCGTTGTGGGGCTGATGATTGTTTTCACGGCCAAGCAGGCTTTTTGGACCTAGTCCGCTTTCTGCCCGAATGTTCCACGTGAAACCGGAGGCACATGTCGTTTTACGTTCCACGTGAAACAATGTTCTGTAGGTCTGGCGTGCGGCGATATATAAATTTGAGATAAAACAGCGTCTCTTCAAGAATAAAAGACCGTATAATTCGGCCTCTGCCTAAAGTCTGCTCAAGACGATCCATGAATTTTCCTTCCGAATTTGATGTCATTGTAGTTGGTGGCGGCCATGCCGGGACTGAGGCTGCCTTGGTAGCTGCGCGCATGGGTCAAAAAACCCTGCTTTTGACGCATAACATTGAAACTTTAGGTCAAATGTCCTGCAACCCTTCCATAGGTGGAATAGGTAAAGGCCATTTAGTCAGAGAAGTTGATGCTATGGGCGGCGCAATGGCGATCGCCACAGATGAGGCTGGCATACAGTTTCGGATATTAAACTCTTCAAAAGGCCCGGCCGTTCGCGCAACGCGTGCTCAGGCGGACCGTCTCTTATATAAGCAGGCAATACGTTCGCGCTTGGAAAATCAGCCTAATCTCTGGCTGTTTCAACAGGCAGTTGATGATTTAATGCTAGAAGGTGAGAGCGTAGTGGGCGCAATAACTCAGGCTGGCATTAAGTTTCGCGGGAAAACAGTCGTCTTAACTGCTGGCACTTTCTTAGATGGAAAAATTCACATAGGTTTGAATAATTATTCGGCGGGTAGAGCAGGAGATCCTCCGGCAGTTTCTCTTTCTGCGCGCCTGAAAGAGCTTAAGTTGCCTCAAGGGCGCCTGAAAACTGGAACGCCACCGCGGATTGATGGCCGCACTATGGACTTTTCTGTGATGACAGAGCAGCCTGGCGATCTTGATCCAGTGCCGGTATTTTCTGTAATGGGCTCAGAGAAGTTGCATCCTAAGCAACTTCCTTGCTGGATTACTCATACAAATACACGTACACACGACATTATTCGTGGTGCATTGGATCGTAGTCCTATGTATACGGGCGTAATTGAGGGTGTGGGACCACGTTATTGCCCATCTATTGAAGACAAAATTCATAGATTTGCAGGAAAAGATTCACATCAAATCTTTTTAGAGCCAGAAGGCCTGCTAACGCACGAGTTTTATCCGAATGGCATATCAACCAGTTTGCCTTTTGATGTACAGCTAGAGCTAGTTAGATCGATGCGCGGCCTAGAAAACGCCCATATCTTGCGCCCTGGTTATGCGATTGAATATGACTACTATGATCCTAGAGGATTGAAAGCGTCGTTAGAAACCAAAGCAATCAAGGGATTATTTTTTGCCGGCCAAATTAATGGAACAACAGGCTATGAAGAGGCTGCTGCGCAAGGTTTATTAGCAGGGATTAATGCAGCATTGTTTTCTAAGAATAGTGAAGCTTGGGCGCCGCGTAGAGATCAAGCTTATCTAGGTGTACTAGTGGATGATCTAATTACGCAAGGCGTGCTAGAGCCTTACCGTATGTTCACTAGCCGTGCTGAATATAGATTGAGCTTGCGTGAAGATAATGCAGACATGCGTTTAACTGAAATAGGCAGACGTTTAGGTTGTGTGGGCGATGAACAATGGCGCGCATTCGAAGAAAAACGTGAAGCAGTCGCGCGTGAATTAGAACGACTGAAATCAACTTGGGTGAGCCCAAAAATTCTTACGGCACAAGAGTCAGAACGCGTACTTGGCAAACAAATAGAACGTGAATATGCCTTGATTGATTTATTGCGCAGACCGAATGTGACTTACAAAACTTTGATGACGTTAGAGAATCAGCAGGGCGAAAATTTTTGTGCTTCTGAACTTGATGCAGCAGTAGTTGAGCAGGTTGAAATCCAAGTTAAATATGCAGGTTATATAGATAGACAAGCGAAAGAAGTAGAGCGCCATGAGCACTATGAAAATTTACGCTTACCAGAGTCTATAGACTATTTAGCGATAGCTGCATTGTCTATGGAAGTCAGACAAAAATTGAATAAGCATCAGCCACAAACTTTAGGACAAGCGTCGAGAATAGCGGGGGTTACACCTGCAGCGATTTCACTCTTGTTAGTGCATTTAAAAAAGGGTGGTTTACGTGAATTTTCAGCGGCATCGGAAGAGCCGAATGCAGCATAAATAATTCATGGCGATGCAAATAGATAGAGAAGAATTTAGCGCATTACTAAAA
>JACCDH011459261.1_pt1 | contig 10331 bp, 11 predicted proteins | sample 7442481 | NCBI WGS metagenome assembly JACCDH01 (sample SAMN15323433, study PRJNA562643) | freshwater metagenome | isolation source: river surface water | place: USA:Blue River Watershed | collected 2017-08-15
ACTTCGGGCTTGATCGAGCGGTGAACGTTGCGGGCGTACTCTGGCGTCAACTCGTCGGGCTTGCGCTCGGACTTGGGATCAGCGAGATCCGCATCGAGGCTGCTCAGGGCCTTGAGCTGCTCTTCGGAGCGGCGCAAGATCCAGACGGGTTTGCCACGCCACTCCACAGTCATCATCTCACCCGGCTTGAGTGAGCTGATATCGGCTTCAACGGCAGCGCCAGCAGCGCGTGCACGTTCGGAGGGTTGGAAGGTCGAGACGAAGGGCACGATGGTGGCCACACCGCCTGCGCCACCGGCGGCGCAGGCCATGGTCACCCACGTCCGACGGCTTTGATCCACTGGCTGATTGCTCATGGGTTCCTCAAGGACGATGACTGTAGATAGATTGGGTCAACCCGGGATTCTAGCGGACGCGGAAGGGTTTTCCGCTCCCCGAGGTGCCAATTCAAACAACAACAAATCTGTGACAAAGTTCAGCCGGTGATCCACACCATGAGGTGGCGTGTGGTTCAGAACCCAATTTCACAAGGAATCCCAGAGATGAGTTTCGTGTCCGAATTCAAGGAATTTGCCGTCAAGGGCAATGTGATGGACCTCGCCGTGGGCGTGATCATTGGTGGCGCTTTCGGCAAGATTGTCGACTCGGTGGTCAATGATCTGGTCATGCCTGTGGTCGGCAAGGCCATCGGCGGCTTGGACTTCACCAACTACTACATTGCCCTGGCCGACCAGCCAGCCGGCCTGACCTTGGTCGAGGCCAAGAAGATCGGCGCGGTGTTTGCCTACGGCAACTTCATCACGGTGGCCCTGAATTTCGTGATCCTGGCTTTCATCATTTTCATGATGATCAAGCAGATCAACCGCCTGAAGAAGGAGGCCCCCGCCGCCCCGCCTGCGCCCGAAGTCACCCCGGAAGACATCTTGCTGCTTCGTGAGATTCGTGACAATTTGAAAAAATGACTCCAGTTGGGGTGCTAGTCCGTCGATAGCGTGGGGTGAGATGGGCGCAAAGTGTTGTGACCATCGATATGGGTGCTCAAAAGGCCCCAGTGAGGCAACCCACCGTGACCGATCCCCGTCTAGACCCCATCCTGCAATCGGCCTTGAGCCGACTGGCCGGCGCCGTGTCGGTGGCAGTGGACAAGGCCGCCATCAGCCTGGGCAACCGGGTGATCGGCGCCAAGGGCGTGGTCGAGCGGCAGGCCTTGATGGACGCCCAGTTCGATCTGCAGCGTCGCAGCACCCAGATTGCCCAGGCATTCAGCAAGGCGATTGTGGCCGTCGTGGCCAAAGAAGTGAGCCAAGGCCAGCCCGACGCGAACGAACTGGCCGACACCGACTGGGGATCCCTGCGCCTGGTCGAAGACAGCGAAATCGAACTGACGGTGGCTGCTGCCCGGCTGGCTGCGGCCGTGGAGGCCGAATGCGGCGCAGAGCTCCGCTCGCTTCAAGCCCTGTTTGCCACCCTTCGATCCGTGGCTGCCGATGATCGCGCCTGCCCCTTGCGGCCCGGCCTCATCGCCGAGCCCCTGATCAAGGCCCTGGTGCTGCCTGGCGACAAAGTGGCCGTTCGCGACCTCATGGTCGAAGCCGTGAGCGCCAACCTGGGTACGGCCCTGAAAGATGGATACGCCCAAGTCGTCCAGGCGTGTACGGCGGCACGGGTCCAGGCCGCACCGCTGGTGGTTCGCACGAACAGCACGACCACCACGGGCAGTCCAGCCAGCACCCTGGCGGGAGGCGTGGACAGTACCCGTCACCAGACTGGACAAGGCTCGCTGGGGTCGGGGCACGCGGGCCTAGGCGCTCAGCGCAGCGGCCCCTTGAGCTCTCTGGGTCGCATGTTCGGCATGGAGTGGGCCGACGATGAATCCGCCGGCAATGACGTTGGCGGTGGCACTCACCCCAGCACTCCACGCATGTCCGACAGCGGCATGCTGGGCCTCATGCGCAAGCTTCATTCGCTGTCGCGCATGGAGAGCCCTCCCATCTGGAGCGAATCCAGCGCGGGCCAACTGCCTGCCGGCGCAGAGTCCGGATCCGCTCAGGGGCTGAACCTGGGCGCCTTCGAAGGCACGGCCATTGGCCCGGTCGGCCAGCCGCCCATTGCCATCAACGTGATCCGAGCCCACCGCGAGGCCTTGGTCGAGGCCAGTGGCGGCGCCAAGCTGGACCAGATGGTCATCGACATCGTTGCCGCCCTGTTTGACCAGGTGCTGGCCGATCCCAAGGTGCCCCCCCAGATGGCGCGCCAGATCAGTCGACTGCAATTGCCCGTGCTGCGGGTGGCCCTGAAGGATCAGAGCTTTTTCCACTCGCGCCGTCACCCGGTGCGTCGCCTGATCAACCGGATGGCCTCGCTGTCGACCTCCTTTGATGAACTGGACCAGGGCGACGGGCGTGAATTCATCGAACAGGTCACCCGACTGGTCACCGAGATCGTCGAGGGCGAGTTTGACCAGATCCAGCTTTACGAAGAAAAGCTGACGGAGCTGGAGAACTTCGTCGAGCGGCAGACGGTCAAGGAAATCGAAGAAAACGCGGCCGTGGCCAGCATGCTCAGCGGACGCGAGGCCGACCTGCGGGTTCAGCAACGCTACATGCAGAAGGTCCAGCGAGAGCTGGCGGATCTGGAGATCCCCGAGTTCGTCAAGACGTTCCTGGCGCAGATCTGGACCCAGGTGCAGGTCATGATCGTGGCGCAGCATGGCCCCGAGAGCGATCAGGTGGCCCGCATGAAGCAGGCTGCCCACACCCTGGTGATGAGCGTTCAGCCCAAGGGTCACCCTTCCCTGCGCGCAGCGTTCCTCAAGCAGTTGCCCCAATTGATGAAGGACCTCAATGAGGGCCTGGAGATGATCCAGTGGGCGGCGCAGGCCAAGCAGGACTTCTTTGCCCAGCTCCTGCCTCTGCACGCTGAAGCCCTCAAGACGCAACCGCCCCATGAGCTGACCACGCGCATGCTGGAGCAGCGGCTGCGCAAGGTCGAGCAGATCGCCGTGCCCAGCCGCGAAGAGGCAGCCAACGACCCCATGCCAGCGATGGACTCGTCCTCCGCACCGCTGGCCATGGCCGCGACCCTGGCGCCACAAGAGGCGCAGGCGGCGGGCTGGGTCAGCGAGAGCCTGGCCGCCGAGGACACAGGCAACCTGGACATCGACCTGAGCGCAGGCGATGACCCGGACCTGTCCAACGTGGATTTCGAGCTCCCGATGGACGTGCCCCCGGCCCCCGCCGCTGGCCCCAACCTGGTGGATTTCATCCAGCCCGGCGCGGCCTATCGCATGCTGCTCAAAGGGCAGTGGAAGAAGGTCCGCCTGACCTGGGTGAGCGAAGCGCGCACCTTCTTCATGTTCAACCAAGGTCACCACCCGGCCGTGCAGACCATCTCGCTGACCAACCGCACCCTGAGCCAGATGTGCGCCAACGGTCGATTCAAGGCATTCGAGCAGGCCCAGTTGCTGGAGCGCGCCACCTTGCGCGCCAGAAAGCAACTGGCCGCTTTGAACGCGCAGCGCAAGATCGCGGCCTGAGGCCGCCCCCCTTCGCCCCATGAATCCGAGGGGTCAGGCCCCTGCAAGTTGCCGGGCCACGGCCATGGCCTCGCTCATGCTGGAGGGGTCAGCCAGCCCGCGACCCGCCAGGTCAAACGCGGTGCCGTGATCGGGGCTGGTTCGCACCAGCGGCAGCCCCAGCGTGACATTGACTCCGTGCGCCACCCCCATGTACTTGACCGGGATGAGCCCCTGGTCGTGGTACATCGCCACCACCACGTCGAACTCCCCCGGGTGATCGGGCGCATGGCGGGCCCGCATGAAGACCGTGTCGGGCGCCAACGGACCCGTCACATTCATGCCCAGGCCGCGAGCCGCCTCAATGGCCGGCCCGATGGTGCTCAGCTCTTCGTCGCCAAACAAGCCGCCCTCACCCGCATGCGGGTTGAGCCCGGCCACCGCCACCCGGGGATGCGGCACGCCCATGCGCTGCAGACTCTCATGCGTGATGCGGATGGTGGTCAGCACATTGTCAAAGGTGACGGCCTCCAGGGCCTGACGCAGAGAGACATGGATGGAGACCAGCACGGTCCGGAGCTCCGGATTGGCCAGCATCATGCGAACAGGGACCAGCGGCTGCCCCGCTGGGGTGACCAAGGCCTGCAGCAACTCGGTGTGCCCGGGAAAGGGCTCGCCAGCGGCCGAGAGGGCCTCCTTGTGCAGCGGCGCGGTGACCATGGCTGCCGCCTGCCCTGCCAGAACCGCGCGGGCTGCAGCACGCACACACACGGCCGCAGCCCGGCCGGCACGCTCATCAATCAGCCCCATGGGCAGGGTCGACAGGCCGGTCGGCAGATCGGGCGGCGCCCAGACCGGGATGAGATGGGGCTGGGGGTCAGGGTGAGCACCAGCGTGCGGCACCACCTGAAGCTGGGCCGCCTGTGGATCGCGCTGCGCCAACGCACTGACAGCACGCACCATCACGGCCGGATCCCCCACCACCCAGGCGTTCAACGGTTGGGGGGACAGCCATTGGGCCGCCACGATCTCGGGGCCGATGCCGCAGGGGTCGCCCATGGTCAGGGCAAGAGACTTGGACGGGTCGATCATCTCGCCATTGTGGCGCCACTTGGACGGCGCATGACACCGGTTTGACATGGTGCGCGGGTACACTGACGCCCATGAACTGGTTGGACGAAATCCGCTGGGATGACCAGGGCCTGGTGCCCGTCATTGCCCAGGAAGTGAGCACGGGTGACGTGCTGATGTTTGCGTGGATGAACCGCGAGGCCCTGCAGCGCACGGCCGAGATCGGTGAGGCCGTCTATTACAGCCGCTCGCGCCGGCGCCTGTGGCACAAGGGCGAAGAGTCAGGCCACACCCAGAAGGTCCATGACATCCGCCTGGACTGCGACAACGATGTCGTGCTGATCAAGGTGGAACAACTCGGGCATGAACCCGGCATCGCCTGCCACACCGGGCGCCACAGTTGCTTCTACCAGCGCCACACGGATGGCCGCTGGGAGAGCGTGGAGCCGGTGCTCAAAGACCCGGAGCACATCTACAAATGAGCCAAAACACCAACACCCTGGATGTTCTGACCCGCCTGGCCGAGGTCATCGAATCCCGCAAGGGCGGCGACCCCGACAAAAGCTATGTGGCCCGACTGTTCCTCAAAGGCACGGACACCGTCCTCAAGAAGGTGGGCGAAGAAGCGGTCGAAGCCGTGATGGCCGGCAAGGATCACGCCCAGCAGGCCACGGCAGCATCCCGCCAGGCCCTGATCGGCGAAATGGCGGACCTGTGGTTCCACTCGATGGTGGCCATGGCGCACCTGGGCCTGTCACCCCGCGAGGTCGTGGGCGAGCTGGCGCGCCGGGAAGGCCTGTCCGGCCTGGAAGAGTTTGCCCGCCGTCCAGCCAACGCTGGAAAAAATGAACAGCCCTGATCGAGCAGGGCGGACGTTTTGTATGCAGAATGGGATGCAGGGTATGCAAATTGCTTGTTACCCCTGACTGCCCGGTGGCCTTCGGGCATTGAATAATCGTGTTTTTGTCGAATCTCGAAGATTCGTTGAGGAGTTGAAAATGGGATCGTTGAGCATTTGGCACTGGCTGATCGTGCTGGTGATCGTGGTGATGGTGTTTGGCACCAAAAAACTCAAGAACATTGGTGGCGACCTGGGCGCAGCGGTCAAGGGCTTCAAGGACGGCATGAAAGAAGGCACCTCCGACGCCCCAGCGCAGGTGACCACCGCCGCCAAGACCGATGCCAACACCATCGACGTCGAAGCCAAGAACAAGTCCTGAACCACAGGACGGAAGGCACTGAAGCGCTGTGATCGACTTTGGCATTGACAAACTGGCGCTGATTGGCGCCGTGGCCCTCATTGTGATCGGCCCCGAGCGTCTGCCGCGGGTGGCCCGCACGGTGGGCGCGCTGCTGGGCAAAGCCCAGCGCTATGTCTCCCAGGTGCAGGCCGAGGTGAACCGCTCCATCGAGCTTGAAGAGCTCAACAAGATGAAGTCCGAGGTTCAATCGGCCACCACGGCGGTGGGGCAATCCATCTCTGATGGGCTCAACGAAGCCTCGTCCGCTTTCAGCAGCAGCGAGACTTCGGACAGCGCCAGTTACTACACGCCGTCCTACAGTCATGGCTATGCGCCGCCGCGCAAGAACTTCCGGCTCAAGCGCGGCGCCACACCCCTTTGGTACAAACAACGCAATGGCGTCAAGCGCCATGTGCAATCAGGTGCCGCCCGCGTGGCCCGGTTCCGCCCCACCCCACCCGGCTCGCATCGCTGAGCCACCGCTGTATTGACTGACCCCACGTGAGCCAAGAACCCCGTCCCGACGAGTTGAAGGGCACCGAACAACCCTTCGTCGCTCACCTGATCGAACTGCGAGACCGCCTGATCCGGGCCGTGTTTGCCATCGGGCTGTGCTTCATCGCGCTGGCCATCTACCCGGGCCCGGCCGGTCTGTATGACTTGCTGGCTGCCCCCTTGGTGTCCACCTTGCCCAAGGGCGCGACCATGATTGCCACCAGCGTGATCTCGCCATTCATGGTGCCCATCAAGATCACCATGCTGACGGCATTCATGATGGCCCTGCCCGTGGTGCTGTACCAGGTGTGGGCCTTTGTCGCCCCGGGCCTGTACGCCAACGAGAAAAAACTGGTGCTGCCCCTGGTGATCTCCAGCACGGTGCTGTTCTTTGCGGGCGTGGCGTTCTGCTATTTCTTTGTCTTCGGCAAGGTCTTCACCTTCATCCAGCAGTTCGCGCCCAAGAGCATCACGGCAGCACCTGACATCGAGTCCTACCTGAGCTTTGTGATGAACATGTTCCTCGCATTCGGCGCCTCGTTCGAGGTCCCGGTGGTGGTGGTCATCCTGGCCCGCATGGGCATCGTGAGCGTCGAGAAGCTCAAGGAGTTCCGCGGCTATTTCATTGTCGTGGCCTTTGTGATCGCCGCCGTGGTCACGCCACCGGATGTGGTCTCACAACTGGCCCTGGCCATCCCCATGTGCATCCTCTACGAGGTGGGCATCTGGGCGGCCCACCTGGCCGGGCGCGCGGCCGAAAAAGCCGAGCAGGCGGAGCAGGCCAAGGACAACGTCGCCTGAAGGCTCACTCTTCTTCCGGCAAGGGCTGCGGCATCCGCAAAGCGCTGACCTTGGGACGTTGTGCGGCCGTGACGTTCAGGCTCAGGGACTCGCGCCCGCGCTGCACCAGGATCTGAGCGGCCACACCGGGCTTGAGTCCTGCCACGGCGTTGAGCAACTGCGCCGTGTTGGCGACCTTGGACTGGGCCACCTGCACGACCACATCGCCCGGCTTGATGCCGCCCTTGGCGGCAGGCCCGTTCTGAAGCACACCGGTGATCAACACGCCCTCCTTGACGGGCAGGTTGAAGGTCTCGGCGATCTCGGGTGTCAGGTCACGAGGCTCGACCCCGATCCATCCACGGGTGACCTGGCCGTCCTTGATCAGGCTTTCCATCACCAGGCGAGCGGTGGACACCGGAATGGCAAAGCCAATGCCCATGTTGCCACCCGAGCGCGAGTAGATGGCCGTGTTGATCCCCATCAGGTTGCCGTTGGCATCGACCAGCGCGCCGCCTGAGTTGCCCGGGTTGATGGCCGCATCGGTCTGGATGAAGTTCTCGAAGGTGTTGATGCCCAACTGGTTGCGGCCCAAGGCACTGACGATGCCCGAGGTGACCGTCTGTCCCACGCCAAAGGGATTGCCGATGGCCAGCACAGCGTCGCCCACCTGCAAGGCATCGGAGTCTCCAAAGCTGATGGTGGGCAGCTTGTCCAGGTCGATCTTGAGCACAGCCAGGTCGGACTCAGGGTCGGCGCCAATCACGGTGGCACGCGCCTTGCGCCCGTCACTGAGCATGACCTCGATGTCGTCCATGCGCTCGATGACGTGGTTGTTGGTCAGCACGTAACCGTCCTGCGTGACGATGACGCCAGATCCCACCCCCGACTGGGGCGAGTTATGGTCCTGCTCACCAAAGAAGTAGCGGAACCAGGGGTCGTTGCGCTGACCTTGCGCTGGTGGGGCCTTGCTGGTGATGATGCTGACCACCGTGGGCGAGGCACGGCGGGCCGCTTCGCTGAAGCCCATGTGGGCGGCCGATGCCCCGCTGGCGCGAGGCACAGGAGGCGCTGTGACCACCGACACCGCGCTGGGAATCGGGCGCTCGACCAAGCCCTGCACCCAGGCCGGCTTGAAGGTGGAAACCACAAACACGCCTGCCACCGAAACGGTGACGGCTTGCGAGAAAATGAGCCAGAGTTTGCGCATGCAAGGAGATCTGGAAATGACGACCCGAGAGATCGACCGTGAGGTATTGACCGCCTACCTGGATGAGACCCTGGAGGCGGGGCGTTTCAAGGATTATGGGCCGAATGGGCTGCAGGTGGAGGGCCGAGTTCGCATTCGCAAGCTGGTCAGTGGGGTGACCGCCAGCCTGGCCCTGATCGATGCCGCCATTGCCGAAGGGGCCGACGCCATCGTGGTTCACCACGGCCTGTTCTGGCGTGGCCAGGATGGCCGGGTGACGGGTTGGATGCGCCAGCGCCTGGGGCGCCTGATCCAGCACGACATCAACCTGCTGGCTTACCACCTGCCGCTGGATGCCCACATCAGCCTGGGCAACAATGCCCAGTGGGGTGGCCGACTGGGCCTGGTGGCCGACGCCCGCTTTGGCGATCAGGACCTGGGCTTCATCGGAGCGGCGCCAGAGGGCTGCTCCCTGAGCGGCCTGGTTCAGAACGCAGAGCAGGTCATGGGTCGCAAGCTCACGGTGATGCCCGGGGATGGACGCGCCATCCGGCGGGTGGCCTGGTGCAGCGGTGGCGCCCAGGGGTATTTCGAGCCGGCCATTGCCGCAGGGGCGGACGTGTTCCTGACCGGCGAGATCTCGGAACCCCAGGCCCACTACGCGCGCGAGACAGGCGTGGCCTTTGTGGCCTGTGGCCACCACGCCAGCGAGCGCTACGGGGCTCAGGCGCTGGCTGAGGCCGCCGCTCAGCGCTTTGGCATCGAGCACCTGTTCATCGACATCGACAACCCGGCCTGAGCCGAGGAGCGCGCCCGCCACTCAGAGGCGAACCGGGATGCCGCGTTGAGCCATGAGGGCCTTGGCCTGCCCCACGGTGTATTCACCGTAGTGGAAGATGCTGGCCGCCAGAACGGCATCGGCACCGCCTTGCTGCACGCCATCGGCCAGATCATTGAGGTTGCCCACTCCGCCTGAGGCGATGACAGGCACACCCACGGCATCGCTGACCGCGCGAGTCAAGGCCAGGTCAAAACCAGACTTGGTGCCATCGCGGTCCATGCTGGTCAGCAGGATCTCGCCAGCGCCATGTTCAGCCATCTGGCGGGCCCAGGCCACGGCATCCAGGCCCACATTCTTGCGGCCGCCGTGGGTGTAGACATCCCACCCCTCGCCACGCGCAGCCAGGTCATCACCCTGACGGCGCTTGGCATCGATGGCCACCACAATGCACTGCGAACCGTAACGCTCGGAGGCATCACGGATGACCTGCGGGTTGGCCACGGCCGCCGAGTTGAAGCTGACCTTGTCGGCACCGGCGTTGAGCAGGCGGCGCACGTCCTCCACCACCCGAACGCCGCCACCCACGGTCAAGGGAATGAAGACCTGCGAAGCGACAGCTTCGATGATGTGCAGGATCACGTCGCGACCATCGCTGGTGGCGGTGATGTCCAGGAAAGTGAGTTCGTCGGCGCCCTGGTCGTTGTAGCGGGCGGCGATTTCCACCGGGTCGCCGGCGTCCCGCAGCTCTACAAAGTTGACACCTTTAACGACGCGACCGCCGGTCACGTCCAGGCAAGGAATAATTCTCTTGGCTAACACTGTTTAGCCGTTCAACTCGTCAGCGCGTTGCTGTGCTTTTTCGAAGTCGAGATCGCCGCTGTAAATCGCGCGGCCACAGATCACACCTTCCACGCCTTCGTCCTCTACTTCGCACAAAGCTTCGATATCAGCCATGTTGGACAGGCCACCGGATGCGATCACGGGGATCGTCAGCGCTTGTGCAAGCTTGACGGTTGCGTCGATGTTGATACCCGAGAGCATGCCGTCGCGGCCGATGTCGGTGTAGATGATGGACTCGACACCGTAGTCCTCAAACTTCTTGCCCAGGTCCACCACATCGTGGCGGGTGAGCTTGCTCCAGCCATCGGTAGCGACCTTGCCGTCGCGGGCGTCCAGGCCGACGATGATGTGGCCGCCAAAGGCGGTACAGGCATCCTGCAGAAAACCAGGGTTCTTGACGGCAGCGGTGCCGATGATGAC
>JACCDH011770322.1_pt1 | contig 10329 bp, 8 predicted proteins | sample 7442481 | NCBI WGS metagenome assembly JACCDH01 (sample SAMN15323433, study PRJNA562643) | freshwater metagenome | isolation source: river surface water | place: USA:Blue River Watershed | collected 2017-08-15
ACACATCCATCGTTGTTTCTGAATGACTCTAACAGTTAGTAAGGCGTAAGCTGTTGAATTTATTCACGGACCTGAGACTAACAGTTTTTCAATAAATCAAGCGACCTCTAAGACTCGATTAGGCTGATAACAGCCGTTCGCCCATGATTGGTGACAGGCAGAAGTCCGACCATAAACGGAAGTTAGCAGAGGGCGGCTTTCTGGTAACCAGTCATCTTTGCTTTCAGCGCCGGAACAAGATTTGCGAGAGGCTGCTGCCGCGAAGCGGACAAGGTCGCGACGTTGGGCGCGGCATTTGCTTGATAAAATAAAAGTATTACTTTTTAGGTTGAAAGCATGAGATTTCGTTTGGACAAAATCATTATCAAAGATTTCAAACGCATTGAAATACTTGAGGTCGATCTGCAACCTATCACTGCTTTGGTGGGTGGTAACACCAGCGGCAAAAGCAGCGCGCTACAGGCGGCGCAACTAGGCGTATCAATTTTGCAAGCCGCGTATCGTGGAAAGAAGCCGAACGGCACCTTCCAATTCGTGGGTACCGTTGCGAACGACTCAGTTGTGTTCAGACCAACTGATCGACTGCTCGACTTGAGGCGTGGTGATCCTGCAACGCAAAGCCTTGGGTTCTTAATTTCCTATTACGGCGTCGATTTGGACACGAACGCTGATAAGCAGCTTTCCATTGAAGTCCATCGTGGAAAGAACGCCAACATTGCCATTACTCGAACTGGCGACAACGATTTGGCAGGGGTACTAGCAAGCCCTGAGCGTCCGTTTTCTATTCTCACTCCTGGCCTTTCTGGCATCCCGCTACGAGAAGAATGGCGGACCAAGGGTGCTATTGACGCCGCCGTCATGCACGGCGACGCCAATCTTTACCTCCGTACAGTTCTCGACCACTTGTTCACTCGCGATTTGGACGAAACTGCTAGGACAGCTTGGCGTGATAGCCGAGACATAGCCATTCTTCCAGTAAACAGTGGGTGGAAGACGTTCTCTACACTCTTGGACCGTTGCTATCCAGGTTGCCGTGTCATCGTTGACCACAACCCCCAGCGCAATAGGCATGTCAAAGTACAGGTGGAGTACGAAGGGGCACGCGTCACTATCGACATGGCCTCAACGGGAATGCTGCAGGTCATCCAAATCATCGCCTACACCTGTTTTTATGCGCCGCCTCTCCTCCTTCTTGATGAACCTGACGCGCACTTGCATGCAGACAGCCAAGGGCGACTTTACGAGGCGCTAAAAGGGGTAGCAACCACAACGCAAACTCGCATCCTCTTTGCCAGCCACTCGCCCCAACTGATCCAGCGCCTCGTGTACGACCCCAATGCTCTAGTTGTTTGGATGAGCGACGGCGCGAAAGTCCCGGTTGACGCTGCTCAGCGACCAACCATCCCAATTTTGATGACTCTGGGTGCGCTCTCCGCCGGCGCTGATGCTTTCGATGCTGCGAGGCCGATTATCCTAATGACAGAGGACAAGCTGAGTAGACCGGTGACTATGCTGGCAAAGGCCAACGGAGCGCCGAATAACCTTGCTGTTCTCTCTTACAACGGTTGCGGGAATCTTCCGGCAGCCAGGCTTCTTGCCAATATGATCACCGACATGCGGCCAGATGCGCAAATCATCCTTCATCGGGATCGCGACTTTCGGACGGAGCAAGAGATGCAGTTCGAGTTGTCTACAGCAGATGCCGAACGGCAGCGCAACGGTATAGCAAGAGTAAAAGAGGTGTTTACGCCCCTCAATGACGTCGAACATTCGTTTGCCCAACCAGCTCACCTCAAGGCCATCTTTAACGAGCTCGATCCCGTCCTTATCGACGATGCGATTACGAAAGTGTCCGAACTAATGCGCGATGATCTGGTCAATGCTGCGAGGATAGCTCGCGAGCAAATTCGCTCGACGCTCTATGATGTGCCGCGAAAGCGCAGCAAGCCAGAGTGGGGGGCATCGGGCATGCCCGACAAAACGCCGTCAATCAATGGCTTCATTCCCGCAAACGGGCTAACTCCCGTCTCTTTCGTGCACACACACGGCAAAATGTTGATGGACGGACTGCGCCCTAAGATAAATCACCACGTCGGAGGAGCATCACAGGTGTCGGAATCGCGGATCTACGAAAGTACCGATCACCTTTGTGCGCCAAATTGGATAGATGCATTTCAGAAATAGGCGGTTGTCGAAGCGTTGAAGGCCCTGTGGCACGAAAGTTCGACTTTACACAGAGCAACGATTTTGACTGTGTGATTGCCGAGCGATAGCTTTTGGTAATACTGATAGCAGTTTTCAACGACAGATGTGGGTGCTAAGCAGTCGTCGAAACTGTTGAGACTCACGGTCTATGTTTTGGTGAGCATCTAACCCAGAGAATTATCAAAAGAGACGCTCAACTTACGTTTCTAGTCGCTGCAATCGTCCGTAGTTCCGGCATGTGCGCCCAGGTCATGAGTTCAGATGCCTTAGCCTGATCCGCACTTAGCCATGCTTCATGCAAGTATGGCGCGACGATCACAGGCGTACGCTTTTCGTCCCCCGGCTTATGGAACTGGCACATCACGGGGTGTTCATCAGCATTGATCGTCAACATAGAGAAGCTGACGAACAACTCACCAGAAGCAGGGTCAGTCCATCGATCCCAGAGGCAGGCAATGCCAAAAGGGTCACCCGAGGCCAATTCAATCTTCCAACGCACAGCCTTGCCCGATTCATAACTGGGCTCGTAAAAGTTGTCGACCAGCACAAGTCCAAACTGTCTCTGCCGCCATGCGGTCCGGTAACTGGGCTTTTCCGCCGCCGTCTCGCTGCGCGCGTTGTAGGTGTGCCGGCTGATCTTGTCGTCCTTAGCCCAGGCCGGTATCAAACCGAATCGAGCCAAACCACAGGCGATGCGTTCGGATTGCCGACTTTTGACGACCAATGGGGCAGCGTAGCCGGGGTAGGTCTCGTCAGGGTAGTTTGAAGGCAGATCGACGCCAAGGGTCTCTTTAACCCACTGGGCGCGTCTGGTTGGCGTGAAATTGGTGCACACGTCGAGAGTCTAAAGGGACTAATCGACTGAGGCTCACCCCACGAGCCTGGCCATCTACCACCATCACAGTATTGATAATTTTGTGAGTTTTGGCCATGCATTTGCCGTCCCGGCTTCTTTCCCCTTTGATGGCCATTTTCCTGTTGTGCTCGATGTCGATCACGTCATTCGCAGCGCCCCCGAACTCGCGACAGATCTACGAGCGCATTCGTCCCTCTGTTGTCGAGGTGATCACACAGAACCGGACCAATTTGGGCGTGTCATCTGTGGCCAGTGGTTTTGTGACCCACCGCAAAGACTGGGTCATCACCAATTACCACGCCATCTCTGATTCGATTTTTGAACCAGATGAGCATGACTTACGCATTGTTGCGATGGACCAAGGCAAACTAAAAGCAGAAATCCTGGCTGTGGACATTCAAAATGATTTGGCCATTTTGAAAGTTGAACAAGCTCTGCGAGTACCTTTGTTGGCGTTGCGAGAAACGCTTCCTGATCGCGGCGAGTCAGGTTATTCCATGGGCAAGCCTGGCAGCTACCAACACAGCATCGTGTCAGGCACCTTTAACGGCGTGTCAGACAAAGCCTCGTCACCGCTGATCATTTTCAGTGGCCCCATCAATGGGGGAATGAGCGGTGGACCCACCCTGGATGGGCAAGGACGTGTGGTTGGCGTGAATGTGGCCACCAGCACGCAACACCAATTGGTCGGGCTGGCCGTCCCGGCTGAGGCTGTGGGCCAAATCATTCGCCGCAGTAGCCAGCAAACTCCCCCAAGCATGGACGAGTTGCGTAAGGACATTGCGCGGCAAGTCAGCGCATTCAATCAACAAATTGTGATGCGGTTTGACCTTCCAACGCACAGCGTGCGGCGACTGGGCCCGTTTCAGGTTCGAGGCGACATCTCGATTGATCAACCTTGTTCTGCCTCGCGCAAAGATACGCCGAATGATCATTACAAAAGAACCGACCAGCGTTGCGACTCATCGTCAAGCTTGTACATCTCGGACCAACAGCGCGCAGCCCACATCGTCATGGGCAGTTTTTGGTTCCACAGCGAAAAGATGAGTGCTCACGGAATGGCACGATTGGTTGAAGACCAGTTAACGCGACTGCGTAACGTTAAAGATGACGATGGCCCTACAGCTTCATGGCATTGCACTGAGCAACGATTAAGGGGACGTTTTGACCTGCCCATTCAGCTGCATGCCTGCCGCCGGGCCGTAGAGAAGCTACCGGGCTTATTCGACTTCAGGTTCCGATACACCCCCTTGGTTTCTGGCCCTGATGCCTTGTTGGTGGCCATCGGTATGTCAGGTTTCGATGACGCCAGTGCCCGCGCCTTGCTGCTTAAAAGCATGGACAGTCTGAGCTTCACACCAAAGGCCGCGCCATGATGACACGCTCTCTCATTGCCGCACCCGTATTAATTCTGTCCTGGCTGGCAGTTCAACTTTGGGTCTACTTCCCTATGTACAGCAGCGTCACCGATGTGGCGTTCATCACCAAGCTTATGGTCGAAGAAATCGCCATGGTGGCCAGCTGGATCGGAGTTTGGGCCTGGTTGACATGGATGGAGCAAGGCCGCGCGAGGTTGTTTGAACACATCTGCGTTGCCGCTACAGCTTCTTTCCTGGATGCTGCGGTGCTCAATTACGGCTTGCCATGGATGTTTTTCAATTTGGGCTGGCCATGGCCGGTTGACATGCACAACGTCCCCAAAACAGCGCTGATCACAATTGCAGCCTTGGTTCACCTGCACTTGGTGACCCGCAAAGGACTCAATATTCGGCTGTTCGCTTTGTGGATGGCTGGCAGTCTTTTGGCTATTTTTCTTGTGACCGCACACACGTGGGCCAAGAAGAACGACCGGGCTGCAGCGGATAAATTGCCCTATGCATCGAACATTTATGTACCTACGTTCGTCGTGACGCCAGAGCACAAACTCAAAGAAGGCTTGGAACATATGTGGGCCAAGTCTTAGGGCGATAAGTGAACGATCAGTCACCCCAGTGAAAACCCGAGCCCTGATCTCGGCCAGATCAGGTGGTGCAGGTCTCAATCATCTGTCTTGAGTTCAGCAAACTTTTGCGCCATGGTCGGGTTATTCCGCGTCAATTTCTTGAGGGTCACGTCCTGTGCCTTGTCATTGGCCAATCGTAAATTCCTGTCGGTGCCAAGCAAGGCTTCCTTGGTCTTTTGCAAGTGGTCAATCGATTTGTCGATTTCATCGATCGCCGTCTGAAAACGCTTGGAGGCCAATTCATAGTTTTTGCCAAAGGCGGCTTTAAATGTGTCGAGCTCATTCTCGAAATTGGTGATGTCAATATTTTGGCTCTCGACAAGGGCCAATTCTGATTTGTACTGCATTGAATTCTGGGCTGCGTTGCGCAGCAAAGAAATCAGGGGCAGAAAAAACTGCGGGCGAACGACGTACATCTTGGGATATCGATGGAAGACATCCACGATGCCCGTGTTGTAGAGCTCACTCTCGGGCTCCAAGAGCGATACCAATACTGCGTACTCGCACCCTTTTTCATTTCGGTCTTTGTCCAACTCTTTGAGGAAATCCTCGTTTTTCGTCTTGGTGGTCGTCGTATCACTCTCGTTTTTCATCTCGAACATGATCGAGACAATTTCAGTTCCATCGCCGTCCGACTCCCGAAAAATGTAGTCGCCCTTGCTGCCTGAGCGCGCGTCATTGTCTTTTTCGAAGTGCGCTCGGGGGAAAGCCATGGCACGCACTCGATTGAATTCGGTCTCACAATGCTGCTCCAAGGTTTCACCGATCATCTTGGTCGACAAGCGGGCCTTAAGGTCACGCAAGCGCTCGATGGTGTCCTCACGGTCCTTGATCTGGGTCTCGTATTTGTCCTTGAGAGATTTCTTGGCCAGTTCCATTTCAAGCTCTGCGCGCTCAAGACCACTCTTGAATTGATCACGCTCTTTCTCTACGGCGCTCACAGCTTCGGTGATGGCAAGTTTTTTGGCGGTTTCAATGGCATCCAGTTGTGCTTTGAGGGCCTGGATCTCTGCGTCTTTTGCTCCCGCTGCTTTTTGCAACTCATTGAGGGATTTGGCCTTGGCAAGTTGAACGGCCGCTTCTTTATCGTGCCGAGCTTGCTCTAACTCGTTAGCCAAAGAGTCGCGCTGCTTTTCAACTTCACTCAGAGCCTCATTGATGGCGAGTTGGCGAGTGATTTCCCCAGCATCCAGCTTGGATTTGAGATCTTGGATTTCGGCATCTTTGGCCGCGGCCTTTTGCTGCAATTCGCTGGCAGCTTTGGTAACGGCCAACTCAATTGCCGCCTGCTTTTCTTTTTCTGCCAATGCCAATCGTTCATGGAGGTCTTGATCGAACTCGTTGTCGCGCACCTGCTTCAGAATTTCTGCATAACCAGACTCATCAATCTTGAAGGCTTTGCCGCAATGTGGGCAATTGATATCCTGCATTTCTTTCACTCCAAAAAACCGTCATTAGCTGATACATGACCAGACGGGTGCAACTTATTCACTATAAACCGCGTTGGCACATCGGCAATTCAAGCAATCGAATCTGGATCGTCCGACAGAAATTACGCCCTAGCCCTGCGTGTCAACCGAAAAAAGCAAAATCAACTGGTTTTCAGTTTTGCCCGTGGATTTTTCCAGAGCTTCAGTATGTCGTCATCCCTAAGATCGCCCTGCTCCAAAATGGTCTCAGGCTTCAGCGATTCAAGGTAATCCTCTACCGAGTGACAAATCGTCAAATCGTAAAAACTCGTACCACCTTGCCCGTGAAAATAGACCATCATGCAGAGTGAAGCTGGTGGCATTGCGTTTGATTCGACATCAATTGCATGAATCGAACACATGGTTTCTCCAAAAAGAGAATCCAAACACCCTCTCGCAAAATTAATTCGGTACTGATCAGTGATCCGTTGCGGTTGATCATCATCGATGTGGTCCATCAATGTTGCATCATCCATAAATTCAACCAAACTATCTCGGTCAATGTACCCCCCAACGATGCCACTGACCACGTCGTTCCATGCATCAACTTCCAAGTATTCTGTGAGAAGTCTCAAGTCTGGTTCGGGGTACTCGGGATCCCAAAGATGACGTATGGCATCGTCAATCAACAGCTGAAGTTTTTTGGGAAATTTTGTGGCCATAGTTTTTCGAAGGGTTGTTCTGGTAACCGTTCAGATCGAGCCAATCAAGCACTCACAACTCATTGCTTGAGTTCCTGATGCCACCCCTGCACCACCATCACCATCGCCAGGGTGTCTAACTCGCAGTACCTCAGCAGTGCTTGCTCGATTTGTGAGCGTTGTGCATCCTTCAAGTCTTCAAACTGAAGCCGCGAATAGGCCGTTGCCGCCGCCCCCCCTTCAGCGATGACCAGTTCGTCAGGATCTTGACCCACTGGCAGAGATTCGCCCAGCATTTCTGAGCCTATATCTCGCAGTATTTCGTATGGGTCATCAATGCTTTTGCCTTGCGCATCGATGGGTAGCCATGTGAAATCCTTGTAATTCAGGCTGGGCATTTCTCCGTTTGCGCCATAAATCGGCCTGGCATATTGATGACGAAGCCATGAATTGCTGGCGAGCATGGCGGGTAAGACCTTCTTGATGGAGACACTGCCTTTGGTCGCGACATGAAAATATGCGGCCTTGGCCAGGTCGCAAAGGTCGTACATGGCACGATCGCCAGACTTGGTGAGTGACGCCAAGAACAATCGCAGTTCATCCGCGTCGTCTGGTGGGTTCATGGCCTCATCAAGTTGGATCATGATCCGATTCAAGATCGTGTTTTCGTGATGACTCCACATGAACACCGTACCGGTGTCCCCTTCTAATTGGGCTTTGAGGGAACGCGCAAATTCAAAGTTTGGAAACACGCCAGGCTCTGCCAACAGGAACTGGCCTTTGTGTTCGACGTGGCCGTCAGCTTGCATCACATGGTGGGAATACTGGAATGCAACCTGCTCATAAGGCCTCATGCCTTCGTGAAAAGGGATGGCGACTGCGCTGGTTTCAAAGTCGATGAAATGGTACGGAAAGCGCCAGGAAGCCATTTCTTGTCGCATGTACGTTTCGGCCAGCCAATATCCGCCGCGATCCTCTTGAGCAGGGATGCCTTTGGCTTGCATCCACTGGCGTTCGGTGACAGACAGGGTTTCTCCACCGTCTTTGATTTCAATATCACCATCCTGAATTGCTGCCAGCCGAATTCGGCCCTGCGAGATCAATTCGTCTTTCTTTCGAAAGTTCCACAAGTCCAAAACAGTACCCTGCTCGATGTCCTGCGCCGTGAATTCAAATGCTTGCGACCAACACTCATGAAATCCACTGCGGAGTTCATCACCTTTGGCCGCCTTGAATTCGCAGTTTTTGCACCGGCCACCGGGCAGAGGAGCAATTTTCATATCGTCTGCATAAGCTTTTGCCCACTCATGGGCTGCCTGATCCAGAGGTTGATGAAAGCCGTTAGACCCAACGCCTTCTTTGTAAACAATTTCCACAAACTCATCGACGGGCACCTTGGCCAAAAGATTGGTCTGTAGTTGGGCACCAAATGCATCCGATGAACGGGTCACCCGAATCTTCTTGCCATCTCGCACGATCTTGAAAAGCTGGTTCAAGCGGTCTTGTGAAGCCTTGACCGACTTGTCGGGCATCATCAAATAGGTTTTGATCTGAGCATCAGGGATCGCTTGACGCATGACCCACGCCTGGAAGGCCACATCCTCGATGTAGGGTCGCATCCCTGACTTGATGGAGACGCGACTGCCTGCGATGTCGGGGTGGTTGCTGTCAAACGACTTGGCTTTGACCTCGATCAGCTCGTAGTGGTTGCCATCTTTGACCAAAACGTCAACGCGTACGAAGAAATTTCCAAAGGAAATGGCTGCCTCGAACACAACCACCTGGTCTTGTTCCAGCAATTGCGCTGTTTGCGCCAAGGCAGCTTGATGGTCGATCGCATCGACCTCCACCCCTTGAGGGAATTGACATTTGGCTAGCTCGCCAACTTGATAGCCCCCTTCTGCCAACATTTGGAGAAAGCTGTCCTCTTGCTTGGTATCCCTGAAAATTTTGGGCTTACCTGTGTAGAACAACTTGGTGGGGCATTCCACGGCCAATTTGAATCGTGATTTTGTGAGGTATCGCATCGGCACTTTTTGGATTGATGTTTTGGCTAATGAGCTAGTGGTTCACTGCAACTGCTGAAGCCCCCTTTTGAGGGCGAGTTGCCTTTCAAAAGAGTCACATGATTTCATTTGAGCGTCCATTGCTGCTTTGCATCGCCTTAGGGCAATGACTTTTCGCCACTTCGCGTCCCAGTTTTTCTTTACTTGAAGACAGTCGAGGCTCACAGGGTGAGCTTGCCAAGTATCAGCATCAGTTTGTCGTCAACACATACAACGCTGCAATCATGGTCTTGGCATTTTTCTTGGTTTTATGGGCTCCACCTGCCGCATCTTTTGGCACATTGACGCCGGTGCAAAAGTACGTCGCTCTGGAAAATCAAAAGATGATGTTATTCGAGTACGGCAAGCCCTTCAAGTTGCATAAACGCAGCCGCGCAGAACTGTACAAAGCCGCAGCCGAGCGCTGAATTGGCCAAGTAGGGTTCCCAGATTAAACTGGTTGAAATTAGAACCCTTCACCGACATGTCTGAAATTGATCGCCTTTACCAATACAAGAGTCTGCTGAGCGGCCGCAGGGCCATGTCACGTGAAGACATCATGCAAAAGCTTGAAATTTCGCTGGCCACTTTCAAACGTGACATAGCCAAGTTGCGGGATCAGTTGCATACCCCCATCGTTTTTGACAGGGATCTGGGCGGTTATCGACTCGAGCAGTCAGACAGCACCGAGTTGCCAGGTCTTTGGTTCAGCCAAGACGAAATGCTGGCTCTCATGACCATCCAAAGCATGATCGTGCAGCTCGAACCAGGTCTGCTGGGCCCCAAGCTCAAGCCATTTCAAAAGCGGCTGGACGACATGCTGGCCAGTCAAGGCCTAGACGCAGCCACCTTGACCCAGCGCGTGAGAGCTGTCCATGCAGGTAAGCGGCACCTGGCCCTGACCAACTTTGAGACTTTGGCCAAAGCGACCTTAGAGCGCAAACAAGTTCAAATCGAACACCTGAACCGACAAAACGGAGAGATCGTGTTGCGCGAGATCTCTCCCCAGCAACTGGTTCATTACCGAGACAATTGGTATGTTGATGCCTGGTGCCATTTGCGTGGCGGTGTCCGAAGTTTTTCTATTGACGCCATTGAGCGTGCTCTTTTG
>JACCDH011018277.1_pt1 | contig 10325 bp, 10 predicted proteins | sample 7442481 | NCBI WGS metagenome assembly JACCDH01 (sample SAMN15323433, study PRJNA562643) | freshwater metagenome | isolation source: river surface water | place: USA:Blue River Watershed | collected 2017-08-15
AGCGCGTGCGAGCACTGACTTCAGTCTATGCGGTTCCTGCATTCAACAGGTTCCAGAACAGCTTTTCGCACATCTTTGCGGGCGGCTATGCGGCGGGTTACTACAGTTACAAGTGGGCGGAAGTTCTATCGGCTGACGTGTTTTCACGCTTCGTGGACACGGGTGTTTTCAACCCCGCCACCGGCGAGCGTTTCCTGCAGACATTGCTGTCCAGAGGAGGTGGGGCCGACCCACTGGAGCTTTTCACTGACTTCATGGGGAGAGAGCCGCAGATCGAGGCTCTGTTGCGGCAGGACGGATTGTTGAGACAAAGCAGCGAATTACGCGGCTAAGGCACTTGATCTATATGTAAAAGTGTTGTCGATTTCGGGGGAATTCGGGTTGGCATTTTGAAATTAGGTTTCTTATAATGCCGGCGCTTCTATTACACCCGCGTGATCTTGAGCTGGATCAACATAGCGCTTGGCCATTTCCAAGTAGAATCCCGCTCGCTGTATGCGGTATCGATTGAACAATCCTGTCTACAATCCACACAGATGGAAGTTGGGTCGCAATCCCCGTGACCCAGCGGGCGTGGTACCAATCGTCGCTGTGATCTTGGCTATTGGCTCCATGCGAGAGCCAGAAAATAAAAGCAAAACCTTTAACTCTGCCTTTTCTAATCTAATGGAGACACGGCGAATGTTGCCTAAAGCAAAGCTGTGGTTAAGCCTGATCGGTGCCGCGACAATTCTGTTCAGCACCCAGATTCAGGCAGCCTGGGAGCTGAACATGCCCCGAGGCGTGACCCAAATCAGTAGAGACACGTACGACCTGCACATGCAGATCCTGTGGTGGTGTGTCGCCATCGGTGTGGTCGTGTTCAGCGTCATGCTCTGGTCCATCATCAACCACCGCAAGTCGAAAGGCGCCGTTTCCGCCACTTTCCACGAAAGCACCAAGGTCGAGATCATCTGGACGATCATTCCCTTCGCGATCCTGATCCTGATGGCCATTCCTGCCACCCGAGTTCTGACTGAAGCCTACGATTCCTCCGAATCGGAGATCGACATTCAGGTGATCGGCTACCAGTGGCGCTGGGAATACAAGTACATGCGGCAGAATGCCGATGAAGAGGAAGTCTCCTTCTTCAGCATCCTGAGCACACCACGCGATCAAATTGACAACCAGTTGCCAAAAGATGAGACCTACCTGCTCGACGTCGACAACCCGCTGGTCATCCCCATCAATACCAAGGTTCGCTTCCTGGTGACCTCCAATGACGTGATTCACGCCTGGTGGGTACCTGACTTCGCCGTCAAGAAGGATGCAATTCCTGGTTTCATCAACGAGACCTGGACCATTGTGGAAGAGCCCGGCATTTACCGTGGCCAGTGCGCAGAACTGTGTGGTATCGAGCACGGCTTCATGCCGGTGGTAGTTCATGCTGTCGAGCGCGAAGAGTACGACGCCTGGTATGCCCAGAAGCAGGAAGAGGCTCGCACGACACGTGCCATGGCGAACAATGTAGTCACCATGGAAGACTCGCTGGCACAGGGTGAGCAGGTGTACTCGCGCAACTGCGTCGCCTGTCACCAGGCTGCTGGTACCGGGCTTCCCCCGGCATTCCCCGCCCTGGCCGGCAGTGCTGTCGTGAACGGCGACCTGGAAGCCAACATCAACCTGCTGATCAACGGCGTCCCTGGTACTGCAATGCAAGCGTTTGGCAACCAGCTGAACCCCATCGAGCTGGCCGCCGTCGTGACCTATATCCGCAATTCCTTCGGCAATGCCACGGGCGATCTCGTGCAGCCAGCCGCAGTGAATACACTTATTCAAGCAGCACAGTAGAGGACAGTAGAATAAATGAGCGCATCACACGACGATCATCATCACGGTCCAGCCAAGGGCCTGACGCGTTGGTTGTATACAACCAACCACAAGGACATCGGCTCTCTCTACCTGTGGTTCAGCTTTGCCATGTTCCTGCTCGGCGGAACCTTTGCCATGGTCATCCGTGCAGAGTTGTTCCAGCCGGGTCTGCAACTGGTTGATCCGAACTTCTTCAACCAGATGACCACCATGCACGGTCTCGTCATGGTGTTCGGGGCAGTAATGCCTGCTTTCGTCGGTCTCGCCAACTGGATGATTCCGATGATGATCGGTGCACCTGACATGGCGCTCCCACGCATGAACAACTGGAGCTTCTGGATCCTGCCGTTCGCGTTCGCGATGCTGTCCGCGACACTTTTCATGGATGCAGGCGCACCCAACTTCGGTTGGACATTCTACGCGCCACTCTCCACGACTTACGCTCCTGAAACAGTGACGTTCTTCATCTTCGCGGTGCACATCATGGGTGCCTCCTCGATCATGGGTTCCATCAACATCATCGCCACCGTGCTGAACATGCGCGCCCCCGGCATGACACTGATGAAGATGCCATTGTTCGTCTGGACCTGGCTGATCACCGCTTACCTGCTGATTGCAGTAATGCCCGTTCTGGCAGGCGTGGTCACCATGATGCTGTTCGACATTCACTTCGGCACCAGCTTCTTCAATGCTGCCGGTGGCGGTGACCCCGTGCTGTTCCAGCATGTGTTCTGGTTCTTCGGTCACCCCGAGGTGTACATCATGATTCTGCCGGCGTTCGGTGTGATCTCCGCGATCATCCCGACCTTCGCCAGAAAGCGTCTGTTCGGCTATGACTCCATGGTGTATGCGACTGCCTCCATCGCCTTCCTGTCCTTCATCGTATGGGCACACCACATGTTCACAGTGGGCATGCCGATCGCAGGCGAACTGTTCTTCATGTACGCCACGATGCTGATTGCGGTACCGACAGGGGTGAAGGTGTTCAACTGGGTTGCCACCATGTTCCGTGGCTCCATGACTTTCGAAACGCCGATGCTGTTCGCGATCGCCTTCGTGGTGCTGTTCACCATGGGTGGTTTCACTGGCCTGATGCTCGCGATCACGCCTGCTGACTTCCAGTATCACGACACCTATTTCGTGGTGGCACACTTCCACTATGTTCTGGTGCCGGGTGCGGTGTTCTCCATCATGGCCGCCACCTATTACTGGCTGCCGAAGTGGACCGGTCACATGTACGACGAACGTCTGGGCAAGCTGCACTTCTGGCTGTCCTTCATCGGCGTGAACATCCTGTTCTTCCCGCAGCACTTCCTCGGTCTGGCAGGCATGCCACGCCGAATCCCGGACTACGCCCTGCAGTTCGCCGACTTCAACTGGATCTCCAGTATCGGTGGCTTCCTGTTCGGCGCATCGCAGCTGATTCTGCTGGTGGTCGTCATCAAGTGCGTGAAGGGTGGCAAGAAGGCAACAGCGCAAGTCTGGGAAGGTGCTCAGGGTCTGGAGTGGACAGTGGATTCCCCTGCTCCATACCACACGTTCACCACACCGCCTGATCCCAAGCTGATCCACGCCCAGTAATCATCACTGCGAGAGGACCATGGAAAATGAGTAACGAAACACCTGCTGCATCGACAACAAGAATCGTCAAGCGACTCCTGTTGGTAGTGGTTGGCATGTTCGGCTTCGGATTTGCCATGGTTCCTCTGTATGACGTGATCTGTGACATCACTGGTTTGAATGGCAAGACCTCCGGGCGCTACGCAGAAGCCGAACCGGTTCCGGTAGAAGATCGCAAGATCACTGTTCAGTTCGCTGCGCAGAACAGCGAAGGCATGTCCTGGTTTTTCGAGCCCAATGACCCACAAGTCACTGTCAGCCCCGGTGAAGTCAAGGTTGTCAGCTACAAGGCCAGAAACCCGAATGCCTTTGCCATGGTCGGCCAGGCGATTCCAAGCGTTGCTCCCAACGAAGCTGCGCAGTACCTGATGAAGCTGGAGTGTTTCTGCTTCCAGGAGCAACCTCTCGCACCGGGCGAGGAAGTGGACATGGCGATCCGCTTCTTCGTCGACGAGAACATTCCAGAGAAAATTACAAAACTGACGCTGTCCTACTCGCTGTTTGATATCACGGATTACGAAATTTCCGGCGACGAGATTACGGCACGATAGCCTGACAAATTCTGATCTTTATTGGAGAAAGCAAATGGCCAGTACCGGCTCCCACGAAACTTACTACGTACCAGAACAGACGAAGCTGCCGTTCTTCGCATCCATCGGTCTGTTTCTGACAGTGTTTGGTCTGGGCAATGTCCTCAACGATATCCAGGCCTCTGAAAGCACTGCGGTCTCCACCTGGATGTCGCTGATTGGCTTTACCCTGCTGTCGTTCATTCTGTTCCAGTGGTTCAGTACGGTGATCCGTGAGAATCACGCCGGTCTTAACAGCGACCAGTTGAAGCGTTCCTATGTATGGGGCATGGCCTGGTTCATCTTCTCCGAGGTCATGTTCTTCGCCGCGTTCTTCGGCGCCCTTTACTACGTACGTAATTTCTCGGTGCCCTGGCTCGGCGGAATGGGCGACAAGGCCATCACCGGTGAGATTCTCTGGCCCGAGTTCGAAGCTGCCTGGCCGCTCATCAACAATCCTGATGCGCAGCTCTTCACCAATCCCCACGAGGCTCTGAATGTCCACGAGTGGAGCGTGAGCTTCTTTGCAAGCTTCCTTCCTTTCTGGAACACCGTGATCCTGCTGACGTCCAGCGTGACTGTGCACTTCGCGCATACAGCGCTGAAGGCAGGCAATCGCAAGGGCCTGATCAACTGGCTGTCATTGACAGTGGCGCTGGGCGTGCTCTTCCTGATCCTGCAGGCGATGGAATACATCGAGGCCTACGATCACTATGGACTGACACTGGACTCCGGGATTTACGGTTCCACATTCTTCCTGCTGACCGGCTTCCACGGCTTCCACGTGACGCTGGGTACTTTCATGCTGGCTGTCATGCTTGCCCGTGCCCTGAAAGGTCACTTCAAGCCGGACGATCACTTCGGCTTCGAGGCAGCGTCCTGGTACTGGCACGTTGTGGACGTGGTCTGGGTGGGCCTGTTCATCTTCGTATACCTGCTCTGATTCAGAGCAAAAGCAAAGAGGGCATACTTCGAGGCTGTCTCCTCGATGTATGCCCTCTTGAATTGAGATCGCTGAAAAACAACAACACCTCCGCTGCTGTACTCAGAGCCAGGGTGCATTGAGGGCGAGTTGCCCTGTCATCAGCCCGATGAAGATGCACACCAGCATGATCACCGCCAGGGTTACACGAACACCCAGCGCATACAGCACCCGCTTCGACCGGCCTTTGTCCTGGTAGAAGAACACGAAGCCGGCAACCAGACTGGCTAGAATTCCAATCAGCAACAACACTATCAATGTCTTGAGCATGCAAACCTCTGCAAAGTGAAATTTGCACGCATGATAGCAGACCGCTTCAGCCACAGGAGCGTCTGCAGAAAACAGGATCAGGCATGAATCTGCGCTTCTCGCCCGGATGGAAAATGACACTCTTCACGGCACTGCTGCTGCCGCTGCTGTTGATGCTGGGTTCATGGCAACTGGACAGAGAAGAGGAGAAGATCCAGCTACAGGCGCTGCATGAGAGTCGCACAGCCTCAGCACCTGTCCAGGTCGATGCGCTTGACTGGCAAGGAGGAGATATCGCCTATCAGCCCGTCACCATGACCGGCCACTTCGACAATGAGCGTTACCTGCTGCTCGACAACCGCATTCAGGACGGCCGTGTCGGGTATGAAGTGATGATGCCTTTCACGACAGCCAGCGGACAGAATCTCATCGTCAATCGGGGCTGGGTTGCACAGGGCGCTACTCGTGAGCAATTGCCGGCAGTGATGCCAGTCCAGGAAAGCGTGACTGTTTCTGGCAGTGTGTACGTGCCGATCTCTGAACCGTTCCTTCTCAGCGATGCTCAGGAAGCTCAGACGAACGACTGGCCGCGCGTGGTGCAGAAGATCGACGTGAATGCCTGGAGCGAGCTGCTCCAGACGTCACTCTTGCCTCACACCGTGAGAATCAGTCAGGACAGCCCTGGCGCGCTGACGGCTCAGTGGCCCACGGTCAACATGGAACCTGAGAAGCACAGGGGCTACGCCGTGCAATGGTTTTCCATGGCAGCCGCTCTATTGCTCATGTACATCTACTTTGGAATACGTAGAACCAACTCAAAATCAGACGACGAGTGACTATGGACGCGAATTTAAAGAACAAACTGAAGCTCACCTTTCTCTTGCTCATCACGGCGCTACCCGTATCGCTGGCAACCTTCTCGTTCAGGGACGCCATTGAGGAAGGGGCATTGAGCGGCACGGTCAACAAGGGCAACTTGATCAACCCTCCCGCCGATATAAGTGCTCTGGCCATGCGTGACCTGGAAGGCGAGCCTGTATTCAAGACTTTTGAGGAAGAGATCGCCGCCCTTGCCCCAGGGGAAGAGTACGAGATAAAACCATGGCTGATGGTCTATGTGAATGGAGCCAATTGTGATGCCAGCTGCGAGGACAGGATCCATTATCTGCAGCAACTTCACATTGCCCTGGGCAAGAACATTCAGCGAGTGCGACGCTACTACCTGAACACCGACATGACGCCATTTTCAGAAGAAACGGCGGCCCACTTCCGTGAAGAGTATCCGAGCATGGGCCTGGCCTACACCGAAAGGGAAACACTTCGACAAAACATGCTCGCCGCTGGCGTCACTCTAGATCCGGCTACCCAGTCCTATGTGTTGCTGATCGATCCCGTAGGCAACGTGATGATGTACTACACGCAGGAGCATACCCCGGAGGAAATCATGACCGACCTGGAAACACTGCTGCGCTATTCCAGCCTTGGCTGAAATGAAATGGGGCCTGCACTGCAGGCCCCATGCAATCCTCACAGCTTAATGAGCTGCTTCGTGAATGACCGGCAACGGCTCGGCGTTCGGGTCCATGCCGAAATAGTCTACTCTCGCACCAAACGTGTAATCCCCCTCCACTGCCATGAAGCCGATCAGGAACAGGAGGGCAACTGGTGGCCCCAGAATGGTGAGTATGAGCGCCATGCGCTCCCACATCACATGCATGAAGATAGCCACAATGAAGCCGGCCTTCAGGAGCATGAAGATGATGATCAAAGTCCAGCGCAAATAACCCTGGATCTCGAGATAATCCACCATGTAGCTGAGAGCGCTCAGAAAGAAGAGCAACAACCAGATCTTCAGATAGATTCCCAGCGGATGCTGTTGACCTGCTTCTGCGGACATTGGGACGCCTCCTTACCAGAGATAGAAAAACGCGAAAATGAATACCCAGACGAGATCCACGAAGTGCCAGTACAAGCCGGCAATCTCGACGATCTCGTAACCCTTCTTGTCATAGTCACCCCTGGCCACCTTGCGTGCCACGATGGCGAGATAGATCACCCCGGCCGTCACATGAAGGCCGTGAAAGCCTGTCACCATGAAGAAAACAGAGCCGAACTGCGGCGCTCCCCACGGGTTCTCCCAAGGCCTGACGCCTTCCGCAATCAGCTTTGACCACTCGAATGCCTGCATCCCCACGAATGACGCGCCAAAGGCCGCTGTGACAAGCATCAGCAATGCCGCCATGCGCTTGTCCTTGCGATAGCCGTAATTCACCGCAAGTGCCATGGTCCCGCTGCTCGTGATCAGGATGAAGGTCATGATGGCGATGAGGATGAGCGGTATAGGCTCGCCGCCAAAGAAGGACAAGGCGAAGACGTCCGTGGGCAGGGGCCACGGCTCTGCAGTGGACATTCGCACCGTCATGTAACCCACAAGAAAGCAGGAGAAGATGAACGTGTCACTGACAAGGAATATCCACATCATGGCCTTGCCCCAAGGCACATGATAGGTCTGCTTGTCACTGGACCAATCGTCTACCAGCCCGGGTAGCCCTTCCCGCGGAAGCGCGGGAGCTCCTGCTGCACTATGACTCATACCTTTACTCCTGAATTTTCGTTTTGTTGTTGTCGTTCTAAAAAGTCAATCACGTGCTGAGCAATACGCCGAACAACAGTACCCAGAGCAAGAAAAGAAAGTGCCAGTAGGTCGTGCACAACTCGATGCTGAGCCGCACAACGGCGGGCTCAAACTTGCTGAACATGCGAAAACTTGTCCTGCTCCATACCCATAATCCACCGAGCAGATGCACGGCGTGCATTCCGGTCAACAGGTAGAAGAAGGCGCTTGAAGGATTGCTGGCAACGCCACGCTCACTGGCATCGAGCTGCAGCCACACAAGACACTGCCCTGCCACAAAGGCCACCGCCAATGCTCCTCCAGCAAGAAAGGCGGTCCTGGCGTCCTGCATTCGCTCTGACCTCGCGAGTGACGTTGCACGCTGCAACGCCATGCTGCCAAGCAACAACAAGGCGGTGTTGACCCAGAGCAAAGCGGGATCAGTCAGAGGCACCCAGTCGCCAAGATCCATGCGCAAGTAGTAGGTGACGGTAAGCAGAGAGAAAATCACACAGACCACCACGAGAAAGAGAGTGAGCGCTATCCTCTCGCTTTCTCTCTCGAAGGCACTCTCAGGGCCACCATCGGAAACGGGGCCCTGGTACTCCCAGGGCTTGGATGTCACCTGCTTGTAAAGACTCATGGATAAGTGCTCCTGTCAGTGCTTCGCAGAGCCGTGAGCCTCGGAGACACCGAAATCACCTGCAACATTCTGCGGAATGAAGTCCTGCGGATACCCTGGAACGCTGTAGTCGTAAGCCCATCGATGCACCACAGGGAGTTCCTTGCCCCAGTTCCCATGCTTTGGCGGGGTCTCGGGTGTCTGCCATTCGAGTGTCGTGGCGCCCCAGGGATTGCCTCCGGAAGGTTTGCCGTTCTTCAGACTCCAGAAGACATTGATGAAGAAAAGCACCTGCACCACTGCCACGAACAGGGCGGCGATGGTGATATTGGCATTGAGCGCCTGAGCGGACTCCGGAATGAAGTCAGTGCTGCCCATGGCGTAGTAGCGGCGCGGAACACCCAGGAAGCCTAGATAGTGCATCGGAAGATAGATGGCATAGGTGCCCAGGAAGGTGCACCAGAAGTGCAGCTTGCCTAGCGTCTCGTTCATCATCTTGCCGGTCATTTTCGGGTACCAGTGATAGAGCGCCGCGAAAACCACAAGCACCGGTGATACTCCCATCACCATGTGGAAGTGAGCCACCACAAAGTAGGTATCCGACAGGGGCAGATCGATGACGACGTTGCCGAGAAACAGCCCTGTCAGCCCTCCATGGATGAAGGTGAACACGAAGCCAATCGCGAAGAGCATCGGGGTATTCAGCCGGATATCGCCTTCCCAGAGAGTCAGCACCCAGTTGTACACCTTCATCGCAGTTGGCACTGCGATGATCAAAGTCGTCGTCGCGAAGAAGAAGCCGAAATAGGGATTCATCCCGCTCACATACATGTGATGTGCCCAGACGATGAAACTGAGCCCGCCAATCGCCACGATCGCCCACACCATCATGCGGTAGCCGAAGATGTTCTTGCGTGCATGCGTGCTGAGGACGTCAGACACCAGTCCGAAGGCTGGAAGCGCCACGATGTACACTTCAGGATGACCGAAGAACCAGAAGAGATGCTGGAACAGGATCGGACTGCCACCGTTGTAATCGAGCTGCTCACCCGCCGCCATGATGGCAGGCATGAAGAAGCTGGTGCCCAGCAACAGATCGAACGTCATCATGATTGCGCTGACCAGCAGTGCGGGAAAGGCGAATAGACCAAGAATGGTGGCGACAAGAATGCCCCATACGGAGAGCGGAAGTCGCATCATGGTCATGCCACGAGCCCGGGCTTGAAGAACGGTGGTGACATAGTTGAGGCCTCCCATCGTGAAGGCCACGATGAACACCCCCAGCGAAATCAGCATCAAGAGGATTCCGGTTTCATGACCGGGCGTTCCGGGGGTGATTGTCTGCGGCGGATACAGTGTCCATCCAGCTCCCGTCGGACCGCCGGTCACGAAGAAGCTCGACATCAGAATCAGCACGGACAGCAGGTAGAACCAGAAGCTGAGCATGTTGAGAAAAGGGAACACCATGTCCCGGGTTCCGCACATCAAGGGAATCAGGTAATTGCCAAAACCACCAAGAAACAGTGCCGTCAGCAGATAAACCACCATGATCATGCCGTGCATCGTCACGGCCTGATAATACGAGCTTGGATCAATCAGCGAGAATGTATCGGGAAAGCCTAACTGAAGTCGCATCATGGCGGATAACGCCAGCGCTACAAGCCCCACCAGGATCGCCGTCCCGCCATACTGTATGGCAATGACCTTGTGATCCTGGCTCCAGATGTACTTTGTTATGAATGTGTGCGGATCATGAAGCTCGTGATCCTGATCAGCCAGTGGGACATAAGCCATTGCGTACTCCTCCAGACAAACCCG
>JACCDH010458330.1_pt1 | contig 10324 bp, 9 predicted proteins | sample 7442481 | NCBI WGS metagenome assembly JACCDH01 (sample SAMN15323433, study PRJNA562643) | freshwater metagenome | isolation source: river surface water | place: USA:Blue River Watershed | collected 2017-08-15
ATGGCTACGAGCTTGTCTGCCTACTATCGACAAGTAGGAGTGGCTCACGTAGAGGCCGGCCTGCGGACCTACAACCTATACTCGCCCTGGCCTGAAGAGGGCAATCGTCAGATTACAGGGCGCCTGGCAGGGCTCCATTTTTCTCCAACTGAGGCGTCCCGTAACAATTTGTCGAAAGAAGGCGCAAAGCCAGATCAGATACATGTGACGGGCAATACCGTCATTGACGCACTGCTTAGCGTAAGCCAGCGCATCGATAACGATGCTGAACTGCGCAGCTCACTGGCAGCCCAGTTTCCATTTTTGGAGTCGGCTAAACGAGTGGTTTTGGTGACCGGCCACCGTCGCGAAAATTTCGGCACTGGTTTTGAATCCATTTGCAACGCTCTCAAAGATATTGCTCGTGTGCCTGATGTGCAGGTGGTTTACCCTGTGCATCTGAATCCACAAGTTCAAGAGCCAGTGCACCGAATTTTGGGTGACTCTACGCATGTGCACCTCATCGAACCATTGGACTATCTGCCCTTTGTCTATCTGATGATGCGCAGTTACCTTATCTTGACTGACTCGGGCGGCATTCAAGAAGAGGCTCCCTCGCTGGGTAAGCCAGTGTTGGTAATGCGTGACACGACTGAACGGCCGGAAGCCGTGGCGGCAGGTACCGTGCGCTTGGTTGGAACGGACCGTTCTAGCATCGTCAAAGAAGCGACCAAGCTTTTGAATGACGACGTAGCATATCTCAATATGGCTTACGCTCACAACCCATATGGCGATGGTGTAGCCTGCCAACGTATTCGTGACATCTTCGAACACTTGGCTGTAACAGCAAGAGAATCCTCACATGAATCTTCCATATAAAGCGATTTCCGTCGTCGGCCTTGGGTACATAGGTCTGCCAACGGCAGCTATCTTTGCAAGTCGCAAAGTCAAAGTCATCGGTGTTGACGTAAATCAGCATGCAGTTGACACCATCAATCGAGGCCAGATTCATATCATTGAGCCAGATCTGGACATGGTGGTGCATGCCGGAGTAACTGAGGGCTACTTACGCGCATTCACTAAGCCTCAGCCAGCTGATGCCTTCCTCATTGCCGTGCCGACACCGTTCAAAGAAGGACCAACGGGTTCGCATCACCCCGACCTGGACTACATCGAGTCAGCCAGCAAGTCAGTTGCAACAGTCCTTAAGGCCGGTGACCTAGTCATTCTCGAGTCCACTTCGCCTGTAGGTGCGACCGAGCAATTGGCTGCTTGGTTGGCTCAGGCCCGTCCTGATCTCACCTTTCCTCATACCCACGGTGAGTCCAGCGACATCCGTGTCGCATATTGCCCGGAGCGTGTACTACCTGGAAAGGTTTTACAAGAACTAGTACAGAACGACAGAGTCATTGGTGGCTTAACACCAAAATGCTCTGAAGCTGCAGCGAAGCTCTACAAAATTTTTGTTCAAGGGGATTGCGTTATTACCAATGCGCGCACTGCAGAGATGTGCAAGTTAACTGAAAATAGTTTTAGAGACGTAAATATTGCTTTTGCCAACGAACTTTCTATTATTTGCGAAAAGCAAGGCATTGATGTTTGGGAGTTGATTGCATTGGCGAATCGTCACCCCAGAGTCAAGATTTTGCAGCCCGGCCCGGGCGTTGGTGGCCATTGTATTGCTGTTGACCCTTGGTTTATTGTTAGTTCAAATCCTGAAGAGGCGAAAATTATTAAAACTGCAAGAGAAGTTAACGATGAAAAGCCTGCGTGGATTATTAATAAAATCAAAGAAGCAATAAATTTTGTTAATGATAAAAGGGAGGGCCGATCTACGAAGGCGTTGACTATTTCTTGCTTTGGCATCACATTTAAAGCAAATATCGATGATTTGCGTGAAAGCCCATCTTTAGCCATTGCTAGTCATATCGCTACCGAATCCAAAGTATCGCTTTTGATTGTCGAACCCAACATATCGGAATTACCCAATGAATTAGCTGGGCGAGCCAGGTTGGTTGGCATTAATGAAGCTCTGGAAAAGTCTGATATTTGTGTCTTATTGGTGGCGCACAAAGAATTTTCCGTCATTAAATTAAATGACATGTTCAAAAAGAAGGTCATTGATGCTTGTGGTGTCCTGAGTTCAAATAACTGATTGGTATAAATAATGAAAAGAGCGCTTATAACTGGAATTACTGGTCAAGATGGAGCTTATCTTGCTGAATTTCTGATTCGAAAAGGCTACGAGGTACACGGCATACGGCGCAGAACTTCGCTATTTAATACCGATCGAATTGATCATCTATACTCTGATCCACATGAACATGATGGCAAGTTAGTTTTGCATTATGGAGACATGACAGACTCCAGCAGCTTGCTACGTGTTGTGGAGCAGTCAAAACCCGATGAGGTGTATAATCTTGCAGCTCAAAGTCATGTGGCAGTCTCGTTTGAAGAGCCGGAATATACCGCCAACTCTGATGCCGTTGGTGTTTTGCGTTTGCTCGAGGCGCTTCGAATTACTGGACTTTCTAAAACCTCTCGTTTTTATCAAGCATCAACTTCTGAACTTTACGGGCTAGTACAAGAAATTCCTCAAAGAGAAACAACTCCTTTTTATCCGCGTTCGCCTTATGCTGTGGCCAAACTATATGGTTATTGGATAACTGTAAATTATCGCGAAGCCTATGGAATGTACGCTTGCAATGGGATCTTGTTTAATCATGAGAGTCCTATTCGAGGCGAAACCTTTGTCACCCGGAAAATCACGCGTGCACTGGCACGAATCAAACTTGGTACACAGAAGGCGCTTTTCCTTGGTAATTTGGATGCAAAGCGCGACTGGGGTCATGCAAAAGACTATGTTGAGATGCAATGGCTGATGCTTCAGCAGGAGCATCCAGAGGACTTTGTCATTGCGACGGGCCAACAAGTAAGTGTGCGTGATTTTGTGACGTTGGCGGGTCGGCGACTTGGCATGACTATCGAGTGGTCTGGCAGCGGCGTTGACGAAAAGGGTTACTTGCCCGATGGTCGTTGCATTGTGGCGGTTGACCCTGGCTACTTCCGTCCCACAGAGGTCGAAACTCTTCTTGGCGATGCTGGTAAAGCACGAGAAAAGTTAGGTTGGTCGCCAAAGGTCACCTTCGAGCAACTAGTCGACGAGATGGTCGATGCAGATTTAGCCGAGGCTGAAGCCGAACTGCGTGCCTCTTTCGCAAGACGCAAGTCGCTTTACTAACGGATTGCAGCATGGAATCGGTGCAAATCATTCGTGATGGTGATTTACCCCTTGCGTACATTGTGCGAGCTGGTTGGATGCCAGAGAAGACGCAGTTCTTGACCCCAGATGACTTTGGTCAGCAAATGGGAATGATTGTCTATGGCGCAGGCCAGTCTATTCAACCTCATCTGCACCTGCCTGTGGTTCGTGAGGTGCACGGCACAACTGAATGCATCGTCGTTCGAAAAGGCTCTTGTGCAATCGATATTTATAGCCAAAATAAAAAAATTCTATCAACGCATGAGCTATATCTTGGTGATATCGTATTGCTCCTTCGTGGAGGACATGGATTTCGAATGCGAGAAGATACCGTTTTGTTTGAAGTCAAACAGGGGCCTTACCTTGGTATGAAGGACAAAGAGCGATTCTGAGTTGACGCGGTGATAATGTATTGAAACTATCCCTTTTGCCATACTTTTTACGTTATCGAAATCTAGAGTTAGACGTTCTGCGAGGGGGGGCGATCATTGCGATCTTACTCCTGCATGCCGGAGTTATGACTCCTAGGTTGGATGAGTACCCCAAGCTTCTTCTCCTTCTACAGCGGCTCAGCGTAGGAACGCAACTATTTTTTGTGCTGAGTGGATACCTTGTTGCCGCTAGCTTTGATCGCTGTATCAGCAACGGCGAGGGTGTTGGCGGCTTTTTGCTACGCAGGGCCGCCAAGCTGTTGCCTTTATATTTTATTTTTTTGCATCTGAACATTGGATTGTTTTTCATTTCTCAAGAACTCGCGCCGGACCTCCAGCTATTCAGGAATTCACCGTCAACTGAAAATCTAAGCTGGAACAATTACATAGTGCACTTGCTACTGCTTCAAGGGTTTGTGCCTGCGTGGTTGAATACCTTGCTGGATGGGAGCTGGTCGATAGTCAATGAGGCTTATTTTTATATTATCTTTGCGGCGCTCCCCATGGTGATGTTGCGTACATCGTTGGCCATAGCAAAGATGTACGCAGTATCGCTTGGGTTGGCAATATTGTTCGTCCTGCTAATCGGTCGATATTACGAGGGATACTCTCATTATGGATTTTTTTCTCAATTGCCGTGTTTTATCCTAGGCATATTCGTGCGGAGGATCAAAGCTAAACCGGGATTCGAGGAGAGCTTTGCGCCATGGGGTGTCCCGGTATTTATCGTGGCAATGCTCCTGATGGCGGGCTGGGTAAAAGGGGAGAGCAAGCCTCTTGATGAATCGCACGTCTATGCCATATGCTTTGCTGCGCTGCTCCTTTTTTCTTCTGCATTGGTTCGGCACGCGCCAGGGCTTCTGAACAAGGTGTTGGCAAGTTTTGGCCGCCAGAGTTATGCATTGTTCTTGGTCCATTTGGTGTTTTTGAAAATTTGGTGGGCTTTGGTGGAGGTTTATGGTTTGCAAATGAACTTCTCCACTGCTTTGCTGACAAATATCCTCATTGCCGTACCGTTGACTTGGTTAGTGTCCAAAACTCTTGTCGATCCTATCGATCGGTATTTTGTACATCGGGCTGATGATTGGCTGAAACAACAACAATTTCAACATCTTAGTAGGTAAACAACGTGATTCCTGTGAATGAACCCATGCTGGCGGAGGAAGATTTCCTCGCGCTTCAAGACACTTTTCGTACTGGTTGGATCTCTTCTGCGGGACGCTATGTCGACGAGTTCGAGGAGCGTTGGGCCGCCTACTGTGGCGTGAAATACGGCATTGCCGTCTCTAACGGCACGACTGCGCTGCAGGTGGCAGTGGAAGCTGTCGGTATTGGCCGTGGTGACGAGGTGGTCATGCCTACCTTCACGATCATTTCATGTGCATCGGCAGTGGTGCGCGCTGGTGGTACACCTGTGTTGGTTGACTGTGACGCGGATACGTTCTGCATGTCGATCGAGCAGGTCGAGGCTGCGATCACACCTCGCACCAAAGCGATCATGGTGGTCCACATGTATGGTCATCCCGTTGACATGGATCCAATCATGGCTTTAGCGCAGCGGCACGGCCTATACGTCATCGAGGACGCCGCAGAAGTTCACGGCGCTCTTTATCAGAGTAACCGTGGCACAGCGCAGGCAACATGGAAAAAATGCGGTGGCATTGGCGACATAGCCACCTTCAGCTTCTTTGCCAACAAACTGATCACTACCGGCGAAGGTGGCATGGTGGTCACCAATGATCCTGAACTCGCTGCGCGTTCACGCAGCCTGCGCAACCTGTGCTTTCGCGGCGACCGAAGGTTTCTTCACACCGAGCATGGCTATCAATTCCGACTTACCAACATGCAGGCTGCATTGGGCGTCGGACAGGTGACGCGCATCGAGTCAATAGTCGAGCGCAAACGCTGGGCTGCGACCCAATACATGCAGCGCTTGTCTGATTTGACGCAATTGCAGCTACCCATGGAGCATCCTTGGGCACGCAGTGTGTTCTGGGTCTTCGGAATGGTTCTGGCAGATGATGTACCTTTCGATGCGACTGAGTTTGCACGCCGCCTTAAAGCGCTCGGAGTCGAAACGCGACCATTCTTTCTGGGGATGCATGAGCAACCCGTGTTCCACGACATGGGATTGTTCAAGGATGAACGGCACCCGGTGAGTGAGCGAATTGCGCGTCGAGGCTTGTATGTGCCCTCGGGGCTCGCACTCACGCTCGAGCAGATTGACACCGTCAGTCAAGCCGTCCGACAGGCCTTGCGCTGACCCAACTAGGAAGACCCAAATGCACGTTTTCAATTCTCTCTATGCGAGCCAATATGATTCGATGTACCAGGACAAAAGCTATTCGGCTGAATGTGACCTGATAGACGAAGCAGTAAAGCGATTCGCACGCCGCCGACCTTTGAAACTGCTTGACATTGGTTGCGGTACCGGCGGCCATGCTTTCGAACTGTCGAGGCGAGGCTACCAAGTGACCGGCGTTGACTTGTCATCTGAGATGCTCGCTGCTGCCCAGGCGAAGGCAAAGTTGTTCGACGTCGATCCCCAGCCGCGCTTCGTGCATGGCGATGCAAGGAACTTTGATACCGGCGCGACACATGACATCGCAATCATGATGTTTGCTGTCGTTGGGTATCTGACCAGCAACACGGATGTACAGGATGGTCTGCGGAATGTGCGGGCGCACCTTGAGCCAGGCGCCTTGTTCGTTTGCGATTTCTGGTATGGCCCCTCAGTGCTGACCACGCGGCCGAGCGACCGATTCCGCGAAGTCGCGCGTGCTCCAGGTAATCGCCTTTTGCGCGCCGCGAGCACCGCCCTGGACACGCGCCGGCATTTGGCTGAGGTCACCTTTCGCCTATGGCAGCTTGAAGGTGAGCGTGTCGTGCACGAGGCTACCGAAGTACATCGAATGCGGTATTTCTTCCCGATGGAGTTCGAGATGTTGTTGGCCCGTGCAGGATTCGAACTGAAGTCGATGAGCGCTTTCCCGTCGCTTGACACGCCGCTTTCAGACGGCACCTGGAACGCGCTGGTTGTGGCGCAAGCGATTTAACAGCCAGGTCGTAATGTCACTATTTTTTCGATTTAGTCAATTTTTTATCGAACTAATATAATTATATTATATTAGCAGCATTATATGTGGTGGGAGGCTTTTCCTTTAGTTGTGGTTCTAGTGGTTGTCGGTTGGTACATGAATGGTCACCGCGGACAACCTATTCTGCAGATTTATACATTGATAACGGCTAGCTATCTTAATGTTTTCCCAGCAATTAATTTTTATTTTTCAAGTGGTGAGACTATCGAGTCGTTTAGCTACTTCCAGTGGCTTGTCGTACTATTTTTTCAACTACCGCTATTGTTGGTGGCGCATTTTTCTGCTGGGCGTTCAGTGCCGATGGCGATAAATAAGCCAGGCCGAGCAACGTTATCCCCATGGTTGCCTTTGATATTCATAATCGTACTCGTCGGCTTTTGGTATGTGGCATTAACTTATGACCTGTTCTTCCGCCGTCTGGGCCACGAGGGACTTCAGCGCAATACGACCAAGGTCCCTGCGCTGCTTTTGTACATATATCGCGCAGCAGTAGAAACATCATTTTTTGTGTTGATGTTCCTTTGGACAACGTTGCATTATGTGGCGACGAACAGTCGTTATTATCGTCGTTACAAATGGACTCTAGTTTTTTATTTTGGTAGCTTCCTGCTATTTTATATTGCAAACTCAAGAATGCATGTTGTCCTGCTGCTAATCTGTGCTATTTCCACCCACCCACGCATTGTTGAAGTTATCAAAAGACGCATGCAGTTATTACCGATGGGGCTCATGCTGGCGGCACTGTTAGTTGGTCTCACGCTGTTGCGTGAACTGGTGCTGGAGGATAATTTTCGGGTCGAGTCAGATGATCTAGTTGTAATGATGAGCGTGGCGCTAGGGCTGATTGCGGCACGCCTTGATTCTCTTTCTATCCTTCATGAATTACACCGTGCTGGCTTTGATGTATTGCGTTTTGACTTAACTGGCGTGTTTCATAGTATTTCATTCAATTTGTCCTTTTTTATTGATTGGCAAAATTATATTTCAATAAAAGAATCATTAATAACATCGCCAACCGTTTTTATTGTGAATCGCCTGTTGGGTTCTGCGGAAGTAGACTTTCCGAAGTCCATGATCTTAGACGTATTTTTAAGTTTTGGTCTTCTCGGTCTGGCGGTAACCGCAGTGTTGCTTGGCGCAATGATTGGCAAAGTGCAGCGGCGCGTTAGTAGCTTTCGAGGATTTAACATGGGATTTCTGGCGAGTCTTTATGTTCTTCCAATGCTCCTGGAGTTCGAGAAGGAGTTTTTGGGTCTGCTTATTGCCTTCGCCAAATGGATTCCAGTGTTGGTTCTTATATATTGGCAGCGCCCTCGATTTTATAATTCACCAATTGGAATCAGAGTAATCGCTTCAAACTCCTGGAAGCCCACATGAGTATCCCACTGCGTGCTCGCGGCATCGATCTGGCGAATCTCGTCGTAGGAAAGGCTTCAAATTTCCTGCTGACAGTGATCATTTTCGCAATGGCCTCGCACGGAATGGATGCGATTGCTTTCGGTTCCTTTGGCTATTGGTGGAGTATCGGCCTCATGGTGGGTGGTGTATTCCTTGGCGGCATGAGTTCCGCAGCGGTGAGGACTGTGGTCCTCTCCTCTTCACTCCGGCCTGTGATTCGCCTCAGCATGCAACTAGTCGTGGCAGTGATGCTCACAGGCCTGCTTGTCGCAGTGGCTGCCGTCCAAACAGGCGTAGCTGGATTTGATCAGGTGGTCCTCGTGGGGGTCGTCAGTGCGTTCGGCATTAGCGTGATGCTCCAGTCAGTCCTTTTTGGCCTGCTTCGTGCACTTGAAGCTTCGCGCAGTAACACGATTGCCTCGGTGGTGGTCGTTTTGCTCGTTCCGGGCGCCGCTTGGCTACTCTCTGGACCTAATCCGGGCTTGCTGAGGCTGTTCGGAGCATTGATGGCAGCATTTGCGATAGGCACGGTGGCCTGCATCGTCATTGCATGGCCTATTATTCGAGGTTTACTGCAGCGCGCTTCACAGGAAGAATACAAGGGCCGGCGGATCGTGCGAGATGCTCTCGCTTTCACCGCCATCAATATTTTCTCTTATGCGGCAGTCAACGTTGATTTCACCCTGATTAAGTGGCTGGGTACGCAAGATGAGTTCGCACTGCTGGCCAGTGGCAAGGTATATTTCGAGCGATTCGTGTTGCCAGCGCTGATGGTGTTCGCCGGCGCGATCAGCCTGCGTGTGCTCCGTCATACGCATGATGAGTCTGTAGGTCCAGCACGTATTGAGGCTCGGCTAAGCCTTTCTTTTGTAATCTTTGCGCTGTTCATCGTCTCGGCAGTGGCGTCTGGCTACTGGGTGTTTGTGGAGTTGATTCGCCATGATGTACGCCAGCTTCAGTGGGTGTCGGTGATCGCGGCGAGCGTTGGTTACCTGCTTTTTTCATTCAACGCAGTATTGTTTGATTTATATGTTTTGCGTGTGAGGATCCGCGCGGCCCTGATTCACGTGTTCGCATTCGCCGTTCTCGGCGGTACGGTTCAGTGGCTTGCTTTTGTGACATTTCGGGTGCCAGGCTGGGCTCTCGGATGGTTGGCCTTTAAGTTGGTCGTGACTATCGTCCTGGCTTTTGAGGGTATGCACATGAAGGTGGGGCGGAATGCACCTCCCGCACATTGAATATGAAGTTGTTCTGGGTTGTCTCAAACTTTGAACTAGGTATGGGGTGGAAATAAATATTCTTGAAATCAATCTTTGAGCTACGTTCATATCGAAGAACTATTTGGAGCGACAAGCATGACTAATTACCCGGCAATTTGGAAAACCGATACTGTGACGGACTCTGCCAGTCTCCTGCAGGAGTTCGAGGATGCCTTGCGCGGCAAGCTGCAGCAGATTTACCCAAAGAACACCGACTGGACTGGAATTACTGTGCTACTGGGTGAGAAAATTGACCACCTTGGCGCGCTGCCTAGACTGGCCGAGTTCTTGAACCAGTTCGGGCGCGAGAATGTTCTAGGTGCCACATACTTCAACCTTGCCCCACATTCCGTGCTGCATCGCCATCGTGACATGAATGGCAACCTTCTATTTGGGGTGATGCGCTTGCATATTCCGCTGCAAACAAATCCCAAGGCGATCATGGAGGTCCAGAAGAAGCCATACCACATGCCGATTAACACGCTGTGGGCCTTGGATACCTCGGGTTTGCACGCTCTGGAGAACAGCGGTGACCAGAACCGTATCCACCTCGTGGTCGACGTGAAGTATGGTCCGGCCACGGCCAAGTATTTCCCGGGTTTCAAGCTACCCGTGGTCCTCCATCTCACCGGATTCGTGTTTATTGTCGCCGGCAAGGTGCTGCGGGATCTAGTGACCAACCGCGCGAGCCTGATGGCACGCATACGTAACCTAGCAACCAGGATAACCGGAAAATGAAGACTCGTTTAAGCGATAAAAACCCATTCGGGCTAAATGCAAAGGGATACCTCTGGGAACGTTTTGCGCGCCAGTCCCCGTCGGAACTCCACCTCGATTACGGAGCGCATGACGGAAAGATGCTGCAATTGCTCGCCGATACTGGTATGGTTCGGAAAG
>JACCDH011007957.1_pt1 | contig 10324 bp, 8 predicted proteins | sample 7442481 | NCBI WGS metagenome assembly JACCDH01 (sample SAMN15323433, study PRJNA562643) | freshwater metagenome | isolation source: river surface water | place: USA:Blue River Watershed | collected 2017-08-15
CCATGACGCCGAGGTGGCCACCTTCGAGTTGCGCTATTTCAAGGCCGACGGCAAAACCCCGCTGCGCACCGAAACGCTGGCCATTCCCGGCGCCACCTTCCGCAAGGAAGGCCTGGGCAAGGACGTGACCGACAAGTTCCTCAGCGGCCTGCCTGGCGTGCAAAAGGAAGGCTGCGACGGCCTCATCACCAGCGCCCGCTGGGTGGTGCACCGCATGCCCGACCACACCCGCACCGTGTGCCTGGAGTTCTTTGGCCATGCGCGCAACGCCGTGCCGAGCATCGTCGAGATCAAAGACTTCATGTTCGCCGAGCAAAAGCGCACGGGCACCGTGCTGGCCGGTCTCGAACACCTGGACGACCGCTACCTGCGCGCCGTGGGCTACACCACCAAGAGCAAGCGCGGTGGCTTTCCCAAGATGGTGCTGATCGGCGACATCGCCGGTGACGACGCCGACGCCGTGGCCAAAGCCACCTCGGAAGTCGTGCGCATCGCCAACTCGCGCAGCGGCGAGGGCTTCATTGCCATCAGCGCCGATGCGCGCAAGAAATTCTGGGCCGACCGCAAGAAGACGGCGGCCATCAGCCGCCACACCAATGCCTTCAAGGTCAACGAAGATGTGGTGATCCCGCTGCCGCGCATGGCCGAGTACACCGACGGCATCGAGCGCATCAACATCGAACTGAGCCTGCGCAACAAGCTCAAGCTCTGCGCCGAACTCGAGGCCTTCCTGGCCCGGGGCAACCTGCCGCTGGGCAAGGTCGAAGACGCCAGCGAAATGCCTTCGGCCGAACTGCTCGAAGAGCGCGTGGCCCAGGCCCTGTCGGTGGTGCGCGATGTGCGTGACCTCTGGCAGAACTGGCTCACGCGGGTGGACGAGCTCTTTCCGCAACTGCAGGACCACACCCTGCGGGCAAGCTGGAAGACGCAGATCCGCACGCCGCTGCAAGACATCTTCTCGGGCTCGGCCTTCGGGCCCATCCTGTCCGAGGTCAATGCCATCCACCAGCGCGTGCTCAAGGGCCGCGTCTGGGTCGCACTGCACATGCACGCCGGCGATGGCAACGTCCACACCAACATCCCGGTCAACTCCGACAACTACGAGATGCTGCAGACCGCGCACGAAGCGGTGGCCCGCATCATGGTGCTGGCGCGCAGCCTGGACGGCGTGATCTCGGGCGAGCACGGCATCGGCATCACCAAGCTGGAATTCCTGACCGACGCCGAGCTGGCCAACTTCACCGCCTACAAGGCCAAGGTGGACCCCGAAGGCCGCTTCAACAAGGGCAAGCTGCTGCGCGGCGAAGCCCTGAGCCAGCTGGGCGCGGATGTGCATGCGGCCGACCTCTCGCACGCCTACACCCCCAGCTTTGGCCTGATGGGCCATGAGTCGCTGATCATGCAGCAGTCGGACATTGGCGCCATTGCCGACAGCGTCAAGGACTGCCTGCGCTGCGGCAAATGCAAGCCGGTGTGCGCCACCCATGTGCCGCGGGCGAACCTCTTGTACTCCCCGCGCAACAAGATCCTGGCCACCTCCTTGCTGATCGAGGCCTTCCTCTACGAGGAACAGACCCGGCGCGGCATTTCGGTCAAGCACTGGCAGGATTTCGAGGACGTGGCCGACCACTGTACCGTCTGCCACAAGTGCTACACGCCCTGTCCGGTCAAGATCGACTTTGGCGACGTGACCATGAACATGCGCAACCTGCTGCGCAAGATGGGACAAAAGAGCTTCCGCCCGGGCAATGCGGCCGCCATGTTCATGCTCAATGCCACCAACCCCGAGACCATCAAGCTCGCCCGCACGCTGATGGTGGATGTGGGCATGAAGGCCCAGCGCTGGGCGGCCGACCTGTTCAAGGGGCTGGCCCGCAAGCAGACCAGTGCGCCCCCGGCCACCGTGGGCACCGCGCCGATCAAGGAGCAGGTGATCCACTTCGTCAACAAGAAGATGCCGGGCAACCTGCCCAAGAAGACCGCCCGTGCCCTGCTCGACATCGAGGACAAGGACTACGTGCCGATCATCCGCAACCCGCAGCGCACCACGCCCGAGACGGAGGCGGTGTTCTACTTCCCGGGCTGCGGCTCTGAGCGCCTGTTCAGCCAGGTCGGCCTGGCCACCCAGGCCATGCTCTGGCACGCCGGGGTGCAGACGGTGCTGCCGCCGGGCTACCTGTGCTGCGGCTACCCGCAGCGCGGCTCGGGCCAGTTCGACAAGGCCGAGAAGATGATCACCGACAACCGGGTGCTCTTCCACCGCGTGGCCAACACCCTCAACTACCTCGACATCAAGACGGTGGTGGTCAGCTGCGGCACCTGCTATGACCAGCTGCAGGGCTACAAGTTCGAAGAGATCTTCCCTGGCTGCCGCATCGTCGACATCCACGAATACCTGCTGGAAAAGGGCATCACCCTCACGCCCGAGCAGGCCGGGGCCTACCTCTACCACGACCCCTGCCACACGCCGATGAAGCAGCAGGACCCGATGAAGACCGTCAAGGCGCTGGTGGGCGAGCAGGTGCTCAAGTCCGAGCGCTGCTGCGGCGAATCGGGCACCCTGGGCGTCACGCGCCCCGATGTCTCGACCCAGGTGCGTTTCCGCAAGGAAGAAGAAATCCGCAAGGGCGAGGCGGCCCTGCGCGCCAGCGGCGCCGTGGCCGCCCAGGACAACGTCAAGATCCTGACCAGCTGCCCCAGCTGCCTGCAGGGCCTCTCCCGCTACGGCAACGACTTGCAAAACGGCCTGCTCGAAGCCGACTACATCGTGGTCGAGATGGCCCGTCACATCCTGGGTGAAAACTGGATGCCCGAGTACGTGCAACGCGCCAACGACGGCGGCATTGAGCGCGTGCTGGTCTGAACCTCTGGAGCAACACCATGGCTGGTTTGAAAAAGGACACCCCGGCGCCCGAGACCTTGACCCTGCACGGCGCTTCGCGCGTGCTGGAGATCGGTTTCGCCGACGGCGCACAATTTCGCATCCCCTTTGAGCTGATGCGGGTCTACTCGCCTTCGGCCGAGGTGCAGGGCCATGGCCCGGGGCAGGAAGTGTTGCAGACCGGCAAGCGCAACGTGGCCATCGTCGACATCGAGCCGGTGGGCAACTACGCGGTCAAGCCCACGTTTTCCGATGGGCACGACTCGGGCCTGTTCACCTGGGAGTACCTGTACTTTTTGGGCGCCCAGCAAAACGCGCTGTGGGCCGATTACGAACAGCGCCTGCAGGCGGCCGGCATGGGCCGTGACGACCCCATGCCCGAGAAGGGCGGCGGCGCCTGCGGACACCACCATTGAAAGCGCGCCCATGAGCAGCACCCACTTCGGCTTCAAAACGGTTGATGAAAAAGACAAGGCCCGCCATGTGCGGGGAGTCTTTGACTCGGTTGCGTCCCGCTACGACGTGATGAACGATCTGATGTCGATGGGGCTGCACCGCGTCTGGAAGGCCTACACCGTGCAGGTGGCCAACCTCAAGGAAGGCGACCAGGTGCTCGACATCGCCGGTGGCACCGGCGACCTGGCGATGGCCTTTGCCAAAAAGGTCGGGGCCAGCGGCCGCGTGGTGCACACCGACATCAATGAGGCCATGCTCTCGACCGGGCGTGACCGCCTGCTCAACCACGGCATCGTGCTGCCCACCCTGGTGTGCGACGCCGAGAAGCTGCCCTTCCCAGACCAGCACTTCAACCTGGTCAGCGTGGCGTTTGGTCTGCGCAACATGACGCACAAGGATGTGGCCCTGGCCGAGATGTGCCGGGTGCTCAAGCCGGGCGGCAAGCTGCTGGTGCTGGAGTTCTCCAAAGTGGCCAAGCCACTGGAAAAGGCCTACGACTGGTACAGCTTCAACATCCTGCCCCACATGGGCCAGCTGGTGGCGGGCGACGCCGACAGCTACCGTTACCTGGCCGAGTCGATCCGCATGCACCCCGGCCAGGAAGAGCTGAAAGCCCTCATGAAAAATGCCGGATTTGGGCATGTGGATTTTCACAACCTGAGCGCGGGGGTGGTAGCCTTGCACGTCGGTATCAAATGTTGAACAGGTGCCGTCTGTTTTCATACTGATCGGAGACAACGTGAAAAAGTTACTTCCACTGATGCTCGCTGCTGTCATGGCGCTGGGCAGCCTGAACGCAGAAGCCGCTCGCCGCATGGGCGGTGGCAAATCCGTGGGCCAGCAGTCGAATAACGTCACCCAGCGCGAGGCGGTGCGTCCGCAGGCGCCTGCGGCCCCCGCGCAACAGACCGCCCCGGCTGCGGCCACCAAACCCACTGCTGCTCCTGCACCGGCGGCTGCCGCCGGCAAGAAGCCCTGGGGCGCCATGCTCGGCGGCCTGGCCGCGGGTCTGGGCCTGGCCTGGCTGGCCCACTCGCTGGGCTTCGGGGAAGCCTTTGGCAACATCCTGCTGGTGATCCTGCTGGGCGTGGTGGCCATGGCCGTGATCGGCATGATCCTGCGCAAGCGCCAGGGCAGCACGGGCTCTTCGCCCATGGCGTATGAGGCGGCCGGTGCCGGCGCCGGCGCCCAGCAGCCGACCACCTTCAGGCAGTACAACCCCGCCAACGTCGGCAACGACGCTTCGGCCCGCCCCTGGGAAGCGCAAAACACCAGCTTCGACGCCAGCCCCGCTTCTTCGGGCAGCATGATCGGCGCCGGTCTGCGTGGCCCGCAAGGCTGGGGCGTTCCAGACGGCTTCGATGCCGATGGTTTTGTGGACGCCGCTAAGCGCAACTTCATCACCCTGCAGGATGCCTGGGACCGTTCGGACATCGGCATGCTGCGCTCCATGATGACCGACGCCATGCTCTCCGAGATCCGCAGCCAGCTGGCCGAGCGCGAGGCGCAGTTCCCGGGCCAGGCCAACAAGACCGAAGTGGTCATGCTTGAAGCCCAACTGCTGGGCATCGAGGACATGGACGATGCCTACATGGCCAGCGTCGAGTTCAACGGCATGATCCGCGAAGAGCCCTCGGCCGGCCCGAGCCCCTTCCGCGAAGTCTGGAACATGACCAAGCCCAAGAACGGCGGCAGCGGCTGGCTCGTGGCTGGCGTGCAGGCCCTGCAATAAGTCACAGGCGCCCGTCAGGACGCGGCTTTCGGGAATAATCGGGGACTATGGCAACACAGTCCCCTTTTTCATGGGCCGCGCAGGCCGTTGCAGGTCTGAAGCCCCCCGCCTGGGTGGTGGACGAGACCCTCAACCGGCTGGTGCTTTTCCTCAACCACGTGCTCATGAGCGAACCCGAGGCCATGCGCCGCCTGGCCCGCCAGCAAGGCCAGCGCATCGAGCTGGTCTGGCAGGACCAGTCGCTGCAGCTGCAGGCCACGCCCGCCGGGCTGCTCGAGCGTGGCCAGTTCAGCGCGTTCGACTTGCGCCTGACGGTCACCGAAGCCTCGCCTCTGGAGGTGCTCTCGGCGCTGGCGCGCGGGGACAAACCCAAGGTCCGCATCGAAGGCGATGTGCAGCTGGCCGCTGAAGTCAACTGGCTGATCGACCATGTCCGCTGGGATGCCGAGGAAGACCTGGCCCGCCTGATCGGGGATGCGCCGGCCCACACGCTGGCGGTGCTCGGTCGCCAGGCCCTGGCCGCGATCCGCAGCTTTGTGGCCAGCCGTTCGACGGCCACCGCAGGTGGTGCGGCATGAGCCGCCTGGCGCGCGGCGCTTTCATTGTCTTCATTGTCCTGCGCTACGGGCTGGATGAGCTGGTCCTCTCCTCCTTTCGACACCCCTGGCTGCGTCTGCTCACGCGTTGCCTGACCATCGGTCGCAACCTGCGTTCCCCGCGCGGCGTGCGCTTGCGCGAAGCCCTCGAGCGTCTGGGCCCGATTTTTGTCAAGTTCGGTCAGGTCTTGTCCACCCGGCGCGACCTGCTGCCCCACGACATCGCCGAAGAGCTGGCCCGCCTGCAAGACCGCGTGCCGCCGTTTCCTTCCGAGGTGGCGGTGGCCAGCATCGAGCGTGCCTTTGGCCGACCGGTCGACCAGATCTTTGAACAGTTCGAGCGCGAGCCGGTGGCCAGCGCCTCGATCGCGCAGGTCCATTTCGCCCGCGTGCGGACCCGGGACGGGCAGTTGCGCGATGTGGCGGTCAAGGTGTTGCGGCCCGGCATGCTGCCGGTGATCGAGAAAGACCTCGCCCTGATGCGCCTGATGGCCGGCTGGGTCGAGCGCCTGAGCGACGACGGCAAACGGCTCAAGCCGCGCGAGGTGGTGGCCGAGTTCGACAAATACCTGCACGACGAGCTCGACCTTGTCCGCGAAGCAGCCAACGCCGCCCAGCTGCGGCGCAATATGGAAGACCTCGGCCTGGTGCTGATCCCCGAGATGTTCTGGGATTTCTGCCATCCCGAGGTGATCGTGATGGAGCGCATGAAGGGCGTGCCGATCAGCCAGGTCGAGCAGCTGCGCCAGGTGGGCGTCGACATCCCCAAGCTGGCCCGTGACGGGGTGACGATCTTCTTCACCCAGGTTTTTCGCGACGGCTTTTTCCACGCCGACATGCACCCGGGCAACATCCAGGTCAGCCTGGACCCCTCGACCTTTGGCCGCTACATCTCGCTGGACTTCGGCATTGTGGGCACGCTCACCGAGTACGACAAGGAATACCTGGCCCAGAACTTCACGGCCTTTTTCCGTCGCGACTACAAGCGCGTGGCCGAACTGCACATCGAATCGGGCTGGGTGCCCGCCAGCACCCGGGTGGACGAGCTTGAAGCCGCCATCCGTGCGGTGTGCGAGCCCTACTTTGACCGCCCGCTCAAGGAGATCTCGCTGGGCATGGTGCTCATGCGCCTGTTCCAGACCTCGCGGCGGTTCCATGTCGAGATCCAGCCGCAGCTGGTGCTGCTGCAAAAAACCCTGCTCAACATTGAAGGTCTGGGCCGCCAGCTCGACCCGGAGCTGGACCTCTGGAGCACGGCCAAGCCCTTCCTCGAGAAATGGATGCTCGAACAGGTCGGCCCGCAGCGCCTGTGGCGTGAACTCAAGGCCCAGGCGCCCCAGTACGCCAAGCTGCTGCCCCAGTTGCCCCGCCTGCTGAGCGACTACCTTCAGCAAAACCGCCGCACGGAATCTCGGCAGATCGAGCTCTTGCTCGCCGAGCAGCGGCGCACCAATGCCCTGTTGCAGATCCTGCTCTATCTGGGTCTGGGCTTCGTGACCAGCATCTTCCTGCTGGTGGCCTGGTCACATCTTCACGTGTATTTCTGATCCACGACTCCTGGAGAACATGTCATGTTGCTCACGCTTGTGATTGCTTACCTGCTGGTGACCATCGCGATCGGTCTGGCTGCGGCCAGACGGGTCAAGAACTCGGCCGACTTTGCCATCGCCGGGCGGCATCTGCCGCTGTACATGATCATCACCACCACCTTTGCCACCTGGTTCGGCTCGGAGACGGTGCTGGGCATTCCGGCCAAGTTCGTCAACAGCGGTCTCAATGGCGTGGTCGAAGACCCCTTTGGCGCAGGCAGCTGCCTCATCCTGGTGGGCCTGTTCTTTGCCGCTCGCCTCTACCGCATGACGCTGCTGACCATCAGCGACTACTACCGTGAGCGCTATGGCCGTTCGGTCGAGATCGTGTGTTCGATCATCATCATGGTCAGCTACCTGGGCTGGGTCTCGGCGCAGGTCACCGCCCTCGGACTGGTGTTCAATGTGTTGTCTGGCGGCGCGATCAGCATGCCCCTGGGCATGGTGATCGGGGTGGTCTCCATCCTGGCCTACACCCTGTTTGGCGGCATGTGGTCGGTGGCCGTGACGGACTTCATCCAGATGATCATTCTGGTGGTCGGCCTGGGCGTCCTGGCGGTGTTTGCCGGTGAGCAGGCGGGCGGTGCCGACAAGGTGATCGCGCTGGCGGTCAGCCAGGACATGTTCAAGTTCTGGCCCGAGCCCAACTTCCACGATGTGGTGTTCTTCCTGGCCGCGGCCATCACCATCATGCTGGGCTCCATCCCGCAGCAGGACGTGTTCCAGCGCGTGATGTCGGCCAACAGCGCCTACGCCGCTACCCGCGGGCCGATCATCGGCGGGGTGTGCTACATCCTGTTCGCCTTCGTGCCCATGTTCCTGGTGGTCAGTGCCCTGATCATCATGCCCGAGCAGGCCAAGGCCCTGATCGAGGAAGACCCGCAAAAGGTGCTGCCGACCCTGGTCATGGAAAAAATGCCCCTGGTCATGCAGATCCTGTTTTTTGGCGCCTTGCTCTCGGCCATCAAGTCCTGCGCTTCGGCCACCTTGCTGGCGCCGAGCGTGACCTTCACTGAAAATATCTGGCGCCAGTTCCGTCCCCACCAGTCCGACCGGCAGGAACTCAAGGCCATGCGCATCACCGTGCTGGTGTTCAGCCTCTTTGTGCTGGGTTACGCCATCCTGATGCAGGGCACCTCGATCTACGAAATGGTCTCCGGCGCCTACCAGGTCACGCTGGTGGGTGCGTTCGTGCCCCTGGCTTTTGGCCTCTACTGGAAGAAAGCCACCACCCAGGGGGCCATTTTTGCCATTGTGCTGGGCCTGCTGACCTGGCTCTTGCTGCTGCTGACCCCCGCCGGCGAAGTCTTCCCGGCCCAGCTGGCCGGGGTGCTGGCCAGCCTGGTGGGCATGCTGATTGGCTCTCTGGGGCCGCAGGCGATCCGCAACCAGCACGGCTCGCACCACCAGCTGGCCGGGGCCCACTGAGGCACGGGCGCAGGGCGGGGGCTTGAAGAGGGCGCCCCCGCCTATAATTGAGGGTTTTGCGATTCCCCTTCCGAACGAGCCCTCACCATGCCCATTTACGCCTACAAGTGTGAGTCCTGTGGCCATGCCAAGGACGTTCTGCAAAAGATCTCCGACGCCCCGCTGACCGACTGCCCGGCCTGCGGCCAGCCCAGCTTCAGCAAACAGCTGACCGCCGCCGGCTTTCAGCTCAAGGGCTCGGGCTGGTACGTGACCGATTTCCGGGGTGGCTCGGGCGGCACCGCTGCCGCCGCCAGCAGCACCGCTGCGGCCGGCACCGCCTCGTCCACCGAAAGCAGCAGCGCCTCCAGCAGCAGCGAGAGCACGGCCAGCACCACCACCAGCGCTGCCGGTGGCACCTGCGGCAGCGCCTGCGCCTGCCATTGAGACGCCCCCACTGAACCGCCCCATGAGCAAAAAAACCCACAGCTTCAAGCAATACTTCATCACCGGATTGCTGGTGTGGCTGCCCATGGGCATCACGGTCTGGGTGCTGACCTGGCTGGTCGGCCTGTTCGATGGCATCTTCCTGACGGTGCTGCAGGCGGCAGACCGGGTGATCCCGGGCATGCACGTCCTGGCCGAGCAGCTCAGCGGCGTGCCGGGCCTTGGGGTGGTTCTGGTCGCGCTGGTCTTTTTGGTGTCGGGTGTTTTCGTCACCAACATGTTTGGCCAGTGGTGGCTGCGCAAGTGGGACGGTCTGATGAACCGCATCCCGGTGGTGCGCAGCATCTACACCAGCGTCAAGCAGGTGGCCGACACGCTTTTTTCGGGCAGCGGCAATGCCTTCTCGAAGGCGCTTTTGGTGCAGTACCCGCGCCAGGGCGCCTGGACGATCGCCTTTCTCACCGGCCAACCGGGTGGCGCCGTGGCCCAGCATTTCGACCAGCCGATGGTCAGCGTCTATGTGCCCACCACACCCAACCCGACCTCGGGCTTCTTCCTGATGATGCCCAAGAGCGATGTCATCGAGCTCGACATGTCGGTGGACGACGCGCTCAAGTACATCATCTCCATGGGCGTGGTGGTGCCCGGTGGCCCGGAAAATCCGGCCATCAAAAGCCACTGAGCACGCCACCCTTTAGCCCCCGGACACCCGTGTGTGTCCTCCAACCAAGAGTCAAGAAATGTCTTCGATGCGTACTACCTACTGCGGTCTGGTGACCGAAGCCCTGCTGGGCCAGACCGTCACGCTGTGCGGCTGGGTCAACCGCCGCCGTGACCACGGTGGCGTGATCTTCGTGGACCTGCGCGACCGCGAAGGCTATGTGCAGGTGGTCTGCGATCCCGACCGTCCCGACATGTTCAAGATCGCCGAAGGCCTGCGCAACGAGTTCTGCGTGCAGATCAAGGGCCTGGTGCGCGCCCGCCCCGAGGGCACGACCAACGACAACCTCAAGAGCGGCAAGATCGAAGTGCTGTGCCACGAGATGGCGGTGCTCAACCCGTCCGTCACGCCGCCCTTCCTGCTCGACGACGACAACCTCTCGGAGACCACGCGCCTGACGCACCGCGTGCTGGACCTGCGCCGCCCCTACATGCAAAACAACCTGATGCTGCGCTACCGCGTGGCCATGGAAGTGCGCAAGTACCTCGACGAAAA
>JACCDH011244289.1_pt1 | contig 10321 bp, 12 predicted proteins | sample 7442481 | NCBI WGS metagenome assembly JACCDH01 (sample SAMN15323433, study PRJNA562643) | freshwater metagenome | isolation source: river surface water | place: USA:Blue River Watershed | collected 2017-08-15
GCATTGACAGGTATCTTGTTTTCTTACCTAAAATTTATCGCTGCATTATTTCAAAGAACTTCATTTTTTTCGCTTCACTCGTTTCAACCTTTTGTCGAACCGGGCGGCAAACATACAACAACTTTTTTAATCTGCAAGAAAAAATTTTATTTTTTTCTAACTTCTTTTTGTCATCTCTGTTTACTTATTCCGTTAAGAACGTTTTTCAAAGCGGGGTGCAAAAGTAATCACATTTTTTTAATCTCCAAATTTATTTTCACTTTTTTTTCTTGTTTCCAATTCAAAAAAGCTTTTGTCGTTTGGCGTCACTACTATGCCTCCCTTACGTAAAGAACGTTGCTGTAAAGCGGGTGCAAAAGTAATCACATTTTTTTAATCTGCAAGTTTTATTTTATTTTTTTTCAAAAAACTTTTTGAACTATTCAAATAAACCTTGTGTGACAAATTTGTTACCTTGTTGTAAAGAACGTTTCCGTTAAAGCGGGTGCAAAAGTACACGCATTTCTTTACTACACAAGGATTATTTTATTATTTTCACTCGACTACTGCTTAATCTATTGTTTTACAGCTCTTAAAAAAGTCACTTTTTTTTGCTGTACATCTCTTTTCCTCCAATAAATGTAGCAATAAGTATGTTTTCCTGCAATTGATCCGGTGTTCCTGTCATCAAATCCACACTGGTCATTACAAAATCAGCATCCTTACCCATCTCCAAACTGCCAGAGTAATGTTCTGCAAATCTGGCGACAGCATTCCATATGGTCATTCCTCTTATGGCCTGCTCTCTCGTTATTGCTTCATTCAGTTGAAAAGGATTGACCACAACACCTCCTTTGTCTTTTCTGAAGACTGCAGCAAAGAAAGTCTTCATGGGGTCAATATCTTCAATAGGAAAATCAGTACCCAATGCCATCATTCCGTTCTCCTTTAATAGTGTTGCGTATTTATATGCCTCCACTACTCTGCTCCGTCCAAGTCTCTGCCAGGCCCAAGGAGAGTCACTGGTAGCATGAGTTGGTTGAACCGATGGTATGACATTGAATTGTCCAAACATTGGCACATCACTTTGATCTACCACCTGGGCATGTTCAATCCTCCAGCGCTTATCATTGCTGCCTCCCAAAATCTTTGCGTAGTCCTTTAATACAACTCGATTTGCGCTGTCTCCTATAGCGTGCGTACACACTTGAAACCCTTTCTTTTCTAATGCCATCCATTCCATTATCCACTCTTCATGGTCGCCCAACATTTTTCCAAAATCTTTTTTCCCTTCCGCCAATAGATCTTGATAAGGATTGATCAAACATGCTCCACGTGATCCCAAAGCACCATCTGCATAATACTTGAAGCTGCGCACCACTAGCTGACGATTGGCCGTGTCAATACCATTCTTTATATAATGCGCAATTGTTGACTTGTCCTGCGAAGCCATGATGTACATGGGCATCTTTAATACACCCGCTTTCTGGAGGGAATCCAAAAATTGAATCTCATCCCTATCCAAACCGGCCTCTGTAATATGCGTTAAACCAACCGCAAAGCAAGCTTGCTGTGCCATTACCAATCCTTGCTCCTTATCTATCCTTGTGTAAGCCGGAATAATCTTCTGTATTGCAATCATTGCCTTATCCAATAGTAGACCCGTTGGTTCCCCGCCTGGATAGCGAAATATCTGGCCACCTTGAACACCCTTTGCCCCCATCAATCCTGACAATTCTAGGGCCCTTCGATTAGCTATACCTGCATGACCGTCAACGCGCATCAACCAAACTGGCCTATCAGGGAACAATTCATCCAACCTTTTCCTATCGGGCATGGCCTGATCTGGCCAAAGGTTTTGATCCCATCCTCTTCCAATTATCCAATCCCTGTTTGAATTATGCTGTTGTACTTTAGAACAAACTGCTTCCCAAGATTTTAATCCATTCAAATCCACTTCATTCTTGAATAACGCGTAGGCTAAGAAATGCGCATGTGCATCTTGAAAGCCGGGGTAAACAAATTGGTGCTGCGCATCAATCACTCGTTTCGCGCTGTATGCATTCAAAATCTCTCGCTCCTTACCTATCGCCACAATCTTCCCATCTTTTATGGCCATTGCCTCTGCTTTCGAAAAAGCATCGTCCACCTGATAGATGGTTGCATTGTGCACGATAAGATCAACTTCTTGAGTAGAAAAATGACAAGCTGTAATGCTGAGGCAGCCTAAAATGCCAATTAAAAAAACAAAAGCTCTCATCCTATTGATTCTTATGGAGTACAGTTGCACTGGCCTGTGCGGTTGGCATGATCCAAACATCTTGAATATTCACATGAGGCGGCCTTGTAATCATAAACAACACTGTCTCTGCGATGTCCTGGGCCAGCAATGGTTGGAAACCGTCGTAAACTTTACTTGCTATTGTCTCATTTCCTTTGAATCTTACTAAGCTGAACTCCGTTTCTGCTGCCCCTGGGCAAATCTGACCAACTCTTATATTGTGTGTCACCAAATCAATGCGCATGGCTTGTGTAATTCCGTCCACCGCGAATTTGGAACCATTGTAGGCAACTCCTCCTCCATAAGCTTGCTTTCCCGCCACAGATCCGATGTTGATGATGGTGCCGGAATGCTGCTCTACCATCCATCGCGATATATACTTGGACATCCACAATAATCCTTTGACATTGGTATCCATCATTCTCTCCCAATCATCGGAGATTCCCTGATGAATGGGCTCACGTCCTACAGCCAACCCAGCATTGTTGATCAAAGCAAAAATCTCAGAATTCCACGCTCTGCATCGTTTTACAAAATCCTCAACTTCATTCTCGTTTCTCACATCCAATACAGCTGTCCATACCTGCGCGCCTGCTTTCTCACATGCCGACTTGACATTACTTAGTCTATCTTCCCTCCGACCGCAAAGGATTAAATCAAATCCATTGTTGGCCAATACATATGCAGTTGCTTCCCCAAAACCCGAAGTTGCCCCGGTAATCAATACCACTTTTTTCATGGTGCCTAAGATATTGAGAAGGAGGAAACACAAAAGCGTTTGGGAGAATTTCCTCTATCTTTGAGCCATAACCTTACAATTATGGCAGTTAAAAAAGCAAGAAGCATTCGGTTGATTGAGGTTCCCAGTGAAGTAGGCGCGGGAACACGTGGCGCAAGTTTGGGCGTTGATGCCATTAAAATAGCCGCAATGGATTTTCGTTCTGATTTCTTTAAGAAATACAAGAGTATCATCATTGCGCATGACAATCAAGCTTTGCACAACAATCCGGGAAGCAGATATGCCAAGCACATTAGAAGTTTATTAAAAATGTATGAGCGAATTGGCGCTGCGGTTCGTGATACATGCAGGGATGGAAAATTCCCTTTGATTTTGAGTGGTGATCATAGTAATGCTGGCGGCACATTGGCCGGATTAAAAATGGCTTATCCAGAATCGCGGATTGGTGTGATTTGGATCGATGCCCATGCTGATTTGCATTCTCCCTATACTACCCCATCCGGGAATATGCATGGCATGCCACTGGCGACAGCTCTCAATGAGGATAACATCGAAGAGAAGTTGAATGACTTGGATTACGAGACGATAGATTTGTGGGAGATGTTGAAGAATGTAGGCGATATCAGCCCCAAAGTGGAGTACAGAGATTTGGTATACATCACTTTGAGGGATTTGGAAGATCAGGAAGCTGCTTTAATTAAACAAAACAAGGTCAAGGTGGTATCCACCAATGAGCTGCGCAAGACGGGAATCACCAAGTTGTGCCGAGAAGTATTAAAATACTTGAGTCAATGTGATAAAATCTACATCAGTTTTGACGTTGACTCCATGGATCCAACAGTATCACGCGGAACAGGAACACCGGTAAAAGGTGGGATCAACGAGCGTGAAGCAGCTGATGTCATCTTAGAATTTTTGCAAAACGAAAGAACATGTTGCTTGGAGTTTACGGAGGTCAATCCAACCTTGGACAGCGAAAACGTGATGGCCGAGACAGTATTTGAGATTTTGCAGAAGGTGACGAGACAGGTTGAGATGATATAAAGGGGATGAGGGGATAAGAGGATGTTAATGCCTGAATAAGCTTGACCGTTTTTATACAGCATTGTTAAAGTTTTGATAACAATCCTCTTATATCACTACTAGTCAGGGCAATAGGGCAGTTTTTTTTATACACATTCTTGTTTTATTTTGAGATTTAATTTAAATTGCATAAAAAAAACAAGACTTCATGAAAACTTTCATCTTATCTACGATGGTGACGATTTTCGCTCTCCATTCACTTGCACAGGCTCCCCAAGGAATTCCTTACCAGGCCATTGTGCGCTCATCAGATGGCTCAACATTGAACAACAGCAATACTTCTATAACTTTCAAGTTAAGGGAAGCCGCAGCAACGGGTAATGTCATTTTTGAAGAGACGCACAATTTGGTAACCAACAGCCAAGGATTGGTCAGTTGCGTTGTCGGCAATGGGGTTGTCTCACAAGGCAATTTTTCAACCATTAATTGGGGAATCGGAGCAAAATTCTTACAGGTTATTGCGAATACGGGCAATGGAAATATTGATTTAGGCACACAACAATTGATGAGTGTGCCTTATGCGCTATATGCTGCTCAAAGTGCTACAGGTCAGATTGGACCGCAAGGTCCCGAAGGACCGCAAGGACCTATTGGACCTGCTGGGGCAACAGGACCACAAGGTCCTACCGGACAGACAGGTGCAACTGGACCACAAGGTCCTGTCGGACAAACTGGAGCAACCGGTGCAGCAGGTCCGCAAGGTCCGCAAGGTCCTGTCGGACTCACTGGTGCAACTGGCCCCGAGGGACCACAAGGACCTGCTGGACCTGCTGGACCTACGGGTGCAACAGGAGCAACTGGGCCGCAAGGTCCTATCGGTCTAACTGGCGCTCCTGGTCCTCAAGGAGAGCAAGGTATTCAGGGAAGTCCTGGCACACCTGGTTTAGATGGTAAATCGGTTTTGAATGGAGGCATTGACCCAGATGGGACAATTGGAAATGACGGCGATTTCTATATCAATACTTTGAACTCCACTCTTTTTGGTCCAAAAGCAAATGGCGTTTGGCCTGCTGGCATCTCTTTGATTGGCCCCGAGGGACCGCAAGGACCAGTTGGTCCTGAAGGCCCACAAGGCCCTGCTGGAACCACTTTGACCTGTGCTACAGACAACACCAATTTTACTCTGCGCGGAACAGGATCTGGTAATTATGCTTGTACAAATGACCTTATTGTCACCTCTGCGGGCAACGTGGGCATCAACAACACCAATCCAGGAGTGGCATTGGATGTGACAGGAGCTGGTCGTTTTTCCAATGGGTTGACTATTTCTAATGGTGGTTTAGCCATTTCAGGTGGTGGATTAACGGCTTCTAATTCTAATCAAAATTTCAATTTCGGTACTAATGCACTAACTGCAGGTACTATTACAACTACGGGTAATATTACAACTACAAATATTACTAGTTCCAGTGGAGGAACCATTTCCAACTTCAATTTGAATGGTAATTTTGGAAGCAAAACAATCTCTGGCTACTCTTCTATTACTTCAAGTTTTGGTACAATATCAGGTTTTCAAACAATAACAGCATCAGATTTAAAAACCAGCGGAACGGGATCAGGAACTCCTGCTGTACTAACCTCGAGTGGCGCAATTAAAGCCCAATCCTCCACCAGGAAGGTGAAAACCAATATTCGGGATTTGTCTTTCAATAAAGAAAAAGTTTTTCAATTGCGCCCTGTGATTTACAATTTAAAACCAGCCTTGGGAGGTGCGCAAGAAGTGGGACTTATCGCAGAAGAAGTGCAAAGTGTTTTGCCGGAATTGGTGATTACAGGCCCAGCCAAACAATGGAAAAAAGACGATAGCGGTTTGGTAGATTTGGATGGAAATGGAATTGAAATTACCGACTCCAATCGAACAGAACCATATTCCGTATTTTACGATCGTCTTTCCGTTTATTTATTGGCCATAGTGAAAGAACAAGAAATGCGCATCAATGAATTGGAAAAGAAATTGAATGCACTTGAGAAAAAGTAGCCGATACCGAGCCCTGACATGAGAAAAAAAGGAGGAATGCCTCCTTTTTTTCATCTCCATTTAATGTTAGCACGCAATATTGCAGCCATTCTTAGGTTCTTGTCTTATGAGCACTAATCATTTCTTTACCCTAATCATCGTAATTTTCAACCTTCCTTTATTTGGTCAAAAAATTATGGAATTGAATTCCGAACAACAAAAAGCATTTATTCTTGAGCACCAAAAATGGCGGGCGGAGGTAAAAAGTGAGCCTTTAAAATGGAGTATCGATATCCAAAAGAAGGCAGAAGATTATGCGCTAAAATTGGCGAAATTAGGGCGATTACAGCATTCAAATTCTGGTTTAGGTGAGAATCTTTATTGGTTTTCGGGACAAACTTTTAACCCTGCAGACGCGACTGACGCCTGGGGTTCTGAGAAATCATTGTATAAACCAGGCACCAAAATATCCAATACCAACTACCACGATTTTGGTCATTATACTCAAATGATTTGGCACAAAACCACTGAGGTTGGTTGTGGTGTGGCGCAATCACAGCATGGAACCTTTGTTGTATGTCAGTACAACCCTCCCGGGAATTACCTTGGTGAAAAACCTTGATTTCACTCTTCATTCAAACGTCTGAATTGCACTACATTTGATTGATGAAGAAATTTTTTGCTTTACTCCCATTTATTTTTCTGTTAGCCAATGTGATATTGGTGATGGTCAGCTATCAAAGCCTACCCGACATTATTCCTTCGCATTTCAATTTTAAGGGAGAGGTGGATGGATATGGTGATAAATCCACCATCATTATTCCATTGATGATTCATATTGGAATGACCATTCTCTTGTTTTGGATCGGGAATCATCCCGAAAAGCACAACTATTCTGTTACCATCACTGAAGAAAACCAATCAGCACAATATGCTCTATCCAGCAGATTGATGCGGAATTTGAATACTATCATTGGAATGATTTTCACTACAATCAGCTACTCCATCGCCCATCCCACTTTTCCTAAATTCTTTGTCCTGATGGAATTGGTATTGATATTCGGAATGATTATCCTTCACTTCTATCAGAGCTCAGCCAAGAAATAATTACCATTTTCTGCTCAGCAAGACCAAGCGGGTCAACATTAAGAATAATGTCGTTAAGATGATGAAGTAAATAACATCTCTTGAATCTACTACTCCGCGGCCAAGCGAATTAAAGTGACTTTGCATCCCAATGTTACTGAAAACGGTATCTAAACTGCCTAAAATATCAAAGCTGGCCAGTGATTGAAACCCACTATAAACGATAAAGATCAACAAAGCGGCCAATAGAAATGCGACAATCTGATTGTCTGTAATGGAAGAGCAAAATAATCCAATCGATACATAAGCACTGGCCAAGAAGAATAGACCTAGGAATGAACCCCAAGTGGCCCCTGAGTCGATATTGCCGACGGGGCTTCCCAATCTGTAAACAGTGATGTAATATACCAAAGTTGGTAAGAGGGCTACCGCAACCAAAACCAAGCCGGCCAAGTATTTGGCTAATACAATATTCCACTCTGATAATGGTTTGGTTAAAAGAAGTTCTATGGTTCCCGTTCTTTTTTCTTCAGCAAACGAGCGCATGGTAATGGCTGGGATTAGGAAAATGAATACCCACGGTGTAATAAAAAACAACCCGTCCAGACTGGCAAAACCCATATCCAGGACATTTGTATCGCCAGGAAAGACCCATAAAAAAAGACCTGTCATCAACAAGAAAACAGCCATTACCACATATCCAATCAATGAACTGAGAAATGATCTTAACTCTTTTACAAATAAACTCTTCATGCTTCTTCTTTTTGTATTACAGACCACGCTTGGGGTGGGGCTGCAAACATAGCCTTTGTTTTGGGCCATACCCATTGAAAGGTCTCTGTATTCTTATAATTTTCTAAATGCTGTTCACTTTCCCAAAAAGAAAAGGTGTAATACACCCTTGGGTCACTTAAATCTTGCCACCACTCCAAATGCAAACAACCGGGTGTGGCCCTTATCTTTTCTCGGGTTGAAAGAAACAATGTTTCAAACTCCTTCGTCTTCTCCGTCTGAAAAGTCATTCGCACAATTCGCTTAATCATTGAGCTCAATAAAAAGGTTTGACATTTTCTGATAACCCAATAAGCGGGCAGCACCACCACCCAATTGAGGAGTGGTATTTTTCATGGCAATGTGCAAGAAATCATTGACACCCCACACAGCGAAAGGAATTCCATCAGCCAAATCATCGGGCGAGAAGTCATTGATAATGGTTTTCAATCCTGCCTTTTGTGTAGATCTGGCCAGGATGGAAAAACTTCGTTTTCCGATATATGAATCAAACATGTCTCGGGTAAAATTGAGTACAATGTTACCAAAATCATCGATGTGAATGACCTGACAACGAATGCCTCCTTCTTCCATTTGGGGCTTTGGGAAAAATACCTTTGTGTATTCGGACTCTAATGCCGCAATCATATTTGGTGTTCCACCTTTGGCCAGATGCGCTGCCGCTAGCATGAAAATTCCTCCCATAGGAAACAACAGGTCGCTGTCTTGAAGAGGAAGATTGATACGATAAAGTTCATCCACACCTTGATCAAAAATCAAATTAATTACGCCATTATCGGCTGTTACAAAGTACTGGTTGTCTTTTACTGCAATCAACGGCATTTTCTCCAATTTGGATTTTACTCCCAGCACATGAACCGTGCCCATGGGGAAAGATTTCCAACAAGAGCGCAGGAGATAGGACACCTCAATGATATCAAAGTGGTTCACCGCGTTGGCTATGTCTACGACTATGCAGGTTGGCGCGTAATTGATCAACTGAGCCTTGGCTAAAGCAATGTGATAATCCCGATTTCCGAAATCCGAAGTAAAGGTGACAATAGACATTGACACAAAAGTAAAACTTAATTGGAGGAAAGGCGAATGCTAAAAGTGATTTTTTCATTTGAAAAAAGTCTAACCTCTATTATTTTCGCTAAAAACATCACAATATGAAAAAAACGATATCCCTAATTACTTTGATTTGCTTGTCTTGGGCATCAATTTCTCAAGTCATTCCCAATGGGAATTTTGAAACATGGGTTGCGGGAGAGCCCGCCGAATGGACTACTTTCAATTCACTGGCCTCGCTATTATTTATTGATGCACCTGCGGTTCAGGAATCACCTGCTCCCGAAGGAAACTCTTGCATCAATATCAGTGTAAGGACTAGCCTACTTTTTGGAGTGATTCCAGGTTTGGCCACCACTGGTCAAATGGATTTGATGACTGGTGCTGGGACCAGCGGATTTGCTACCACAGCGCGTCCTAATTTTTTTGAAGGAGTGTACAAGCACAACGAAATGATTAATTCGGATACTGCTGTTGCTTACGTTACCTTGACCAAATGGAATCCGACAACCATGACCCAAGATGTTATTGCAGATGCCGGTATGCTGTCGATTGGAGGAACTTCCGATTGGACAACATTCTCCATGCCGATGAACTATTATTCCGACCTTAATCCGGATTCTTGCAGTATTGTTTTGGGGGCTTTTGGTTCTGATGGAAACAATTGCAGTTTTGACAATTTGAGGTTGACCATGACCAGCAATGTTGCAGAGCAGTCTGCAAAGAAGTTGGATTGGATGGTTTATCCCAACCCAACGACTGACCGATTAACATTGTCATTGGCAGCATTGACGTTCAGCGGTGAGACTCAATTGGAAATTTGGAATCCTGAGGGGCAATTGGTTCATACTGAAAAATTAATCAATGTCTTGAATCCATCTATCTCTGTTGCTCATTTGACAAATGGAAGATATGAAGTGGTATTGCGCAATGGCAATCGTCGAATGACGAAGACCTTTGTAAAAATGTAAATCTTTTACTTACTTCAATGAATAAGCCTCAATAGAGGCTTATTTTTTTGCTCAAAAACGAAGAAAGCGATTTATCTTTGCGCTCGCTTCAATGGAGACGTGTCCGAGTGGTTGAAGGAGCACGCCTGGAAAGTGTGTATACGTCAAAAGCGTATCGAGAGTTCGAATCTCTCCGTCTCCGCCAGATTACATGTGATCATCCCAACATGTGTTGGGATTTTTCATTTTTGGAAGTTGCTGAACCTACACCGAAGGTGTGAGTGAAGCAATCGCAAAAATGGAAACAACGTAGCGAAGCGAAGTGATCACATTTCTTCTGAAGCCCCCCCCATCAGAGAAAAGCCACGCTAATCTCTCCGTCTCCGCCAGATTACATGTGATCA
>JACCDH011135998.1_pt1 | contig 10320 bp, 10 predicted proteins | sample 7442481 | NCBI WGS metagenome assembly JACCDH01 (sample SAMN15323433, study PRJNA562643) | freshwater metagenome | isolation source: river surface water | place: USA:Blue River Watershed | collected 2017-08-15
AAGTATGAATACACTACCGAGTCTAATTCAAAATATAACTTCAGCATCCAACCTGACGGTGCTCAATGGAACTGGAGGGCCGATCAGGTTCGAAATGCTGAGCCCGTCAATGTTAATGTAAGCGGTTACAGATTCAGCTTAGGGGCCAATTTCAAAGTAGAAGAGATAGGTCGTTTTTTTGTGAATACTGGACTTGTAGTGGCCAGGAAATTCACTGTCTACAATGAGAAACACTCCTCAAGACACGCTTCCTATGATCTTAAGAACGCATGGATCTTTGAGGGTGGACTAAGTTTTTAATTTAAATTCATTTTTTGTAAAAGGTTAATCAAATGCAAAGCGTTTTTTTCATTCTTTCTTTGCTTGCAGTTTCATGTGCTCAAAGGCCAATTATATATGAGCATCCATCTCGTACTTATGAAGTAAATACCGCAGTCTCCCCATGTGATGACTTTCATTCGTATGTTTGTAGTAAAACAGAAAGTGATTTCAAGCTTCCTGAAGATCGTCCTGCCTATTTTTTTGCTTTTAGTGATTCTGCAGAAGCTCTTTTAAATTATAAAAAGAATTATTTTAAAAATTTATCAAAAATTGATACTCAAAACATCCGTGAGCGAAAACTTAAAAATGCCTATCTTGCGTGTATCAATTCCGAAGCTCAAAAAAATGATGAAGAAGCCTACATCACTCGAATCAATTCTGAGTTAGCGAAGATAAATGACCGTAAAGAACTTCAGGAATATATAGGCGGGAAGATACTGACTGGGGATGCGAGTTTCTTTGAACATATTGTTGTTGGTAACATGGATAATCCTGAATACAACGACTTGGTCCTAATGCCGTCGACAATGACGTTCCCTGAGCGCAGCTACTACTCGAAACCAGGTGCAAAAGAGGACCTTACCTCAGTCATGGAGAGCTTTTTTAAAGAACTTGGTCTCAAAAAGGCTTCAGAGAGGGCCAGCGAACTTTATAAATACGAAGAAGCTTTCTCTCAAGTTTTTCCACTTCCCCTAGAAATTCGAGATCTTATGAATAAGAAAACTCGAATAACTAAGCAACAATTTAGCCGATGGAAAAATCTCGGACTTAGCACTCTTTTAAACAAGATTCCCTCTCGCACAATTATCCGAAATATTTCTCCTAAGGCCTTTGATCACGTAAACAGTGCCCTTGAGACGATGCCAATTAATCAACTTAAAGATTTTTACGTCTACTATGCGCTTCGAGACTATATTGAAGATTCGAGACCAGAATATTTTAATAAATATTATAATTTAAAAGCTAAATATATGGGGGCATCTCCCATCAGACCATCTCGAGATGAGAGGTGCACAACTTACATCATGAAGACCTTTCCCATGGAACTCGACTCTATTCTTTGGGCACGAATTTTTCCGGACTTTCCTCGTGAAAAATTTATTGGAATCGTTGAAACCATTAGAACTTCTCTTATTAAAACTCTTAAAGAAAATAGCTGGCTTTCAGAGAAGGCAAAAACTGGTGCTATAAAAAAAATGACCACCGCAAAAATGTATCTCGTTTCACCTGATAATGATATTCAATGGAATTTCAATCCAGAAACTGTCATCTCATCTACTACTAAAGTAGGTAATGACGTTTCAATTAGAGGGGCCATAAGACGACGTGACTTCTCAGAGCTTGCAGATAAAGTACCAAGCGATCGCTGGAGTATTGGACCTCTTGAAGTTAATGCTTATTATGATCCCTCACAGAATCACTTTGTCGTACCTGTGGCCATCTTACAGGGCCCTTTCTTTGACAAAGGTCAAACCGAAATTCAAAACCTGGCAGCTATTGGAACTGTTATTGGTCATGAGCTTGGACATGGGATTGACGATAAGGGATATCTTTATGATGAGAAAGGTCGACTTCGCAGTTGGGTAACACCCAATGACAAACTTGGTCTTAAAAAACATAACCAGCCTCTAGTAAGTATATTTAATAAAGTCGGTCACAACGGTCTTCTCACACTAGGAGAAAATACTGGTGACAATGTTGGTCTTTCAGCCTCTTTTAGATCTGCATTTCCAAATTATAGTCCCGGGAAATACCCACAATCGAGCTTAAAGGAGTTTTATCTGCAATACGCTCGAGTATGGTGTGAAGTGCAAACCGAAAGCTTTCGTGAAATGCGTTTAAAGGTTGACCCTCATTCTCTAGGGAAGGAAAGGATTAACCAGCAGGTTAAACAGCAGGCAGGTTTTTATGAAGCTTACAGCTGCAAGGAAGGAGATAAAATGTTTTTACCTGAAAATCAAAGAGTTAAAATCTGGTAACACATCTACTAAGTATTCTTATTCTAAGCACATTAATCTACACTGAGGCATCTTTTGCAAAAAAAATTGCTATTGTATCCTCAGGTGGGGTTTCGCTTGGTAGTTATGAAGCAGGTGTCCTTAAAGGGATAATTAATTCCAATAATATTCAGTTTAAAAAAGATCTAAAAGTCGTATTTGGTGCCTCTGCTGGAGGAATCAACGGTCTTCTATCTCTTTTTGATGTGTGCTCTGTTAAAGAAGAATCTAAAAATCTTTTATGGAATATGTGGATTCCAATTGGTTTAGACGAGCTTGAAAACCAAGAAAAAGAAAATAAATATATTCTCAGCAGAAAGGCAATAACTCCCTTATTTAATCAACTCAGACTTCTGTGGAAAGATGGGTTCCACGATCAATGTGAAATTATTTTCGGAGTCACAGTAACAAGGAAATATCCATTAAACCTTAAAGTGAGAGACAGTTTAACTTTGCAAAGACAGCCAGAAATATTCACTGTTAAAATTAAAGGTCAAGGCCCGGGAATAGCTCCGCTCGTTTCAAACCATATTTATAAGAATAAAAATACTTATAGAACTTCACTCCCTTTAACGAATAACTCAGAGTCTAATCTTGAAGTCATTCTTGATCTAATAATGGCTTCATCCGCATTTCCATTGGCCTTCTCTCCCTACCCCATTAGATTCTGTTTTCATTCTCCAGGCGAAGAACAATCTAGCTGTAACTTAAAAGACTCAGGTTTAGAAGAATTTGTTGACGGTGGGATCTATCAAAACAGCCCTGTTGACCACGGCTATGAGATCTTAAATGAAGTTAGCAGCGCATATGACAGTAAAGAACTTATTTATGTTAATGCATCTGCCCCTCTTCATAATCAAAGTGGTGAATTGTCAGATGATGAAAAGTCAAAAGAAGCTGACCCCATTGATGAAGCTCTTGATCTCGGTTTTAATTTTCTTCAAACTTCTCGCAATCTGTCACTAACTCAGAACTTACAAAAATATCCCGACTTATCAAAAAATATTAAAACAAATTCTAAACAAATACCGTTAGTATCGGAGCCACTTTATGCCTTTTTTGGTTTCATTGAGAAAGATTTTAGAATTGCAGATTTTTATCTCGGAATTCTTGATGCATCAAAAATATTTCCAAATGAAAAGAAGTCAACTTCAAAAGAATATGAATGCTTCGTCAAAAGATTAAGTGGTAATAATGAATGCGTACTTGATGAAAACTTAACTATCTTATCGAGACTCTCAAAGTTGAGAAGAGACCTTTATCCCAATAGTCAAGGTCTTGAATTCTTAATGAATTATTTGCAACAAAATCATTTTCATTTTAGGGACCTCAAATTAAGAAAAAAGGAATCTAAATTTGGAAAAGTCGCGCTAAAAAACAGACTAAAGTTACCGTTACTTAAACTTGCTGAGAACAGGCCTGAATCCTCAAAATTTGGAACAAAATTAATTTTTGAACAGGCCTTAAATCAAGTCAGTTTTTATCCAAGTGCTCGGTATGCCTATGCGCTTTGGGGGGACTCACCAGAATTGGGAATATCTCTTGCTTACAAAAAAGAACTCAATATACCTACAACACTCAGGCTAAATTTTTCTTTGATGTTCCAAGAATATGTTAACAAGTTTAAAGGTCAGGAAGAAAATTCGGCTCTTGTTCCACTTATGGGATTTAGGTATCAGCCTGAAAAATTAGGAAATAGTATGTGGCAAATCAATTTCGGTGCAAGGGCCGGTTACGTCCTAGTGGACTCAGACAACGGTGGTTCAAAAAAAGAGCTTTGTGATCCAAACAAATTCAAAACAAGCACTGTCGCGTGTTCTGGTTTCACAACTCAACTAGTCACCGCAATTACTTTCATTGAAAGAGCAAGAGTTCAAGTTGTTTATATACCAGATAGTCCAAATCAGATTGGTAAATTCATGAATCCAGTTTTTTATCTTCAGTTCGGAATTGTCATCCCTGACTTTTGGAATTAACACTGATCTAATGAGTCTGTTCTGACTTAACTTTAGGAATTAAGGCTTGCTTAGAAATGACATCCAAAATCGTACGGGTTTCAGGATCAGCCAGTAAGCAACTAAGGTATTTAGTCTCCTCATCACATTCCATCTGATTAGTTTCAATTTTTACTGTAAAAACAAGCTTCATATAATATTGAAGATAGTTGTCCATATTAATTTTAGGCTTGTCTGGAGAGCAAATTTTATCCATCTCGACGAGACGATTCCCAAGAGCTAAAAGCAGTACTTGATACTCCATTTCTGGACTATACTTCGTTTTCGTCCTTTTTGATCTAGCGACCTCTATCTCCTCAGTATCTGCTGTGTCTTCAGAGGGCGTCCCTTTTCCTCCGACCCCAGTCACTACTTGAGCATTGAGGGATGTAAAAAGGGAGAGAAAGACAATACTGGTGATAAACTTTTTCATGAATACCCTATCGGAAAAAACAGTATCGTATTTAATTTATTGCAAGATTTCTGGTTTACGGATTAACCGGCCTAGCCGACCTTACGTTGCTTAATATTTTCAATCACATAGCTATTCTTACGACTACTGATTTTTAGCCCTTTTCTATTTTTTGCCTCATAGACCAAGCGTGCAAGCTTCTGCATATCTCCCTTGTCTCGAGGAGGAAAGCCCCAAATAAGTTCAAATAGATGCCCTTTAGTTATAGTTCCAGGAGAATTTGAAAGAACATGCATAAGTTTATTAATGTGCGAAGAATCAGTGGGAAGAGACAATTCTCTAGGATTTGATTGCTCCAAAATTTTTTGGTGTTTATCAAGGCAAAGAGAAAAAATACACTTTTTTCCTTTGAAATTAAAATTTGGCAAAAAGGTGTTGGGCATTATTTTACTAAGTTTATCCCAGTGTTCCCTGGCCAAATCCAGTTCTCCTTGCTCAAGTGCATCGATAACTTTAAGTTGATGCCATAAAAAAGTTATTTCATATTCCTTTAAATTAGTTAAATAAATTGGACTTCCTAGAACAAGATGATCCAGGAGTTTCTTCATAAAGTTGAAGTTTTCTGAAAGATGAAAACTCCTATGTGATTTCATCTCATCCAATAGCCGGTAACAGTCAGAAAATTTCTCTTGCTTAATGTAAAACATGAATTCGCAAATAAGATGTGCAATCACATCGCTGCTCGGAAGAAGATGTTTTAATGGCGCAAGCATCAATAAAAATTCACTCCCCATCGCAAAATTATCCATTTGCATTTCATAAGTGAATTGGCATCTGAGAAGTCTTGCTTTTTGAACATCAGTCTCTATTGGCAGTTGATTTAATTTTAGCATTATTGAATTCATACTGTTTTCATTCTGAAGATTAAAATAAAGAAAAAACAAATTCGTATAAGCGACAAATAGACACACATCCGCTTCTAATTTTTGGAATTCTTCTGCTGCTAGTAAGAGACTTGTTTCAGCGTCTTTAAAATGGGAAAGGTTATTCAAAGCAATACCAATAAGAAGCAGCCTTTGAGCGTCAACATAAGGAAGGCCGGTAGCTGGAAGGTCTCTCATCAGGTAATAAGCTTCCTGATTTTGATTTGTCCTGATAAGAAGATATCCTTCGAGAATCTTTTTTTCCGTTCTGGTTAATCTTTTATCAGAAAAAACATCTTTATCACTCTTTGATAAGAGATAAAGTTCAGTGATCACCTTATAAAAAGTTTTCTCATGCATATCTACTTATCGAATATACGAGCATTTAGCTTAAACAATTTTAGAAATTCCTGGTTAATATCCTTACCAGTGGCTCTTTCAACCCTCTAACTACTTAAAATCACGATGGATATTTTTCTTTTTCAACTCACGAAACTCTCATTGATACTTAAAAACAATAACAAAGGAGCTTCTCATGAAATTTGTCATTATCAGCCTCATTGCCATGAGTTCTTTTTCCGCATCGGCGCTATCAGGAAAATGCAGAAACGCTATCTATGGTTCTGCCGCCAATACACTTCTTAATGCCGCTTTACCGGTCAAAGATTCAACAAACTTAAAACTAGAAAGCATAAATAAGCTTATTGGCACAAAAAGCTCTTACATCGTTGGAGTTAGTATCGAGGATGGTCTAACAGCAGATGTAAAAGTTGTTTTACAAAAAAATTGTATCGTAAAAAAATCAACTTTAATTGCGGATTAGTAACATGGAAACAGTGATGACGACTGAGAAAAAAGACTTGATTGACTTACTCCAGAGCAGATTTAATTCAGTCAAGTCCAGAAATTCAAGCTACTCTTACAGAGCACTAGCAAGAGATGTTGGAGTATCACACGCCACACTTCTCAATTGCATCAATTACAAACGAAACTTCAGTCCCGCACTGGCCTATAAGATCTGCAAATACCTCGAACTCAACGAAGCTCAAACTTTACACTACTTAGTCGAAGCTATGTCGAAAGAAATTAGCCTTTGATAGAGCTGGTTAACCGTTTAACCAGAAATTTTACATAGGACAGAAGTGAGATTTTCTAATTCTTGCTCTCTTTTGATAGAAGGATGACATGAAAACAAAATCGTTAAGTTTTATTTTACTAATCTCTTCCATTCTACAATTAAATGCTTTTTCAGCTGAATATCGAGAGATCGTTTATGACTGCAATTGTATTATTGGAAAAAAAGAATGCTTAGCTGACATTCCAGAATCTACACCTGCTGAGTATGCAAAATTAGTAATCTATCTTAAGGATGGTAATGAGTATGAGTGGAATTTCTGGAATTGGAACTATCGAGATATTGGAGAAATAGACAAAAACTATCGCGGAGAAGATCCGAGCTACAAAAGTCATGTTAAATTAATGGAGAATTGGAGACTAGGGCAAGATTTCAGATCAATTGTTTATTTACCAAAAAAAATGCTAAACGGATCGCCAACAGGTTATGCGATCTATACACTTCCGGAAGAGAAATTAACTATGAATTGTATAAGAAGACCTCCCTTTTAATTTAATAAACTAAAGAAGCATTCCCAACACTAAATGTCAGGAATGCGATGAAATGATGCTAGTAAGCAAGACCGCCCAAACTATCTTTTTTTAGAATTTTAAAGAGGAGATCACTTTCACTAATTTTTCTTTTTGCAATTTTTTTACTTGTTTCAAAGGTTAACTTTTTAAAAAGTGTATCTTCCATTTTTTTTGCAACACTGAGTGAATAATCAATACTTCCAATTTCTGAAGGTTTAAGTTCATTTGTAGCAGAAAGCAATCTCGCCACTCCTAACACTCCTAAGAAATCAAGGATATCAGCATCTCTAAAGGCAAGGGCAAGATCACTTTCAGGGCGAGGTTGATGGTAGACATGGCCAATAATAACCTCATTCACAGACGCGATTTTTTCTTCAGGGAATCCAAAAGATCTTAATAATTTCTCCGCAAGTTGTGCAGAACGAACCCCATGGTCAACCCCAGAAATTTCAAATTTTGCAAGACCTCCAAGATCATGTAAAAAAGATGCTGCTAAAAGAACATCTACATCTATCTGGAGTCCTTCGGATTCAGCTAGTTTTATCGTATTATGATAGTTCCTCTCACTATGAGAGTACCCCCATGCAGCATGTTTTACATTTTCGATGGCAAATGTATTTAGTTTTATCTTCCAATTTGTATCTAAAGGGATTCCCGTCGGTGTTTTATCGACAAGCCCTTTCTCTTTACAAGAAAAGTTACATCCTCTTCCTTGTCTCGTGGTAGAATTAGATTGTTGACGAGTCGATGGTTTCGGAGCTGATCGTTGGGCCTGCCCTACACTTGTATTATCATTATAATTAGATCCTCTGCTTGGCGTCTGGCCGCTACGAGGAGTATCAGTCCTCATGATTTGTGCAGATGTAATGTTTGCAATCATAACTAAAGTTAAAAAAAGAACTTTCTTCATCATATCCTCCGATATTTTTACTTATTCTTGCTTTATTCATTCGACTTCGTATGTAGATTATTGCTATTCATGTGTTGATATTAAACAACAACAATACTGGATCTTTACAACATGGATAAATTCCCGATTGAACCTAATGATTGCTTAATTCTAAAGGCCTTTAAAGATTCAAGCTCTTTAAGAGAGGCGGCAAATCTTTTAAGGTGTGATCCCGCCGGCTTGGCACGTCGAGTCCAATTCATATCCAGTGAATACGGTTTTTTACAAAAGATAAATAATAGGTGGCAAGTCACCTCACGTGGCCTAGACCTTGTCGTATGGACCGAGAGTAGTATCCAGACACAAAAAAAGATTCTATCCGGGAAAAGTAGTCTTCGGTTATCAAGCACCATGTGGTTTGCAGAAGAGCTGTTGATACCAAACCTATCTAAACTTATTAAGTTATTTGACTCTAATACATCTGTCCTGCTTTCTTCTCCACAAAATAATTTTGAATTATCACTTATTGATGGAAGTGTTGACTTTGTTATTGTTTGCCATCCACCAGAGACCCCTGAAATTGAGCATCGTCAAATTAATCAAGAGAAATGGATTATTGTCGCTCCTGCTAGTTGGAAGAAAGATTTAAAAGCAAAAAATGCTAATGGACTAGATTTAGTAAAAGATCGGCCTTTCGTCAGACATAAAGATATAAATTTGGATCTATTTTTACCGCAAAAAATGCAGATTATCGATTCAGGAGTCTCCATCGGCAACATGATAGGCATTAGAAGTGCTGTCCATGAAGGATTGGGGTGGAGTTTAGTTCCCAGAATTTTAGTTAGTAAATATCTAAAAGAAAACCGACTCATTGAAATTCCTTATGATATTCCCATGAAAGATCGAAACATTTGCGTTTGGTGGCTGCGAAATAATAGTCAATCCAAGCGACAATCTGCAAAGATCTGCGCTTGGATTAAAGAAAGTTGCAACTAGCGACCGATACATCTTACCGAATTGCCTCGAATGCTGTTCTCATTTAAAACTTAGATTCTATTTACAGACATCATAAGCCTTTGCCACACATAAAGAGCTTGCTCTTTGAGCTCCCGACAGTAGATCTCTATTCCCCTGACTAGAATTATTCTTCACTAAAAAAAAGGCGATATCACTGGCAATGTTTTCGGCAGTACACAAGCTTCCAACGTCAGCAATATTATCAATAGCTTTTTGACAAGTTTTTGCTAAATCAGCAGCTTTTTCTGCCTTCGCAAGACACTTTGATGAAAGCCTCTGTGTTCTATTTAGCTCATTTTTTAATTCTTGATTTTGTGGCTCTTTTCTAAATGCCTGATAAGCGCTATCTCTGAGGTATTCTTCATAGCTGCATAAAATGCCTCTTTCACTTAGCTTGTCTACAACACCGTCAAATGCAAACGAGGAAAGACTTAACAAACTCAGAAATCCGACTAGCAATTTTTTCATACAATCTCCTTAAGGTATTGTTGGTTTCTATTAATGATATTTGCCATTCTAGATAAGAGTGAGAAATGTTAGTAAAAAATTTTATCCATTGAAAAAACGACGACTTAAGACAAGTTTTGCTTTATGAGGTCAAAACTTGATTTAAGTCGCCTCTTATTAGAATAGTGTTAAAAACCATACTGAATCTCCTAACTCTTCAAGAGAACCTGTGTCCCTAACAGTGTTCTACCAAGCAGTCTTAAGTCCTCAAAATATCGTTGGATATCTTTATTTCCCAAGTTTTATTGCTCCTATTTATCATGAGGAATCACAAATAGAACTCAGTTAAGGAGCAACTCATGAAAATTATTTCTTCACTACTAATGACGGCCATCTCTCCTATGATTTTTGCCAATTCAGATCTCAGTAGTAACAAAGATGCCTCAGAACTGCTAAGCGGTGTCAGATTTGAATTTGTTAAAGAGATTGTTGCAGCAGAAGGGACAAAGTACATTTACTTTCAAAATGGCAATACTATTGTTTCTGACATTAAAGATGAAAGGTTCAGAGATTCTGAGCGTCCTTATTGTCGCCTAAGAAAACTTTTCGAAACTGAGACAGTAATCAAACCAGGTACAACTATTACTCTCTCATTTTCTAAAGTTCGTGAAGT
>JACCDH010296988.1_pt1 | contig 10319 bp, 10 predicted proteins | sample 7442481 | NCBI WGS metagenome assembly JACCDH01 (sample SAMN15323433, study PRJNA562643) | freshwater metagenome | isolation source: river surface water | place: USA:Blue River Watershed | collected 2017-08-15
AACAATTTCAGCAATTTTCCGGTCCAACAGCGGCTGCACAGCATTACCCTCTTGGTGGTACTGCTGCGTACGATTACCCTCGAAAAAGTAGTTGTCAGGGAACGTCTGCAGGCGAGCGGCCTCACGAACTGTCAGACTCCGGCACTGCGATGGCTCAGGATGGATGTAATAATGACCGTCCTTGGCAATATGAGACACGATTGTTGTAGATGGCTGGTTGTACAACTGCACTCGAAATCTGTCTAGAAATGGCGTTGATTCGCTATTCACATTTCCATGACTGGGCAACAAGGCTTGCGGAAAGTCACGCAGATTCGGGGATCGCTTTTCCTCTCGAGCAAATGAGGAGGCAAACAAATACCGATGCAGATCTGATTCCATATGGCTTCTCGTCTCATGCAGCGTCACTCCACCGATCTTGGGGTCGAGGTACCAAGCAGCCAGAGGTTCACTCATCGAGATATCCGACTGGATAAAATTTCCACCAGTTGATTTGTGGATCCATGACTTGGTCACTGCCCACTGTGCACGTTCCAACACACGCGGTGGAACCGCACTTTTTTTCTTCTCGAGGACCTTTAATCCATTGGCAAGAGCCTTTTGCCAATTAGTGACAGAGTCGGTCATCCCGTCATAACGATTTGAAAGCTTGCTTCGAAGCGGGGGCAACCCATCAAGAACATCTTGGGCACATACAAAGGGTGACTGCTTCAATGAGAAACGCTCGGGACAGTTAACTAAGTCTGACACCGACTCAGCAACATCGGCCCTTATGCCAAACAGTATGACCCTGTGCCTAGATTGCGGGATTCCAAAATTCTCGGACTTAATTACAAAGTCATCCGGGTCGCTGATCTCGCCTGGAACAACAAATGATCTGACCAGATATTGATGACCGTTTCCTGGAAATCTAAGGTCTTCAAGTATTCGATTAAATATTAATGAGCCGGAATGCTTCGAGGTCAGTATTCCTTTGACATTTTCCATTACGAAGACAGAAGGAGAAAATTCCTGGATGATTCGCAGGTATTCCTTGTAAAGAAAATGTCGCTTGTCGGACTCAAATTCCTTTGGATTACTGCCGCGCATCCTGGATCGGCCAACGATTGAATAAGCCTGACAAGGTGGTCCACCTATCAGGACCCACTCTCTGGCACCTGCAAGGCCACCGCGAATCCAAGAGTCAATCTCTTTATGATCATTTTTGCCCAATTCGGCGCATCTTGCTTCTGCATATGATTTTTTGACATACGGAATTACAGCCGGATCACTCTCCAACTGCTCTCGTGAAATTTCCCCCCTGATGTATTGATAGTAAGCTGCAGGAACCTTCCCTATTGGAAAGGACCGGAAAAGTGCTCGAAGCGAAAGAGTCTTATGTGCGACGGGATCCTTCTCAATCGAAACACGAATCTCAAAGCATCTCGATGCACCTTTTACTAAAGATGCAAATCCCTCGCACAAGCCTCCCGGGCCGGCAAAAAGGTCAATAACAGGTATACCATTCATTGTTGATTTTTTAATCCTGAGGTTCGAATATCTTCCCATTGACCATCTGAAAGTCTACATTCCAACTAGGGACTACCTCTCAGACGTCTCAAACTCTCTACATTCTGCCAGGTTTCGACGGTTCCCGAGCAACTAAAATTTCGCGAATTACACCTCTGCCTAGACTCATTGTTTGTATTAACGCTCTATACGTTTAACAAGACAAGCCATCACCCCGTGAGCAATTGTTCATTCAGTACGGCACTGAGAGATTGAAATTTTGAGAACACCCTCCCGCCGTATCGCGACCAAAAGTCAGAAGGTTCTGAGACGAAACCGACTTTGAGACAGATTTCGGAGTTGGGTGACCATGGGGTCAGTCAGGAGCTCACAGCAAAAAGCCCCGCATCATGCGGGGCTTTGAGCTCTTAAAAACTCGTGTGAGCGAGTTAGAGGTATAAGTCTTGGCGTACCGCTAAAGATTCGAACTGTTAGTCAGTCAGGATTTATCTATTACCTCATTCAGACTGTTATTACGCGAATGAATGACTGCCTTGAAGACATCGCAAAGGTAAGAAGCCGGGAATATCGAAAAATAAATAAATAGTCAATGGCCGATGATCAAATGCCTCTGAAAATCCTCATTAAATTTTCAGAAAATTTTTTGAATATTAAGATGCCTCACATTCTCCCGAATGAAGGCTTGTAAGCGGAATCTTGCAGAACTAGTTATTTTATTTCTAGTTTGCTTCCATTTGCGCTCTTAGCTTTGCTTAGCAACAGTTCAAGCACGCCATTTTTAAAATGTGCAGCAGATGATTTTTTATCAATCGGCGTCGGCAAACAAATCATTCTTGAAACAGCACCAATATAACGTTCGCTTCTAATAATTTTTTCATCACTGGATCTTTGGTCAAATTGCTCGATGTCTGCCGAGATCGTGACGCAATCGCCATCTATACTCACCTCAACATTCTCTTTATTAACGCCTGGAAGCTCAGCATGAACTATGTACGTGCCATTTCTTTCTTTTACATCAATTGGAAAATCCGACTGCAATGCTTCCCCATGCAAGGGATTAATAAGATATGACAGCGGGTTTTCATAAAAAAATCCCGGAAATAAACTCTTTGAAACTTTTCTTAGGTAATTCATGCTGTCTCCGCTAAAAATTAATTTTACTAGCTAGGGAACAATTTGAATCCTTCCATCTTCAATTAGGCGATCCAGATCGTCAGTGTTCATTTTTGTAACAAATTTAGATTTTTGGTTATATAAAGCAACTTCAGCATCATCGAAAAAAGCAAAGAAAATTTTTTCATCATCCTCGGCATCTGCATCAAATAAACCTGCCTGGTGAATTTTGAGTACGTAATTTAGAGTACCTTTTTTATCAATTTTTATAATGGCTTTTTGCATAATATTTTCCTCATAGAATTTTATATAAGAACGCTTTGATTGCCCGTAGTATGTGACAAAGCAATGGGGGAAATATTACTCAAGCCACGCCTGAAAGAAAGACATTGGCAGAAACTTTTTGAATTACAGATGTACTATATATTTGGCTCGGTGTTGACCTGTCCTGAGATTTTCGTGCCAACCGGAATTTGAGAAGATAGCTCCCAATTCGAAAGGGAGCCATGAAGAAGAGCCGATACAGTGACGAGCAAATCGTCCGGATTTTGCGGGAAGCGGACAAGGATCCGGTACCGGAAGTGGCCAAGCGCCACGGGGTGTCGGAACAGAGCATTTACGGCTGGCGTAAGCGGTTTGCCAGCATGGCCGTTGACGAAGTCAAGGAGTTGAAGACTTTGACCCAGGAGAATGCCCGACTCAAGAAGCTGCTGGCTGAGCGAGATCTGGAGATCGAGGTGATGAAGGAGATCGCCGCAAAAAAATGGTGAGCGCACCGGCCCGTCGGATCGCAGCGCATTACGCGATCGAGCGAGGGATCTCGCAACGGCGAGCCTGTGCGCTGATGCAGATTGCTCGATTCAGTTTGACGTACGTGCCGACGCTGCCGCAAAAGCACGCCCCCGTCGTCTCAGCCATGCGTCGGCTGTCCGGGCAGTACCCGCGCTACGGTTCGCGCCGTATCCGCGTGTTCCTGGCGCGCGAAGGCTTGGAAGTCGGCAAGGAAGCTTGCCAGCGCCTGTGGGCGCAGCAGGGATTGCAGGTGCCGAAGAAGCGGCCACGGCGTCGGATTGCGGGATCGCGTCCGCGGCCGCTGGCACCCGAGGCGGCCAATGCGGTGTGGAGTTACGACTTTGTTTACGATGCTTGTGCCAATGGTCAGCAGCTCAAATGCCTGACGGTCGTCGATGAGTACACGCGCGAAGCACTGGCCATCGATGTGGCCGGCGCCATTTGGTCAGCGCGGGTGATCGAGGTGCTGGCCAAGCTGATCAGCGTTCGTGGCGCACCGCGCTATCTACGCAGTGACAACGGCCCAGAATTCGTCAGCATAGCACTGCTGAAATGGGTGCTTGAGCAAGGCATTGAGGCGGCGCTGATCGATCCAGGCAAACCCTGGCAGAACGGCACGAACGAAAACTTCAACGGCAAGTTCCGGGATGAGTGTTTGGCAATGGAGGGGTTCCGTAATCGTGTCGAAGCCAAGGTCGTGATCGAGGATGGGCGTCGGAATTAAAACGAAGTGCTGCCCCATTCAAGCTTGAAAGATCAGACGCCAGCAGAGCTCAGCAGGCGGCAGAAAAAGGAAACACAACCCGAGGTTTTTCAATATTAACGTAGTCCGAAGAAATCGGGTAAGTCAATCTCTTCGTAATGCTGATGGTTGACACAGAAGCTTTACCTGCGCGTTCTGAGCAAGAGCGTGTCAAGCGCTTTATCTAAGGACATCATGATAAAGGCATTGCCGGGGTGCGCGAACTGAGCGGATTGGCGGACGAGGTGGGCGGCGAGTTGGTATTCCTCGTCCACGCCTGTGTGGCTCTTGCCCAACTCGACGAAGTGGCAGAGGTGGTGCGCTGCCTAGACGGCGCTGGGCACGACGTGCATCTGCGTGCGCACCCGGAGTATTTGCCAAAGACATTCTGGAGGAAGCATGGCTTTAAGTACCGCCCTCGTTTCCTTAGCCAATATGCTGACGACAAGGGGGCATTCACCATCAAGCACTTCGGCAAGTTCATTTCGGATCTGAAGGTTAAGCTGATGCTGGCATTTCGTGCGGAATCCTTCCATTGGAACGCGGACACGATTCGCGCGTTTGGTGCAGCGGGTATCCCGCTGTCCTTCAATAACTCGATGAGCGCGGACCTCGAGGTTCAGTATACCTACAGTGAAGCGACCAACAAGCCCTACGTCTGGTCGAACGCAGTGATTGAAGTGCCTTCGCCGGAACGGCGGTTCTATTCGGCATTCGGCAATGATTGGTGGGAACGTTTGCAGTTTCCGGTTCTGCAGGATTGGCGCAATCCCACTTGGCGAGTTTTGTGGCCGCATACAGCGGGTAGGGATATTTCGTTTCTCGTATTGCTTTTGCATTCGTGGTCTTTGCTGTATTGGGACGAAAACGACCATGCAACCTACCGGGACGATAAGCGGCTGAAAGAATTTGACAAACTGATGTGCAAACTGGCGAAGGATTACGACATCATCACTACGGCAGACTTTCTGGATCCATATGCGTGTAACAAAATCAAGACAACGCACACGGTGGATCTGTACCCGGCTGAGATGAAGCCTCCAGCCGGCATGGCGAAGTAAGCGCGATGGATAGACCGCTCCATGCACAATTGGCCGAATCTTGGCTCGCGCTCAACCGCGTAGTGACTTATCACGCTCTCAAATGGCGGCTGAGACAACGGGCTCGGCAGGCCAAGTACGCGCCGGATCCGGGGAGCATGCTGTACGTGGCGGCTAGCGCATTGCCTTATCACACAAGTGGCTACACTACCCGCACGCATGAGGTGATCCGTGCTTTAGGTGCTGCGGGCGCCCGTGTGCATGTCCTGACGCGTCCGGGCTACCCATGGGACCGCAAAGACCGCACAAGTGATGCGCAGACCATTGCGACCTTGGTCGACGCGGTTCGATACCAACATGCGAGAGATCCCTCTAACAATCGGCCCGTGCTTCAATATGCGCTGCAGGCCGCGAAGGTGGTGGCGGAGGAGGCGGCTCGGAATCGGGTGGCGGTCATCCACGCTGCCTCAAATCATGTGAACGCATTACCGGCTTTGCTAGCCGCGCGGCGACTGGGCATTCCCTTTCAATATGAGATGCGTGGTTTGTGGGAACTTACGCGTATTTCCCGAATGCCGGAATTCGAGGGCACACAGGCCTACAAGCAGGGTATGCAGTTGGAGTCTCTGGTTGCCCGCCATGCGGATAGGTTGTTCGTGATTTCGGAACAACTGGGTAAGTACATGCAGTTAAATTGGGGTGTTAATCCGGAGCGCATTTCCTTGCTACCGAACTGTATTGACCCTGCCCGGATCATGCCGGCCGAAGCAGATCAGGTTGAATCACACACCATCGGCTATGCAGGCTCACTGATAAATTATGAGGGGCTGGATACGCTGGTGGATGCGGTTCATGCTCTGGCAACGCGTGGATTGGTTGTGCGCTTATATATCGTTGGCGATGGTGAAGCACGCGGAGAATTGGAATCGCAGGTGCGTAGGCTTGGTCTTGCTGACCATATTCTCTTTTTCGGCAAGATGTCCCCCCAGGCTGCTCGCGCGATCGTTAGCCGCTGTGCCATCGTGTGCATACCTCGCAAACCTTTCGAGGTGTGCCAGATCGTGCCGCCTATCAAGCTAGTTGAGGCGCTGGCCATGGCAAAGCCCGTGATTGTTCCGGATTTGCCAGTGTTTCGCGATGAGTTGGGCAATAGTGGTAGTGGCTGGTTTTTTCGTGCGGGAGATGCACAGGATTTGGCTCGTTTAATCGAGCAAGTACTTTCGGATGAGGCAGCCCTCGCGGCCGCTGGAAAGAAGGTGCGGCTGCATGCTGTGACGCATCGTAACTGGCGAGATCATGTGCGAGGTGTTTTACCTTACTCAAGGAATGACCAGTGACTGTCAGAGCGATGCGTAAGACGATCAATACGATTCAAGACCACCCGATAGTTCCGCAAAACGCAGCACGTGGGGGCTTTTGCATATCGACCGATAAATAACAGAGTACGTTGGTATGTTGAAAGAAAGAATGAACGGGCGCAACCCGAGAATAGCAGTCGTGGCCGACCCGCTGACCCACGCTTGCTTGCGTCCTGAGTGCGATCTTGAGTATCTGACGCCCGCTAACTACAAAGTGGTTTTGCCAAGTTTTAAGCCAGATTTTCTTTTTTTTGAATCTGTATGGCAGGGCTATCAGGATACCTGGAAAGGTAAAGTGGCTTCATACCCTTGGTATCGCTTTCTCTCCAACAATGCTGTGGCTCAACTTACTCAGTATGCCCGAGGACTAGGCATACCCACTGTGTTTTGGTGCAAAGAGGATGGTGTGCATTTTCAGCGTTTCATCAACAGCGCGCGCCATTTTGACCATGTGCTGACAGTGGATGTCAATTGTGTGGCTCGCTACAAGGCGGTGATGGGTGAAAACGCGTCGGTCAAAGTGCTTCCTTTCCCAGTGCAGCCAAAATTTCATTCTTTCAGCGGATTTGACTTCAAGCACCGGAGTGCCTCGTTTTTGGGGAGCTACAGCCATCATATTCACAGTGCGCGACGTGCCTGGCAGGATATGGCTTTTGTTTCCGTTTTGCAGGCAGGTTTGGGTTTGACGATTTTTGATCGTAACTCGAACCGCAAGTCGAGTATTTATCGCTATCCTAAGTTGCCTGGAAGTGTCGTTTTGCCCGGATTAAGTCATGAGCGGACGGGTCAGATTTACAAAGACTATTTGGTGTCGCTTAATGTAAACACCGTACAAGATTCGCACAGCATGTATTCACGACGGCTTGTCGAGATATTGGCCTGCGGTGGTATTGCGGTCACCTCACCGGCACAATCAGTGGACAAATTATTCAAGGAATTTTGTCATGTGGTGACGAATTCTGATGAGGCAAAGCCATTGTTTGAGCGCCTAGCGAGGGAAGGTTCCAGCAAGCATGATTTGGAACGAGCTCGGGCTGGTTCTGAGTATGTTCTGCGTGAGCACACGTGGGGCAAGCGGTTGAGTGAAATCTTCGATTTGATTGGTATTTAACAAGGTGTCTTGATAAGGCTTGATTCCCTAGCTGCAGGCAAAGTAAAGAACCAGCTCCTAACGGAATAACTTATTAGTTGCGATCAATGGTTTTTCGCGTTGACTTGTTGATTCGTATACCAGGTGATGAATGAGTGTCAGTCGAATGATTGGCGTTGGTTTCAGACGGTGGAAAGCGGTGAACCTCAAGCCGATGCTATCGCTTGATTCAAAATCCGTTTACTTTGCCAGTAATACGGACAAGGCGATAGGCTTGGAGCCGCAGCCCAAAGATTGCTTGTTTTTTTGGGGCGCCATACCGCCCGCTGGATTGCCGGATCTTGCCGAGGCATGCTGGGCCAGATTGCTTCATGTGGAAGACGGCTTTATTCGATCCGTCGGTTTGGGGTCGGACTTGATCCGTCCTTTGTCGCTCGTTCTGGATCGGCGCGGGATTTACTTCGATGCCACTCGCGACTCTGATTTGGAGAATTTGCTCAACTCGGAAAATTTCAGCGAAGACGAACTGGCGATGGCTCGAAAAGTGCGCACGTTCATCGTCGAGCACGGGATCACAAAATACAACCTAGAGCCGCGACATGCGGCCAGTTGGGACACCGCCGGTCGGCGAGTGCTGCTAGTACCAGGCCAAGTAGAAGACGACGCCTCCATCCGCTTGGGCTGCACGACGATAAGAACCAATCTGGCGCTTCTTCAGGCAGTGCGCAATGCCAACCCCGACACGTTTATCGTTTACAAGCCTCATCCCGACGTGCTGAGCATGAACCGAAAGGGAAAAGTGGCGATGGAGGCCGCGCGGCGCTTTGCCGATCACGTGGAAACGGAAGTGTCCATCGTGAGTTGTATCGAGGCTTGTGATGAAGTGCACACCATGACCTCATTGAGCGGCTTTGATGCTCTGCTTCGCGAGAAGGCCGTGGTGACTTACGGCCAGCCTTTTTATGCCGGCTGGGGGTTAACCACCGATTTGACTGAAAACCCAATCGCATTCGCTCGAAGAACTCGCCGCCTCAGCTTGGATGAACTCGTCGCAGGTGCGTTGCTGCGTTACCCGATCTATTGGGACTGGGAATTGCGCGGCTACACGACATGCGAGGCGGTCTTGCATCGTATTGTTGAGCAGCGATCGGCACTTGAAGCCAGCGGTGGCTTGCACAAGTTGCGGGTAGGTTTTATGCGTCGGCAGGCGCGCAAGTTACGGATATTGGCTCGGGCCTGGCTAGGCGGTTTGGGAGTTCTGCGCGGGCCGGTTTAAGGCGCTGTCTGCTATGGTCGGCGTTGATTGAAGCTGACTGATTTGCCGCTTATCTATTCAAAGCTCTTGAGCTGTTCTTCGATTTTTTCCAGCGATTCAGTGGTGCTGATATGTGTTACACAAGGCAAGCGTGCCGTGTGCATCAGTCGTAATTCAACGGGAATGCTCGGCAGTTGCATCGCAATCGCAATAGCCAGTCGATGCTGACCACCCGGAAGTGCAACGACTTCACCCGTTGGTCCGACAGCAATGCCGAGATTCGATTCGCCGAAGTTTGTTCGCCACGAGCGGATCGCGGAGCTTGAGTTCAAGTTGGTTGCAATGCGGCGGGCTTTTTCGATGGACACCAAGCCGTGCGTTTGAATGGAATTGAACAGGCTGATGAAGCGTTCAAAGTACAAATTGATTTTCTCAATAGTGTCCAAAGCTGCTTTGTTGCGGGTTGGCGCGATTCCTCTTTCCAGTCGCTTGAGATAGTTTTCATAGGCAGGAGTGGACATGTAATCCAGACTGGCTGAGTGCAGCTGCATGGCTTCGATGTAGACAGGCGTTTTTGCAATCGGATTTAATGCCGGGCCCCAGTCGGCAGCGCAGAGGAAATAATCGTTCACGTGGTAGAGGCGCTCGCCCACATGTACCCAGTCATGCAGCCGAAACGTGAGTTTCGTCGGGTCGATGGAAAGGTTGATTTGCTCTCCCAGGGCCGCTTTGCCGTACGCCATGGGGAGGAACAGTGGTTTATTGGTGGGTTCTTTCAGAGCTCGGTGCAGAACGAAGCGGAGGAGGCTTGGCGACAGGCGCTTCAGCGATTTTGCACTGACATTGTGAAACAGGTTGAGGAAGGCTCTTTTTTCTCGAAGTGACAGTGGAATGTCGCTTGCTCGTTGTTTTTTGAGTTCCATTGTCGGTGTTTCGATGGTGCTTGGCGGTGTTTGTGGGTTGGGTTATTGGTCGAGCGGGTGCTGCTGGTATGCGTGCGGACTGTAGGTTCGCAACGGCGTTTGAGGTTTCAATAAAGACCCTGGACCCCAGCCTTCGCTGGGTTGACGATTTTGGGGCTGACCGCTTTTCAATCGTCGTGTCAGCGGAAGTTTATACGACGCAGATAAGCGAGAAAGCTTCCGGTGTACAACGAATGCCGCAGGCTTCGATAAAGACACTGGATCCAGGCTTGCGCCGGGATGACAATGTGGGCGGCTCGGAGATTTCCGACCACCGATGGGGCTGGATGAAGATGCCATGGAAGGGCAAAGGGAGGGGAAAGATTTTTCCCTGACTTGTATTTCTGCTGCACTAGCGCCAGCAGTTCCCTGTTTCATGTTGAATGACCTCAATCGCTGAAGGAATCGAGTTACCTATGATGTTGCCAATGTGGCAAATATCGAGGTGCTCATGTCTA
>JACCDH010576265.1_pt1 | contig 10319 bp, 7 predicted proteins | sample 7442481 | NCBI WGS metagenome assembly JACCDH01 (sample SAMN15323433, study PRJNA562643) | freshwater metagenome | isolation source: river surface water | place: USA:Blue River Watershed | collected 2017-08-15
CAGGTCGGCCCCAAGATGGGCTCGGTCGACCCTGGCTACGGCACCGCCTTTCTGGCCCGCGTGGTCGGCGAGAAGAAGGCCCGCGAAATCTGGTACCTCAACAAGCGCTACTCGGGCCAAGAGGCCGTGGCGATGGGCCTGGCCAACATTTGTGTGCCGCACGAGCAGCTCGACGCCACGGTGCAGGAATGGGCCGAAACGATTTGCGAGCGCAGCCCCACGGCCATTGCCATTGCCAAGCGCAGCTTCAACATGGACACCGCGCACCAGGCGGGCATTGCCGGCATGGGCATGTACGCGCTCAAGCTGTACTACGACACCGAAGAGTCGCGCGAAGGCGTGAAGGCCTTGCAGGAAAAGCGCAAACCCGATTTCCGCAAGTACGCCAAGTAAGCGCGCCCCAGGAGAGACGATGACCCCCAACCCGTACATCAACGACGATCTGCAGGCGCTGGCCGAGACGGCGCGCCGCTTTGCCGAAGACAAGGTCAAGCCCGGTTTTTTGGAGCGTGACAAGACCCGCGAATTCGACCGTGCCTTGCTGCGCGAGATGGGCGAGATGGGCTTCATCTGCCCCGAACTGCCCGAGCAGTTTGGCGGGCTGGGCATGGGCTGCCTGGCCGCCGGCGTGATCCACGAGGAAATCGCCCGCGCCGACCTGAGCTTTTCCTACCTGAACCTGCTGGCCTCGCTCAACAGCCAGATCCTCTACCAATACGGCCAGCCCGACGTGGTCCAGCCTTGGCTGGACAAGCTGCGCGAGGGGCGGGCGATTTGTGCGATTGCGCTGACCGAGCCGCGCGGCGGTTCGGACGCGGCCAATCTGCGGCTCAAGATCGAACGCGACGGGGACCATTACGTCATCAACGGCGAGAAGACCTCGATCTCGGGCGCCGACCAAGCCGACATCACCGTGGTCTTTGGCCGCACCGGCACCCCCGAGTCGGGCGCGCACGGCGTGACCGCGCTGCTGGTGCCCATGGACACCCCGGGCCTGAGCACCAGCCGTTTTGACTGCCATGGCCAGCGTTCGATCGGCCGTGGCTCGATCTTCTTTGAAAACGTGCGGGTGCCCGCCAACCACCGCCTGGGCGACGAGAACAAGGGCTTTGTGCAGGTCATGCACGGCTTTGACTATTCGCGCTCGCTGATCGGCCTGCAATGCCTGGCGGTGGCGCGGGTGGCGCTGGCGGAAACCTGGGAATACATCACCCAGCGCCAGGCCTTTGGCCAGCCGCTGTCTGCTTTCCAGGGGGTCACCCACCCGCTGGCGCAGTACGACACCGAGGTCGAAGGCGCACGCCTGCTGTGCCTGCAGGGCCTGTGGCTCAAGGACCAGGGGCTGCCCCACACCGCCGAGGCCGGCATGGCCAAGTGGTGGGGCCCCAAGCTGGCCTACGACGTGATCCACCAGTGCCTGCTGTGTTTTGGCCATGGCGGCTACGACCGCGGCCTGATGGAGCAGCGCCTTCGCGATGTGCTGGGCTTCCAGATCGGCGACGGCACCGCCCAGATCATGAAGACCATCATCGCCCGCAACCGCGCCGGCCGCCGGTTCGTGCCCGCCTGAGCCCCATTCACAACAAGAAGTTCAGCCCTGACCCCAAGGAGACCACCATGGAATTCGACGCCGTACTCTTGGCCCCGCGCCGTGCCCGCATGATCGAGCAGGGCCTCTGGCATGACCGCACCATCAACCAGGACCTGGACGACTGTGTGGCGGCCTGCCCGGATCAGCTGGCCCTGACCGCCTACCGGGTGGAAGCGGGCGATGTGCGCCACTTCAGCTACCGCAAACTGGCGCAGATGGCCGACCGTGTGGCCGTCGGCCTGGCGCGCCTGGGCGTGCAAAAGAACGATGTGGTGGCGTGCCAGCTGCCCAACTGGTGGCAGTTCACCGTCACCTACCTGGCTTGCTCGCGCATTGGGGCCGTGATCAACCCGCTGATGCACATCTTCCGTGAGCGCGAACTCAATTTCATGCTCAAACACGGCGAGGCCAAGGTCATCATTGCGCCCAAGACTTTCCGGGGCTTTGATTTCGAGCAGATGATCCGTGGCATCCAGCCGAATCTGCCCGATCTGAAACACATCGTGGTGGTGGACGGCCAGGACCACAACAGCTTTGAGGCCTTGCTCAGCGGTCCGGCATGGGAGCTGGCGCCAGATGCGCCAGCCCTTTTGCAGGCCCACCGCCCGGGCCCCGACGACATCACCCAGCTCATCTACACCTCGGGCACCACCGGGGAGCCCAAAGGCGTGATGCACTCGGCCAACACCGTCATGGCCAACATCATTCCCTATGCCCAGCGCCTGCAACTGGGCGCGCAGGATGTGGTGCTGATGGCCTCGCCCATGGCGCACCAGACCGGCTTCATGTACGGGCTGATGATGCCGATCATGCTCAAGGCCCGTGCGGTGCTGCAGGACATCTGGGAGCCCAAGCGGGCGGTCGAGGTGATCAACACCGACAAGGTCAGCTTCACCATGGCCTCCACACCCTTCCTCACCGACCTCACCAAGGCCGTGAAGGAGCACCAAACCCCCGTGCCCACGCTCAAGACCTTTCTTTGCGCGGGTGCCCCCATTCCGGGCCCGCTGGTCGAGCAGGCCCGCGCCGCGCTGGGCACCAAGATCGTGTCGGCCTGGGGCATGAGCGAAAACGGCGCCGTGACCCTGATCGAGCTGAACGATCCCGACGAGCGCGCCTTCACCACCGACGGCAAGCCGCTTGCCGGTGTGGATCTCAAGGTGGTGGATGTCGATGGCAAGACCTTGCCAGCGGGGGAGGCCGGTCGTCTGCTGGTGCGGGCGTGCTCCAACTTTGGCGGCTACCTCAAGCGTCCACACCTCAATGGCACCGACGACGCGGGCTGGTTCGACACCGGCGATCTGGCGCGGATCGATGCACAAGGCTATGTGCGCATCACCGGCCGCAGCAAGGACGTGATCATCCGCGGCGGTGAAAACATCCCGGTGGTCGAGATCGAGTCGCTGCTCTATAAGCACCCCGCGGTTGCCATGGCGGCCATCGTGGCCTATCCCGATGAACGCCTGGGCGAGAGGGCCTGCGCGGTGGTGGTGACCAAGCCCGATCAGCACTTTGACATGCCCACCATGGTGGCCTACCTCAAGGAGCAGAAGGTCGCGACCCAGTACATCCCCGAGCGGCTGGAGATCCGCCCCAGCATGCCGTCCACCCCATCCGGAAAGATCCAGAAATTCAAGCTGCGCGAGGAATTGCGCGCCAAGGCAGCTTGAGTCCACGCGCGCAAATCCCACTTTTTCAAGGAGACAAACCATGCAAGCCTCTCAACATTCCCCGTGGCGCCGCCGCCTGACGGTCGCGGCCCTGTCCCTGCTCGGTCTGGGCCTGAGCCTCAGCAGCCATGCACAGGCCTGGCCTGCCAAACCCATCCGCATCGTGGTGGGCTTTGCACCCGGCGGCACCACCGACGTCATGGCGCGATTGATGGCCCAGCAACTGAGCGAAAGCCTTGGGCAAACCGTGGTGATCGACAACAAGCCCGGCGCCAGCGGCAACATCGCCGCCGCCGAAGTCGCGCGTGCGGCGCCCGATGGCTACACCCTGTTCATCTCGCCCACCTCGGTCGAGACCGCCAACCCCTTCCTCTTCAAATCCAACCCGATCCTGCCCTCGCGCGACCTCACGCCCGTGGCAGGCATTGGCAAGACGCAGATGTACCTGGTCGCCAAGCCTCAGATCGCCGCAAAAGATGTGCGTGAACTGGTGGCACAGGCCAAGGCGCAGCCTGGCAAGATGAGCTACGCCTCGGCAGGTGCCGGCACGCCGCCGCACCTGGCCTGTGAGCTGTTCAAGCAAGCCACCAGCACCGACATCGTGCACGTGCCCTACCGTGGGGCCGCCCCGGCGCTGCAGGACGTGCTCTCGGGCCAGGCGGACTTTGTCTGCGACCCGGGCATTGCCTTTCCGCATGTCCGCTCGGGCAAGGCCAAGCTGCTGGCCATCGTGAGTGAAAAGCGCTCGCCCTTCTTCCCCGATGTGCCCACCGTGGCCGAGCAGGGCTTCAAGGGCAACTACATGGACATCTGGTTTGGCATGTGGGCCCCCAACGGCATCCCCACGGAAATTGTCTCGCGCCTGAGCCGCGAGCTGGCCAAGGCACTGGCACAGCCGTCGGTCAAAGCGCGCTACGCCGATCTGGGCGCTGAGAACGTGGCGCTGGACAACGGCGAATTCCGCAACCTGCTGAGCGCCGAAGGCAAGCTGCTGTCCGGCCTGATCCGCGATCAGAAGATCAGCGCCGAGTAAGCAGGAAAGCCCCATGTCCGAGTCCCCCATCCTGACCGCACGCCATGGCCGTGTCGGGCTCATCACCCTGAATCGACCCGCACAGCTCAACGCGCTCAACGACGCCCTCATGGACGCGCTGGGCGAGGCCTTGCTGGGCATGGACCAGGACCCTGACCTGGGGGCCATCGTCATCACCGGCAACGACAAGGCCTTTGCGGCAGGTGCCGACATTGCGGTGATGGCGGACTGGACCTATATGGATGTCTACCAGGGCCAGTTCATCACCCGCAACTGGGAAATCATCCGGCAGGTGCGCAAGCCGGTCATTGCGGCGGTGGCGGGATACGCCATGGGCGGCGGCTGCGAACTGGCGCTGGCCTGTGACATCGTGATCGCGGCCGAGTCGGCCCAGTTTGCCTTGCCCGAGATCAAGCTCGCCATGTTGCCTGGCGCCGGGGGCACCCAGCGCCTGCCGCGCGCAATCGGCAAGGCCAAGGCCATGGACATGTGCCTGTCGGCGCGCACGCTCAAAGCGGACGAGGCCGATCGCTACGGCCTGGTCTCGCGCGTGGTGCCCGACGCCGATCTGCAGGCCACGGCGCTCAAGCTCGCCACCCAGATTGCGGGCTACTCCTTGCCCGCCCTCATGGCCATCAAGGAATCGCTCAACCGCGCCTGGGAAAGCAGCCTGAGCGAAGGCATTTTGTTCGAGCGGCGCGAGTTGCACGCCCGCTTTGCAAGCGCCGACGCGCACGAGGGCATGCACGCCTTCCTGGCCAAACGCCCCCCTGTCTTTCAACACCGCTGACCCGGTGCCCCGTGATGGCGCTTGATGCCGAATCCATTGATCTCTTGCTGGCCACCGCGCAACGCGTCATCCGCGAGCGCCTCATCCCTGCAGAAACCACCTGGAAAAGCACGACGCAAGTCCAGCCAATCATCATCGGCCGCGAGCTGCTGCGAACCGCCTGAGGGCCGCATCGGCGGTGCCACTGTGCGCACCGCAGGATCGGCGTGCGCCTGCTCTTGCATGCCTGTGCCGTGCGTGGGGCGCGATGGGCGTCACGCCGCGCTGCCCGCGCGGCGGCCTTGGTGGAGCGGCCCTTAGCGCGTGGCCAAGAGCGGCATGCGCTCGGCCGGTGCTTCAAAACAGGCCAGGAACGCCTGCAGCTGATCGTTGCTGCCCTCCAGCAGCTGCATCTCGCCTTGCGCCAGCAGTGGCGCCAGATCGGGCCAGCCCAGCGACATCTGGCGCAGCCAGGTGGGCCAGGGGGTGCGCAGGTGCAGGGCCTGGGCCGTGCCCGCATCGGCCGGGGCGCCCATGGTGATTTGCAGCACCCCACGGCGCAGCTCCAGCGTGGCCATGAGCGAGCGGTCGCTAAAGCTCAGCGTCAGACGCATGTGCCGGTCCAGGCATTGCTCGGCCTTGAGCCGCACCCCCAGGTTGCGCAGCAATTGCTGGGGGGCCACCGCCATCCAGATGTCGCGCGTGGCCAGGCCATTGCCCTTGAAGGGCAGGTCCTCGAAGCGGCCCTCCAGCTCCAGCGCGGCGCTCAGGTACCAGTGGCGCCAATTGGTGTTGAGGGTGGCCAGGCCCAGCCGTCGCAAGGCCCGGGCCTTGTGCTGGCGTGCCGGGCGATCGGTGGGGTCGATGCGCAGCAGTTGCCCCGCCAGCTCGGCCATCCAGCGGCACTCATCGAGCGCGGCCGATGGCTCGGTGGCCGGGTCTTGCGCCCGCTGCTCACTTTGGGTCAGCGCGTTCAGCACCGCCTCGCGCCCCCCCGCCAGCGCCACCCAGCGCTCGGCCCGGGCGCGCGGGGGCAGGGGATCCAGCGTGGCCGGGTCCCCATCAAACCAGCCCAGCAAGCCACTGAAGACTTGGCGCACGCTGTGCTTGACCGTGCCGTAGTACTCGCCCAGCCAGGCGTGCTGCGCCAGGTGGGGCGGCAGGGCGGGCAGCCAATCGGCCAGCTCGTCGGGCGTGGCGCCGTGGTTGATCAGGCGAACGGCCTGGTCGTGGATGAAGGCAATCGCATCGCGGTAGGCGGTCAGCAGCTCGGCAATCGATGCCGCCCCGCCAACGGGGCGGCCATGCGCCGGCACCATCCATTGCACCGGCGCTTGGGCATGCCGCTGGCGCAAGGCATCCAGGGTATCGACCCATTGCAAGGGGTCGCGGTAGCGTGTGCCGCGAATGGTGTGCACATTGGCCAGGCATTCGCCCTGGATCACCTCGGCGCTCAGCAGCGTGTGCTCGTCGGGCAGCCAGACCACGATCTCGTCGTCGGTCTCGCTGGGCGCGTGGCGAAACTCAAAGCGCACCCCGCCCAGGGTGATGTCCAGCGCATCGTCAAAGGTGAGGGTGGGCGCCAGAAAGCTCACCTGGCTGTTGATGATCTTGGGGCCGATGCCCGCGCTCACGCTGCCCTTGGGGCCGGGTGGCAGCAAGCCGCCAAACGAGTAGATGCTGCGCGTGGCCAGGATGGGGGCGATCACCGAGGCGTTGTCGCTGACGGCGCGCATCAAGCTGCGGTGGGCAATGATCTGGCTTCGGCCCGCGCGCACATCGTCCTCGTTCACAAAGGCCCGCGCGCCATTGATGTGGTCGCTGTGGTGGTGGGTGTAGACCAGCGCGGCGACAGGCCAGTCGGCCACCTCGGGCACGGCCGCACGAAAGTCCGCCATGATCTGCGCGGCGCTGGTGTGCGACTCGGTGGTGTCCAGCACCACCAGCGCCTGATCGCAGCGCACGATGACCACATTGGCCAGCGCGTAGCCCACCGCGCAGTACACCCGCTCGCCCGCGCGGTAGATGCGCTGGCGCATCCGCTTCGCGTGCGCCGCCAGGGCGGCGGGCACGTCGGGGTGCGTGCCGTCAAAGGCCAGCTGCACCCCGGGGTCGTGCACCACCGCCAGACCCTCGTGATAGTGCTCGGCCTCGCACAGGGCCGGGCGTTGGCGAAGGACCTCGCGCAGGTGGCGGCCCGAGAACTGGGGATCGTGCAGGGGGCTCATGCGGCCTCCTGCGGGGCCGGGTCACGCGGCGGCCGCTGGTCATGCGCGATGGCCGTGCATTCTGACCCCCGGGTGGGGTAGGGCCTGCGCAGGGCCCGGCATGCCGCGTCGTTGCCGAAAATCATCGTGCCTCCTGATGCTGTGTGGGCAGGAGTCTAGGCGGCTGGGACTATGTTTTGGATAATCAAATAGGGATGTTTGATAACCAAGGGTTATCGTACCGAACGCATCAGAAAGGTCTGGTGGGTCCTGGTCTGTGGGCAGTGCACTTGCGGTTTGCCGCCGCAGGGGTTGTGCTAGCATGGGTCATATCAAAATCAATAACGATCACCATGCGCCACCCCTTCTTCACCCGTCTGGATCTGACGGGTCAGTGCTCGCTTTCGGGCCCGATGGGTCGGGCATGGCGCGCTGCCAGTCGGCTCGTCACGGCACGCGGCACTGCACCTGAGCGGGGCAGGGGGGCTGTCGCTTTCCAAGAAAAGGCTAGGTCCATGGGGAAGTGGCGACCCGCATGCCCCACTGTTGCCCGTGTGGCGGCCATCGCCATGCTGTGTTTTGGACTGGGGGCGTGTACCGACCGGGGCCCGGCAAACGCCTTGCCCTATGTGCTCGACAAAAAGTGGAGCCTTGGGGACTTGCCATGTGACCTGAACGGCGGCGCGTACCAGGTCTTCTCTCGCACCATCCCAGAGGGTTATGTGTTCCATGCGGGCGGCAAGCCCCAGCTTGGCGAGGTCATGTCCACCAGCCGCTTTGAACCTAGCGCCTCGAATCATTTTGTGCTGGAGCAGCACTTTTACGCCAACGATTTGGTGGCCCGATCGCTCAACGATCGCAATGCGCTGTCCGCCACCGTCCTCTGGATCGTGACCTTGACATCACCCACGCGCATTGATTACGTCAAGCGGATCCAGCAGCTCAATATGGACGCCATGCTGCGTGGGGTTCAAGCCTATGACGTCACCAACGAATCGGGCCACGGCATCTTGTGCCCATGAGGGTCTGTGCGAACCAGCGCCACATGCGCACGGGTTCGCAGGGCTTCATGGCTGCCGGACGATCCCAACCGAAGCGGTTCCACCGGCAACGCGGGCCACATAGAACTCGGCGCCATTCTGGCCTCTGGCCACCAGTGATGCGCTTTTGATCAGATCAATGCTGGTGACGTTTTGATTCATCACCGAGCAGAACTTTGACTGGGCGCTGATGGCACTGATGAACATGCCAGGGCTGCTGGCGTACGCGTTCATCACCGTCGCGGTATAGCGATCGGCTGGCGCCAGGCAGTTGGCCACGATCCTGTATTTGGGCAAATCTTTGATCAGCTGCTCATTGCGCGCCTTCTCCGCTTGGGCCTGCATTTGCTCCCGAGCCCGGCGAACCTGCAGTGCGGATTTGTTCGATGCCTTGCCCTCTTGAGCATCCTCCAGAAAATCGATCACATCCGAGATTTGCTTGCTGCTGTTGTAACCCGACTCATTCATTTGCTTGACCGCCACGTTGTAGGCGATGACACTGCCCACGCCCAAGTCCGCCAGACGGTTGATGCCTGTGGCCGTGGTGCCGATGGTTTGGGCCAATTGATACTGTGCAAAATCCTTGAAACCCAGGTGCAGCACAAAGGTGTGTGACAGCTCAAGTGCGCTCTTGGATGGTGTCAATCGGTAATCGATTTTCAAATCCTTGATGCCAACCAGCAATTTCTGCATGTCAGCGTTTTGAAGAATCAATGCGTGGCATTGTTTGTTCTGGATGGACTTGAACAACTCATCCAGGTTGTTCGCAAGCACCTGGAATGAATCCGCCAATTGGGTCCCGGCAGCGTCGTTGAATTCTTTCGAAACCCTGTATCCCCTGATCGGAAAGGTTTCGCTGCGTTGGACCATGCAAACCGAACGGGTGTTGCTGGCATTGATCAGGATCGCTGCAGAAAAGTCATTGGGGGATGTGCTCAGGGTTTGCGCCATCTCGGCTTGCATGCGGGCGTCTTCGGCGGCTTTTCTTTCTGCTGACGCCTGTGCAGCCTTGGCCGACTCCATCATTTCTGCGGCCTTGAAGCTGCTGACGACAAGGATGTCCCCGCTTTGGATCTGCGCCTCGAGCGCTTTCAGCTGCAGATCGTCAACCAATGCAAAGCCGTTGATGTCTCGGATGCTCGACACCCGTTTGACGGTTTTCGAGAATTGGACGGAAAGCTTGGGATCTAAATTTTTGGTGATTTCGGTGACCCTGCGTTCAATCTCGGATTTGACGTAAGCGGATTGGGCGTTAAAGCGCCGGCCGATCAGGCTCGAATCCACATTGGGATCGTATATTTCAACGAAGTCGACAGGGATCGGTCGGTTGGACCTGTTCTCGATGGCAATGCTTCGATCCAGCTTTCTGGTCACCGACAAACCGCTGTCGGTCTTCTTGACCACCATCGTGATGTTGGGCTGCACGCTCATGAAGTCACGCACCTGGGCCGCGTACCGGTCTTGCGCCGCTTTGGCCTCGCTCAATTCAAGATTTTTCAGGTTTGCCGCACTCCACTGCTGAAACTCGCGGGCCTTTTTGTCGGTATCGGTGCACACGTCGACAAAGCGTTGTTTTTGCTCCTGCGTCCACTGGCTCAAGCGAACGTCGGGGTTGCCGGAGATCCAAATTTGCCGGCAAAGCGTGTTCCGTTCGTGCAGCACCTGCATGTGCTTTTTGACTTGGTCCGAACTCGGATTGGCGGTGGTCCACTGAGGCGCTCGCACATTGTTGATGATGGCGGCCACGTAGTTGTCGTCGATTGAACTGGTTTGTACCTGTTGGCGTGGGTAATTTTCTTTGGAGGCCCGCTCCTGGGCCTGGGGACTTGCCATGAGCGCGACTGTGCCGAGCACCACCCCATGGAATTGAGCAATCCGTCGCGTCCGGTGAGTCGCTTGTGAGGGGGTGGTGGTTTTGGCCATGGTGGTGCGCTTCGCAGTCATTGAATCGATGGGATTAATGCTCAGTATAAATATCATCCAAATATTTTGTATGAATATTTTTAAGG
>JACCDH010906927.1_pt1 | contig 10316 bp, 10 predicted proteins | sample 7442481 | NCBI WGS metagenome assembly JACCDH01 (sample SAMN15323433, study PRJNA562643) | freshwater metagenome | isolation source: river surface water | place: USA:Blue River Watershed | collected 2017-08-15
CATTAGTCGATGCCACCGAACTTTTTGAGGCTGGGGCCGACCGAGTAGCTCTGAACTCGGCTGCAATGATGAACCCCGGTCTATTTTCGGAAATTGCGAACGTTTACGGATCTCAGGCGGTGGTTGCGTCGATCGAGGCAAAACGAGTTGGCCGAAGTACCTGGAATTGCTTCACGGAAACCGGTCGCCAGGACTCGGGGATTGATGTCAATACCTGGATTTCGAGACTAGACGCAGCGGCAGTCGGGGAGTTGCTTGTAACGTCAGTCGATTTCGATGGCACGAAAAAGGGGCCGGACCTTGAGTTGCTCGACGCAATAGCCGGAGAAACATCGCTGCCCATTGTTTACTCTGGTGGCATCAGATCGGTTGAAGATTCCTTGGCCGTTCTCAAGCGGGATGAAATAACGGGCGTAGCACTCGGTTCCGCTCTCCACTACCAGCTGCTAGAAGCCAAAGAAATCCAAGATGGAAATGTGAATAGCGGCTTTTCACTTCCGGAGGTTTTGCCTTGATCGGATTAGTTGACTACGGCGCGGGCAATTTGCAGTCCGTGACCTCGGCACTTGGTGCTTTGGGTGCGGATTTCTGCATAGCAAGCTCAAAGACAGAGCTAGACAAATGCGAGACGATACTCATTCCGGGAGTCGGATCTTTCTTCTCGGCCGTTACCCGCTTGCAAGAGCAGAATTTGCTCCAAAACTTGGCTCTCAGAGCTCAGCAAGGAGATCGGGTGGTTGGAATATGCCTGGGAATGCAACTTCTGTTCGAGTCGAGTCAAGAAGGCGCTGTCTCGGAAGGGTTGGGTCTCCTAAAGGGGCAGATTGTCAGAAGCACAACATTGGGAGCCTTATCAACTAATCGAATAGGTTGGGACTCCGTCGTTTTTGGGGATGTCAGCCAACTAAGCGGCGATTACTTCTTCGCTCATAGCTTTGAGGCAACTGGAGGAGACCCCGCGGACATTGCTGCCACGTCTTCGGCCGACGGACGCACGGTTGTTGCAGCCGTGCAACGTGACAATATATATGGGCTACAGTTTCACCCCGAAAAGAGCGCCAGCCTCGGTCTAAAGAGTCTCAAGTGGGCGTTGGGGCTCTCATGAGAGTCTTACATGTCGGCAGTTTTCAAGGAAACATCGGCGATCAACTGAATCACACTGGATTTCGACCATGGTTCGAAAGTCTGGTGGGGGGAATTGTTCACTGGGAAGAAATCGAAATCCGAGAAGTTTATCGAAAGAAAAAGAACCTCTTCGATTGGTTGAGTTTTAGGTCACAATCAGCCGACCTAGTGGTTTTCGGTGGAGGAAACTTCTGGGAGCTTTGGCCCGAAAATTCAAAAACGGGAACTTCTATAGACCTTGAGCTTGAACAACTTTTGCAACTTGAAAAGCCGTGTTTCTTCAATGCCCTGGGCATCGATGGAGCCCAAGGCGTGTCGCAGGCGGCTCGACGCTTCCCTGAGTACCTTTCGAACCTTCAAAGCAATGAGAACTTCTTTGTTACGGCTCGGAATGACGGCGCCAATAGCACCCTCGATAGTATTTTTGGCACTGGGCATCAAGTTAATATTCTTCCCGACCACGGTTTTTTCGCGAAGGTGGATAAAGCTGCTTCGGAATCAGTCGAAAATACTGTTTGTCTAAATCTTGCAAGTGACATGCGCGAGATCCGTTTTAAGGAACTCTCTTACGAGCGCACTCTGAGTGAATTGGTCAACTCTGTTGTCTCTCTGGAGCAGAATCCACTGATCCGAATCGTTCCACATGTTATTCAGGACATTAGAACCGGCTTGGACTTGGTCGAGCGCACATCGGATTCCATCGCACGAGAGCGAACTGCTTTTGCCAGTCTTGACACTAGTAGTTCAAGTGTCGCCTCAAAGTTTTCTCCATATCTCAATTCCAGGCTCAACATAGTTAATCGCTTCCATGCCAATGTGTTTTGCCTAGCTCAGGGGCTTCCGTTACTTCCGTTAGTCAACTATCCGCAAATAAAACTTTTACTTGACGGCCTTCCTGAGGCTTGGCCATTTGAGCGTCTAACGCCTGAGAACGTTGGTGACTGGGCGGAAATTACAGAGCACGCCTACATGACAAGCGGTGCCGAAGAAAAGATGGATTACTCGAAATTCATTATGGAAGATTTGAGATCCCAGCGCAAAGAGATAGGGCTCGGGCTAGTTGAATGGCTCCGAGGTAGGGGCTTGATCTCTTGAAAATTTTGGTTGTGGATCCTCACTCTGGGATTCGATCGCATTTTAGGCAAATGCATCAAATGGCTGTTGGACTTGCGGAGCTGGGACACGAAGTGACTTTTCTTTCGTGTTCAGGCGTTATGAAATTCAGATGCAATGTTTCTGAATCCTTTGGCAGGCCTCTAGCATTAGCCGCAAACCCAAGTGACTGCGCTAGATGTATAGGTAATCTAAGTGCTTACCAGAAGTTGAGTAGAGAATCTCAAATCTCTTGGGTTGAAGCTGATGAATTGCTTGAGCCGATTCGGCAAGTTGTAAACCAGGAGCTCGAAGAAGTTCGGATGGCTCTGGAGTCGCGCAAAGACTACACATCTCCCACCACCGGCGTTACGCCAACTAACCTGGCGCTATATGAAACCTTCCTAAGGTTCAAACTTAGCTCCAGTGCAACAATAACTCCCGAGCAGCTCGAGTACCAGCTAGCCTTCGCGCTCAATGCCTGCATAATGTCCCATGTCGCCAAGAGCCTAAGCAAAAACTATCGACCGGAAGTCGTGCTAGCGTTCAGCCCCCAGTACTCGGCCGTTGGCGCAGTAGTTGAGGTCTTTGAAGCCCTAGCTGCCAGAACATATTTCGTGGAGGGCTCAGCTGCGCTAAATGAGCGATATTCCCAAGTCCGAATTTGGAATTGGTCTGAGTTTGGATTAGCTAATCCACGTATGGCGGATTTCGACGCGCTAGGTGAGTTGAACATCGGCGATTCTGAGAAGCAGAGGATAAAACGTCACTTCGAAATTATCGAAAAGGGAGCCAGTTTTTCGGTCTATTCCCCAAAGGAGAAGGCGGACTTGTCCCCCCGGACCGTTTTTGAAATTCCCCCTCAATTCCGATACGCGTTATTGAGCATGAGTAGTTCCGATGAACTTCGAGCAGCCCAGGTAATCGGCAGGTTCGAAAGCTCCCGTAACCACCCGACAGTGTTTCCCAGCCAAATTGAGTGGCTCGAGGAGACAATCGCCTGGTTCAGAGACAGGCCAGAGGCACACCTAGTTGTCCGTCCACACCCCAGGGATTTTTCTACGCAACGCGAACCAGAAGTTGCTCAACATGCCGCCACTATTGCCCAGGTATTAGCGAACTTGCCTCCGAACGTGGTCGTGGACAGTCCGAGCTCGCCCTTACCTCTTTGGTCATACTTCAAAGAAGTCTCCGCGTTAATCACGGGCTGGTCTTCTACCGCGTTGGAAGCTCTTCATAATGGAGTGCCCGTTGTGACATATGACAGTAAAATCACATCGTTTCCAGCGACGCTTTCTGCGAGCGGATCGAGCAAAAAAGAATATTTTGACAATCTAGAAAAGGCTATGTTTGCGCTACCGGGATTGTCGCCCCAACGGGAGCAACTCAAGAAGTGGATGTTCCACAATTACTTTAGCAAAACGATAGAGCTCACGGGACGCCCTTTAGAAGCCTCCAGGGTTAAGTACCGTTTTCTCGACAGGGCTCTAAACGGTATCGATTATTTTGCCCCGCGAGTTTTTGATGTTTTTGAAAATATGCTTTTGAATTCGAGAAAGTCAAGATCCATTCGCATCTCAGCATCCAAGCAGATCGCAAAGGAGATGAAGATATATAATGACTAAACTGCCATCGAATCAGGGAAGTGCCATTTGGCTCTTTTCCACAGCGAATTCCTCCTATCTCCCAAGACTTGCAGCGTTGGATAAAAGCCTGGGGCCGCAAAGTGAAAAGCTTCACAAAAAATACTTGAACCTAGATGAGTCCCCATGGCCGGCAGAGTGGGAGCAGCTCTTAGACGGACAAGTTATTCAGTTACCTTATTTGTTAGCGTCAAATCCAAGAATCACGCCAGCATTGAAAGATCGAACCCTTGTCGAAAAGTTTTTCACCTTGGGGCCACAGTTCCTTTCTGTCCATTTGAGCCTTGTCGCTGAAGGTGACTGGGTTGTCTACTGTGATGCAGATATCAAGTTTTTTAGCTCTCTCGAAGAAGTGCTAGCACCATTTCAGTCCCAATCGGTTGTTTTGGCGCGTCACAATCATTTTTGGTGGAATCGCGCGAGATTGCGTAAGTACGGCGAATACAACGTTGGACTAGTCGCATTTCGAAACACGACTGATGGGAGGAAAGCTCTCGAATACTGGGCGGAAAGTTGCCTTGAATGGTGCTACGACAAAGTCGAGGACGGTAAATACGCCGACCAAAAGTATCTTGAAGACTTTACTCGACTGGGTGTAGCGGTTGCCGTCGATAGCCGCCGAGGTTCAAACCTCGCCCCTTGGAACTCGCCAAACAGAAAAGTTACGAGAGGGGAGTCCGGGAAGTATTTCCTTGGCCAAATTCCAATTCTCTACTTTCACATGCAAGGATTGAAGAGATCCAATTCGGACTGGGAGCTTGGTCACTTGCCCTTCCTAAACGTCGCGGGGCAAGCGTTGAAAAGAGAGATATATCTTCCCTACTTGTCCGAATTGGAAGACACCTTGGGACGCATGGGTGCAGATGCTCAGCAGGCCCGAAAGGCCCATAGAGCGACTGCGGGCGGTCTGATCAAGAAAGTCCAAAACGCCCTCCAGAAATTACTGCGTCAGACCATTCCGTTAGATCAGATTGAGGAGTTCAAACACCATGATTCCAATTAATGACCTCACACGACTGAGTCCCGACCAACTTGCGCTAATTGGCAATGAATTGGACAGCGTCCTCAAGTCAGGAAGCTACATTCTCGGCGGACGCGTCGCACAATTCGAGAGTGAGTTTGGAGAAATCCTTGACGGTGCAAGCGTCATTGCAGTTGGTTCAGGAACCGATGCACTTGTTCTAGCAATGCGAGGATTAGATATTTCCGCTGGGGATGGGGTTGCAACTCAAGCCAATGCTGGAGGTTACTCCACAATCGCTGCGCACCTCAACGGCGCTGAAAGCATTTTTATCGATGTCAACGAAAACGGAGCTATGGATCCTCAAGACCTAGAAGTCAAACTTCGAAATCATCCTGAAATCAAAGCTGTCGTGCTAACACACCTATTCGGCCTAATTGGCGAAGTAGTTGAAATCGCAAGAATTTGTCGCGACGCTGGCGTTTTTCTTATCGAGGACTGTGCTCAGGCCGTAGGTGCTGAACTCTCTGGTCAATTTGCGGGCACCTTTGGGGATGTCTCAACATTCAGTTTTTACCCAACAAAGAATCTTGGGGCGTTGGGCGATGCAGGCGCTGTGGCAACAAAGTCCACTTCGATTGCGAAAAGCCTTTTTTCTCTTCGACAATATGGCTGGGACCAACGATACGTTGTGGAGATCCCTTTCGGGCAAAACTCACGCATGGATGAATTTCAGGCTGCAATCTTGCTTCACCGATTGCCAGACCTGAAAGAGATAACTGAAACTCGAAGGGCAATTTGGTCCCGGTATAGTGAGGCCCTAGGGGATTCTGCTTGGAGGCTCATCGGGCGTGATGACGAATCCTTTGTCGCCCATCTCGGAGTCATCGTAGCCCCGGAGGGCAAGAGGGCAGCAACTCAAGAATTCCTCGAATCGGCAGGAGTCTCCACGTCGATTCATTACCCGGTACTGGACTACCTTCAGCCGGCCTGGAAGAGCATGTACTCAGCAATCTGCCCAATGTCAGAGAATCTAGTGTCCCGTATTTTGACCATCCCCCTCTTCCCGCAGTTGCGACTCGAAGAGATTCAGAAAATCGAACATGTACTCGGGTCACTTCAAAGTGAGGTGCGATGAAGAATTGGAAGGAACTGCCAGTCGCTTCAATCGTTGGAGATGCCGGTTCCCTGCGGGTTATTGATCGGCTGGGCGAATCCAGTGTTAGTCCTCGTAGGGTCTTCTGGATTAGTAAGGTTCCAGCAGGTCAAACCAGAGGTTTCCATGCTCATAAAACTGGACATCAAATCCTGATCTGCCTTGCGGGTAGCGTCTCGGCGAAATTCTTCAACGGGACCGTATCTGAGGAGATTCTTTTGGTTCCTGGAGGTACAGCAGTTTGGATGGAAAACATGGTTTGGGGTGAGCAAACTTTTCTAGAGAAGGATTCCATCCTTTTGGTGCTGGCTTCTAACGACTACGACGAAGAAGACTACATAAGAGACCGAAACGAATTTGTGGCTCTAGCTAAGTAGAGATTCGAGGTACCTTCCGTACTCGGTCTTTCCTTGACGAACGGACAAGGCCCGCAGTTCGCTCTGATCGATATATCCAAGTCGCCAAGCGATCTCTTCAGGACACGCAATTTTAAATCCCTGGCGCTGCTCGACAACTTTTACGAATTCAGAGGCCTGCGCGAGGGAGTCTATGGTGCCAGTGTCTAACCATGCTGTGCCTCGGGGAAGAGGCTTTACGTTGAGCAGCCCCTCCTCAAGGTATGACTTGTTGAGGTCCGTTATTTCGAGCTCACCCCTGTCAGATGGCGAGAGTTTCTTTGTCCTCGAAACAGCAGTGTTGTCATAAAAATAAAGACCAGGTACTGCATATGAACTTCGTGGTGCAGTCGGCTTTTCCTCGAGGGAAACTGCCTTTCCATCTTCGCTGAACTCCACAATTCCGTACCTGGAAGGGTCATGGACTTTTTGAGCCAAAACGGTTGCTCCGTGAGTTGTTTCGTAATCTGCCAGCGATTCGCCGACGCCAGCTCCATAAAAAATGTTGTCGCCTAGAGCCAGGCAGACCGTCGAATCCCCCAGAAATTCCTCACCTATTAGCAAACCCTCAGCGATTCCCTTAGGAGCTTCTTGAATCTCGTAAGAGAGGTGAATTCCCCAGGCGGAACCATCGCCCAACAGCGAGACGAACTGAGCATGATCTTGGGGTGTGGTGATTATGAGGATTTCCCTCACGCCTGCGAGCATTAGTGTGCTGAGCGGGTAGTAAATCATTGGCTTGTTGTAGACCGGAAGTAACTGTTTCGAAACCGCAATCGTAAGCGGGTGAAGGCGAGTGCCACTGCCTCCAGCAAGAATTATTCCGCGCATCTTGCTAGCCTATCCAAGGAAGGGTGCGACTTTGAGAGTTTTAGTCACTGGTGGGGCAGGATTTATAGGTTCAAATTTTGTTGCACGGAGCCTTGAGCAAGACCGTAACCTGAGCATTATTGTCTTAGACGCGCTCACATATGCCGGCAGTCTTGCCAACTTAGAGCCTCACCTCGGCGAAATAGAGTTTGTGCACGGGGACATACGAGACGAATCTCTTGTCGATCACCTAATCTCCAGAGTTGACTTAGTGGTCCACTTCGCAGCTGAGTCTCACAACGACAACTCGCTCAAAGGCCCTCGCTTGTTTTACGAAACAAACGTTCTAGGAACGCTGAATTTGGCCTCCGCGTGTGTGAAGTACGGGGTGAAATTGCACCACGTCTCAACCGATGAGGTGTTTGGAGATTTGCCCCTCGACTCGGACTTGGAGTTCGATGTCGACACTCCTTATAACCCCTCAAGTCCATACTCCGCAAGTAAGGCGGCTAGTGACCACTTAGTTCGCGCCTGGGTTCGTTCATTCGGACTCGCGGCAACGATTTCAAACTGTTCCAACAATTACGGTAAACGCCAGCACTGGGAGAAGTTAATTCCGGCCACGGTTTTACGCATCCATCGTGGCGAGCGTCCAAAAGTTTATGGCGACGGCAAGAACGTCCGCGACTGGATCCACGTAGATGACCACACGGATGGCATTTGGGCAATCATCGATAAGGGAGAGGTCGGTTCAACCTACCTCTTGGGAGCAAGGAACCAGAAGAGCAATTTGACCTTGGTTGAAGGGCTGCTTGCAGCAGCAATCAGAGATCCAAGCGATATAGATTTTGTCGAGGATCGCGCCGGGCACGATCGGAAATATGCGATCAATCCAGAATCGGCCTGGCAGCTTGGTTGGCGTCCGAATCATTCCGAGATCCAGGATGAGCTGGCGGAGCTTTATGATTTCTACTCATCTCGAGCCCGGACGGAATTTGGCGAGTGAAGCAGTTTTTATATCCCCTGCTTAGGGTTTACAGGGGCCTTGTTTTTCTGATTACCCGAGGTGTGGCCGATCAATACGACGATCAGGGTCTGGCGAAATCAATTGCCGAAGGAGACCTGAGGCTTTGGAGAAGCGGACTCCAGAGTAACTGCCCGTTGGTCGAAAGGGTTTTCGAAGACTACTCAATGGGCAGGACTGCCTCACCTCTTCGAGTTTTAGATTTTGGCGGTGGGGGCGGCAGGCATGGTTTTGACTTGACGCGCCGTGGCTTTGCTAAGTGGTTTGTTGTTGAGACGCCTGCTTTAGCGGCAGCCGCGTCCAGGACTCTAAGCGAGACCGGAATTGAGTTTGGCTCCAGCATTGAGCATGTGAAAAATCAGGCTAACCAATTTGATTTGGTGCACGTATCTAGCTCGCTCCAATACACCAACAACCCCAGCGCAGTTCTAAAGGAGCTGGTGGGGTTGAAGCCCGAGTACCTGGTTTTTGAAAAATTGGTCTTAACCCAAAGAAAATCTCAGATTGAAATGTTCCAATATTCTCTTCTGGGTGACAACATTCCCGAACCGCCCAAGGATTTCAAGCTTTGGACCAGCGCGGTGCGTTACCCGCTTATCGCAATTCCCATTTCTAAGTTTCTTGAAACCCTTGGCACGGATTTCGAGGTTATTAGCCACTCCATGGATCCGGTTCAGTCTCACTTGCCATTGTTTAGAGGCCTTGGTCAGCACACTTTTGTTGTGAAGCGAAGAGTGGCGTAGTTTATGTCCAGTCCAAATTCTCTAACCGGAATTACGAAAACGCCGGTTGCAATAATCGTGTTCAGGCGCCCCGAGCTTACCAAGAGAGTCCTTGCTGCGCTGTCCTTGGCCAAGCCGGAAAGGTTATTTGTAATTGCTGACGGCCCACGATCGGGGCGAAGCGACGACGTAGAAGCGGTTTTGGCCACAAGAGCGCTTTTCGAGGATCTAACTTGGCCTTGTGAAGTCACCAAGATCTATTCCGATACCAACCTTGGGTTAAGAAACCGAGTCATATCTGGACTAGATGAAGTTTTCAGACATGTGGATTCAGCAATTATCCTCGAAGATGACTGCCTCCCCGCTCCAAGTTTCTTCGAGTTTGCATCCGCGCTAATTGATCGCTACCAAGACAATCCCGCCGTAGCTTTGGTCAGTGCGAACAACTTTGCACCTAAGAAGAGTGAAGTGAGCACGTATTACTTCTCGACTCATGCAAACATCTGGGGATGGGCGACTTGGAGGCGGACTTGGCTTGATTTCAGGAAGTCAAAGCAAGTTTCGGATTTGACGCATAGCGAAATCGAGAAAATCTTGGAACTGGTAGGAGGTAAGCGTCAAAGGTCAGCATTTGCAAAGCTTTTGAGGCTTTCTGGCTCTCTAGATTCTTGGGCGATTCAATTCGCTACCTTCATATATTTAAATAAGTTGCTCTCCGCTGTGCCTTCCCAGAACTTGGTTACCAATGTTGGTTTTGGTGCGGCTTCGACGCACACTAAATTCGAATCCTGGGCCGATGAAATTCCACTGGGGGACATGAATTTTCCCTTGGTGCACCCAACTCGAGTAGCGCCTGACTCTCGGGAGATGAAGAGGGAGTCGCTTCAGAAGACTATTCGTTGGCTAACCTTCCCGATGGCGCATCCATTCGAAGCGACAACGAGAATCTTCAGATACCTGCGTGGCAAGCGTTAGTTTTGACTTGCACGCTTGCGCGCCGATGCCTGACGAGCTCTGACATTTGGATCAAGCTCAACCTTGCGGATGCGAGTCGCCTCTGGTGTTACCTCAACACATTCGTCTTCGCGGGCAAACTCCAAGCACTCTTCAAGAGAGAGCTTCTTTGGAGGAGTTAGGCCAACAAAGTTGTCCGCAGATGCGGCACGCATGTTGGTGAGCTGCTTCTCCTTGGTGATGTTGACTTCCATGTCGTCGGCGCGAGAGTTCTCGCCAACCACCATGCCACAGTAGACCTCGCTGGTTGGCTCAACAAAGAACGCACCGCGCTCCTGAAGGGCAATCATTGCGAATGGAGTTGCAACACCGGCACGGTCAGCAACCATCGAACCGTTCTGACGGGTGGAGATGTCTCCAGCCCAAGCTTCGTA
>JACCDH011059228.1_pt1 | contig 10315 bp, 10 predicted proteins | sample 7442481 | NCBI WGS metagenome assembly JACCDH01 (sample SAMN15323433, study PRJNA562643) | freshwater metagenome | isolation source: river surface water | place: USA:Blue River Watershed | collected 2017-08-15
CCGGCAGCCTCAAGCTTTGCCTTTGCGTCCTCAGCAACTTCCTTCTTAGCACCCTCTAGAACAGCCTTTGGAGCGCCGTCTACTAGAGCCTTTGCCTCACCGAGGCCTAGGTTGGTGATGCCACGAACCTCCTTGATGACCTGGATCTTCTGGTCACCAGCAGACTCAAGGATTACGTCGAAGGAGTCCTTCTCCTCTGCTGCCTCAGCAGCGCCGCCAGCGGCGCCACCGGCAACAGCTGCAACTGCTACTGGTGCAGCTGCGGTTACCTCGAATACCTCTTCAAACTTCTTTACGAAGTCAGAGAGCTCGATCAGGGTTAGCTCCTTGAATGCCTCAATGAGCTGGTCGGCAGTTAGCTTTGCCATTTGTATCTCCTAATTGGTTTACGTCTTGTTAGTTGGACTCTTGCTTTTGACGCAGCGCGTCGACAACACGGACTGCCTGTGAAGGTAGTGCGTTGAAGGTGTAAGCAGCCTTGAATAGCGAGGCCTTGAGCACGCCAGCGGCCTTGGCCAGTAGCACCTCACGGGTCTCGAGATCTGCAAGCTTCTTCACATCTGCCTCGGATAGAGCGATGCCATCCATGACACCGGTCTTCACCACTAGCAGCGGGTTTGCCTTTGCAAAGTCCTTCAGTGCCTTTGCTACTGCAACGGCGTCGCCGTGCACAAATGCCAATGCAGATGGGCCAAATAGTTGACCATCAAATGCGGTGACGCCTGCGTTCTTTGCAGCAAGGGTTAGAAGGGTGTTCTTTGCAACTACATAGGTTGCGTCATTAGCCATTGCGCGACGCAGCTCCTTGAGCTGAGTCACAGTGAGTCCGCGGTATTCAGTAAGCAGTACTGCGTTTGAGCTCTGGAACTTCTCCGTTAGCTCAGCGACAGTGGCTTTCTTGTCTGCCATGGCACTCCTTTTGTTGGTGCCGGCAAGAGAAAACAAAAATGCCCCGGCGCAAGCGCGCACGGAGCAAAACTCAAAAGAGCAACTCTTTACACACCTGCGCTGGCAGTCACTTTCGTGAACCCTTAGTCGTGGCGGCAGAACCTTGATTTCTCTTGGTTTCACCGAACCCCGATACCGGCGGTCTTTGGCTACCCAAAGCTTATTTGCTGCAGGCTAGATCCTGCAAGTTATTTCTGCCAAAAATACAACCCCCGGCTCAAATAACCGGGGGTTGAGTTAGTTAGAACTGCTTAGCGGCGGTAGCCACCACGACCCTTGGACGCGTAGTTGCGCTGCGGGGCTCCGTGCTTGGCGCGGATCTGGCTCTTGGCTCTGTCCTTGTTCATCGACTCAAAGCGGCTGTCACCGAAGTCTAGGAAGTCAACGACCGGTGGCGGAGCGATTGGACCAGCAAGCTCTTCGATTAGTGCATCGCCCGGCTCAACCTTGGTGTAGATCGCTTCGCGATCGGCACGATCGAGCAGGCCTTCAATCTTGCGGGTTCTACCAAGAGGCACGATTGAGACCACGGTTCCGGAGCGACCGGCACGGTGAAGGTAGGTCTTGTATTCCTCTGGCAGGTCAGTCTGGATTACCAGCTTCACATCGTCAACGTGAATACCACGAGCTGCAACATCGGTTGCGATCATCACTCTGGCAGCACCCTTGGTGAAGCGCTCCAGGTTCTTGGTGCGCTGAGCCTGGTTCAGGTCTCCGTGCAAACGAGCGGTTGGGACACCGGCGTCGTTCAAGCTCTGAGCTAGAGCCTCGGCAGTTGATTTGGTTCTAACAAACACAATGCTCTTGCCGGTTCCCTGCACTAGACGGTGGAAGACCTGTGAGCGGTGAGCTGGCTCTACAACCAACACGCGGTGCTCGATATCTGAAGTCTCGTTGACCTCGCCTGGCACCTCATAGACAAATGGGCTGGGCATGAACTTCTTTACTAAAGCTGCAACCTCGGAGTCCAAGGTCGCAGAGAAGAGAAGCTTCTGGCTGTTTGCGGCAGCCTCCAAAATGCGGTTTACCGGCTCAACAAAGCCAAGCTCACACATGTGGTCTGCCTCATCCAAAACCACGCGCTCACACTCAGATAGGTCGACCAGACCCTGAGCCATCAAATCCTCTAGACGACCCGGGGTTGCAATTGCAATGTCAACACCGCGGCGAAGGGCCTGCTCCTGGCGGAACTGTGGCACACCGCCGTAGATGGTTGTGGTGAAAAAGCCAACGCTCTTGGCAAGTGGTGCCAAGGTGTTGTCAATCTGCATCGCTAGCTCGCGAGTTGGTGCCAGCACCAAAGCCTTCGGCTTTAGTGGCTGGCGAGGCTGGTTTCCGGCCTGAGCTAGGAAAGTAATTAGTGGAACACCAAAGGCGATGGTCTTGCCCGATCCGGTCTTACCGCGACCTAGAACGTGACGACCCTCCATCGCAGCTGGAATGGTTGCCGCCTGGATTGGGAATGGCGTTGCCGCACCCATCTTGGCAAGCTCCTGAGTCAAGCGCTCTGGAAGACCCATCTCCTGGAAGGTTGCAAAGCTTTCGGTGAGGGTCTCACTTTCGAGCTTGGCTAGCTTCTTGTCTCCTTGGAAAGTCTTTCCGGTTGCGCTCTTCTCGCGAGCGCCGGCAAATTTCTGATTCCTGTCCTGATCGCGTGCTACGCGGTCTGGGCGATCAGACTTGGCTCTTGGAGTGAAGTCTTTGTCGTCTGAGTATGAACGCTTCGCACGTGGTGTGGCATCGCGATCATCAAAACTGCGCTTGGCTCTTGGTGCATCGTCGAAGCTACGCTTGGCACGGGGTGCATCGGTGCGCTCTTCGGCAAACTTGCTCTTGGCTCGTGGCTTGCGTGGGGCAAACTCCCCCTCAGTCTTTGGAGTGTAATCTCCGCGCTTTGAGGAATAACCTGGGCGGCCATCTCGTTTGGTTGGTTTATTGGTCGACTCCCACTTAGGGGCGACTGCGCGTTTGTTTCCAGTTGCTTTGGGCGCGCGTGCATAGCTATTGCTCATTATTGAGGATTCCTTAGAACGTGCCTAAGGATGGATTCCTCTAGCACTACGATTTAGCCCAGCCTAGGGCTATAACTCAAATAAAGATAGAGCTAGGCAACAAGTCCGCGGATTTTGAGCTCCGCGTGTAGCACTGCATCAGATGGCTCAACCAGGTGAACACCGTCTGCAAACTTGATAACCGGGATGTTGGTTCGACCAGAAATAGCCTGAGCCTTATCCGCGTTTTCCTTGGACTGTTCAACATCAAACATGTCGTATTCGACACCCAAGGTGTTCAGAAGAGACTTCGATCGGCGGCAGTCGCCACACCAGTCAGCCCCGTAAAACTCAATCTCAGCCATCGCTACCTCAATCTCAAGCTATCTGGGATAAACAATTCACCATCTTGGAAAGTAATTCCCTCCAAAGACCTAACCACAATATCCGCATCTGTGTGAAGCGCATGCTCTGTGACACCAACCAAGAGTCCGGCACCCGCTTCAAGGCCAGCCTGGATGCCGGCCTGGGCATCTTCAAAAACCACACAGTCGGAGATATCAAAACCCAAGTTTTGAGCACCCTTCAAATAAGGCTCTGGATCCGGCTTACCTTTTGATACGTCATAGGCAGTCACCAATTCGGCCGGCACAGGGATACCTGCCGCCTCCAACCTAGCCTTTGCCAAAAATGGATTAGCGCTAGTTACTACGGTCCAGGTCCCAGGCTTGAGCGAGGTGGTGAACTCCCGAGAGCCTTGGAGTGGGACGGTGAGATGTGCGAGATCTTGCTCCAGCTGGTTGATGAAGTCGTTGGCCTCTTCAAATCCAGCCTCGCCAACCAACATCAGGACGATGTCTTGAGCTCGCTTTCCGTGGTGGTCTTTGGTTAGTTCAAAACCAGGTGAGTATTTCTCGCCCCACTGTTTCCAGGCAGCCATTGCTCCCTGCATGGAATCAACTAGGACTCCATCGTTATCAAACAACAGGCCCTTGTAATAACTACGCAATCTCATCCTTCTTGGAGTTGCGCACAACCAGGGTGCGGTAAATGCCAAACTCCGCTAGCGCCAACAAAGTGATTGCCGGCAACATCTTGGAGATAAACCAGGTCAGGTCTGCAGGCTTTACGGTCGGCATGATCGCCTCGGTCATTCCAGGTTTGTACTCTGGCCATTCCCGCAGTTCATCCACGGCCGAGGCGCCGAAGGTGAAGCTCATGATGGTGACCACGACACCGAAAACAATGGTGATCACCAGGTTTAGGTTCACAGCCGCAATGCCACGCAGCTTGGGCCTTGGCTCGAGGGGTCTTGCCAATCTGACCTTGGCCGCAAAGCTGGTGCCAATGATGATTGAGGCTGCAATGATGGCCTGAATTACCACCCAGATCCAAACATCCAAGTTAGTTCTGGTGGTGTCATAAACCACCAGCCCAAGAATCACCGCAATCGCGGTTCCGATAATCGGAGAGGCATAGGCGAGTCCGATGTAACGCTGGAGCTTGGCGCGCTCCTCATCCTTCTCGGTGTTCTCCAGATCCGGTGCATCCTGGCGGAATACGAATGCAAACAAAATTAGGGTGACCACCATGATGGTCGCTAGAACAATCGGCACATAAACGCCGAAAATGCGAATCAGGGCCGGCACATCTCTTGAGTCGTAGTTATTGAATGCGCCGAGGAAGTTACCGATCGCGTAAATCGCTCCGGCAACCAATCCCACGATTACAGCGAGGTTATTCAAGCGGTGAGAAGACTTAGCGAGAGCCGAGTCGTTTTCATTGCGAAGCTTTAGCGCTTTCTTCTGACCCCAGAGTGAGAAGCCTGAAAAGACCGCGATTCCACTGAGGAACAAATAGGTAGAGACCTGGATCTGTGGATCGGTCAAAAGCTGGCCGTTGTCGCCATACTGCGGGTATGGATAGAACAGATCCGTGTAGATGGCTGTGATGAAGAAGATCCAGCCGAGAGTTAGACCAATCAGGGGCAAGATGACTGAGAGCTTTACTGCCTTTTCGTGGTTCATGGTCTAAGCCTAGACTTACCGCATGATTTTGGTAATTGGCGAAGCTCTAATCGACCTCATTGGCAAGGCGGATTCAAACGGTGCCTACCAGGCAGTTGTAGGCGGCGCTAATGCCAATGTCGCACTAGCTCTTGCGCGGCGTGGCGAACCACAAAAGTTTCTGGGTCGCATCTCAAACGATGGCTTTGGCCAGATTATTCGCAATCGACTCGCATCAAATGGCGTCGACCTATCGCTGTCGATTGCTGCCAAGGAACAAACCTCCCTGGCGGTAGCGACCATCGGTGCTGGTGGCAGTGCAAGCTATAGCTTCTATCTCAATGGCACTGCCGACTGGGCTTGGAACATTGACGAGCTGCCAACCCAATCTGAGGTCAGCGGCCTGGGTGCAAAGTGCATTCAATACGGTTGCCTCACCATGGCCGTTGCACCGGGTCATCAGGTGGTGAGTGATTGGCTCTTGGGTCTAACCGGCCTCACTCGATCGCACGATCTAAACATTCGCTCAGCGCTCGGATTTGAAAGAGAGCGCGAGCTTGAGCGCGTGCTTGCGATCAATAGCTACTCCGACATCATCAAGGCATCAGATGCAGACCTGTGGTGGCTTTTTGATCTGGCCGATGGCTCTGACATCGACGACATTGCTCACACCTGGAGTGAAGGTGGTCGCCTGGTGGTCATCACTCGCGGAGGAGATGGTGCATCGCTATACCGCGGGGGTAAGCGCATCGATGTTTCAGCACCCCGGATCTCACTGGTCGATACCGTGGGAGCTGGTGACACCTTCATGGCAAATCTGCTCGGTGAACTTCTCGGTAGAGATGCACTGGGAGACAACCCACGAGAGCGACTGGCAGCCCTTAGCGAGGATGAGCTGATTGCCTCTGCTCACTTTGCGGCGGTAGCTGCAGGTTTAGTTTGTGAGCGTCAGGGCTGCGAGCCGCCGACTAAGGCTGAAGTTCAGGCTCTGATTGCCCGATAGGCAGTTTGGCCTCAAAAACGATTGGTCCAGCTCCCTTTAGTGCATACTCCAGAGTGAGCTCCGCGAATATTTGAGAGCCAAGACCAAAGTTTGATCGCTGCACGGCCGAGCCGTCATTCTCAATACGCAGCTCGATTAGCTCATCTTTGGCAGCGATAGAGATATTGATCTGCTTGGGCTGACCGTGTTTGATGGCGTTATTTACTGCCTCGCGAATCACCTCAAGGGTGCAGTAAGCGGTGGCAGAACTATCTTCGAGAACCGCTGCGGCGCTATCGCTGAGCTGATAGTTGATCTCGCAGGTTGAATCCCACAGTTCGCAGATCTGCTCTAGCAGATCTTCAAAACTCTCACCGGCCAGGTAGTCCTCTCGTCCAAGTTTGGAGAGCGCCTTGTCAATGTCCTGCCGCACTCGCTCGAGATCATGTTCGGTCGGATTCTCAAGTTGTGCCAACCGCATAGCACTGGCATTTAGGGCACCCTGAACTGAGCCGTGCAGTTCGGTGGCCAGGGTTTTTTGACTTAGCCAAACTCGCTGTCTGAGTTTGGTGTTGAGGAGTCTGAGGTCTTCAACCACCTGCTCCAATTCTTGAATTGAGCGATCGCGCTGCAAGCCGGTGACTGCGATTCCAAACATCAAAGTCATGGTCACAATAAAGAAGGCGGTGGCCTGCGAAACAATTCGGGCCGGTAGCTCAAGTGCTGGAATGCTAACCAGCAGGTTCACGCTAAGCCCCAGTTCGAGTGCAATTACCAGTGACAGCGTGAAGGCAAGAATCAGCGGGATCTCCCGCTCCCCAAGTAACTTTCGCCAGATCCAAAATTGAAATGTCACCAGCAGCAGCGCGGCGCTTGAAGCGAGCAACGCGATGAATGGTCCGGCCAGCGCCGAGACTGTGGAGTAGCTCATAATCACGATGAATGGAACCAGTGTGCCGAGTTGTAACACCCGGTTGAAAGAGATGTGACTGGGCAAAACGAACTGACCCAACTGCGTGAGCTGAGTTTGGGACTTGGACAGAGTTGGTATCTCGAATGACCTAGTGAGGTTATGTGAGAGCGGTCTCACCACGTTGTCATTCAGTTCACGCAGGGCTTGAATCGCCCGAGATGCGTTCTTTGAAAGCTGGGCATCGCGCAGTAGTTTTCCCAGCTCCCAGACCGCAGGGATAATGCTCTCGCGAACTCTGAGTATCTGGGCATCGCGCAATCGAACCAATTCACTCTCAAAGCTGCGCTTTGAAAACTCCAGGTTCTCTCGTTCCAGCTCCAGCTCGGCCGCCAGCTCACGCTGCGCAAGGTGAGCTGCAACCAAAGAGTTCATTAGCAAGTAGACCGACAGTGTGAAAACTGGACCACCGACCAACCTAAAGCCGAGGTCAGATGCCGGGACCATCTCAAATGCACCGCCGGCGACCATGAATGTTGCGCCACGAAGGAAGCCTGCGACCACCAATATCAGCGCAACTGTCAAGGGCTTTGGCTTCTGCCAGCTGGACTTACCAAGCAGCTGAGACAAACCCTCGATGCTGATGATGGTCACCGCTAGTGCCAGCGATGCCAGCACCAGCCATGCCGCCGCGTCGCCACCCAGACGGGGTAGGTCAAAAGCGACACCGACACCCATGGCCGGAAAGCCAAACAGGATGTGAGTTCTCCAGTTCAGGGATTTGCTATCCCCCAGAGCTTGCCAAGCAGATTGCTGTTTAGGCAACCGTCTCAACCTGGGACCTGAGCTGGTGATAGCGAGCGGTGGCTTCGACTCTTGGGTTAGAACCCTTGGGGTCGATCTCCAAAACCTCAAATATGCGAGTGAGCATGCCCTCTACCGCACGAACCGTGGTGCCGCGCAGTGCAGCAATCTGGGCGTTGGTCTTACCCTCAGCCACCAGCTGCAAGGTATTGATTTGGCGCTGGGACAGGGCCGAGAAGGGGCGATTTGAAGCCAAATCGTGTCTGTATTCCTTGGTAACACGATCACGAAGCACGGCCTCGATGGCCTCCACCAGCTCAGCCCCGGTGTTGATCGCAGTCTTGCGCAGGTAGGCCTGGTTCTTCTTTACGGTGCTGGAGTCTTTGCCGCCAAATCGTGGATCAGGCAGATTGGTCAAAAAGACGACTCCCACCTCAGGAGAAAGCACAGTCACTGCCTCAGCAAGATCAAAACCGTTTGGGCCAGGGCCAAGCTCGATGTCGATGACCATGGCATCAGGGTCCATTACCTTCACCGAGCGCATGGCGTCTGCTGCGTTAGCAGCGGTAGTAACGACGAATCCGGCGTTCTCCACGGACTTAGCCAGCAGGTCACGCATAAGCGGTTCGTTTTCAACTACCAGGACGTGCCTGAGAGCCTTAAAGTCTGCCTTGGCCACGGTGATCACTTTCTCCAGAATTCCTTAGAGAGTTTAGAGCTGTTTCAGTGTTGGCAAAACCGGAACTTTTGCTTCAAATTGTCACCGGGTGGGGCCAAACTAAATTCATGAGAAAACGGGGTAACACGCTTAGTTTCGATTCTCGAGACCTAATGCGTTCACAGTGCGAACACTGCACCAGGGTTGCCACCGCTCGCGAACTGGGGGTATCGGGGGTTCGAGAGCTGGTCGAGCAGTTCTATAAAGCACCAGACAACCTAGCCATTAGATATGGCATGCGCTTTGAGACTCAGCTTGAGCAGGAGCTGATTTATAACCTTGGTGACTTGGTGCAAGCACCGAACACGAATTCGCTGGATGCGACTTTGGACCTGGCAGCAAGCGGGGTGCCGGTTATCTACCAGGGCACAGTATTTGGCGGGTCGGGAGAGCTTCCATTCTCTGGGCGCCCTGACTTTTTGGTACGTGGCGATTTCGAGCTGGTCTTCACCGATTCGGGCCTCTCAGCCGTGCAAGTTGGTCCAAGAGAAGAGGGCTACACCGCCTGGGATGCCAAGCTTTCAACCAGTGCTAAACCCGAGTATCAGAATCAAGTTGCGCTGTATGCCGATGCTTTGAAAAGTCTCGGTCTTGAATCATCACGCCCGCACGGTTTGATTCTTGGATCTAGAGAGCTAGCCGGGTTTGATCCGCTTAGCTTGATTGGCCAGCTGATTCCAGCCCGCGAAAAGCTCTTCGCGCAGATAACCTCACTTATCGACGAAGACCCGCAGCGCATTGAAGATATCGGATCTTTGGTTTGTGAGGCTTCGAGCTACTGCGAGCTTTGTGAGTATCCGCTGCTGTGCGATCACATAAGACGTGAGACCGGTCACCTTCAGCTGGTCGCGGGTATGACTAGACCTCACCTCGAATCCCTGCATCGCGCTGGGGTCAAGACCTTGGCCCAATTGGCCGAGTTTGAGGGAGAGACCGACAAACTCTCTAGAGAACAACTCGAGAAGCTAGCCAGACAAGCTCGACTGCAAAAACACTTTTACCAAACTGGCGAGCATGTTCACGAGGTGATCTCTCGACAAGCGCTAGACCAACTGCCTGATCCAAATCCTGGCGACATCTTTTTTGATCTCGAAGGCTTTAGCTTTTTTGATCAACCCGGAGGACTCGAGTATCTCTTTGGCTTCACGTCGGTCGAATCGGGTGATGAATTCCACCACATGTGGGCGGATGACCGAGTGGAGGAAAGGGCGGCCTTCGAGTGGTTTATGCAAGATGCCCTGGCGCGACAAATCAAACACCCGGGTTGCAAGATCTATCACTATGCAAACTACGAACAGGCTGCGCTAAAGCGATTAGCCGAACGCTTCGGGGTTTACCAAAAAGAAGTCAATCAGCTAATTGCCGATGAGGTATTTGTCGACCTCTACAAAGTGGTGAAGTCGGCTCTAGTGATTTCTCAAGAGAGCTACAGCATCAAAAAGCTTGAAGCTTTTTATGGTTTTGGTCGCGACTCAGATGTCAAAGAGGCCATGGGTTCTATGGAGTACTACGACCAATATCTCGAGCTCTTGGCTGATGACTACCCTGCTGCAGAAAAGCTAAAGCGCCAGGTGATCGCATACAACCAAGAAGATTGTGCGAGCACACTGGCGCTCTACAGCTGGCTAAAGAGCCTTTAGCTGAAGCTTGCTACATCAAGCGCGATGCCAGGACCAAAAGTGGTCGCAACCGCACCCTTGAGTAGGTACTTACCCTTTGAGGTAGATGGCTTTAGACGGATTACTTCGTCCATAGCTGCATTCAGGTTCTCAGCTAGCTGAGCCTGGGTGAAGTTTGCCTTACCGATTACGAAGTGCAGGTTTGACTGCTTGTCGATACGGAAGTCGATTCGACCACCCTTGATGTCGGTCACTGCCTTAGCAGTGTCCATGGTCACGGTTCCGGTCTTTGGGTTTGGCATTAGGTTTCTAGGACCTAGGACCTTTCCCCTGCCTC
>JACCDH011244440.1_pt1 | contig 10315 bp, 16 predicted proteins | sample 7442481 | NCBI WGS metagenome assembly JACCDH01 (sample SAMN15323433, study PRJNA562643) | freshwater metagenome | isolation source: river surface water | place: USA:Blue River Watershed | collected 2017-08-15
ACAAGTGACGCGTTCACAAGACAATGCTTTGGTAGGAACGTTGAATAACAATCTATACTTGGGACGTAATTTAAAATGGTCTGAGGAATTAGAGAACAAGGTGAAAAACTTAACACCGGAACAAATTTTAGAAGCAACACGTAAAACGATCGACTTGACGAAGATGTCATTCATCAAAGCGGGGGATTATGAGGGTGCTGCCAAAAAGATGGCTGAGAAGGCCAAAAACACGCCGTCAGAGTCTGGCGCTGTGGGTGGAGCACCGAAGCAGTAAAACAAGAATAGCCGTTCATGGAACGGCTATTTCAATCATCAAAAAAGGAGCCTCTCGGCTCCTTTTTTATTAACAATACTCTTCGAATACTCCTTCTAAATGCTGAGCAATCAAAGCCGCCGAACGGCCTTCAATGTGATGACGCTCCACAAAGTGAACCAATTCACCATCTTTGAATAAGGCAATCGATGGGGAAGATGGAGGATAAGGCAAAGTATATTCACGCGCTTTTTGCGTAGACTCTTGATCCACACCCGCAAACACTGTTGCTAAATTCGTTGGTTTCTTTGCAGAAGCCGCAACTGCAGCTTTAACGCCTGGACGAGCAGTAGATGCAGAACAACCACAGACCGAGTTGATAAACAACAAGGTCGTACCTGGTTTTGCCATGGTATCTTCTACTTCAGCGGCCGACTTCAATTCTTGAAATCCACCCTCTACGATATCCATCCGCATGGGATGTACTAAATGTTCTGGATACATATTATTTCTATTTTAATTTGCTAAACACACTTACATAAAGCCAAGTTCCAATTTGGCAACTTCCGACATCATATCTTGTGAATACGGTGGATCAAACGTTAATTCGACAGAAACCTCTGCAACGCCTTCCACTTCCCGAATAGCCTTCTCGATGTCCACAGGAATACTTTCCGCCGAAGGACATGAGGGCGACGTCAAAGTCATCAAGATATATACATTGTTCACCGGAAAAATCTTGATTTCATAAATCAACCCAAGCTCATACACGTCCACCGGAATTTCGGGGTCATATACGGTCTTAATTGCTTTTACTACTTCTTCCTTTAATTCTGCTTCCGTCATGCTTCTATTATCTTAAGCCATTGCATTAAACGCAACTGCATAATTTTTCATTTGTTTTACCATGGCTACCAAACCATTTGAACGTGTTTGGGCCAAATGCTGCGCCATCCCAATCTGATCAATAAAATACAAATCAGCTTGCATAATCTCTGCTGGCGTGTGATTCGATAAAACCCGAATCAACATACTGATAATTCCTTTTACAATAATCGCTTCCGAATCTGCAAAAAAGACAATATGATCCCCATGCTTTTCGGCATGTAACCAAACCTTACTTTGGCAACCTTTAATGACATTTTCCTCCGTTTTGAAGGCTTCGTTCATCGGGCTTAATTTCTTACCCAAATCAATCAAATATTCGTATTTATCTGCCCAATCCTCAAAAAGACCAAACTCTTCGATTAATTCGTCTTGGGTTTCATTGATCGTTGCCATATTAACTCAACATTGTTATCGTACGTTTCAACGCTTTTACAAACAAATCAATTTCTGACTTGGTATTGTAAAACGCGAAGGACGCCCGACAAGTTCCTACTAGTTCATAACGTGCCATCAACGGTTGGGCACAATGGTGACCCGTACGAATTGCGACACCAAACTTGTCCAACAAAACACCGATGTCTTGTGGATGTACACCATCAATCACAAAACTAACCACGGCAATTTTCTCGGGTGCCTGACCTACGATACGTAAACCATCAATTTGCATTAATTGTTCTGTTGCATAGTCCAACAAAGCTTTCTCTTGTTCCCAAACGGCATTCTTTGGCAAGGATTTTAAATAATCCAAGGCAAAACCAAAGGCATATACGTCCGCGATGTTGGGTGTTCCTGCTTCAAATTTGTAGGGTAACTCATTGTACGTTGTACCCGCAAAACTCACTTCCTTGATCATCTCTCCCCCACCTTGATACGGCGGCATCGCTTCTAGCAATGTACGTTTTCCGTACAACACACCCACACCCGTAGGACCAAATAATTTATGTGCCGAAAAGGCTAAAAAATCAATATCCAACGCTTGAACGTCAATTTCAAAGTGTGCCACTGATTGCGCTCCATCAATTAACACCTTCGCTCCTACGCGATGCGCTTGCTCGATGATATAGGAAATCGGGTTAATCGTTCCTATCGCATTCGATACATGATTTACAGCAACAAACTTAACTCGGTTTGTGTCTAATAATTCCACATAGGCCTTCACATCCAACACGCCAGCCTCGTCAACCGGAATCACTTGAACCTCCGCTCCTTTTTCTTCAGCAATCATCTGCCAAGGAACGATGTTTGAATGGTGTTCCAAATTCGAAACTAGAATTATGTCGCCTTTGGAAAAATTAGCCCGACCGTAAGTCTGAGCAACTAAATTAATCCCAGCAGTTGTTCCGGAAGTGAAGATAATTTGATCCGTAGATTCCGCATTCAAGAAATCTTTCAACTTCTTTCTGGTCAATTCATAACCCGTTGTCGCACGCTCTGCAAGCGTGTGTAAACCGCGGTGGATATTGGCATTGTCTCGCGTGTAATAATGATTCAGCGCATCAATCACCATTTGAGGCTTTTGTGTCGTTGCTGCATTATCAAAATACACCAAAGGAGCTCCATTGACCTGTTGGTCTAATATGGGAAAATCCTTCCGTACTTGCTCAATATCAAATTTCTCTGCCATGATTATACCCCTAATGCTTGTTGTATTTTCGCTACCACCCGATCAGAAATCGATTCTTTCAGTTCAGGTATTTCTACTTTATCAATGACTTGTTGGACGAATGCCAACATCAACAAAGTCTTTGCTGCTTCCTCCGAAATACCGCGTGAACGCATGTAAAACAAGGCCTCATCGCTCAATTGACCCGTAGTCGTTCCATGTGAACATTTCACATCGTCCGCCCAAATTTCCAATTGGGGTTTAGTATTCATCGTTGCTTTATCAGAAGCCAACACATTTTTACATGATTGAAAGGCATTCGTTTTTTGCGCGTCGGGACGAACAAAAATCTTTCCATTAAATACACCTGTAGAATTACCTAACAATACGCCTTTGTATAATTCGTTTGATTCTGAATTTGGTTTGCGATGGTCTACAACCGTGTGTGAATCAATAAATTCATTGTTTCCGGGAACATACAATCCATTCAAATTCGAAAGGACATTTTCTCCATCCACATAGAAATGTAGGTTATTGCGCACAAATCCTCCATTGATGGAGAAAGTAAACATATCCACCTGGCTATTAGCTTGTTGGAAAATAAACGTATGATCAACATGCGTCGTTTTCAGCGCAAAATCTTGCGTTTTGACGAATGTCAAGTTTGCTGATTCTTCCACCCAAATCTCTTGAACATAATTCGAAAGAATGGTTTCTGAAGATGAATTTGATCTTAAATCATCGACCCAAATGACATTCGCCCCTTTTTCGATGTAAATCAACAATTTACTTTGAATTGCTGAGGCAATGCTAACATCAACCAAAAGCTGGTGTACAATGGGTTGCGCCAAAGTAGTTCCTGCTTTAACCCAAATAACTTGATGTGTCGTCGTTAAGGCATCATTTAAATCATATAAGGAGTTTTGATCCAAGATTTGATTCCGCTTATCCCATTTTGTAATGAAAGCTGGGTTTTGGGCTGCGAAAGCAGCAAATTCAAGTATTTCAACACCGTTTGGCAAAGAACCTACGGTAGTAAATTTCCCATTGAACGATTGTAATTGGAGAGATCCCTCAATAGATGTAGAACTTGCATTCGTAGGAGTTTCCGACGAATTCCAATTCCAATCGATGTCATTTAAGGACTTCAGGGATGCATATTTCCATTCCTCCCATTTATTTGTAGGAAATCCTTTGGCCAAGAAACGATCCATGGCCGCTTGTTTTTCTTTCCCGAGGGAAATACTTACTAGTGTGTCTGTTGCCATGTGTTAATCAACTAATGCCGAAATGATCCAATCGTAACCTTTTTCTTCTAATTCAAGAGCCAATTCTTTCGTTCCTGATTTAACGATACGGCCTTTGTAAAGGACGTGAACGAAATCTGGCACGATGTAATCCAATAAACGTTGGTAGTGGGTCACGACAATCGTCGCGTTCGTTGGACTCTTTAATTTGTTAACACCTTCCGCAACAATACGTAGGGCATCAATATCTAAACCTGAATCGGTTTCATCCAAAATAGCCAGTTTAGGATCTAAAACGGCCATTTGGAAAATCTCATTCCTTTTTTTCTCTCCACCTGAAAAACCTTCGTTTAATGAACGACTCAATAATGTCTGATCGATGTTCACATAAGCCATTTTCTCTTTGAACATTTTCAAAAATTGAACAGCGTCTAGGGGCTCTTCGCCACGGTATTTACGAATTTCGTTCACCGCCGACTTCATAAAGTTGGTCGTAGAAACACCTGGAATTTCAACTGGGTATTGAAATGCTAAGAAAACACCTTCAGCAGCGCGTTCTTCGGGAGCTAAATCCAATAAGTCTTTACCTTGAAACTCAACTGAACCTTCTGTTACTTCATAATCTTCGCGACCCGCTAATACGGACGCTAACGTTGATTTACCAGAACCATTGGGTCCCATGATGGCATGAACTTCGCCGGCTTTGATTTCCAGATTAATCCCACGAAGAATTTCTTTTTCTCCGATGCGCGCATGTAAATTTCTAATTGATAACATATCGTTCTAATTGAATAAGGCTAATGAGGCACAAAATTAAAACCTAATCAGATACAAAACCATACTTTATTTAGATTCACTCTAAATAATATGAAATTTTATCTAATTTTTGCTTATCTTTGTGACACAAAAAGCAAAATACCATGATCACGATCTCAGAAATTGCAGCGAATCGCATTAAAGAAATTCGCCAGAAAGAAGGATTAACGGAAGCATTCAACGTTCGCGTTGCCGTTGAAGGTGGTGGATGTTCTGGCTTGATGTATCAATTAGACTTCGCATCTGAACCTCAGGCAAGCGATATGATATTCGAAGACAAGGGCGTTAAAGTAATGGTCGACAAAAAATCCATTCTTTATTTAGCTGGAACGGAACTCGATTTCTCAGATGGCTTGAATGGCAAAGGATTTCAATTCAAAAACCCGAATGCAACACGTACTTGCGGTTGCGGCGAGAGCTTCTCGATCTAAATTCCCAAAGGAATCTGTTTGGATTCCAAAATGAACGGTTTCATTAATTCATAAACGTGGTAGATAGGTAAACCCATCACCGTGTAAAATGACCCATTCAATTGCTCAATACCGGCCATACCAATAAAATCTTGTACGCCATAGGCACCAGCTTTATCTAAAGAAGACCCGCCACGTATATACCACTCCATTTCCCAGTTGGCCAATTCCCTAAAACTAACAAAAGCCGAATCAGCTGCCGTTACGATCCCTTGCGGACTAGCCAATGCAATTCCCGTCACGACCTCATGCGTTTTACCTGACAATTTTTTCAGCATTTGTAGCGCATCTTGCTTATCCAAAGGCTTATTCAAAATCTCACCATCCAAAATTACTACCGTATCAGCTGCTAAAATCAGGGCATTTTCACAAGAATCCAACAAAGCTTTTGCCTTGCGTTCCGCGAGCATGACAGGAACTTCCTGAGGCTTCATATCAATCGGAAAAGATTCGTCCACATCCGAAGGCAATACCGAAAATTGGAAACCAGCTTGTGATAAGATTTCTTTCCGACGAGGGGAATTCGAGGCTAGAATAAAAGGAAATTGAAGGCTGAATGAATCTTGCATGACCAAAAATAGGATATAAATATGACCTTTTGAAAAATAAATTTTAAAAACATTTGTAATTAATGTAATTACATTTAATTTTGCTACATCAAATTTCAGTTATGGGAATTTCAGAGGATTTAAAGCAGAGCAAATTTACAACGCCTACCAGCAAGGCGATTGTAAACATCATATATTCGGGCAACTGGATGATGCAGCAACAGCAAGAACTTTTGAAACCCTTTGGTTTGACAGCCCAACAATACAACGTCCTCCGTATATTACGTGGACAACAAAACAATCCGATGACCGTTTTAGGAATCACCGAACGGATGATGGATAAAATGTCTAATGCCTCTCGATTAGTCGACAAGCTATTAGAAAAAAAATTAGTGTTAAGACGTGAATGTCCGCATGACCGCAGAGCGGTTGATGTCATTATTCTACCGGCAGGTTTGGCCTTATTAGAAGAAATCGATCAGGTGCAGTTGGCTTGGGAGAAAAATTTCGCAAGCATAAGTTCCGAGAAGCTAGATCAAATCAATGAGATCTTGGACGAAATCAGAAATGTATTTACTAACAATTAAACAATAAATAAAATGAAAAAAGTAAGCCTAATCTTGACAGCGCTCGTAATGAGCATCGCATCTTTCGCAGCACCAAAAGCAGTGAAAGTAAACACAGCAGCAAGCTCTATCGCTTGGTATGCAGAAAAAGTAACTGGTAAGCACAATGGTACAGTAGGTCTCTCAGCAGGTGCTTTGAACGTAGACGGTAACAAATTAGTAGGTGGTAACTTCACAATCGACTTGAAAACAATCAAGGCATTGGATATCACGGACCCAGGTTACAACCAAAAATTTATCGGTCACATTACATCGGGTGACTTTTTTGAAATCGAAAAATTCCCAACAGCTACTTTCGTGATTACGAAGATTGCAGGAAACCAAGTAACGGGTAATTTGACAATCAAAGGAATCACTAAATCAATTTCTTTCCCAGCTGAAATTTCAGTTAAAGGAGGAAAAGTTGCTGCTAAGGCTTCGATCACAATTGATCGTACAGATTACAACATCCAATACGGTTCAAAGAAATTCTTTGATTCAATTGGCGACAAAGCTATCATGGATGACTTCAAATTAGTTGTATCTTTAGTTAGCGAATAAATTAATCCGCTTAAGAGCCGAGGTGTAAATCTGCATCTCGGCTTTATTATTTACTCATAAAAAATCAACAACATGTCTTTAATTAATGATTTATCTTGGCGTTATGCGACCAAGCGTATGACTGGCAACAAAGTATCTGCAGATAAAATTGAAAGCCTTTTAGATGCGATTCGTCTTTCGGCATCAGGATTTGGTTTACAACCTTATCAAGTATTTGTTATTGAAAACCCAGAATTACGCGCGCAAATCCAACCGATTGCTTACGGCCAACCGCAAATTACGGAGGCGTCGCATATCTTAGTTTTTGCTGCGTGGAATGACATTACAGAAGAAAAAATCGATGCATTTATTCAATTGGTTTCTGAAACGCGTAATGTCCCTGTAGAAGCTTTAGCGGATTACCGTGGAGCAATCGCAGGATCTATGTTACAATTGCCGATGGAAGTTCAAGCAGGTTGGGCTGCACGCCAAGTATATTTAGCGATGGGAACAGCTTTAGCAGCTGCCGCTGAATTGAAAATCGACACAACACCGATGGAAGGATTTGTTCCTGCGAAATTGGACGAGTTATTAGATTTATCTGCCAAAGGATTACATTCTGTATTAATTCTAGCTGTAGGCGAGCGTGACGCAGCCAATGATTACATGGCAAACGCTGCCAAAGTTCGTTACTCAAAAGACGAATTATTTGTTCGCATGTAATAGAAACAGTCTATTTTTTTTCAAAAAAGGTCGCCCCAACAGGCGGCCTTTTTTATTATCAGTTTTTTAAACCTTTTACGAATTTCTTACCTGAATATAGAATAATCATTGGGGCAAAATGACTGTAATTTTAACATGCAGCTCGAGCAATATATAATCTAATACCTAACCCTTTAAACATGAAAAATCATGAAACAAGAATTTTTCCCCGTGTCTGCATGGGGTATGCAAGAATTGAATTCGATGGAACTTATCCACATTGATGGTGGTGGTTTCTGGGAGACTTTTGGCATAATCACGGGAGTCGCCGTCGTGATAGCAGCAGTTATTTACACGGGCGGCTTAATCGCTATTTTACTTTAATTAAATCATGAAAACGACAACGAATTGGACACGTGTCACGGAACAGGAGCTTCGGGACATACACGGGGGAGGCTGGTTTGATGATTTCAAAAAAGGCTTTAAAGAGGGTTTTGATTGGGCGATTGGCGTCCTCAAAGACCTTACTGATTTTTTTAAATAAACAGGCGGGGCTTTGCCCCGCCAAAAATCTACACCCATGAAAACACAAACAATCGATGATATAAAAGTCCAACTGGAACTATTCCGCAACAACCTAGTGGAGGAATTTGAAGACGCAAATAAGCGAGTACAGCTGAAGATTAATGGTCACTTTAAAATACTCTATCTTAAAGTATCCGATAATCTCCCTGCAGAGGAAATCGAAAAAGTTGTCCCGGAATTGTTCACGAAAGCTATTGAGTCTATCGGGAATCGAATCCGACAGAAACTCGAAGAAATGCAAACGGTCCCTCACTAGGGACTGTTTACAATTTTATTAATTCCTCTACTGATACATTGAAATAGACTGCTAGTTGGTAGAGTCGATCAATGCTCAACTTGGATTGTCCGGATTCCAACTTGGCATAACTGCTTTGTGAGATTTGAAGATTAAATGCGACGTTCTCTTGTGAGAGTTCGCGATCCAATCGCATACGGCGAATGTTTCGAATGACATGTTTCATAGTGGTTAGATTTAACCACCAAATGTATCAAAGCTACCTGTGCTTCAAGCCTAAAAAACTGATAATTTAAATCAAGAAATTGATTTAAGAAATTCCGAAAGCGTAAAAATAGGACTTAATCCTAAAGCCTCTCCTTCTTTGATCATTAAAGGCCATCCAGATTCAAAGTCATTGCGAATACTTCCTTCGAGTATTGCTTCCCGGACAGCAATTTTAATTAAACCAATTTCTTTTCCTGGACCAATATCGAATACCTGCATGATCATTTCACCTGTAATGACAGGTTGGAAATTACGAAGGGAATCACTCGCTTCTACTTCTTTGAGTTTTTCCTCAACTAAGTCGAAATTTCGTAAATAGCGCTTCACCTTATCGCCATTTTTGGATGTAATATCTGCCCGACAAAGCGTCATAAGTGCCTCTAATTCATCTCCGGCTTCGAAAAGCAAACGGCGTAATGCAGAATGAGTAATTTCCTCTTTCGATAAGGCAATCGGACGTAAATGTAAGCGGACCAGCTTTTGCACCAACTTCATTTTCTCATTCAAAGGCAATTTCAAACGCTTGAAAATCGACGGAACTTGTCGGGCACCCATTTCCTCGTGACCATGAAACGTCCAGCCTTTCCCTTTGACAAAACGTTTGGTTTGCGGTTTCGCAATATCATGCAAAATCGCCGCCCAGCGCCACCAAAGGTCATTAGTATGTTGGGAAATATTATCTAATACCTGTAAGGTATGATAAAAATTATCCTTATGCCCCTTCCCTTCTTCGGTATCCACCCCTTTGAGTTTAACAAACTCGGGAAAAATGCGGGCTAATAATCCGCAAGCATCTAATAACAGAAAGCCATAAGATGGCTTTTGACATAAAATAATCTTATTCAACTCCTCCGAAATACGCTCCATGGAGATAATTTCCAAGCGTTCATTTTCTTTTTGCAAGGCCTCAAAGGTCTCCGGATAAATATCGAAACCCAATTGGCTCGCGAATCGAACTGCCCGCATCATCCGCAATGGATCATCTGAAAATGTAATTCCTGGTTCTAGGGGAGTTCGAATAATTTTCGATTTTAAATCAGCAATTCCGTTAAAAGGGTCTAATAGCTTCCCCCAATTCGACTGATTCAGTTGAACCGCCATTGCATTGATGGTAAAATCCCGACGATTTTGGTCATCCTCCAAAGTTCCTTCCATGACCAGTGGCTTACGAGAATCCCTTTGGTAAGATTCCTTACGGGCTCCAACAAATTCTAAATCCCAGTCATCGACCTTCAACATGGCCGTACCGAAATTCTTAAAAATCGAAACACTATGATCCGGCAAATCAAATTCACGGGCAACTTCTTCCGCCAAGGCAATACCAGAACCGATACAAACAACATCAATATCCTTACAAGGTCTACCTAGAATCGAATCACGCACAAATCCACCTACCACATAGGATTCCATTTGAATACGATCAGCAGCTAGCCCGATGCGACGAAAAATATCTTCAGAAATGATCTCCTGCCCTGTCTTCATTTATCCTCTAATCAATGAATAATCACCACCTAAGCCCAATTTGACAATTTTGGATGGTTTATTATTCCCCTTCG
>JACCDH010327032.1_pt1 | contig 10314 bp, 6 predicted proteins | sample 7442481 | NCBI WGS metagenome assembly JACCDH01 (sample SAMN15323433, study PRJNA562643) | freshwater metagenome | isolation source: river surface water | place: USA:Blue River Watershed | collected 2017-08-15
AAGCAACTAGTATCTTGTCGGCATTCAAAGCCGCAAAAGGGGCTGTAAAAATAGCTGTGAATGTTGCTACAGTTGCTGAAAGCATCAATAAAGGAAAAGGAAGGTTAGATGTATTATTGGCCGACAATGAAAAGGCTGCATTGGTTACAGCAATTGAAAATGAAGTCATAGGAGCAATTCCGGTTGTTAGCAATGTTTATAATCTTTATAAAACCGTTGTTGACCTAAAAACGTTGAATACCAAACGCAATGGTCTGATTGCTGAGGTGAGTAAAGCAAATGCAAACTTAGATAAAGTGTGTAATAAGTTAAGTTCTGTCATGAGCGGAGTGAAAAGAGTGAATGATTATCAATATTATATTTCAGATTACTTGAATAAATATTGCGGCAGCAAAAAGAAATAGTCCCAAATTCTGAGTTCATCGTTCTTTGCATTATCTTTGTTGGCATTATTTATAACCAACTTACGGTATCGATGCGCCATTTTTTAATTGCTTTCAGATCTCTTTGCTTATTCCTTTTGATGTTTGCAATTGCACAAAAGGGGTTCTCACAATCGAAGTTGTTGATTAAAGCCAACAAGGCATTTCACCAAAAAAAATGGTCTAAGTTTAATCGATTGTCAGAGAAAATAAATAAAAAGGACAGTATTTCACTCGATGTTTCTTATTTAAATTATCTCAATTTTTCCCCAAGTTCCCCAAACTTTCAAGCAGAAAAAAACTACGAATGTGCATTTAAATTTGATTCTTCTAGATCTCAACTTCCATTGAAACAAATTCAAAGCTTCGATCAAAAACTAAAGCTCCGATATGACAGACAAAATGTTGTAGATTCAGCGCTTGCAAGATTTCTGAATCAGTTGTTGCTGCAAAATGATTCCCATAAAATCCAGGAATTCATTTTGAAATTCAAGGATGAAAAATCCATTCCCACTGTTCAACAATTTATATCTCATTATATCCAAAAATATATTTCTGTTGAATCCAATAAAACAATTCAGATTCTTGAGATTAAACAAGCATGGCATGAAGCATTCCTACAAAAAGAGCTAAATGCAATTTTGATGTTTCGTGATAAATATCCTCAATCTTTTTGTGATGAGTTGGCCTACCACTTAGAAGCAAAATATGCCTTTCTTCAAGCATTGAAAATCAATTCAATTGAAGAATTTAACTACATCAAACAAAAATACTCAAATACTCAATTTGCTGTTTCAGCTGATAGTGCAATCGCTGAGATTCAATTCAACCAATTGTCCAATAAATACAAAATTCAAGATTTAAAAAAGTTCAATGCCGAATATAAGAACACCAGATTGAACAACCTTGTAGCCAATCGGTTAATTGGACTTGAAAAAATGGACAGTGTCATTCAAGTGGTCAATGCTCAATTGGTAGGCAGGGAACCTCAAATACCATCCCATGTAAAAATTGATCTAGAATCAATCACAATACAATTCAAGCAAAGCTATCGTTTTGATGTGAAAAGAAAAGATGGTCGCAAATTTATTTATAGCTATGTCCAATATTTGCCTTTTTTCAATGGACATATACTTAAAGCTTCTGATTATGAAAAGGATGAATTTGTATTTGTGAATGAAAAATCTGGCAAGAAAGTGGATTTAAAGGGGAAGCCTCTGTTTTGTATGAGAATTGACTCTACAGTTCAACTCGTAACCGAAAATCTACAAAAAAATGCAGCCATAGGATTCGAGATTCTGACTTCAACCTCACACAATCATTCCTTAAAACCTGTATTTACACAAATTTTTGATTCGTCTGACAATTCTCAATTATTGGATAAAATCAACATCGAAGATGGAAAAATTCTCAGTAAAATCTCTGATTTTATTGCGAAAAGTTCACTCACTGTGCCTATTGGTACGCAAGAATTTAAATACATTGATAGTCAATGGGTAAAGTCTGTTTTTTATCCTGAAATAGGCGATTTTCAAAAACCTATCACAAAAGATTTCGTGGATTATTGGATAAAAATGAAAATGCCTTTGTTCAATCTAAATGGATTTAATTCATTTTATCGATACAATGACTCACAACAATTGATAAAGCTTGCCGAAAAGCCTGAAGGAGTATTTTTCCCAATTGCTGTGAAGCAAATTGGAAATTCTCATTTGATAACATGTATATCCAATCCATTGAAAGGCAATGCTTTCAGCAATATTGAAAAATATATTCAATTAGGGAATGACAAGGATTTCGTTTACATTGAATTGGAAAGTGCCATTCAGCAAAATGAATTGACAGCTTTTCCTCCATCTTTTAACCCCAATCAGTTGTTTCTAACGGCCTACGCGTTAGGATTATTTCAATTGCAATATCCCAATAGCATGGTCGATGAGGTTTTTTGCAATTTGCTGAACAAGAATTATTTAGGTTTAGATCAGGAAATTACAAAACCAGTCTTTAGAAATTGGGCAATCAACTTTGTACAATACCGAATGTCTGTAGAACCACTATTTGACGATATTCTGCGTATGCCACTGAATTTTACCTTTAAGGTTAAATTGGAAGAGTATAATTTAAACAATCAGAGTTTTACTGTTCGTGGGGACAAAAATTTGGAACCGGAATTGTCATTTGCCAATCAATTGAACCTAGATCATCAATTAATCAAGGAAATGAAGGCAATGAAATCCATTTGTCCAATTACTTCAATGTCAGTTGAGCACACGCCAACAATGGTCTTTAACAAAGGTTCTGAAACTGATTTTACCATTCATGTGAAAGAAATGGATGCCGCTAAAGTATTGAAGATGAAAGATAAAGATCAATCTATTTACATGCGCATCAAAATAACTCCCATGACAAAAGCATTGGGAAAAGAATGTAAAGTATGTATCAATGGAACCTGTGATGAATACAAACTCAGGAATTGTAAAATTTCTTTTCAGGCAGATCAATATGAGTTCTCTGCGAATCCTGATTTTAAACAATCCTTAATTCTCAAGCAGTAATTAAGCCTTTTTCACAAATTCACTTTTAAGAGCCATGGCTCCGAAATCTTTGATTTTACAGTCGATGTTGTGATCGCCTTCTACCAATCTAATGTTGGTTACTTTCGTTCCAACTTTGATTGATTTGGAAAATCCTTTTACAGGAAGATCTTTGATAATGGTAACGGTATCTCCATCTTGCAACAAATTGCCATTTGAGTCTCTCACAATCAAGCCAGAGGAGTCGGTGGTGACCTCTTCTTCAGGATTGAATTCATGAGCACACTCTGGGCATATCCATAGCAGACCAGATGGATAAGGGTATTCGCATTTACATGCAGGACAAATTGGATCTTTAGACATAAAATGGGGTATTTTGCAGCAAATGTAACAATTATTCCAAGAATCCTTCCGTTTTATTCAATTCTTTTGAGGGATTTGAACCTTCGAACCAATAGGTGCTTTTTTGATGGTATTCGAAAGTCTCTACAATTTTTAGCCCGCATTTTTGAAGCACTTTCACGGAAGCCTTGTTCTCACATTCTGCAGTTGCATAAATTTTTGATAAACCAAAATAGTTGTAGCCTAACTCAACAAAAAATCGAGCAGATTCTGAGGCATAACCTTTATTCCAATATTTAGGTAAAAATCGATATCCAATGTCATGGTAATTTTTATGTCCGTTGATTTCTAAGGTATTGAATTTAAGTCCACACCAACCAATGAATTCCGAAGTTGTTTTTTCTAAAACAAGATACCTACCTATTTTTAAATCTTGATATTGACGAATCACTCCTTGAACAATATTTTCAGCCTCCTCTATGGTGGAAATCATATTGTTTTGCAAATAAGTATGAACCAAAGGATTTGAATGTAATTTGAAAATGTCCTCCGTGTATTTTACATGAAATGGAATGTATTTTAGTCTAAAGGTTTCATAGTTTTGCATGATTCAAATTACGGAAAATCCTTAAAACTAATCAATAGATTAAGGATAATTGCAAAATCAATTGATTTGGAGGGATGTAATTTTGTTCCATGAAAAATCAAATATTCATTGTTTTGCTAGGCCTATTGGGAATGAATTCTTTAAAGTCTCAAATTTCTTTGCACCCCCAAATAGGCGGCAGTTTAAATACGATAGAGTTTTTTGAGGGTGAACGCGAGTTTTTTAAATATCTGCCTGGATTTCAAGGTGGAGTTGGCGTTGATTTCAAAGTTGGAGATTTGGTTTCAATTGAACCAGTGTTGCGATACAATCAAAAAGGATATGCCACATTGTTAGAATTTGAATACATGCCTGGTAAAAATTTAACTGAGAAATTATCTTTGAGGTTGCATTATATTGACTTGCCAATTTGGGTGAATTTTAATACGGAATTCGATCAATTTAATTTGGTCTATTCGGTAGGTCCATATGTCGGTTATTGTATTGCAGGTAGACAGATTTTAGAATATTCTGATGGAACACAGACACAAATTTTAGACTCAAAAAATGATGAGAATTTCATGAATTCACTCGTAGCCAATGAATTTAATCGATTTGACTTTGGAATGAATCTTGGTATTCGTGCTGAAGTTTCTAATTTCACATTGGGTTTAGTTGGATCCCTGAGTGCACAAAATTTGTTCGGTCCAATGCTCCAGGATAACAATAAGCATTTAAATTTTCAATTAAATGTTGGTTATAAAATTGAATTAGAGTAATTTTCTTTTTAGTTGTGTGGTTTAGTTAAAAAAGCGGAGTTTACTTCGCTTTTTTTATACCATTTTTCTTAAAGCGTCAAATCCTTCAATGTTGTTAGCTGCGAAAATTTGGTTGAGTTTAGTTTTTAGGTTTCTAACATAATCATAACTAAGGTCCAGCATTGCAGCAACCTCTTTGGGTTTGTATCCTTGAATACTCAAAATGAGCACTTTTTTACCATTTACGCTGAGTTGATTAAGATCTGGATATTGGTCGAAAATGGGTTTATACAGTGCATCTGTACTCAATTCAGTTTTGGTTTTCTCAAATGTGTTATCAATGTCGGCCAATTTTTCCAAACCTCTCCGGATTTCAATGATTTTTGGATTTTTTGAAACATCAGACTGCTTTAGCTCATTTGCAAAATGAATCGATTTTTCTACAATTAATTTCGAAAGAGCGTAGAGTTTTTCATTCAATCTATTCTCATTCAATTGAAGTCGTTCAGACTCAGTTTTAATTGCCAACATTTCTTGGGCTGTTTCAAGTTGGTTTTTTTGAATGCGGTTGTTTTTACGCCAGAAATAAATGATGATGACCAACAAGAGTATAGTTAGAACCAAAATGATGTTCGCGAGAATAATTTGGTTGCTTTTATATTTATTTTCTGATTTCAAGCCTTTCACCGAATGGTCAAGTTCTACGTTTTGAATTGCCAAGTCAATTTCACTTTCGGCGTTTAATTTTTGTTTGGAATTCAACTCATCTAAGGCTTTATTCGATAAAACTTTATAGGTATAAGCGGCTAAATATTGATGATTGTTGATTGCCAATTGCGCTAAAATTTCGTTTTTTTCATAGTCAAATCTGCTGTACTCCGAACTTTTTAATTCTGATTCAGAGAAACCAAGATCTATTAAAATCGTTGGATTGTCGATTAAAGCCTCTTTGAGAGAGTTTTTGTAATAATCCAATAAGGCAATTCTAATGTCTTGAGAGATCGGAGATTTTTGGGCAATATAAGTTCTCAGGGCAGCAGCCCCTTGCCACCTTGCTTGATTGAATTCCAATACGAAATAGGTTGAACTTAAAGCCCCATTGATGACTTTATTTTTGTATTTTTTCAATATTTCATGACTCTGTTCAAATTCATTCAAACTTTGATGCGCCATTGCCAAATTAAATTCTAACAATTGATTGTTGTAATCATGATTGCTTGAATTGGTTTTTATTCCTTCCTCTAAGGTTCGCTTTGCTTGTGTGTAATTTCCTTCTGACATGTAAGCTGTTGCCAAATTAGAAATAAGAACTGGGTTACTAACCTTGTTTTCTTTCATCATTAAAAGCGCTTTTGATAGATAATAACGGGCATTTCTGAACTGCTTCATTTTCATTGAGATGCTCCCTAAATTATTACACAATCGCTCAATATATGGTCTGTTTTGAGTGGCCAGTGCCAAATTGTAGGCCTGCAAGAAAATTCTATTTGCTGTGTCAATCCTGTTTTGGAAGAAAAAATATGAACCGTTGTAGGTTAAACAAACTACCTTGAAGTTAGAATCATTTATTTCATCGCTGAGATCATTGATTCTCCTGTAAATTTGATCACAATCTTTTTTCGTTGGATTCGATAAGCATTGATATCCTTTGTCAATCAAACAGTAAAATTCAATTTGTTTTTTTGGATGGTTTTGAATGTAAGTTTTCGTAAATGAATCGATCTTTTTGGCTTCGGAAATTTTATTTTTTGCGTGTAATTTTTGATTATGATAGCTCAAATATATCGGATTCACCTGATTCTCGTTTTGAACAAAATACTCAATCAAAGAGTCTGCCGAAAGGCAGTACTTCATCTCAATGGGCTTCTCTTGATTTCCTGTTTTCTCAGAACAACCTACAAGAAATACAATCAACAATATTGTCGAGAAAATTGATTTTTTAACAATTGGGGTCGTCATTGATTCAAAATTAACAAGTGACAATGAATGTTCTTTTTTTTAAAAGGAACAATTCTGTAACAATTGTATGAGTGACGTGTTTTTTCAATGAACGACACGCATGAATAAAGTTTTGTTTATTCATGTTAACTCAATATTTTTGAAGAATATAACAAATTCGTCATTTAACAGAATGTCCCTCAAAAATAATATCATTCGTATCGCCATTGTTATGGCGGTTTTTTTTCTAAATACATCAAGCCTTTTAGCTCAGAATCCCGGAGACACCATTTTTGTAAAAACATGGCACTACGGCACAAATAACAGAGACACTGTGGTGCAATTTCCTGATGGGAATCTAGAATTTGAAAAAATCATCATGCGTTACAGCATGCGCTGTAAAAATGGTCTCATTTCAGACCAATCCAATCGCAATAAAGGTTGCGGAGAATGGGATTATTCCTGTAACACTTTTGTTGTAGATTCAACCAAGATTGAAACAATTGCGCAAACAACACCAAATTATACTGTTACCAATTTCACAGGTTCTTCATTCAAATATGCAAAAAAGCCTATTTATGATTTTTATGATTATACCCAAGACAATGTGGTGGTTTCAAATGTGCAGAACGAAAATACTTATTCCCTTGTTTATACACCTGGCGGTTCACATTCATCTTTGCCTACAGACCAGTTTTCGGGAAAATCTCAGTTTGTTTACAAGTCCTCGGAATTAAAATCCTCTGGTTTGGATTCAGGTTGGATACATGCATTGTCTATGTACGCTCAGAATTCAGCAACTGCAAATTTCTTGAAAATCAAGATGAAACTCGTTTCCTCAGAGATCATTTCACCTCAATCTGTTCATTTGAATGGTTTAACCGAGGTTTATCATGCCTCAACAGTATTTACTTCGGGCAAGAATAACATTGTTTTCGCAAATCCTTTTTTATGGGATGGGAAAAGTAATTTATTGATTGAATTCTCATTTACAAATTCCCAAACTTCGGAACTGCTGAAATTAGATGGAATTACAGATACAACTTCAACCGCGATTTCTGCAACCAATAACTTTTCGGTTGACTTCTCAAACAACGGACACATTAACTTGGATGCAGATAAGTTCGCTTCAATATCCAAGGAAATTTCAATTGCTTTTTGGGCCTTTGGAGATGCTAAAAGTTTACCCACCACAACTTCTGTGATTTATGGTTATGCTTCTGATAAAAATCAACGACAGTTGAATATTCACTTCCCATGGTCTGATGGAAGCATCTATTTTGATTGTGGATTTTCAGCTGGAGCCTACGATAGAATCAATAAAGCTGCAACTGCTGCGGAATATGAAGGAAAATGGAATCATTGGACATTTACGAAAAACGCAACCACTGGCAACATGTCAATCTATTTGAATGGAACTCTTTGGCTATCTGGTACTTCTAAAACAAAGTCAATGTCCCTCATGAATGTAATCTTGGGAAAAGATCAAGCGTTTAATAACAATTACAAAGGGAAATTATCTGAGTTGAGTATTTGGGATAAATCATTGTCTGCCAATGATGTAAAAGCATTGATGAATGCCTCAATTGACACATCCGTTTCAAATTACTCGAATTTGGTTGCTTATTATCCTTTTTCTGAGGGACAAGGTCTTCAGGTATTTGATCAAAAGTTTGGTAAAAAATCTGTTGGTTCAGGAATCTCTTGGACCTATGAAAGAGGCAATGACATCCAACGTTCATTTGTGTCTTCAAATATCAAACCTGCGATTGATTTAATTAGAGGTGATTTTACAACAACCAACACCAAGAAAATTGTCAGAGATTCAATTGTGAGAAATCCGAATGCAATCAGTAAATATTCAATTATTTCAAAGAAAAATAGCACAATTGTTGAACACGATTTCGTCAATGCTGATACCATTTGGTATGCTTATCATGCCACTAAATCAAAGGTGTTTAATGGAGAAAATGGGGTATTGAAAGACTCCGTAACCAATCAGATCGATGGAACTATTGACATACAAAATTTAAGTTATGAAAGACGTTTCCCTTGGTACAATGAAATCATGTCGTTTGTAACTCCTTATGGTTTGGGGCTTGATCTTGGAATAGCAGGTAAAAGTTGGTACTACGACATGTCTGATTTTGCACCATTGTTGAAAGGAAGAAAGAGAATGATGATGACAATGGGCGGACAAAATCAGGAGCAAATGGACATTGAGTTCATGTTCATTGTAGGAAAACCAATCGCTAAGGTTTTAGAATTTAACCAATTGTGGCAGGGTGGTGCAAGATTAGGAGGGCCAGGTATTGGTGGGATTTTGAATAATTCTGTTTTTGCGCCAGTTCTCGTTAGGCCTCTAAATGGAAATCGTTTTAAGATGCGTAGTTCCACTACAGGACATGGATCGGATGGGGAGTTTGAGCAAAATGGTGGCCCAATTTACCATTTTATCAATGTTGGTGGAGGAAGTGCCGAATTCACTTGGAGTGCAAATATTGATTGTTCAACAAATCCAATGATTGCTCAAGGTGGTACCTGGCTCATACCGCGTCAAGGTTGGTGCCCAGGCCTAAGAACCAAATTATTTGAATTTGATTTAACACCGCATTTAGTTCCAGATCACTCAACTTACATAGATTATCACATTTCTGAACCAAACAAAACAGGTGGTGATTATCGATACATTGTTGCAAATCAAATGATTACTTATGATAAACCTAATTTTGATTTGGATGCAAGAATCTTGGACATCAAGCAACCTTCCTCTGATTATGAGTATGCAAAATCAAATCCAATTTGCAATCAGCCCATTGTTTTAATTCAAAATTCTGGAAAAAATACCATCAACAAAGTCACATTTGAATATTGGGCAAACCAGTCCTCGGTTAAACAGAATTGGACTTGGACAGGTACTTTGGAGTACATGGATACGGTGAGTGTAATATTGCCTTCATGGGGGCTGTGGGACAATGGCATGTTGCCAAATGATAATCGTTTTTATTGCAGTATAAAGACTGTGAACAGCCAAACCGATGACTATGCTCAGAACAACATCATGTCGTCGAGGGTAACCATTCCTGATGTAATTCCTGGCTCATTCAAAATTGAGCTTCGTACAAACAACAATCCATCTGAAAATTCAATGATGTTATACGATGTAGATGGTAAAATTGTTGTGAGTGAACTATTTACGGTTGCCAACAAAATTCACAGTTATCCATTGGAGTTGAACGGTTGTTACCGTTTGGTTGTAACCGATGCCGGTATCGATGGATTGTCGTGGTGGGCGAATACGGCTCAAGGATCAGGATTGGTGAGAATTAGAAATGCCGCAGGAAATATTATAAAATCTTTCAACGCCGATTTTGGGAGCTTTTTTGAATATCAATTCACCACCAATTATGCGTTGAATGTGAATAAATTAACGTTAAATCAGGCGGTCAATTTATATCCAAATCCATCTGTAGGAAAATTTGCTTTGGAAGGAAATGAACTGGTAAACGCTTCTGTCAAGATTTTAAGTGTAACGGGTCAAATCATGGGAAATTATTCGCAGATTTCAGAAAATAAATTCGAAATTGTTACGCAAAATTGGCCATCCGGTGTGTATTTCGTAGAAATCAACAAAGGTCATTTAAAAGCTGTGAAAAAGATTATGGTTCAGTAACAAACAAAATTGTTACTCAAAAATGCAATAAAGGCCAACAAAGATAACCGTGATTGCAATG
>JACCDH010798783.1_pt1 | contig 10314 bp, 8 predicted proteins | sample 7442481 | NCBI WGS metagenome assembly JACCDH01 (sample SAMN15323433, study PRJNA562643) | freshwater metagenome | isolation source: river surface water | place: USA:Blue River Watershed | collected 2017-08-15
GCTGGCTTTGGGTTCAAGATTTCCTTGGCCACCTGTGGCGGGGTTACGGACTTAGTTGACGCTACTGTCATGTTGCGGCTTACCTTTGGTCTTCTTCAAGGCTCTAGCTTGCCCCTTACGCTTGCGACGCAGGACAATCCAGAGCAACGGTGCAAGGGGTGCTAACAGCCAATAGAGTAGCGGATTCAGCCATGGTTCCGAGTCAGATTGGCTAACTGGCTTAAGGTTTTCTCCTCCTTGAACCAACTGAGTTTGCTCGCCAACCGGCACCGGATCCGGCTCGCTAGGCACTACCAGATCGGATTGCTCTTCCTGCGCAGAGGAGCGGTACTGCTGAATCCAATTAGCTAGCGACCCAAGTGGGTTTTCTTCAGAAACTGCTTTTGACTTGATTGCCGCAGCTGGATTAATCAAACCGTGGCCATAGTTGGCATCAAAACCGGGCTCGCCAAGATCTGTAGCTGACACTATCAACCGCTCAATGAGGTCATTGGCTGAGGCATTTGGATCCGCCTGCGACATCAGAGCCAGCAGTCCAGAAACGATCGGAGCGGCGGCAGAGGACCCGTCCCAGACTCGGTATCCCTCTCCAGGGTATGAACCAAGCAAATCCTCGGCAGGTGCGGAAATTGCCACTCCTAAACCTGCGGTAGAAGCCTCAGCGGGTTCTTTTTCTTTGGTAACTCCGCCCACCGAAACCACACCTGGAATGGTTGCCGGAGCGGATGGCCGAGAAGATTTGTCTGTCCGATTTCCGGCGGCCGCCACCACAATCACATCGTTCTCGAAGGCATAGCTAAAGGCTTCGTCCCAGCTCTTTGGCCAGGTCTGGGAGTTTCGAGTCAAAGAGAGATTGATGATATCGGCATCATTGTCGACCGCCCACCTGACGGCCTGAGCAATTTGAGCGTCAGTATCGGAACCAGGAACTCCCAACCCAATCGAGATTGAGAGCAGCTTTGCACCGGGTGCTATGCCGATAACCCCGGACTCATCACTGCCTTGGCCTGCAATCAGCGAGGCAACCATGGTGCCGTGGAAAGCGGAGCTTCCGACTCCTGAAGTGCCCTTAGGGACTCCCACCGAAGAGAAATCAACACCGTCGATTACGGTTCCTACAAGATCCGGGTGTGAGGAGTCAATGCCGGTGTCGATAACCGCAATCGTGACGCCGCTGCCATCGAGCTTCGTTTGATCAAAGCCATAACCCTCAATCCACCAGTTATCGGCCAAAGTCGCTGGCGTGAGTAAGAGCCCCAGCACCGCAAGTGCTACACGCACTTACAGACCTCGGGCGACCACTCGAGTGCTTCCAAAGCTAGATCACCAATGGGGTTTACCCCTCTCCCCTTGGCAAGCGAGTGCCCGACCAGTGCGTGTAAACACTTCACTCGGTTTGGCATGCCCCCGGCCGAAAAGTCAGTAATTTCTTCGACTACCTCGATCGCTTCACGCTCGCTCAAGTACTGCTGATGCGCCGCCAAATACTGAGTGGCAACCGCTTCGTCCTGCTGCACAAGCTCCTGAAGCTCAACCATGTAACCGGAGGCCTCCAGAGTCGAAACTGCCGCGGTGGCGGCTGGCTGAGTCAGGTAGTAGAGGGTTGGGAAAGGAGTTCCGTTTTCCAGTCTTGGCCTGGTCTTCACAACCAGTGGCCTACCGCAGACGCACCTTGCCGCAATCGACACAATGTCCCTTGCCGGCCTTCCCAGCTGTCTGGTTACCTCGGCAATATCTTCAGCAGTAACCGCAGTCTCAGGCATTACTTTTCCTCGGGCTGATCAAGAGCAGCGCGCAAGGCCGATTCAATTAGGGCGTCCACCCAGTTCTCATTCGCTGCTGCAACCTCAAGCGAAATCTCATCGGCATTTCGCTTGGCGGCCAATAACGCTCCAACGGTGCCGGAAGTGTCGGTGGCATCAAAGCCTTCGGCATCCATTACGAGATAGGAAACTTCACCGGGAAGCACATAGTAGAGCCGATCTCGAGCCTGAGATCTGATGTAGACCGGGTCCTGCCAGCGATCTCGCTCGGCCTGCATGTCATCAACTGCCTGCTTAGCCTGCTCGATGCTCTGCTCCATTTCGGCGATCTGCCTACGCTGGTTCAAAAATGCCTGCACATCGGAAGAGATCAAAAAGGTGCCGGCGACAATAACCAAAATGATGCTGACAGTGACGCTGTTGAGCTTCACTGCGCGCAGCATCAGCTTGCCCTGGGTCAGGGAAACTGGGACCTTTGCGTCCCTTGGATTAGTCGGTCTAGCCATAGCCAAAGAAGTTTAAGTGGGAAAGCTCGGGGAGGCCATAAGCCTCACCCGAGCATTCGCTAATTGAAACTATCCCTGGTAGCGAGGGAAGGCACTGCGACCGGCGTAAACCGCGCCATCTGCCAGCTCTTCCTCGATACGAAGCAGCTGGTTGTACTTGGCAACGCGCTCGGAGCGAGCCGGTGCACCGGTCTTAATCTGCCCGGCGTTGGTGGCAACCGCAAGGTCTGCGATAAAGGTGTCTTCGGTCTCGCCCGAGCGGTGCGAGATGATTGCCTTCATACCGTGACGCTGAGCAAGTGAAACAGCATCCATGGTCTCGGTCAAGGTGCCAATCTGGTTCACCTTTACCAAGATCGCGTTACCTGCCGCCAGGTCGATTCCCTTTTGCAATCTTGAAGGGTTGGTTACATACAAGTCGTCTCCAACCAACTGCACCTTGTCGCCAAGTGCTGCGGTGATCTTGGTCCAGCTTGCCCAGTCGTCCTCGGCCAGTGGGTCCTCAATCGAAACCAGTGGGAAGCGAGCCAGTAGGTCTGCGTAGTAGGTGATCATCTCGTCGCTGGAAAGCTGCTTGCCTTCGAAGTTGTACTTTCCGGTCTTTTCGTCAAAGAATTCGGTGGCTGCCACATCTAGTGCAAGTGCAATCTCGGTGCCGAGCTTGTAGCCAGCTAGCCCGATGGCCTCGGAGATCAGCTCTAGCGCTGCCGCGTTGTTTGGCAGGTCCGGTGCGAAGCCACCCTCGTCACCCAAACCGGTGGCAAGACCCTTCTCGGATAGCAGCTTCTTTAGCTGGTGGTAAACCTCTACACCCCAGCGCAGTGCCTCTGAGAAAGACTCGGCACCGTGAGGCACAATCATGAACTCCTGAATGTCCACACCGGTGTCAGCGTGAGCACCACCGTTGATGATGTTCATCAGTGGCACTGGAAGTACATAGGCGTTTGAGCCACCGAGGTAGCGGAAAAGCGGAAGGTTGGTTGACTCAGCAGCGGCGCGAGCATTCGCCAGGGAGACTCCCAAGATGGCGTTTGCGCCCAGCTTGCTCTTGTTGTCGGTGCCATCGATTGAGATCAGCGCGGCATCAACCAGACGCTGGTCAGCTGCAGCGAAGTCAACTAGGGCCTCGTCGATGGTCTCGATTACGGCGCGAACTGCATTCTGAACACCCTTGCCCAGGTAGCGAGACTTGTCACCATCTCTGGACTCGTGGGCCTCGAAAGCTCCGGTGGAGGCACCGGATGGCACGGCTGCGCGACCCAAGCTGTCATCGGAAAGCAAAACTTCAACCTCGACGGTTGGGTTGCCGCGAGAGTCAAGAATTTCGCGAGCGCCTACAGCGGTAATGATGGACAAGGGTTTCTCCTTTGGCAGCGCAGTTGCGCAGATATAAAAGTGATTTGTATGAGGCGAAAACGACGCTGTGTTCGAATGCTAATTCTAATGCGATTAGCCGATTTGCTTGAAATCAAGCTGAGCAAGCTCTGAAGTTGCTTCACTAACAATTGCAAACTTGCCATAGCCATTCTCGGCCAGCTGCTCCAAGAGTGCCTTTAGGTTCTTGGGTCGCATCTCGAGGCGAACCTGAGTGCCGGAAACAATCAATTGCTGCTGGAGTTTCAGTGCCACCGCTTCAGTATTTGGCTCCAGGATCAGCACCACCAAATCGCTTTCGCTCTTTGGGTCCGGAATCAGATCGACAATTCGCTCAATGCCGAGCGATATGCCAACCGCTGGCACATCAGTACCCAACCATTTGCCAACCATGCCGTCGTAGCGACCACCACCACCAATGGATGAGCCAGAACCCGGGTGCTCAATTTCAAAAATTGTTCCGGTGTAGTAACCCATGCCGCGAACCAGGGTTGGGTCCAAGCGAAGCGAGCTTGCCTTTGAGCCAAGCCCCTCCCAGATCGGTGCCAGCTGCGCAGGGATTTCTTTGGCATCAATTGCGCTTAGCCAGGCTTGGGCCGACTTTCCGACCTGCTCGCCGAACTTCTCGCCCAGCTCCTTAGCAACGCCCTCGATGCCGATTTTGTCCAACTTGTCGATAATGATCATTGCGGCAAGCGCATCATTTGGCGCAATCCCCAAAGCTTCGATGTTGGAGCGCAATAGCTCTCTGTGGTTTACCCGAATCGTGGCATCCTGCACGCCAATTGCTGCCAGCGCTGAAAGCGATGCCGAGAGCAACTCCAGCTCGGCAAGGATTGAGTCATCACCGATGATGTCAATATCGCACTGGATGAACTGGCGATAGCGGCCCTTCTGGGGACGCTCTGCCCTGAATACCGGCCCGGTTTGAATCGCCTTGAACACTCTCGGCAATTTCGAATGGTTAGACGCGTAGAACCTGGTAAGTGGAACGGTTAGATCAAAGCGCAAACCCAAATCAGCCAGCTCTTCGCCCTGCTCTAGAGCTTGGGTAAATTCCTCGCCGCGCTTTTGCACCTTGAATACAAGCTTTTCGTTATCGCCGCCCTGACCCGAGGTTAGGCGTCCGAGATCTTCTAGCACCGGGGTTTCAATGTGCTGAAAACCCCTAGCGATGTAGCTATCAACCACGGTGGAAATCAGTCGCTCACGCTTGAGCTTGTCCTGCGGAAGAAAATCCCGCATTCCTCTGGGAGCATTTACTGGGTTGGCCACCTTACAAGTTTGACATAGAAGCAGGTAAATCTTTGGTTTAGCCGGCATCATTGCTAATCTTCAGAGCAATGATGGAGTCCGCTCAGAAGCGACCAAGGGGCAGGCCGGTAACCACCGACCCTGCGGCAGTTGGACTGACCGCCCTGAAACTCTTTTATGAACTCGGAATCGACAAAGTGACCATGGATGATGTCGCAATCGAGGCTGGCATCTCGCGTTCCAATCTGTTTCGCATCTACCCCTCTAAGGCAGCGGTGGTTTGGGGCGGAATGCATCGCATCACTGAAGAGCTCAAGAATCAACTGGCCAGTAATCCAGAGACCTCGGTTGTGAAGCTGCTGCACCAGTCATGGGTTGGAGCGATGCGGGTATTAGATAACTCGCTTGATACCGTAAGACTTCGCCTGAAACTAATTGCTTCATCGCCTGAGGTTTATGGCTGGGGTCACGCTCAGTTGGAAGAGGCAAGAAAAGTTCTCGAAGCCGCAATTGCCAAGATAGAAGGCCCTGACTCGGTAAGGCCAAAAATGATTTCCTCGGCCTTGATTTCCGCATCGATGTCGGTTCTGACCTGGTGGGCAGAATCCGATGACCAACGATCGGTGACCGAAGTGCTAGATGAGAGCCTGAACGATTTTGGGGCGATTTTTGCGCAGTATGCGCAGGGTGACTAGCTCTGAACGCAAAGCCCTAGTCTGCGATTCCGATTACCCCGGCATCGGTGGCGCTCGAAATCTCTGACGCGCGAATTTCAACCTGCAATTCCTTGGTCGCCTCTCGAAGCGCTCGTTCCGGATCTAGACCGGCGGCTCTAGCACTCGCCACTACTGCCAGCAGCAACTTGCCCAGTTCGTCCTCGGTTTCCATTGGAATGGCTGGTCTTTCCGCCAGTTCCAGGAGGCCGATCTTCTCGGCTTTACCCATGACCTTAGATGCGAGGGCAAGCGCGGGCATGGCTTGCGGAATGCCATCAAGCACAGAAGTGCGGTTTGGCTTCTCCTTTTTCTTATGCCCCTCCCAAACCTGAACCACATCGTCTCCGGTATTAGCGCGATACTGAGCCTGCTCCTCCTCGGTGCCAAAAACATGCGGGTGTCGAGAGCGCATCTTTTGCTCCATGAAAGTGGCGACATCTTCTAGGTCGAAGGGCTCCCCCAATGTTCCGTTGGAGGCCAAATCGGAATGGAATATCACCTGGTAGAGCACATCACCCAGCTCTTCTAAAACCTCATCGCGATTGCCCGATTCGATCGCATCAATCAGCTCATAGGTCTCTTCCAAGAGGTACTGCACCAGTGAGCGATGAGTCTGCTCAGCATCCCATGGGCAGCCACCAGGAGCACGCAGCTGGTGTGCGGTTTGAATTAGGCTCTCGAGCTTTTGCACAGTTACCCCTTTGCGAAAATGATTTGCAGTGTCTTCCAAAGCCAGTCAATCATCTCTTGGTCGCGAAGCGGTTCGCCACCCGATGAAGTCGGAGATGGCATGGTTACTAGCTTTGAAGTCTGAAGGTAGCGAAGCCCGGGAATTTGATGACTGAGGGCTACCAATCGTGCATCGTCCAATTCAACAGGTGCGAACTTTGCCTGAACCCCAAGCAGGTTCACATCCTTCAAGCCCAAGCGATTGGCTTGCTGACGAAGATGCGTCACCTCGATCAGCGTCTTTACCGGCTGCGGTGCCTTGCCGTAGCGATCTTCGAGCTCGGCAAAAATGGCATCGAGCTTGGCTCTGTCGCTCTTGGCACCGGACTCCGAGGAGAGCTTGTGATACGCCTCTAGCCTGAGGCGTTCGGAATCGACATACTCCTGCGGAATGCGAGCATCGACCGGCAGCTCCAGCTTGAGCTCTGCTGGGCTGGAGATATCTTCGCCCTTGAACTCGGCGACCGCCTCACCAATCATTCGCAGGTAGAGGTCGAAACCAACCCCGGCAATGTGTCCGGATTGCTCGCCACCTAACAGGTTTCCAGCGCCACGAATTTCCAGATCCTTCATAGCAACCTGCATACCGCTTCCGAGCTCGTTGTTGGAGGCGATGGTGGCGAGTCGGTCGTGGGCAGTTTCGCTCAGGGTCTTGGATGGGTCGTAGAAGAAATAGGCGTAGCCTCGCTCTCGCGACCTGCCAACTCGGCCTCGAATCTGGTGTAGTTGGCTCAGACCAAAGTTCTCTGCTCTATCAACAATCAAAGTATTGGCATTTGGAATATCGATGCCGGTCTCGATGATGGTGGTGGAGACCAGCACGTCAAATTTGCGCTCCCAGAAATCCACGACAACCTGCTCCAGCTGTTGCTCGGGCATCTGACCGTGAGCCACCGCAATCCTGGCTTCGGGAACTAACTTGGCCAAATCGGCTGCCACCTTATCGATGGTTGAAACTCGATTGTGGACGAAGAACACCTGCCCCTCGCGAATCAGCTCTCGCCGGATTGCAGCAGCCACCTGCTGTTCGCTATAGCCACCGATAAAGGTCAAGATTGGGTGACGCTCCTCCGGAGGGGTGGCAAGGGTCGACATTTCACGAATACCGGTAACTGCCATCTCCAGGGTTCTTGGAATTGGGGTGGCACTCATTGCCAGCACATCCACGTTGTGTTTTAGGTCTTTGAGTTTTTCTTTGTGCTCCACCCCAAAGCGCTGCTCCTCATCAATGATGACCAGACCTAAGTCCTTGAACTTGACGCCCTGCCCCAAAAGCCGATGGGTTCCGATAATCATGTCGATTGCACCGTTTTCCAGCCCTCGGAGGGTTTCTTTTACTTCTTTGTCGGTTTGAAAGCGTGAGATTGGCTTGACGGTGATGGGGAATCCGCCGTAGCGCTCGACAAAAGTGTCATGGTGCTGCCTCACCAAAAGCGTGGTTGGCACCAGCATGGCAACTTGCTTACCATCCTGGATTGCCTTGAAAGCCGCACGCACCGCAACCTCGGTTTTGCCGTAGCCGACGTCGCCCGCCAAGAGGCGATCCATCGGAATCGGTTTTTCCATGTCTCGCTTCACCTCTTCAATGGTGGTGAGCTGGTCAGGGGTCTCCTGGAATGTGAATGCTTCCTCTAACTCCTGCTGCCAGTGGGTGTCTGGTCCAAAGGCGTGGCCCTTACTCTTCATGCGGGCGGAATAGAGCTTCACCAGGTCAATCGCTATCTTGCGAACTGCTTTGCGAGCATTGCCCTTGACCCTGGCCCAATCGGTTCCGCCCATTCTGGAGAGCACCGGCGCCTCGCCTCCCACATAGCGGGTGAGCATGTCTAGCTGATCGGTTGGGACAAAGAGGGTGTCTGCCGGGTAGTTGCGCTTTGGAGGTGCGTACTCGATGAGGAGGTACTCGCGGAAATGCTGCCTTGGACCGACACCGCTGGGGCGCTGGACAAGTTCTTTGAACCTGCCGATGCCATGCACCTCGTGCACCACATAGTCACCCTGCTTGAGACTCAGCGGGTCCACCTGCTGACCTCGACGTCGAGCCAGCTTGCGCTCGTTAGGGGCCAGGTATGAGGAGGCGACACCAAAAAACTCTGCCTCGGTAATCAGCACCAACTTGCTCTCCAGATGAGCGAAGCCATGCGCAAACTGCCCCACCGACACCGTAATGTGGTCGCTGGATAACTTGCCGACGCTGGCTGTCAAAATGGCCGGTAGCTCAGATTTGGTCAGCACCTCCAGCACACGTTCAGCACTGCCGTGGCCGTGTGCCATGACCGCAATTTTGTGTTTCTGGGTCATCAGGTCAGCTAGCCAATCAACTGCAGGCTGCTCTGGGGTAAATCGCGGAATCTCTCTAAATCCGAGGTCCTTGGAAGTTTCGGCAGGTAGTGCGGTAAGCGACACTAATGGATTGGCTTTTTTCACCTTGGCGATGAACTCATCGACCGTGAAAAAGTTTCCACCGCTGAGGTCAATTGGCGCTTGTGAGCCAGAGATAGCGGCATCCCAAGCAGCGTGCAGAAACTCCTCATTGGTCTGAATCAAACTCTCGGCTCGCTGCTCAATCTTCTGGGGATCCTGCAGCACGATGACGGCATCTTTGCCCAGGTAATCGGTGATTGGGCCAAGCTTCACCCCCAACGCGGGAGCCAGTGACTCCATACCTTCAACCGGCATACCATTGGAGATCTTCTCCAGCATCTGGGTCAGATTTGGGAACTCTTGAGCCATCTCCCTGGCTCGCAGTGCCACCTGCGGAGTAATCAATAGCTCACGTGCCGGGTAGATATCGAGGTGGTCAACCTGGCTGGCTATCGACCGTTGGTCGGCAACGGAGAATTCTCGGAGATCCTCTAGTTCATCGCCAAAAAACTCCAAGCGCAACGCATGTTCGCTGGTGGTTGGGAAAAGGTCCAAGATTCCGCCGCGTATCGCAAATTCGCCGCGCTTTACCACCATGTCAACTCGTTGGTAGCCGATCTCAATCAGCTTTAGGGCAAGTTCTGGCAGCAAATACTCCTGCCCGCGCGAAATAAAAATTGGTGGGTGGTCTTCCAAACCTCCAAGTACAGGCTGAAGGGCGGCCCTAACCGACATCAAAACCAAATAGGGCCTGCTCTGAGCTTTCAGAGTCAGCATTCGGTGCAGCGCTTTGAGCCTATGGCCAACCGTTTCAGCAGCCGGGCTTAGCCTTTCGTGCGGCAAGGTTTCCCAAGATGGAAACTCAATAACTTCAATTTGCGGGGCTAGTTCTTTACAAGAGCTTGCTATCTCTTCGGCTTGCCTAGAGGAAGGCGTGACGACAACTAGCGGAACTTTTGAGGCCGCCAGCCACTGGTTGATGACAAAGGGATGAGAGGTGACCGGAGCAAAGAATTCGCCGGCTGAAATCTGATTTGGGTGCGACTGACCCACCTCTTGTATCAGCGGGTGGAGGGTCACCAAGTAAGTCTAAGCGACCTTTTGCTCGACCTGATCGGCGGCCAACTCCAAAAGCACACCCAGTTCCTTGCGTTCAGTGCTGGAAAAATCCTGCAGCACAAAGCTCGATACCTCTTGGCTACCCGGCGGTCTTCCAATGCCAAATCGGATTCGGTGAAATTCTGCTGAGCAACGAGCAATGATGTCTCTTAGACCGTTGTGTCCGGCGTGACCGCCGGCGAACTTGTGCCTAATCTCGCCAAACGGGATATCCAACTCATCGTGAACTACCAGCACCTGCTCAATCGGGATTGAGTAAAACTTCATCAGTGCCTGCACTGGTGAACCAGAGAGGTTCATATAGCCAGTGCTCTTGACCATGATGATTTTGTTGCCACCGGCAACAAATCTGCACTCCGCGATCAGCGCAATGGATTTGTGAAGTTTGAAACTTGCATTGTGCCGCTTAGCCAAAACGTCGAGCACCATGTGCCCGACGTTGTGGCGGTTGGATTGGTAGGTGGGCCCGGGGTTACCGAGGCCAACTAC
>JACCDH011124412.1_pt1 | contig 10314 bp, 8 predicted proteins | sample 7442481 | NCBI WGS metagenome assembly JACCDH01 (sample SAMN15323433, study PRJNA562643) | freshwater metagenome | isolation source: river surface water | place: USA:Blue River Watershed | collected 2017-08-15
ATCAGGTTCAATGGCGTTGAACAACCGTTGACACGCATCTAGATAACTCGTGTGGATATTTCGGTGCTGCCGCAAACGTCCAGAGACCTTCGCTTCTTGCACCAGCCCATCCAGATAAAGCGCGTCGAATATCTTCATCAGAAATCTTTATCAAGCACTCAAGGCCGTAACGATTTGCCGCACTGCTTGCTCAGACGAAAACTGTCGGTTAAACAATTGAACGCACCGCCCACTCATCTGTGTATCTACTTCCACTGCATCTAGCAAAGCCAGTGCCCGTGATTCCAATTCGTCCAATTGGTAAGACTCACACACTTGGCCCACACGCTCTGTGCGAATCAACTCGGCCAAATCGTTACCTGCATTCACATTGGCCAGTACAGGTAAACCACTTTGCATGTAAGTCAAAAACTTACCCGGAATATTGTGTGACTTGTGCCGCGCATCCAGCGCCACCAAACCCACAGCGCACTGTGCGTACAAGTCCGGTATTTCGTCCGGATCGATCTCATCGTAGAACAACACGTTTGACAAACCACGCGCAAGCGCATCTTCACGCAAACGCTGCGAATCACTGCCACGCCCTACAAACAAAAACCCGACATCGTCACGTGACTGCAATCGCTCCGCAAGATCGAGCAAGATGTCCATCCCCTGCGCCACCCCCATATTGCCGGCATACACAAATACTTTGCGTCCAGCAAGCAACGTCTGATCCACTCGAATTGAGCAAAGCTGTTGTGCGGGTGTGCCCAACCAGTTTTGCAACACCTCCAGCTTGCGCCCAGGCTGGCGCAGCCATTTATCAAAATACCCGCGATTGCCGGGCGTCTGCACCCCGATCACATCGGCAACGCCGTATTGGTAACGGGCCACCGCATCAAAAAAAAGATAAGGCAAGCCACGCCCCATCAACCCCATGTCTACCGCCCACTCAGGAAAGATATCGCGAATGATCAGATAGCTTCGGCAAGCACTGAATGTCTTCAGCGCACTGACCAATGGTCCATGAAAAATTGATGGTGCATACCAAACCACGCCGTCCCAGCTCTCCCTCGCCAAAGGGCTTTGCCGCAAATGATGCCGCATGGCAAAGGGCATCCACAACTCACCCAATGTGCGGCGCACATAACCAATGTCCTTGGTGCGTGGTGCCCGCAGACGCAGCACCTGCACACCGTCAACAGCCTCCAGCGACCAAGGCTGAGGCAAATTGGCCGTAGGCAAAAGCACTGTCAACTCGTGCCCTTGTCGCACAAACTCGCGAGACAAATCCCGCAACTGCACCGCCCCCGAAGTCCGCAACGGCGGAAAGGTATCCGCGATCAGCGCAATTCGCATCCTGAGGCTTAGTACTTTTTCCAAACTACGCGATTAACGTAGTCTGTATAGCTGTGAATGATGCGCACCACCTTGTCGCTCACATTCGGCATGCTGTAATCGGCCACTTGTCGCAGCAATCGAGATGTGCCGCGTGGTTGATTTTCAAGGATAGCAAGACCTTGGATGACACGATCAACATCGAGGCCGACCATCATTACCGAAGCTTCCTCAAAAGCCTCATGTCGCTCCTGTGTTTCACGCAGATTCAGCGCCGGAAAGTTCAGGATAGAAGATTCCTCACTGATGGTGCCACTGTCAGACAACACGGCTTTGGCCGAGCGCTGCAAGCTCACGTAATCCGAAAAGCCCAAGGGCTTCATCAAACGGACGTTTTCATGAAATGTCACGCCCATAACCTGAACGCGCTTCAGCGTGCGAGGATGCGTTGAAACAATAACTGGCAATTGATAGTGAGCAGCCACCGTATTAAGCACATGCACAAGCCGCGAAAAACTGGCATCTGAATCAACATTCTCCTCGCGGTGAGAGCTGACCACAAAATATTTGCTCGCCTCTAGCCCTAGATTTTCTAAAACTATCGAACGATCTATGCTGTCCCCGTAATGCGCAAGCACCTCAGCCATAGGACTGCCCGTCTTAATCACCAAGTCAGAGGGCAACCCCTCGCGCAAAAGGCATTCGCGAGCAATGTCGCTGTAAGTAAGATTGACATCTGACGTATGGTCAACGATGCGTCGATTGGTTTCTTCTGGCACTCGCATATCGAAGCAACGATTACCGGCTTCCATATGGAAAATCGGTATCTTCCGCCGTTTAGCAGGTATCACTGCCAAACAACTGTTGGTGTCGCCCAGAACCAATAAAGCATCAGGCTTTTCAGAGACCAAGAACTTGTCAATGTTTGCAATCACGTTGCCAATGGTCTCTGCTGCTGTTGCACCTGCGGCATTGAGGAAGTGATCAGGGTTTCTGATTCTCAAATCCTCAAAAAAAATCTGATTCAACTCGTAATCATAGTTTTGGCCCGTATGCACGATCACATGCTCGCAATACTGATCTAGCTTAGCCATGACCCTGGATAGGCGAATGATCTCCGGACGAGTACCTACAACGGTCATTACTTTGAGTTTTTTCATTGCAGTATTAAAAATATGTTGGGTTGATTTATTCTTCAGGCTCAATGTTCTCGCCTTTAACCAGCGCTTGAATGAAACGCAACTTCATCAGTAATTCGCGCATGCCATCTCCATCGAGCCGCGTGGTGTTGTGCGAGTTGTAATCCGTGGCCTCTGAAATTTTGATTTCACCTTGCTCCACAAATTTGCCATAATTCAAATCACGCAAATCAGGCGGCACGCGGTAATAACCACCTAAGTCCTCCGCAGCCACCATCTCTTCACGGCTTAAAAGGGCTTCGTACAACTTCTCTCCATGGCGGGTACCAATGACATTGATGGGATGATCTGGCACACCCAACAAACCTGTTAAGGCTTTTGCAAGAACCTCGATAGTCGCTGCCGGTGCTTTTTGTACAAATATTTCACCAGGGCTTCCATTTTTGAAGGCATACAAAACCAGATCCACAGCATCATCCAAAGTCATCATGAATCTTGTCATGTTGGGGTCTGTGATCGTGATAGATTGACCTGTTCGGATTTGATTGGTGAACAGGGGAATCACCGAACCGCGAGAGGCCATGACGTTGCCATATCGCGTGGTACAAATAACGGTGCTAGTCGAAGAACGGGATTTAGCGACGATCACCTTCTCCATCATCGCCTTGCTGATGCCCATCGCATTGATTGGATAGACCGCCTTGTCTGTACTCAAGCAAACCACGCGCTGAACGCCGCAATTAATCGCAGCCTCAAGGACATTTTCTGTACCCAGCACATTGGTTTTGACTGCCTCCATGGGGTGAAATTCACAAGATGGAACTTGCTTCAAGGCCGCCGCATGGTAGATGAAATCTACACCGCGAACAGCGTTCAAAACAGATTGATAGTCCCGAACATCACCGATATAAAACTTCAACTTAGGATTGTTGAACTTTTTGCGCATGTCGTCTTGTTTCTTTTCATCGCGACTTAATATGCGAATTTCACGCAGATCAGAATTTAAAAACCTTCTGAGTACAGCATTACCAAAAGAACCCGTACCTCCGGTGATCAGCAGTGTCTTGTTTGCAAACATATCTAGTTTTCCGTTGATTTATTTGAATTGATGCATGCGATAGATCAGCTCAGCCCAAGGCTCAGGTTGAAAACCAGTAGCTGATCTGAATCGGTCTGAGTTCAATGACCGATCAATCTTAAAGTCATCTTTTGGGTGGATTGCGATTTCTTTGCCGTACTCTTTTGATACCAAAGAAAGCAAATCAAATTTATTGATAGGTTCTGCTGACACGTGATAAAGACCATGCAGATCTGGATTAGGAATCACATGATCATGAATGATCCGTGCAATCTCGACCGTGGGCAGGCCCGAGAAGATGGCATTTTTGTAACCTTGTACTTCCTCAGTTTGCGACAAAAACCAATCGATTAGGCTACGATTACCATTCAACTCATGCCCAATGATAGAAGTGCGCAGGGTGACGGCATTTGGGTAGTCCACCTCGCCCAGCAATTTACTTCGCCCGTAAAGGTCGTAGGCATCGGGTAAATCTGACTCGATATAATTGCCTTTGGCCCCAGAGAAAACACAGTCTGTGCTCATGTGTACCAACCGCGCACCTGCCACCTGCGCCAAGCGGGCCAGCCTATGCGGCAATAAGGCATTGATCGGCAGTGCAATCAAAGGGTCATTCGCATCGGCCAATTGTTTAACGATGCCAATACAGTTGATGACCACGTCTGGCTGTACTGTGGCAAACATGCGTGTCAGACTGTCCAAACTTTCAACATCGACCCCTGGAACAAAACGCGCGTTGGGTGCCATTTTCTGCAATTCACGCACCGCATTCCAATTGCGGACAGTGCCGTGAACTTCATAATCGGTCTTGCTTGCGAAAAATCGCAACACCGCGTTACCCAGCATACCAGTGGCACCCAGAACGACAATTCGTTGAGGTTTATTCATATGTGTCTAATCGAAAAATTCCAAAGTCTTGTGGCAGAGTGGACCGCCAAACAAGGAAATAATGACTGAAGTTCAGTCGAGTGACCCAAGTAAGGCGTTCAGAAACTCTGCTGCACCCACTGGGTTAAGAGGCAGATCTGCTTGCCCAATGAAACGCCGCACAGCTCTATAGATAGAAGTGGGCGAGGCCGGATCAAATGTCTGTTCCGGTTCGCAGACATCGCGTACAAAATCCAACTCGCTGGCGAGAATAGGCAAACCAGCTTGCCGTGCTTCAATCAAGGGCAGGCCAAACGATTCGCTAAGAGATGGAAATATCAGCGCCTTTGACTGACCATAAAGACTGAGCAATTTGTCATGCGGCATCTGGCCCAAATTACTGATCTTCAGTCCATGCGATGCAATCTTTTGCTCAATCCAGGCGAACAGCGACTCGTCACGTTTGGAAAGAGTTAAAGCAAGTGAAGGCTTGATATCCTGTTGTGCCAGCAACACCCAAGCCTCGACCAGGCTTCTGTGGTTTTTGTGAGCTACCCCATCTGCTACATACAAAAAATCCCACTTTGCTGATTCACTCGGAACCGTATGCACGGTAGGCTGAGAGAATGGCAACACCTTTACGGAGACCGAATTTTTGCCGTACCATAACTTCAGATCACGAGCCATGGTAGGCGTTTGCACCCAATAGCATGTGCAACGCGTGCGAAGCAAGAACGCGACAGTTTTTTCGAATCTAAGACGTTGGCGTAATTGCCACGAATACTCCTTCAATGATAATGACTGAATATAAAGACGATTTTGCAAAAAAATATATATTGATGAATTTATTGGAATCAAAGGCGGCAACCCGTGAAAACAAAAAACACAATCATCTACTGATGCCTCTCTAGCCAAAGTGAGCTCCGACTTCAGCCGCGAACTAATTGAAGCACTTACCCATTGAACTTTTGCGGTATCTTTTAATTTAAGAAGATTTTGTGCTCGAATATCAAGCCATGCGACCAGGGATGAGTTCTGTGGCCATGAGTTCAAAAGAGACTGCAACAAGACAAGCCCCCCTCCAGTATGGACATTAGGAGCATACAACAGGAGTCGACCTTTGACTTTAATCAATTTTTTATTCTTTATGGTTTTTTTACTATTCAAATAAATAATCAAAAAATTTTAATTAAAAATTTTTATTTTTTATTATTTAATCAATATACAGTCGGTGGCACCAAATCCACCGCAGGCAACAACGGTGCGAAAAAATTACTTTGAGGATATCGGATTAATAAATTTATAAATACATAAATTCCAATAAATGCAAAGCCCACTTGATTAATTACCCTATAAAATACATTCTTCACATGACCGATTTGTAACTCCAATAACAGCAAAGGTATAAATGCCATTTGCCAAATCCTATCACCCACTATTGCAAATGGCCCACTGAAGAGAATTATGGACGCACAAACTCCTGAAATCAAACATCCTATAATAGCCATCTTTCTTTGGGCTGCTGTATTTTTATAGAAATTTATTTCATTAACAACCCACGCAAACTTTATAAAAAATATTAGACATATTACCGAAGAAAAATTCAATCCAGATGCACCAGTATACCAATTATATTGAGTTGATTGAATATAGTATTCATGAAGCTTACCTCCTACTAAATCACTCACAAGTGGTAAGCTCACGGCTAAAACTGCCGAACCGGCAACAGCACAAGATATGTACAAACCTATATATTTAGATTTGTGAATGAATGAACCGAAAAAAATCAATATTACTATTGCAAAGGAAGATAAGTGCAACAGGCACGAAAACAAAAAAAACAATAATGAATAAAATCTCTTCCCACTTAAAAGAAAAATACCCAGCATTATCATTGAAACAGCCATTCCCGCCCTCAATGCATTAGTTTCAAATAAAATTAAAGAAAATATCAATGCGCTATATATTTTAAAAATTTTAACATCAGCGAATGCTAAAATTAATAATTTAATTACCAATGAAATGCCTCCCATTGCAGCCCAGGCCAATGCCGGACTCATGAGCATTGAAAAAAAATAAGAGATTACAGCAAAACCACTTTCAAAAGCACCAAAATCAGCCCATCCAAAATAAGGAAATCCAAGTACAAGTCTCGCGTAGAAATCATGCAAGCTTAATTCTGATACTTCTTTTATAAATTCGAGATAAAATACCCTATCAAAGGAAACATCATTATCAACATACACAAGCCTTAGCAATACGAAGAACAGGATTGCAATATTGAAAATTAATACGCCAAGTTTTATTGTTTTCATAACTTATTTTCTGCAAAGCCCAAAATAATCATTATACAGATGGGTTATGCTATAAATTTATAGAATAATCGCCTAATTAATCCGGATAAAAATTGTCGCCACGTATTAGCATCAACTATCAATCCAACGTCAAGCCTAAATGCAGTGAGAAGGAATTTTAAAGACATAGAGAAACGTCCTGATTGTCCATGATTCTTTGCGGCCAAGGCGTGCGCACGTGCGATGGCAGATATTGCCATTTTCTCAGAACTATTTTCACCCCAGTAGGTCTGCACCACTTGAACAATTTCATTCGCACGATCCAATGATAAATATGAAAAAGAAGCCGAACCTTCATGTATGCGATATTCAGCAAGACAATCAGGAACACGCACAAAATATCCAAATTTTTCGGCTCGGAGCCAGAATTCAAAATCTGGAACTTGTCTTAATTGAGGGTTCCATCCACCTGTTTGGTCAAATACGATACGTTTAAAAAAAGCCCCGGGACCTGGTTGACAAATCAAATTCATACACAATCTTTTTGAGCTGAAATTTTCAGTTTTTGACACCCTTATTCGTCTTCCCGAAGCATCAATTAACCAGAAGTCACAATAAACTACACTGGCAGATGGATTTTTTTGAAGTTCCGCCACCATACGTGAAACAGCTTGCGGCAATAGGCAGTCGTCAGAACTCAGATAGGCGAGTATTTCGCCTTTAGCCATGCCCCAGCCTTTATTCAGGGTAGCGGCCTGTCCGCCGTTAGATTGAGTCATTACCGTTACCCGTCCCGGGTACTCAGCTGCAACACGTTCTGCTACATACAAAGAATCATCACTTGAACCATCGTCGATCACGATGTATTCAAGTGCCTGGTAATCCTGTTCAAGCACGCTTCGCATGGTGGACGCGAGATATTCACCCTGGTTATATGCAGGCGTTACGATGGTAACCAATGGTTGGTTGCTGTTTTTGGCAATGTTTGGCATTTGGCCGGGCTTATTTTAATTTTTATACTGCTAGCTTCGTAATTTTTCGCGGCAAGAGGGTCGCCAGAGTTATCACGAACACACATAAAACCCATCCAACCCGAGAGCCCAGAGAATCTATAAACATGCCTGCAAAACTAGCAGTGGTTAACAGACACAAGAGCCACACATTGAGCTTATTAAAATCTTTCAAACTTCGTCCTAAAAGTGGCGCACTCGCAGCAAACATCAGGGTGGTATCGACCAACATGCGCAGCAACCAGGCGATTGCAGCGCCTTCTACACTAAATTTATTTGTAAACCACCATAATACCAAGAGAAAAACAGGCAGTTCTGCCGCATGAACTTTTGCTGTCAAACTTGCCAATCCAGCCCCTTGAATCAGAGTAAAAGGCACGTGTGCCAAGCAATTAAGCAGGATACCAAACGCGAATATTTGCAGCAAAGGCGCACTGTGGAATGCAAATTCTGAATTAATCCAGAAACTTAATAGCTCGTGCGCAAAAATCGCTATGGCCATCGTTATTGGTAAGAGTGCTACAAACAACCAATGGACAGCCTTTTTAAAGAGATGCCATGTTTGTGGGTCACGTTCGCTCATCTGTTCTGCGAATGTTGGGAACAGCACTACAGTTAGTGCTCCCGGTATGATCCAGAGTTTGGTAACAAGTTCGTGAGGCGTAGCGTAGTAGGCCACCGCACTGGCTGAAACTATGGCTGCAATAACAAAGCGATCAACGTAACCCATAAACGGACTTATGACATTACTTACGGTCAACCAGCCACCAGACACACACAATGGCTTAATTAGAGTGAATTCCCATGTGAGTCGTCCAATCTCTTTAGACATATCACGCCACGCGAAATAGCCGTGTACGACACAGGCCATCAGGCGCCCCAAGCTAAGCACGACAGTAATCAGATCCAAGCGGGGTTCCCAAAAAAGCACCACCACCAGCGGTCCGATGAAGGTGTATAACCCCATGGGTACACGAATCAAGTTGATGACTCCAAAGGCATGCTTCGCTTCCAAAATGCCTCGAAAGCCTGATGTCAACACAACAAACGGCATGGCCAATGCCATAGCGTAAACAGCGTAGACGACTTCTTGCTTATCGGGCACAGCATTAATTAGGCTAACACCCCAAGGTGCTAAGGCAGCCATGATCAGGCCTGCAACTACACCCAACGCTGCCATGATTAAGGTTGCTGTGCCCACAAGCGGGCCGATTTTCGACAACTCATTTTTGGCAAACACAATGGCCAGTTGCTGGGTCAACGCACGGCCTAAACCCAAGTCAAAAAGCCCAAAATAACTCACTACAGCCCAGATTAGCGTCAACAATCCAAAACGGGCGTCACCCAATGCCGCAATCAGCATGGGGATGGTGAAAACCGCTGCCAGAAGTGGCAAACCCAATCCCATCAGGTTATATAGTGAGTGCTTGATTAGTCGCACGTTATATTGCCCTCAACAGTAGCTTTAGGCACATTATTCATCGCTTCAATTTCTGATTTCACCACCTTGTTTTCTTCGATTTTGCGCTGCATGAAGGGCTGCATACGGGTGGCTTTGTCGGCAAGGTTTGAGGGGGTAAGCAGTCCCATAACCCTCACCCGTAGCTGCTCCGCCAGCCCCGTGGGGTAAGGTCAGGGTTATAGTGCAGCAGTTGCGTGAAACGGTAATTGGTGTCTGCTTGCAGCTTGTCTTGTAGACTGGCTATAGGCTGGGAATCTGCAGTGGGTAGACTATGCATTGTCGATGGGCGTGGATCCTTTAATCCGCAATTAAAAGAAAAGCCCCACTTTATAAATTGGGGGGCTTATCTGGTTGGTAGGGGTTGACTTTTCAGGTTCTGGCCAATTTGACTGCTGGTTTTACCAGCAAGAACTGAAGCGGTGAGCACCAATGGTGCCGAACCATGCGGGCATAAATGGCGACATAACCCAAGGCAAGCACCAAAAATATCAACACTGATAAGACAGTCGATGAATAGGTGAAACTGGCCAGCACAATGGCAGAAAGTGTCATGAACCCTATCAATGCACCCGTGATCGAGTTTCTGACGGCATTAGAGTAATGACCAAACCATCGAGCCACATAACGGCGCTTGACCAGGCTGTGAAAATGCAAACGGTCTGGCATACCGGGGTGCTCTTTGCGGATCTTGCGGCGGAAGATACTGAAAACCACCTCGGTCACGGGGTGTACACAAATGACCACTGCTGCAAAGGCTGACACACTGGGGTTACGCTCGATAAGCAGCACGGCCACCCAAGCCAGAGCGAAGCCAATGAAGTAAGAGCCACCGTCGCCCAAGAACAATTTGCCAAAGGGCCAGTTGACCCAGAAGAAGCCCCACACACATGCGGCTAGGATGAGCGAAGTGCTGGCCAAGGTTTTGTCGCCCACCTGCCAAGCGATCATGCCAAAGCCGATGAAGGCCAATGTGGACATGGTGCTGGCCAATCCGTTGAAGCCGTCGATGATGTTGATGCTGTTGGCCACACCGCCCACAGCAAAGGCGGTGAAGATGACCGAGACAAAGGTGAACTTCATGAACCAGTCGACACCCCAGATGTCGAGGCGGCTGAGCGAATAGTCGGTGATCCACCAGGCCAGC
>JACCDH010877497.1_pt1 | contig 10311 bp, 14 predicted proteins | sample 7442481 | NCBI WGS metagenome assembly JACCDH01 (sample SAMN15323433, study PRJNA562643) | freshwater metagenome | isolation source: river surface water | place: USA:Blue River Watershed | collected 2017-08-15
ATCGACAACATCCAGCTCTTGGGATCTGCGACATTGATTTGTCGCAAAACCCCACTTTAGAAATTTCCTTTACGCTTTTGGCATTCCAAATAATACAACCATCAGCACTTGGGTAATGAAATTGATGACCAACACAATCGCTGAGTATGCCGCAATCTTACCTGTTGAAAATTTTGTCATGTTTTTCAATAGTAAAAACGGCGCAACGAAATAACTGAGTTCTAACACATACGCTAACCAGATAGGTGCAGCGAAAGATGTGATGGCAATCTTACCGACAAACACAATTATTGCAGGAACCAAGATCAGTGAAGTTGCAGCGAAGCCATCAATATCACCGTTTTTTTCTTTTACTTTGAAAAAGGCCCACACCAGAAATGCCGCAATAGCGATTTGAATCATAAAAAATCCTTTGTTGTTATAAATTTCAGTCCGTTGAAAAGCCTAAACAAGCAGATGACGAAAGAAATTAAAAATTGATCGGGAGTTAAACTACGAGGTACTGCAAGATTAGCCAACAATACAGCTAAAGATTAACATTAAGATCATAAAAACAGCAATTACCAAGCTGAGCCCAATTCAATAATGCTGTTAACTGAAACAAAAAAACAACACCCAAAATACCACGATGCCCCACAACCAAGGATCTGTTAGCACTGCTTTTAACTTGCGAGGCCTTTCGGTACCTAGGTCTTGGCGCAACTGCTTCATGCCCGCTTGAAACTCTGAGTCGTTTTCCAGAAAACTATTGAGCTCTTTGTCGAGCTGCAACAGCGAATTGTTAATCGCTTCAGATTGTTGCAGAAAGTCTGGATTGTTATCTTCATGGCCCAAATATGGCACTTTAATCTCGTTAAAATAATCAAAGCCTAGCTGCATTGGCACCAGCGTCGCGGCCAGCCATTCGGCATGCTCCGTCTGTAATTGCAACGCCACCTCGTGGCTCAGGATTAACAAACCATGGGTATCATCACCCAACCGGCCTTCGACCAACCAGAAACTGTATTTGTCTTTAAGCACTTCAGCCAAAGAGCTAAGCGCCACGTAACGGTCATGCCGAGTGAAGGTTAATGGCAGCAGCCAGTATTTGTCTGCCTCCGAGCCTGTATGCTCGTCTGCATTGGCCTCTGCACTAGCACCAGATTCCAAATTGGCACCAGAATCTGCATTGGCGCCAGATTCGGAATTGGCATAACAGAGCCACAGCTTATCGTCACGCCATTCAGCAAATAGCGGCTCATTCAAATAGTCTGCGACTTCAAAGATGATTTCATCTTCTTGCGAGCGGTGATCAACCCAAAGCAGCGCATCATCAAAGGCATCTTCGTCTAACGACACTATTTGTGCAGCATTCAATAGCATATTCAGTTCCTTTAACGAGTCACAGATAAGTTCATTACTATTCGAAAACACAACGCCTAACTTTGCATAGCCAACAAACCGCTGTAAGACAATAAATGGCCAAATAATGGCGCATGAAAGCCAACAAAAAAGCGATATTGGCCATTTTCGATGCGCTTATATGCTTTTGATTGCGGAAACAACCAAACCGGCAATGGCACACCGAGAAACTTAAAACCAAGGCAGCGCCAATGCCAAGCCGAATCGACCACATCCACGGTTAACTTCATGGTTAATGGACCGGTGGTTTCAAGCCAATAGCCATGCTGTTGAGTGCCTTGTGGCTGAAAAATAGATTCAACTTGATGCGTGCCATTAAACACTCGACGCCAATACAATGCCTGCTCGTCATGACTAATATCCACTTTAAGCTGCATTTTGCCAGCGCCGGGGATATTAAGTTTTTTCGCTAAACGCTGACCAATGAATTTACTGATGCCTGTGCCCAAAATGACATCGATTTCGCCAGCTAACACGCCACCTTTGGTATGGATCTGCTGTAACTCTGGTGCTAGTTGATAAAAGTTATCACCAAGCCATGCCTGCACAATATTCTTTGCCATGTTTTCCAAACCTACAGTACCTTTTGCACTGAAACTCTCACGCCTTGCCGTTCCAACTATGTCGCATTAATCATTTAAATTTAATAACTTACTCGAGAATCAATTATTGCACGCCCTGCCGTTTCAGCACTGCCGTGAGTCTATCTAAATTCTGTTCGTTTGCTGGGCCAACAATTTGTTTAACTGCCTGCGCCGTCGCTGCGTCGTCAAACTCTTGTTGCCACAATAATTCGGTTCCCTGCGCGGTCGGCAATAACTGCACATGCAAACGGAAATATGGCGGACAATCATGTCGAATCACTATTTTGGCGTTTGGCTCTAGGTGTTCGAAGTAACTTTCGTTTTGATAATTGCTGCCCTCAGGCCCGTGCATCACAAACTTCCAACGACCACCAACCACAAAGTCGAAAATTTCAAAAGTATTGGTAAATCCTTGCGGGCCCCACCAGCACGCGAGTTGTTCTGCCGATGCAAAGGCAGCATAAATTTGGCTCGCCGTAAACGGCAGTTCACGTGAGGTTGCTAACACTCGTTGTTCAGTCATCGGTGGACTCCAATTTTTGGCTAAGCGCCTGCACCAAAGGCTCAATTAAAGCCTTGATGTACCATAGACGCAACCTAGCCACACAACCAAGGCGACATTGTGGCTATGGCTAGTGTGGCGATAGCTAGCGTGGCGATAGCTAGCGAAAAATGTAAAATGCCACTAGCGCAATAATCACCACAAGAGTCAAAACTCCGAACAAGGGCCCCGAAGATCTCTTGCCACTAAATAACACAGGCTCTTGCACTATGACCCCTCGTGGTACAACCCTAGGTGCCATCAATGTTGCGCCTTTGCTGTCATGAGCGGCTTGCACAATAGCTACAACAATAGCAGCACCCGCTTTGTGTACAACTGGATTGAAGCCCTCGATATTGACAATGGGTAAAAAGCCAAAACGCTCTGCACCATAGTCGACAAAAGCAGCTTCTAGACTTGGTTCGATTAAAGCGATCTTAGCTTTGTAAAAATCACTAGGCGTGGTGTTGATTTGAGACGTCTGACTATTCAATAACTCAACCTCATCTTTCGAGTTCGCTAAAGATGGTTTCAAAATCTATCGTCTAGGTATATCAGATATAAAACCCCGACTAAAGCTGCAACTAACATCGCTAAAGTTGAAGTAATACTCAGCGGTGCAACCGCGATATAACCGTTACTTGGCTTTCGCGGATCTAGCTTCACTTCAACGCTATCGCCGGCTTTGTAATGATCTAACAAAGAGCTTTCAAATTTAAAGGCCGGAAATAACTCAAAAGATCTTAAAATTGGTGAACTACACAGATGAACAGTGTCGTTGTATTCATATTCAATTTCAAAGCTCGCTTTATATACCCGATTGCCATCAACACCGCTGTAATCTTCAAGCTTTGCTTTGACGATTTTACCTGTGATTGCAGTCAATTTTTGGTAGCTTAACTTGGTCACTAAGTAAGTTAAAAACTGGATCAACGCCAAAATAATTGCGCTAAACGCCATCAGACTTTTCATTTGCTCTCCATAGGGTTACGCGCATTAATCACTTTAGCGCCCAAGTACTAACAACAAATTTGTAAAACCGCCACTTTTGGCATGATGCCCTTCCGTATCAAAACCGTTGCTCATCAGTAGCGTGTAACTTAGCAAGCAAAACTACCACCAATACCAACAAGATTTCGATTAAACCAAGCAAAGAGAAAGCCACGCGCATTCCGCTTCGATTAATTGTCCTATGCTCACGATTCTGCAGCCAAAATCTCTGCGCAGAACAGTCGCGATGGCTAGTCAGGCTATTATTTTCTGATTGCCCTACCAACGGGCGATAGCCGCTAGCGCTAATTTCTAACGCATTTTACTCATCAATTTCGCCTTCACCGCCGGCCATTCCGCGGCAATGATTGAATACACCACCGTATCGCGCAGCGAACCATCTGGCATGATTTGATGATGCCGTAAGATCCCATCCAATTTGGCGCCTAATCTTTCAATGGCCGCTCGAGAGGGCTGATTAAAAAAGTGGGTTCGAAACTCAGCAGCAATTGCACCGTATTTCTCAAATAAATTCTGCAGTAGCAATAACTTACATTCAGTGTTAATGGCTGTCCTACGCACAGAAGCGGCGTACCAAGTGAACCCAATCAGTGCGCGTTTATGTTTGGCATCCACCTGATAATAGCGGGTGGTGCCGACCACTTGCCCCGTCAGCTTTGATCGCACGGCGTAGGCAATGTCGCCATTGTCGCTAGCCGCAATGGCTTGTTCCACATAACTTTGCATTTGCTCAGGGCTTGGTACGTTGGCAAACCAAAGCTTCCAAGCTTCACCATCAGTAACCGCTTCGGCAAGAGCTGTGACGTGATCCAGCTGCAACGGCTCAAGCACAACAAAATCACCAGCAAGCGCTGCTGACTTGATCCAAAGATTGTCCATAACCATCCCTAAAGCACTGAAATCTAAAAAGAACGAGCTTATGTTTGTTGAGAGCCTTAGTTGTTGGCATGGGCTTCAAAATGCAACAAATCGTACCAACAACCTTGTAATTCAAAGCTACGCAGAGCTCGGCCAAACTGGCTAAAACCATTGCGTTGTAATGCCAGAATTGATGCATGGTTTATCTCGCTGGCCGTCGCTTCGAGGCGCACCAACTGCAGTTCAGTAAAAGCTTTGGCCATAACCAAGCCAATCGCTTTACTCGCAAACCCTTGGCCACAGGCCGCTTGCGCAATTCGGTAGCCAAGTTCCGCGCTGTGAAAATGCGCTCGTCGCACTCGCGATAAATTGATCCTGCCGACAATGTTCTGAGATGTATTCTGTGGCGAGTCATGCTCCATCGAATCAATGCCTTGCGCAGCCACAATGAGATACTGATAACCGACATCAGCCAAAGCGTCTTGCTCTGCCAATTCGAGCGCTTTGGTAATCCCCTCTAGCGAGTATAAAGATGATGGACGGGCATTAATCCGTGCTTCAAAAAAAGCACGGTTCTCCAACTCAAACTGCAAGAGTTCCGCAGCGTAATCGACGGTCGCGGGTATCAAGGTAATCAAAGTTATTTCATCTCGAGGCAAGGCCGAATGCGGATCAGCTCGCTTGCTCTTCCATTGGCAGGATAGCCCATAACACAAGATACAACAGTACTGTTGCGCCAAACATGCAGCTGCCGATCACAAAACATGCCTGCAAACCACCTTTTCGCAGTCCATAATGTTTGGCCAAACCGGCACAGACACCTCCAGCAAAAGCTGAACGACTTCGCATTAACTTCTTCATGCCTGACACTTCCACGATGATTCCTTGTTGTATTAATGTGTTATCAATCTGCATTTTGCGAATGCCGATGAAGGCTGCAAGATAGCAACCTCTAATTCACATTAAATCAACCATTTATGAAGTGCAATCAAATTTAGCCCTAATCGCCAGCCAATTTAACTTTGGGCGAGTCGATTAAAACTTGTTTGGCTTTTTCAAATTCCAATACGCGCGAGTGGCGATACATTTTAAAATCCAAGGACTTACATTCAATTTTACTGGCATCAAGGGCAACAAGACTCTGATCGATTTTATCTCGAATCGAGCCATTATCGATGTAGACCCTCAATATAGCCAAATAAGTTATGGTCGTTTTGTCTTTGACTACCATCCGAACTTCTTCCATTTCGATGTCGTCAAGCGGCGCACTGCCCTCACAACGTTCGGCAAGCTTGAGTAATAAGCGTTGAGTAAATTCAATAGTTGCGACCTGCTGCAAAAAATTCAGCGTAGTGGCATCGGGCTCTGAACTTTGCGCGGTAGCAGTGCCGCCAAAGCCAAGTGCTAGTGCACACATGATTGGCAGCACAGCCGCTCGACGGCACCGCAGCAAACTCGGTAGGTTGAATAACATATTTGGCAAACTCTTTAGAAAAATAACTTAGATGGTAAGGTAAATTTGGTCACAGATGAAGCCGTGGTTGATTGCATACGCATTACAACAACGCGTTGAAAAACCACGGATCTTTTCACAGATACCGCCAAGCCTAATCAGCGACCAATTAATATTCGTTGTCGGCAAAGTCAGCGCGGCTATGTCGCTCTGGTAATTGCTCGCTGGCATCACCCCAATTTCGATTCACTTTATAGCCGCGACGCACGGCCGGGCGCGCATCAATCAACTTGGCCCAGCGACAAAGATTCGGGTAACTCGCGACATCCAAAAAGGTTGCAGCCTCATACAAGCGTCCCAATACCAAACCGCCGTACCATGGCCAAATCGCAATATCAGCAATACTGTAATTGTCACCTGCGATGTAGGTTCGGCTCGCCAACAATTGGTCGAGCACTGACAACTGGCGCTTGGTTTCCATCGCATAACGGTCTATCGGATATTGGAATTTTTCCGGCGCATAATGGTAAAAATGACCAAAACCACCACCAACAAAAGGCGCGCTGCCCACTTGCCAAAACAACCAATTCAGCACCTCGGTGCGCTCAGCAATAGTTGCTGGCAACAAAGCGCCAAACTTTTCCGCGAGATATAGCAAAATAGAGCCCGATTCAAACAACCGAAGCGTTGGCGTGACGCTGTAATCATAAAGCGCGGGAATTTTGCTATTAGGGTTTAACGCGACAAAGTCGCTACCAAATTGCGCGCCTTCCCGAATACTAATCAACCAAGCATCATAATCAGCAGCAATACCCGCCTGGATCAGCTCTTCCAGCATGATCGATACTTTCATACCATTGGGTGTCGCTAAGGAATACAACTGCAGAGCATGCTCGCCCCGCGGCAAGGTTTGCTGATGGGTTGCACCAGCAGTTGGCTTGTTGATACTGGCAAAAGCGCCACCATTGGCTTGTTCTGGCGCCCAAACTAACGGCGGGACGTAAGATTTATCAGTCGCCGAAGATTTATCACTCATTGCTTTCTCCAAAAGTGTGCGCCAATGCAACCGACCACTGGCAATTGAATGCTAGGCACCAGCTTAGCATGCGACCTCGAGCACGCAAACAATGAGCGAAAGAGCAATCAGCTCAGCCATATCTTCAGCATCCCTCTTGCCGTATTTTTCGAAAATCCCTAAAGTAGCGGCAATTAGCGGTTTAGCGAATCACCAAAGCGGTCAGCCAGTTTGCTTTGAATGCGGCTTGCCGCAAAATCGGCGACAAATCAGCGCCACATTGGTGATAAATTGGCGATAAATTGGCGAAAAAAGGAGTGTTGGTTTTGGCGGGATGTTTACCGACCACCTGTTATGTACCCAGTCTAATGAGTCGCTGGCAAGCGCTGTCGAAGAATGGCGAGCGAGCCATGGCTTGCGGTCAAACCGGCATTGCCAAATTTGCTTGGCAAGAAGCGGCGCAACTTGCGGAACAAATGGCTGAACAGCTTTCTGAACAACTGGCTGAACAGTTGGCTGCACAAATGGCTGGAAAATTAGCAGCACACTTGCCAAGCGCACCACCGCAAATTGATGAATTAATTGCCTTTCATACCAGCCAGCACCAGCTCGCGCGTTTGGCGCTAGCACAACAACAACCCAATGTCGCTGCAATGCACTATTGCCAAGCTTACGCCAAACTACGCCGACTTTGCGCTGCTCTTTTATGCACTGCTATTAACAGTGAACAAGTGCTGCAGTTACAACCCTATTTGCAGCAATCCGCTGATGCACTGCAAACCTTATCGGTGCAAGGCGTTAGCAATCCGCAGATGGATACCCTGCTGCTATAGGCGCAATCGCTTCGCTTGCAAACCCGACTTGTAAACCGCTCTTGCTGGAAACCGCACTTGCAAAAAAAATACGCGACCACATTAAGTAATCCAAGCAAAACAAATTCTCGCATTTTTGAAAGCAAAGGAATCACGATATGAAGTGCATCATCCTCGGCGCCACCGGCCTAGTCGGGCAACAACTGCTGCAACAAGCGCTAGCAAATCCTGAGTACAGCCAAGTCATAGCGCCCACCAGAAAGCAGTTGCCACCGCACGCGAAGTTGCACAACCCAATTGTCGACTTCAACAAATTGCCAGCCGACGCTCCCTGGTGGCAAGCCGATGTCGCGGTCTGCACTTTAGGCACCACTATGAAAATCGCCGGCTCGCGCGAAGCTTTTTGGCAAATTGACCATGACTACGTCTTAGATGCCGCAACCATCGCCAAACAAGCTGGAGTATCGGTTTTTATTTACAACTCCTCACTCGGTGCCGATGCACAAGCAAAATCCTTCTACCTGCAAGTCAAAGGCAAAGTCGAAAACGATTTGGCGGCGCTCGGATTTAGCACATTAGGCATCGTGCGACCGTCGTTTTTGGACGGCGGCGCAAGGCCAGAAAAACGCCCCGGCGAAGCCATCGCGATATTTTTCGCGAAAATGCTCGCCCCACTAATACCCAAACGCTATCGCGCAGTAAGCACCCGCAAAGTTGCCAGCGCCATGTGGGCACTCGCAAAGTCACAAGCTCATGGCACCGTGGTCGTTGAATCTGATGAGATTTATCGGCGTATGGATTGAAGGGTTTTGGAGTTGGGTTTAGCAAAAATGGTTGAGCTGGTTTGCTGGGTCAGATTTGGAGCGGTCGGTACTGCCGAATTCGAACCAGCACCCCATGACAACAGGCCAGGATATAAGTAAATATTGTAAAAACAATGACTTAAGTTGCTTTTTACCTGTTTGTTATGCCGCAAAAACGAGCTTTTTTGTGCAAACTGAAAACTATACAAATCAATAGCTTATGTTAGCTTCACTACTGTATATTAGTGCCGAATAAAACAAGTTTGTTATGGTGTGGTCAATGTCAAATTTGCAAGAATTAGTTGCTTGGGGACCATTTGGTGAGAAAAGATATTCAGTCGATCCAAAACTAGTTGATGGCATTAAGGATCTTCGCGGTAGGTTGCGGTCTATTAGTGATTTATGTATTCAATACTCTGTGTTTGTTAGTAGCCTCACTCATTTTCAGAAGCTTATTTTTTCCCACGCTTTAGACATGCATGAGTTAAACAATCAAAAATTGTTTACCTACCCAAGAGGTTTAGTTGAAGCTGAGTACCTCATTACGAGTCAAGCAGTTACTTTCATTAAATTTATTGAGCTGTATCCGTCCTTACTAGATAAGTCACTTCCAAATCGTAATCTGCAAAAATTGGCGACTGCTACAAAAAATGCTCTATATGACTCATCAACAAGCTACTACTGTTTTATTTGCGAACTGAGAAATGCCTTAACACACAATAAAGTAAATATAATTTACAGCCGAGGCGGTTCCCGTAAATTTGGCAAAGACAAAGTAGGTATATCAACTTTTGGCTACTTTGTTGCTTATAATGAGTTCGCCAGCAAATGCTGCCGTCAAAATAAACAAGCTCTCTTAAAGAATACTGAAAATCATATAAAAGACAGGTCCGGAAGAGTTGATCTTGTCCGGGCTTTTTTGGAGACATACGCAGAGGTATATAACCAACTTATCTTGCCTAGATTATCTGAATTAAAAGCTGAATTTTTTTCTTTAGAGAAGGAAGGTATAGAACTCATTTCTAAGGTTCTACCTGATGATGTTATTTGCGCTGCAATTGAAAACGATGACTTAAGCTTGATGTCTGGTGAAGAGGCAATTTATGACATTTGGTATGTCAAGAGAATAAGAGCATCCGTTCTTGATATACAAACCCCATCAACGCACCCAATAATTTCAATAGCACCAAGTTATCAGACGGAGAAAAATTAAACCAAGCAAAATTGGACAGGCACTTTTAGTGCAAGGTTGGGTTTAGCATTGCGCTTTTGGCACTATGTCATTTTGTCAAAGTTTCCATGAGCTTTAACAGCAAATTTGGACAGCCACTTTCCGCTAAATCCGGTAACGCCAACAAACCAACCGCTGGCAGTCACGGAGTGAGCACTCAATAGTGAGCGCGGGAGGCGCGAACGGGCGAACGAAGTGGTGACAGTGCTTGGTTTGCCGAGTTCGGCACAACATAATTGCCAAGCCCATTAACCTAACCCACAGCTAAAAAGTCGCTGGCGCCGCTATCAATAATGACCAAGCAGCAAAGTTGAACAGCCACTTTCCGCGCAATCCGGTGACGCCAACAAACCAAACACTGACAGCCACGGAGTGAGCACTTAACAGTGAACGCGGGAGGCGCGAACGGGCGAACGCAGTGGTGGCAGTGCTTGGTTTGCCGAGTTCGGCACAACATCATTGCCAAGCCCATTTACCTAACCGACTGTTAAAAAATCGCTGGCGCCGCTATAAATCGCGCCCAATAAAAAAGGGCTGCAGATCATCCAAGCAAAGTTGGACAGCCACTTTTCGCTCAATCCTCTAACGCCAACAAACCTGCC